>Ga0070731_10000747_pt1 | contig 39161 bp, 39 predicted proteins | sample Coa_R1_2_FD_66448 | JGI IMG/M metagenome (GOLD analysis project Ga0070731, IMG submission 66448) | Surface soil microbial communities from Centralia Pennsylvania, which are recovering from an underground coalmine fire - Coalmine... | ecosystem: Environmental > Terrestrial > Soil > Unclassified ...
TGGCTCGGCAGGACAACCACCTGGCGTTCGAGATGACGCTGCGCAGCGGAGGTCAGGACGTCCCGCTCACGCCGGTCGGATTGCGCCGGGCCTACCCGTATGCAACCCCGCGGCTCGCCGTGTTCCTCCACGGGCTCTGTGAGACCGACGACGCCTGGATGATCGGGGCGGCGCGGCACGTGCCCTACGGCTTCCGGCTCCAGGCTGAGCTCGGCTACACCCCGCTCTACCTCAGGTACAACACGGGTCTTCACATTTCGGACAACGGACGCCAGCTGGCCCGCCTTCTCGATCAGGTCTCGCGGGCCTGGCCGACCGAGATCCACGAGGTGGCGCTTCTCGGCCATTCCATGGGTGGCCTCGTCGCGCGCAGCGCCTGCCACTACAGCGACGGCTGTGCCTGGTGCGACAAGGTTCGCCACGTGTTCACGCTCGGCTCGCCGCACCTGGGCGCCCCCCTCGAGCAGGCCGCTAATGCCGCCAGCTATGTCCTCGGGCGCCTACCCGAAACCCGCGCGCTGCTCGCGGGCCCGCTCAACCTGCGCAGCGTCGGAATCAAGGACCTGCGGTACGGATACCTGGTTGACGAGTGCTGGCGTGATCAGGACTGCGATGCGTTCCTGCGCAACACGTCGCGTGACATTCCGTTCCTGCGGACCGCTCACCACTACTTCGTCTGCGCCACGCTGAGCCGGGATCCCGGGAGCCTGAGCGCCCGGATAGTCGGCGATTTGCTGGTCCTCCAGGCGAGCGCGTGGGCTCACCGCCGAGGCGAGAGGCTGCGGTTCCCGGTCGAGCACTACAGCCATGTCGGGCATATGAACCACTTCGAGCTTCTCAACCATCCGGCGATCTACCGGCAGATCAGGCGTTGGATGTCACCCCGGCGCGCGCTGCCCCCGCCGAGTCGCGCATTACCGGTCGGCGCCTAGGCGAACGGTCACACCAGGCTCTCCCACGCCGCGTAGACACGGTCGGCCATCCGCTCGGCCGAGTAGCGGGCAGCCGCAGGTCGACCCTCTACGCGAGGGTCCTCCTGACCGATCAACCCGGTGACCAGCTCACGCCAGCCCGGGGCATCGAACTCTCGGCAGTAGGCACCCTCGACGCCGCTCAGGACCTCGGGCGCGACGCCGACTGGGGTGGCGAGCACCGGAACATCACAGGCCAGGGCCTCGAGCACGGCGAGGCCGAAGCTCTCACGCTCGGAGGGCACGAGGACGGCATTGGCTGCGTTGACCCACAGTGGGACCTGGCTCGGGTCGACGCCGTCCAGGACCAGGAGGGGCGCCTCCCCGGCGACCTCCTGCGCGCGGTCATACCGTTTCTCCGGACGTGCCGGGTTGGCGGGAAACAGCAGGTACGGGCCCGACTCGTCGAGCCCGAGCGTCTTTCGGGCCTCACGACGTTCGATTCGCCGGAAGCGGTGCAGGTCGACCCCACAGGGAAGAACCTCGACCCTGCCGCGAACCCCCCGGCGGGGAAGGAGGCCCTCCAGGGACGCCGAAACCGGTCCCACCAGCTTCATGAACGGGAGCCCTGCTGAGGTGATCGCACGTGAACGCGGATGGACGAGATCGGTGCCGTGCAGGGTGACCCCGTGGACATCCGCCCGCACGGCCAGCGAGGGCCAGATATTCAAGCCAAAATGGGCGTGAACGACGTCGAAGCGGGCGCCGCGATAGCGCCGGTGAGCGTCCCGGCCGGCCGCGAGATACCCCCCGGCGCCGAGCGAGCCGAACGTGAACAGCTCCAGCTCCAGCTCGGGGATGCGGCGCAGCGCTTCAACCTGGTCACGCACGAAGCTCCCGCGCACGGGATCCCGCGCGCTCGGGTAGAGGTTGGTGAAGATGAGGGCGCGCATGGAGGCGGCAGGCTAGCCGGTAGCCTTTGCGCCAAGCCGCTCGGCACGTCGGAGGCTCGCGGGCCCGCCGGGGCCGGTGCCGCGCCTGCGCCCCGGATGAGGATTTGGTTCGACATGACTGCTTCCGCGCACCCGGTCGTCTTTCGTCCGATTATTCAGCGCCTCCGCGCCGCCGGACACGAAGTCTCGATCACCGCGCGTGACTACGCACAGACGCTCGGGATCCTGGATCGCTACGGCATGGAGTACCTCCTCGTCGGCCGGCACGCTGGTGCGTCGCGCTCGCGGAAGGTTGCCGCCCTCCTCGGCCGTACGACCAAGCTCCATCGCTGGGCGCGTGGATCGTTTGACCTCGCGGTCGGACATGGGTCAAACGACCTGGCTCTGGCGGCGGCCTGGGCGCGGATCCCGGCTGTGAACATGTTCGACTACGAATTTGCGATCCAGCAGCACCACATCGGCTGCCGGCTGGCCCATTGCGTGATCACTCCTGATGCCATCCCGCCATCGCGGCTGCGCCGCTTTGGCGTAACCGACGAGAAGCTGCGCCAGTACCCGGGGCTGAAGGAGGAGTACTACCTGGCCGACTTCGAACCTGACCCGACGATTCTCTCTCAGCTCGGCGTCGATGCGTCACAGGTCGTGGTCGTGGTGAGGCCACCCCCGGACGTATCGCTCTACCACCGTAAGTCAAACCCGCTCTTCCCGCGCGTCCTCAACTACCTGGGTGACCGCGAGGGTGTCCAGGCGGTCGTTCTGCCGCGCACCCAGGCCCAGCGCCAGCACGTGGTTTCACTCAAGCTGCCCTCAGTTGTCGTCGCCCCGGGTCCGGTCGACGCACAGAGCCTGATTGCAGCCTCTGACTTGGTTGTCTCCGCCGGGGGAAGCATGAACCGTGAGGCGGTGGCCCTTGGGGTTCCCGTCTACACAACCTACGGCGGACGTTTGGGCGGCGTCGACGAGGCGCTGATCCGGAGCGGGCGTCTGCGGCCCCTAACCGATGCCCGGGCGCTCGAGCTTGAGAAGCGCTCCTCGACCCTCGATTGGCCCCGTCGGGATCCCCAGGTCATCGTCGACATGATTCTCTCCACCAACTGATGAGCACGAGCGCCGAGGGAAGCACCAGGAGCAGCGCCCCCACTCGCTTCAAGCGGGTCGTGGCTGGGGAGACGCCACCGGCTCCGCTGGAGCACCACAGCTCGCTGGTCGAGCAGTACGCGTCCATGGCGCACGTGTTCCAGCCGCGCCCGGTCGATCATGTCCTGCGCTTCCTCGACGTCGTGATCGCCGGAGCCGCCCTGTTCATCGCCGCGCCGCTCATGCTGCTGATCACCCTGGCGCTGAAGCTCACCTCACCTCGCGGGCCGGCGCTCTACCGCGGCTGGCGGGTCGGCCGGGGCGGGCACCTGTTTCAGATGCTCAAATTCCGGACCCTCGCCCCCGACGCCGAGCAGCGCCTCGGACCGTATCTGGGTCTCGAGCTGACCCAGCTGACGCAGCGCGAGCTCTCCCGGCTGGGACGCCCGCTCCGGGCCTCCCGGCTCGACGAGCTGCCCCAGCTCTACAACGTACTGCGGGGTGAAATGAGCATCGTCGGCCCACGGCCGATCCGGCCCGCGTTCTTCGGCGAGCTCTGCCAGGAGATCCCCGAGTACTGGCAACGGCTCGTCGTTCGCCCGGGAATCACCGGATTGGCCCAGCTGCGGTTGACCCGCGAGATGACCTGGGCGGAGAAGCTGGCTCACGACCTGGAGTACATCGCTGACCGGTCGGTGCGCCTGTACCTCTCGGTGATCCTGACCACGGTGTGGCTGATCGTTTTTCGGCCGGCCAACCGGCGGGCGGCGCTCAACCGCCTTCCCTGAGCGCGTCCACCATGTGCGGCATCTGCGGGACCTTTGACTTCGAGCACGGGCGCTCGCCCGATCCTGCCGTCCTTGAGCAGATGAACGCCTCGTTCTGCCATCGCGGGCCTGATGGCGGCGGCCTTCATCTAGATGGCGCAGCCGGTCTGGCCGCGCGGCGGCTGGCCATCATCGACCTGGAACACGGCGATCAGCCGATGGTGGCCGCGGCCGGGGAGCTGTGCGTCGTTCAAAACGGCGAGATCATCAACCACCTCGAGCTCCGGGCCGAGCTCGAGGGGCGGGGAGTGCGCTTCCGGACACGATGTGACACCGAGGTTCTGCTGCACCTCTATCTACGGGATGGCCCGGGGTTCGTCTCCCAGTTGCGCGGCATGTTCGCGATCGCCCTTTGGGACCGCCGTCGCCAGCGCATGCTCCTGGCGCGCGACAGGTTTGGCATCAAGCCGCTCTACTACGAGCTTGGCGACGGGCGCCTCAGCTTCGGCTCCGAGCTGAAGGCTCTCCTGCGCCAGCCTGGGTTCCCGCGCGAGGTCGACCCGGCGGCACTGCATGCCTTTCTGGCCTTCAACTCGATCCCGGCCCCGCTCACCATCTTCAGAGCCGCCCGGAAGCTCCCGCCGGGGCATCTGCTCCTGTGCGACCGCGATGGCGCGCGAATCCATCGCTTCGCCCGGCCCGAGCCCGCGCCCGCGCACGCGGTCCGGCGGGAGGGCGGGCGGGCCCTCGCCGAGGAGCTCTGCCAGCGCCTCGAGAACTCGGTCCGCGCGCACATGCTGGCCGACGTGCCCGTGGGAGTTCTGCTCTCCGGCGGCGTCGACTCCTCGGTTCTCACCGCGCTGGCGGCGCGGGTCTCGCCCTACCGCGTCTCGACCTTTTCCATCGGGTTTCGCGAGCGTTCCTTCAACGAGCTCGATCTCGCCCGCCAGGTCGCGACTCGGTACGGGACCGATCATCACGAGCTGGTCGTCGTGCCGCAGGTCGCGGAGCTCTTACCCAGGCTGGTCGAGGCGTTTGACGAGCCCTTCGCCGATTCCTCGGCCATCCCCACCTATCTCGTATCCGAGCTCGCCGCCCAACACGTCAAGGTGGTCCTCTCCGGGGAAGGTGGCGATGAGCTGTTCGGCGGCTATGAGACCTATGCCGCCGATCAGCTGGCCCTGCGCGTGGGCGGCGCCGCCGCGCGGCTGGCGCCGCTGGTCGAGCGAGTCCCGAGCTCAGACCGGCGCGTGAGCCTCGAGTATCGGGCCAAGCGCTTCGTCCGCGCCGCCTCGCTTTCGCCGCTCGAGCGTCACCACGGCTGGAAGGAGATCTTCTCGGCCCAGCAGCGCCAGCAGCTGCTGGCCCCAGCGTGGCAGCACGCGCCCGGCGATCCGCTCGACGGGTGGCGTGAGCGCTTCGCCGAGACCGAGGGCGCGCCGCTCCTGGCGCGCCTGCAGGACGTCGATCTCGGCATCTATCTGGCCGACGATCTCCTGGTCAAGACCGACCGGATGAGCATGGCCCACAGTCTCGAGGCGCGGGTGCCCTACCTCGATCCGGTGGTGTCCGATCTCGCCCTGGCGCTGCCCACCGGCCTGAAGGTCCGGGGTTTGTCGAAGAAGCGCCTGCTGCGCCGGGCCGCGGCCGGGCTGATCCCAGCGTCGATCATCCACGGCCGCAAACGCGGCTTCTCAATCCCCGCCGCCGCCTGGTTGCGCGGCGAGCTCGAGCCGCTGGCCCGAGAGCTTTTGGGCCCCGAACGAACACGCGGACAGGGGTACTTCGACCCGGCGTTCGTAACGCGGCTGCTCGATGACCACGTGGCGCGGCGGGCGGACAACAGCCGTCAGCTGTGGGGCCTGATGTCGTTTTCGCTGTGGGCCGAGGGCGTTGGGCGACCGGCGCGGGTTCCCGCCGCCGCCGCTCAGCGACCGTAGCGCTCGCGTCCTAACACGAGCTGCTCGGGCAACGCGGTCCGGGGGGGCGGTGAGGGATCGGCGAGCACGGAGACGGTCTCGGCCACGCTGACGGTGACCGTCGCGGTCGCGCCGTCGCTCGCCACCGAGACGAATTCGCCGTCGTTGCTTTCCACGACGCCCTCGAGGCCGGGCTCGATCCCGGTCTCCTTGAGGTAATGCAGGAGATCCTCGGCCTCGTTCTCGAGGCGAAGGATCGTGACCTTGGCCCCCGCCTGGCAGTCGGCCAGCGGTACGCCATCGATGCGTTCGCCGACCCGGATCGGGTGCCCGTGCGGGCATGTCCGTGCCGACCCGACGGCCTCACGCACGTAGGCCTCGAACCTCGGCGTCATCGCGTGCTCGAGCTTCTCGGCCTCCTCGTGCACGTCATCCCAGGGAACCCCGACCACATCGGTCAGGAAGCGCTCGATCATCCGGTGGCGGCTGACCAGGCGCTGAGCGTGCTCCCGTCCAGAGTCGGTGAACTCGATCGTTCGCTCGGCGTTGCGCACGATGTAGCCGTCGCGTTCGAGCCGGCCCAGCATCTCGTGCACGGTCGGCGCCGACAGCTGCATCGCGCGGGCCAGATTGGCGCCGGTCATCGGCAGTCCGGCCTCGTAGAGCCAGAAGACCCGCTCCAGGTACTCCTCCTCGGCCGCCGTCGCCCGCTCGTGAGCCATGGGCGGATCGTACCGACGGTCACCGGGCCACTAGGATCGGCCCCGCCGTGACCCTTCCGCTGAAACCCCCGCTCAACCCGCAGCTCGCGCGCCCCAAGGCCGACCTCCCGGTCGGCGGGCAATGGGCATATGAGCCCAAGTACGACGGGTTCAGGGCGATTGCCTTTGTCGACGGCGACGAGGTGGTGATCCAGTCGCGTGGCGGCAAGCCCCTCGGCCGCTATTTCCCCGAGCTGCGATTCCCCGCCGGCCGCTACGTGCTCGACGGAGAGATCGTCATCGATGATCCGGATGGCGGTCAGGACTTCGACGCCCTTCAGCAGCGGATTCATCCCGCCCAGTCCCGAATCAACATGCTGGCCGAGCAGACGCCCGCCCGCTATATCGCCTTCGATCTGCTCGCCGCGGATGATGCATCCTGGCTCGAGCGGCCATTCGAGGAGCGCCGGCAGCGGCTTGAGCAAGCCGCCGAGGACCGGATCGCGATCACTCCGCTGACCCACGACGCGGCCGAGGCGGAGCCGTGGCTGGGTAGCGGCGAAGGAGTCGTCGCCAAGGACCTTAGGGCGATCTACCGGCCTGGCGAGCGTGTCGGGATGGTGAAGGTCAAACGCGTCCGGACGATCGATGCCGTCGTCATGGGCTGGCGGCCGGGTAAGGAGGATGGGACGGTGGGTTCACTGATCCTGGGTCTGTATGACGAAGCGGGCAAGCTTCACGTGGTCGGCCACTCCTCGGGTCTGAAGGCTGCAGAAAAGCGGACGCTGGTCGACAAGCTTCGGCCCTACGAGACCGGCAAACGCGGGCACGGCGATCCCAGCCGGTGGAAGAACGAAAAGGACCTCGAGTGGATTGAGCTGCGCCCCGAGCTTGTCGTCGAGGTGCGTTTCGACCATGTCAGCGGCGGGCGGATCCGCCATGGGACGCGGATTCTCCGCTGGCGTGAGGACAAGGCGCCGACCGACTGCCGGCTCGAGCAGATGCAGGCTTAGCCACTCGCGGGGCGAACCCCACTGCATGAGTGCTGTCCCGGGGCCGCCGGGTGGTGGCTCAGCGCCGGATGATCCAGTGACTGACGCTGTGAGCGCCCAGGTCACGCCGCAGAGCCGGCTGGACAAGATCCTGGCCGTGGTCCCTCGCGCCCTCTCGAGCCACGCCCACATCATCATCCTGTTCTGCCTGGGGATCTTTCTCGTCGGGCTACCGCTGGTTGGGGTGAATGTCAGCGCCAAAGCCGAGCTGATCGGCGGCAACTACACGAACGTCACCTCCGATCTCGGCGCGTGCATCGCGGCCGGGCTCACCGTCCACCTGGTCAAGCGTGAGCATCGCCGCTCGCGGGAGTTCACCCAGCTCGTCGATCGGTTGCATCTGCGCTATGACGACCTCGAGAAGTCGGTCGCGCAGGCAGCCGACGCCGCGCGGCGAGCCGAGCAGGCGGCGAGCCGGCGAGTCTAGCCCCGGTTGACGCAGCCGCGCCACGATACTGCGCGGATGCCAGCCATCCCGCGCACGATTCTCGTCGCCCCCGACGCGTTCAAGGGAACGTTTTCGGCGAGTGAGATCGCGCAGGCGATCGGTCGCGGGCTGGCGCAGCGGGGATGGCCGGTCGAGTTGTGTCCACTGGCGGACGGCGGGGAGGGAACGCTGGAGGTGCTCGTGGCCGCGCTCGACGGCGAGCTGGTGATGGCGCAGACGAGCGACCCGCTCGGTCGCCCGATCGAGGCTGCGTTCGGGCTCGTCGAGGGGCGTGGCGGCGTCGCGGCGATAGTCGAGTCGGCCAAGGCGAGCGGCCTCGATCTGGTCAGCGAGGACGAGCGCGATCCGTTCGGCGCCAGCACGGCCGGCACGGGGGAGCTGATCCTGGCCGCGCGGGCCGCTGGTGCCAGGGTGATCTATCTCGGCGTCGGAGGCAGCGCCACGACCGACGGCGGCAGCGGCGCCATCCGCGCCATCAAGCAGGGCGGCGGCCTTGGCCAGTCTCGGCTCGTGGTGCTGTGCGACGTGCGAACGCCGTTCGAGGACGCAGCCCGCGTCTTCGCTTCTCAGAAGGGCGCCTCAATCGAGGACGTGCGGCGGTTGACGCAACGGCTGGGCGGCCTGGCACGAGGGTATGCGCGCGATCCGCGTGGCCGGCCGATGACCGGCGCAGCGGGCGGGCTCTCCGGCGGACTCTGGGCGGAGTGCGGCGCCGAGCTGGTGGCCGGCGCGCCGTTCGTCCTCGACCTGCTCGGCTTCGATCCCCGCATGCGCGCGGCGCGCGCGGTGGTGACCGGCGAGGGCCGGCTGGATGATTCGAGCCTGGCCGGAAAGGTCGTCTCCGAGGTGGCGACCCGGGCGCGGCAGGCCGGCGTCCCGTGTCATGCCGTCGTGGGCCAGCGAGCACTGGACGCGTTCGGCCTGCGGATCCTCGACCTTCAGGTTGTGCTCGAAGCGGGGACGGCCCGCCAGCTGAGCGCGGCGGGGCGGAAGCTGGCCGAGCTGCTTTAGATCCCCTGGCTCACGTGTGAGCGAAGGCGCTTCGTCGCTGGCTCGGGAGCGGCCCGTCGAGCGACTCCAGAAAATCCGTCTGCTCACGCAGATGCTCGATCAGCCAGTCGCCCATCTCGCTGGTCATTCCGGCTCGTACGACGATCCGCAGCACGGCCATGTTTTCGAGGTTCTCCGGGAAGGTGTAGGCGGGAACCAGCCAGCCGTTCTGCCGCAGCCGGTCTGAGACATCGAAGACGGTGTAGTTCTCGACCTCGTCCTTGAGCCGGAACGCGAACACCGGGAGTTCGCGTCCCTCCGAGAGGAGCTCGTAGGGCCCCATCTCGCCGATCGCGGTCGAGAGCTGGACTGCGACGTCCTGCGCACCCTGGATGTACTGGCGATAGCCGTCGCGGCCGAGCGTGGCGAACATCCAGTACTGCGCGACGACCTCGCTCCCCGGCCGTGAGAAGTTGAGCGCGAACGTGGGCATGTTGCCGCCGAGGTAGTTGACGTTGAACACGAGCTCCTCGGGCAGGGCGGCTCGGTCGCGCCAGATCGCCCAGCCGACGCCCGGATAGACCAGCCCGTACTTGTGTCCCGACGCGTTGATCGACTGCACGCGGGGCAGAGAGAAATCCCACTCGAGCCCGGGTTGGAGAAATGGGGCCACGAACCCACCCGACGCTCCGTCGACGTGAATCGGGGTGTCCAGACCTTTCTCCTCCTCCAGCTGGTCAAGCGCGGCGGCGATCTCCTTGACCGGCTCATAGCTACCGTCGAAGGTCGAACCGAGGATCGCCACCACGCCGATCGTGTTCTCGTCGCAGCGCTCGGCCGCCTGCTCGGCCCCGAGGTGGAACCGCCCCTCCTCCACCGGCACCTTCCGCGCCTCGACGTCCCAGTAGCGGCAGAACTTTTCCCAGCAGACCTGGACATTGGCCCCCATGACCAGGTTGGGCTTATCGGTCGATTTATTTGACTCCTCCCGGCGCTGGCGCCAACGCCACTTCAGGGCCAACCCCGCCAGCATGCACGCCTCGCTGGAACCGGTCGTGGATGTCCCCGTAGCGTTATCGCTCTCCGGTGAGTTCCAGAGGTTGGCGAGGATCCGCACGCACCGTTCCTCGAGCTCGGCCGTCTGCGGGTACTCGTCCTTGTCGATCATGTTCTTGTCGGCTGTCTCGTACATCAGGCGATGACCGAGGGACGGCATCCATGTGGTCACGAACGTCGCCAGGTTGAGCCGTGACTGCCCGTCGAGCAGCAGCTCGCTCGCGACCAGCTCATGCGCTAGGTAGCCCCCGAGGCCTTTGTCGGCCAGGCGCTCACGGGGGAGTTCGGGCTGCGGGCCCCGAGCCGGGGCGGCCTGGCCGGGCGGGCGGTGGCGAGGCCTGCGTTCGTCCTTCCGGATCAAAGCCATCGGCGGTTCTCCCTCTCCTACGGTGGGCGGCGGTCGTCTCGCATCATCGCGCACGGGAGCCGGCCAGGTGGTGGGTCAGCCGCGATAAGCGCCGGTCAGGGTGGTGGGTCAGCTCCGGTAACCGCCGTTCAGGATGCGGGTCAGCTCCGGTAACCGCCGTTCAGGATGCGGCCTGGGCCGCATCCTCGCCCCGACCCTCCGGCGGTTGGCAGCCGAGCTCGGCCAGATGGCGCTCGAACGACCTCCGGTCCCGCCTCGGGTTGAACGGGTCAAGGCCGTCCCGAAGCAGCGCCGCCACGCGCTCGAGGTCGTAGAGCAGCGCGAGCTTGCCCGGCGGGTCATCCCACTCACCGGAGTCGTACCGCGCCACCCACGCCGCCAGCGCCGCCAGGGCCTCGAGTTGGACGTCGTTCTCCCACCATCCGCCTCGGACAGCGAGTCGATAGCGGTCACGAAGCATGCAGACATCCGACCAGAGCTGTTCGAACCACAGCCACCGCTCACGGGGATAGAGCCCCCGCCAGTCCAACGGCCAGCGCGGAGCTGAGCCGCCCGACGGCTCATCCGCGGAGTCCCACCACTCGCTGGTTGGGTCCTCCCAGGTCATGTCGCTCGAGCCAGTCTGCGGAGGGCACGATCTTCGAACCACATGCGCAACCGGACGCGCACCGGAGGAATCCGGCCGTAGATGAGCAGGGCATGACGGTCCGGCAACTGCCGCAGCGCTTCCGCCGCCACCAACGGTCGCGAGCGTGAGCCCAGCGACCGAGTGCTTCCGCCGGCGCCGATCGTCCGCGTCGTTTCGCGAACCTCTTCATCGCCCAGAAGCGCGGCGAAGTAGCGCAACGTCTCGAGGTCCGCGACGCCGGGTAGGAGCATCCGGGCTCGGTGGCTGTTGATCACCGTCTCCGCCTGACGTCCGTAGCGGGATCGGGCCTGCGAGAGGTCGTGGAAGATCGAGACAAGCTGGATGTTGTGGCTCGGCGCGGTCGAGGCAATCTCAGCCAGGTTTGGCAGCGGTGCCACGTTGCCGGCTTCGTCGAGACACACCAAGAGCGGCTGCGTGAGGGCTCCGCCTTCGGCTGTCGCCCGCTCGTAGGCGCGGTCGATCAACTCGCCCAACAGGGCGAGGAAGATCGGCCGCAGTAGCTTGGAGGCCTTGGCGTCACCGACCAGGTACAGGGTGCTCGCGCCATTGAGAACCCCGTCAGGCGTGATTTCACTTCCTCGCGCGGAGGCGGCGACCCGGCGGAAGCGGTACGCGCGGAGCAGGGCCTGGGTCGTCGCCTCGATCGAGGTCCGAGTTCGGTCGGCCTGAGCTTCGAAGGCCCGAACGGCGTCGTAGGCCATGTGGGCGTCGGCCAGCTCGCTCTCGCTCGTCGCCTCGCCGGTGAGCAGCGCCAGCGCTTGGTCGAGTTCGCGGCTCCCCTGGCCATAGGCCCAGCGGACGAGCGCTTCGATTCCGGCTCCCGTCCGCGCGGCCGTGAAGAGGAGCGGCGCGAGTCGCTGCTCGGCTGCGGTGGCCCAGAAGTCGCCGCCCTCAACGCCGTGATGATCGAGTTCGCCGGCTGCCGCCAGCCGCCACGCGACCTCAAGCGCCCCGTCCCAGGTGCCGGCCGCGGTCAGCGGCGACCAGGTGCTTGACGGCTGTCCGGACAGGCGAAAGGGGTCGAAGATGAACCCGCGCCCGAGCCGAGCTCGGCGAGCCAGCGTCGCCGAGAGCAGGTCCGTCTTGATCGACGACGCCACCGCCGGACCCCGCCACTCGAGCAGCGCGGGAATCGCCAGCGCCGCGGACTTGCCGGATTGCGGGGGCCCGAACGCGATCAGCGCATGGCGGTGCTCGGCGTACAGTGGGCTGAAGCCCCGACGCCCGAGCGTCAGCCGGGTGTCGGCCGGGCCGCGCGGGGGTGGCCACGGGCGGCGAGCTCGGCGGGGTCGCCACGGACCATGAGCTCGGCGTCTCAGCCGGCGCAACTCCGGGGCTGCCGCCCAGCGTGCGCCCGCGGATCCCACCCGGAGGAGCATCCCGCTGCTTCGCACCAGTAGGAGCAATGCGACGCCCGCTGCCGCCATCAAGCACAGGGCGGCGTAGAAGCCAGGGGCGTCGGGGAGTAGCGCGCGCGCCGGCCTGGGCCACGCGCGAGCCGGATCGCCGAGCCGGGTCGGCAGTCTGATCAGGACCTCCAGCAGCTGAGACGGCGCCGGCGTCGGCCAGCCGCGCCCGAACAGCGCGCCCGCGAGACCGCCCCACAGCCAGATCGCGCCGGCCAGCCCCGCTGCGCCGCCGACGATTGCGAGCACAGCGCCGTCTGAGAGGCCCTCGGAGCGTACGCCGCTCATCGCACGGTCGGCGTTGGGGCGGCCGGGTCATCTGAGCGGGCAAGGATCTCGTTGGCCCTTCGATGAAGAGCTCTGAGGTACTCCAGATGCGCCGCCCACCTGATCTCGCCCCAGGGCTCGCCGGCGATCTCGAGCGTGTCGGCGTGAGCGTCGACCAGCTCGTCGATGAGCACGCGGATGCCGTCAGCCTGAGGATGGGCTGTCATCGCGTTCGAGCCGTGCTGCGCGTGTCCGTCGCGTTTCATCGGCGCCCCATGGGCTGCGGGCCGAGAAGCATCCCGGTGTCGGTGTTCGTCAGCTCCATCTCCAGGCCCGACCGCTGGTGCTGGACCACGAACGAGCGGCTTCCGACACGCCATAGCGCCTGCCCCGCGGACAGCAGGGAGATCAGCCCGGCTTCGGTCTCGGAAAGCCCCAAGAGCGAGCGCGTGAGCTCGACCTGGCTCTCGTCCTGGTGATAGATGACGCGAGTCGAGGCATCGGCGATCAGGCCCTCGGCAAGACGGGCCGCCCGCGAGCCCGCGTCGCCGGCCGCTTGAAGATCGGCCAACTTGTGAAGGACGACCAGGTTCATCACGCCGAACTGGCGCGCCAGCTTGAAGCTGGCCTGAAACCACTCGCCAAGCCCGGTGTGCTGAACGATCTTCCAGGACTCGTCGGCCACGCTGATCAGGCGCTCGCGTCCCGGCTGCTTGGCCAGGCGGGAGAGAAGCGCGCTCATCCAAGCGCTGGCACAGGCCATCAATATCCCCACCGCGGGCGAGTCCCGGACCGCGTGCAAATCGACCACGACCAGCTGCCCGTCGAGATCCAGGCCGGGGCTCGTCGCCCCGTCGAACATCCCCCGCAGAGGCCCCTCGCAGAGGTCTTGGAGCGCGAGCGCGACCCGGCGCGCGTCGCTGGCGAGCCGAGCGGGAGTGCTCCGCAGCCGCTCGGACATGTCCGATACCGGGTGAAAGAGGAGCTGGGCGACTTCCGGCAATGTCGGCTCGATCGCGCGCCGACGCCGCAGCACCCACAGCGCCTCTCGCAGGGCGCCGTTCTCGAGCTGGCTGAGGGGTTGGCCCACCGCAGTGCGTGCGACGGCGCGCAGCACCTCGAGTTGGGCGTGCTCCTCCGTGCGCGATGCCAACGGGTTGAGCCGCACTCCGCCACCCGGCTGGAGCGAGATTGGGCGGACTCCCGCGGCCGAGCACAGCGGACCGTACTCACGCTTGATGTCGAGGACAAAGGCGCGGCGCCCAAACAGCAGCATGCGCCAGAGGAGCGTCTTGACGAGTGCGCTCTTCCCCTGCCCCAGCTTGCCGATGACGATCATGTTGGGATCGTCGAGGGCGCCCTGGGCGTAGAGGGCCCACGGGTCGAAGCAGAACGCACCCCCGCTCGAGTCGCGTCCGATGAATACTCCCTGACCACCAAGCCCGCCGGGCGAGATGAATGGGTAGATGGCCTGGGCATGGCGCGTCGTATTCCGGTGACCGGGACGTTCGGCGCAGCCGAGTCTCATCGCCCGCCTCGCGTTGCGCTGCGCCGGCCGAGCAGGAACGCCGCCGCGGCCACGAGCCCGACTCCGATCAGCTCTGTGGGATGGCCGTCGATTAGCGGCCGCAGCAAGCTGTCGTAGACCGCGCGAGCCGCGAGGTAGTGCCACAGGTACGTGAGGAACAGGGCGCTCACCGCAATCCTCGGCAGAGCGGCAACGTGAACGTGAAGGCCTCGGCCTGCTGGCCGTACATACGGTGCAACTCAAGCCGCGCTCGCGCCGCCTGGTCATGGACCTGCGAGCAGGCGCGTCGCAGGTCGTCGGCGTCGCGCCCGCTGACGGTCACGAATCCGGCTAGACGGACCTCGCCGTGGCCCGCGGCCAGCTCAGACTCACGACGGACCGCCGCGTCCTGGGCCTGCCGCTGGCGAGCCGTCTCCGACTGGCCAAGTCGGTGCCGCAATTCTCGATCGGCCTGGTCCCGCGTGATGGCCGCCTCTACCTCACGTGTCGAGCGCTCGATCGGCAGCGGCTCGAAGGTGACAGCGACGGTCCTGACTGCGCCGGAGCTTCCGAGGAGGGCGTCCATGAACATCGGTGAAACGCCGGCTCGCGGCCAACCTCCAATCCAGAACGTGGCATGGACGGCCCCGTCAGTTCGATAGTGCTCCCACGTCTCCTCGGCGCCCAGGGGCCACGCGCCGGCTTCGGCGAGGCCCTCGTGCTCGGCATCTGCCGCCTCCAGGGCGGTTAGCTCGGCTCGCGCGTACGGGTCGAAGGCGGTTCGCAGAGCCCGCGCGACCTGAGGCCCCGTGAGCGCCCCGAGGACTCGCACCTCGGCGGCCTCGAGGCTCTGGGCGATGCGCTCGGTCTGCTCGAGCAGCGTCACTGTCGCCGCAGCCCGACCGCGTTCAGGGACGCGACGCGCATCGAGTTCGACGGCGAGCAGAATCTCATGATCCTGCGAGACCCGAGAGGTGGTGCTGATGAGCTCGAGGTAGGACTCGATCATCGGCGTACCGCGGAGGGGGACGGCGGGGTCTCGCTCCGTCGCCAGCCAGCGCGCGAGCTCGTCGCCCTGCGCGGGGGCGGTGCGCTCCACCCACTGGATGCGACGCACCGATGTTCCCGCGGCTCCGGAGAGGACGAGACTCCATCGCGCGAGCCGCCGCTCCTGCGCGTCCGCGTCCAGGAGCGAGAATGCGATCACGCGGCAGGCGAGGATCGCTGTGAGCCGCCGCTCCCCGCGACTGGCCACGATGCCCACGGGGCGTCCGCGATACGGGACCTCGGTGATTCGAAGTCCCCGCAGCCCACGCGGAGGGTGAGGTTGCAACGGGACGATCACCGGGTGCTCGCTTCCGAGCCCGCGGCTGCGGCTGCCCGATGCGGGGGCTTGCGAGCGGAACCTGGTCCGGCGAATGGCACGGCGCGCCAAATAGGAGATGGTCACCGGCATCCACTCGTGAACGCTCCTCCGGCCGATCGGCCACACGGCGAGCGCGGTGGCCAGCGCGAATGAGACCGTTCCGAGAACGGCTCCTCCCGCCGTCGGCCACTGGTTCAGGATCACGATTGCGATCACCGCGCCGCCGCTCAGCCAGGCGATTTGGCCGGCGCGCAGCGGACCAAACAGCCCTCGTTGCTCGATGGGGCCGAATGTGTAGGTGAGCCGCTCGCTGGTCATGGCTCGGGCTGACCCGGCGGCCGGTCCTCGAGTTCGGGCGTCTCGGCCGGCGGCATCGGCCGGTACGTATCCAGGGAGTTGAGGTCAAGGACAGGCGCCTTCACTCTCCAGGTGCGAGGCGGTGCCTTGTCGGTGGCGGGAGCCGCCTCTGCCGGCGGGGTAGGCGTCACTGCGGCGGCCTCTGCGCGCGCATCGACGGCGGCGTCGCTGGTGGCCGCCTCGGCGCCCGCATCGGCAGTCGCGTCCTCGTCCTGCGGCGCTGGTCCAACGCTTGCGGTCGGGACCGGAGGAGGACCGGCCGATCGTCTCATTTGTGCGGTCGTCGCGGCCCATCGCTGGGCCGCAGTCGCCCATTCATCGGCGTGGTGCAACGCGCTCACCACGCTTGCTGAGTGACTGCGGAGCGCTCCGGCGGTGCCGCTGGCGATCTCCGCGAGTGGGAACAGCCGCAGCAGCGCCCACGGAGCAAACGCGCCCAGGGCGAGGAGCACTACCCCGGCCATCACGCCGGCGGGTCCGCTGCCCAGTCCGTGCGCGAGTGCGGCGCCGCCGAGCGAAAGGACGGCCACGATTGCGAACTTGGAGAGAACCAAGGCCGTCAGCATCTCGATCGAGCGCAGCGCCCAGACCCGTCGCGCGGGCCACACGAACGCCGCGAAGACCAGCGGCAGCAGCAGCACGATCACGTAGACGGCGGCTTCGCGCACCAACAGCTCCATCCACAGCGCCAATGCGCCCGCGACCGTGAACAGCGCCATCAAGAAACCGAGGAAGGGAGAGCCCGAGATCACCGCGATGGCCGCGAGCGGGCCGGCTGCCCCGTCAAGAAAGCTCGCACCCTGCTGCCCAGCGGCCGAGGCAACTGCTGCCGCGAGTTCGTCCGAGGCAGACAGCATGAGCATCGTGAGTGGCGCCGCGATGGCAACCGCGAGCATGGCCAGCGGGAGGTAGCCGAACGCCGCGCGGAGCAACAACCCCAGGTCTGACCGCGTGAGCGCCTGAACCGACGCCGCGAACAGGAAGGGCAGGGTGAGTACGGCGCCAATACCCGCCACCCGCCAGTAAGCAGTCGAGAACCAGGTGCTGTCCAGGCGCGGTGATGTTGTCTCGCTGAGCACGTCGGCCGTGTCGTGCAAGACGGCGCTCGCGGCGCCGGTAACCCAGCTTCCGACGGCCGCCAGTCCGAGGTCCGTGGTTGCGGTTGACGCGATGCCGCTGATGCCTTGGCCTAACCCGCTGACCGGATTCGTGAATTGACTGGCCACGGAGCCCGCTCCCCCCGGGAGGCCCGGAATGGCGCCACCGGCGCTGGCCAGGTCAGCCGCGTGTCCGAGGGCGGGGCATGTGGGGCGTGCCTGCCATGCGCGTCCGCAACCACCACCGCGCTGCGCTGAGCTGACTCTTCCTCCCGCAGCCATCGCCGAGCTAGCCGGCAGCCCTGCGAGTGCAATCGTCACGAGCCACGCGGTTCGAGAGCAAGAACGGCGGCCGAGCACGGGGAGCGCGCTTAGTGGGCGGTTGTCCCGAGACGCTCGAAGAAGTTCACGAGCCCTGGCGCCGCGCCAACCACTAGTGCTGACGCGCCCGATATGAGCGCCGCCATTCGTCCGCGCGCGGCGTAGTGGTGGTTATGCGTGTGAGATGCGACGGCCCAGATCGCGGCGCCGATGAAGGCGCCGAGCAGGGCGATAGCGAGTGCCCACGCGTCAGCGCCGTTCACAAGCTGCTGCAGGACGTTGCTACCTGGGAGCCCCGTGGGATCGGGTTGGGCACTAACTGCTGCTAGGAGCGGCATGACATCCTCCGATTCGAATTTAGTCTCATTGAGATTATTAGCACAGGAGAAGACATGGTAGTAGTCTCTAATGCATCAAAATACACTCAATTAGAGACGATCGCGGCGAAACCGCTCGAGAAGCGGCGCAGGGTCGTGCGCTCGGGATGCCGGAGCCAGCCTCGTCCGCGGGCGGGCTCACCATCGCGGAGGTCGGCGAGCTCTATCGCTGCGTTTCGCCGAATCTGCTCCGGATCGTGCGCTGCAGCGTGCGGGCGCCGGCGCCGGTCATCGAGGATGCATGTCAGCTGGCGTGGAGCCGGCTGTTACGCAATCGAGATCGGGTGACCAGAGACAAGGCGCTCAGCTGGCTCGTCACAACCGCGCTTCACGAGGCCTCGAGGTTGGTGCGCCGAGCCGGTCGGGAGATCTCGCTCGAGACGGTGATTGCCGACGATCCGGGGTTCGGGTCTTCGCCTGACGAAATCGGCCCACTCGCAATCGCTGAAGCCCGAGAGCGCCTACGCTCCCTCAACGGCCTTCCGCAGCGCCAGCAGCTACTGCTCTGGTTACGTGGGGTCGGCTTGAGCTACGACGAGATCGCCTGCCGCCAGGGCTGCACGTCACGCACCGTGGAGCGCCAGCTGCGAAGTGCGCGGACCAGCCTCCGAGCGGCGTGACGCCTCGACGCTAGCTGGACTTGCGAGTGCTGCTCCTCGAGCTCCGGCCAGTGGTCCGGCGTGTCGACGAGCTGCTCGACTTCCGCGTTGACGAACCGCGCGACGATCCAGAGCTCCCTGACGAGCTCCCGCTCCGCGAGGCGGCTCCGCCCTTCGAGGAGGTTCCGCTGCGTGACGAGGTGCTGGTCCGTGACGAGCTGCTGCGTCGTGAGGTTCCGCTTCCTGTCGCGGTCTTCGCTGCCTTCTGCGCGGCCTTGGCGGCCTGCTCGAAATCCTTCCGCAATGAGCTCCCGAACTTCGTCGTGTCACGCCGAGCGTCGGAGACGAACTTGCCTAAGCCCTTGTACAGAGTCTTCGTGCTAGCGGCGGCGTCACGGCCGGTGTGATTGCGCAGATCACTCAGCGCTCTTTGCGCGGCATCGAGTGATTGGGTCAGCCGCTTGAGTGCGGCGGGTTCCTTGAAGCTGGCTCCTCTACGCGATGAGGAACGAGTGGACCTTCGAGCTTGCGGCACGCGATCTCCTCAGACGGAAACAGTTCTGCGCGAGCCTAACCGCGCGTCGTGCAGATTTCTAGTGAGGCTTTGCCGCAAAGGTGTGACGCGCCCTTCGCACAGCGATGACAGACCTGGGCGAACGAGCGACCTGTGGGTTCTCTATTTCGCCCAGGTCAGCCGTTCGGGTTCCCGGAAACCGCCCTCACGACGCCGCGTGCAACCGCCGCAGCACAGCCCCCCCTCAACGCGCCCGCCCCCGCTTCCGCCGTCGCCGCTCCGCTGGGCTCAGCTTTCGCGGCCTGGCTCGCTTCGTCCCAGCTCGGCCGGCCTCGCCGCCTCCGGCCGCCGTGGCCCGATGGCGCGCGGGGGCGCGGCGGCGGGCGTCACGCCAGATGTAGAGGGAGATGCCGCCGAGGATGACGAGGGCGCCGATGGCGATGGCCACGATCCCGCCGCCGCTCAGGTTTCCGCCGCTGGTCGGCGCGGTTATCGGCGTGACCGTGGTGGGCGCGGTGGCGGTTGGAGTTGGGGCGGGGGAGGCCGGGAGGCCCGGGCTGAACGGGTTGGTATCGCCGCTCTGCGCCGCGGCGGCGCCCGGAAGCGCGAACCCGACAAGCGCCGCGCCCGGAAGCGCGAGGCTCAGGATCAGCGCTGCCAGGATCGCCCACCGCACGGCCCCAGCGCCTACGCGAGCGGTTGCTCCATCGCCGGCGTCTCGGGAGCCTCGACGTACGGTTGCTCGTCCGGTACGTCCTCCTCGTGATAGACGCTTTCGGCGTTCACAGCCCAGATGTCGTGGTTGGCCCCGAGCAGGATGTTGTCGACCGCGCGCATGGCGGTCAGCATCGAGTGGTCGGAGTTGTTGTAGCGATGCAGGCCGTTGCGGCCGACCTGGATCAGGTTGGGGATCCCGTCGAGCCAGCCGCGGATGGTCTTGACGCGCTCGGCGTATTCGGCGTCGTACATCGGATAGGCCTTGTGGACGCGGACGACGAAGCCGATCTTGACCTTGTCGGCGCGCGCCAGCCCGAGCTGCTGGATTTCGCGCGTCGCGAGGGCGACGAGATCGTCGTCGGACATCGACCACAGCTGATCGCCCTCGAAGCAGAAATACTCCATCCCGATCGACGCGTCGGTGTCGTTGGGGACCATCCACGGACTCCAGGAGCGGAAGTTCTGGATCCGTCCCACCTGCACGGACGGGTCGTGGATGTAGATCCAGTTGTCGGGGAACATCTCCTCGCCCTCGATGACCAGCAGGACGGTGAGGAAGTCGCGGTAACGCAGGCCGCGGGCGGCGTCGCGAATCTCGCCGGGTGCCTCGGGCTCGGCGATGCCCACCGTGGTCCGCAAGGGCAGCGAAGAGATGACGTAGGAGGGCCGGATCGTCTCGCCGCCGGCCACCACCTCGACCACGCGGTTGCCCTCGATCCGCAGTCGTGTCACAGGCGCGTTCAGGCGGACCTCACCGCCGCCGGCAATGATCTCGTCGCGCATCCGCTCCCACATCTGGCCAGGGCCGTAGCGGGGGTAGTTGAACTCGGAGATCAGTGACTTGATCTGGTCGCCTCGGGTTCCGAAGAACGCGTGCTTGGCCGCCGCGAAGAACGACAGGCCCTTGATGCGCTGGGCCGCCCATTCGGAGCGGATCTCAGACGTGGAGACGCCCCAGACCTTCTCGGTATAGGACTTGAAGAACTGGTTGAACAGCCACCGCCCGAATCGGTTGCAGACCCATTCCTCGAAGGTGTCCTCGCGCCCTTTCGGCTTCACCGCAGCCCAGAGGTACGAAAGCAGCGCCTTGGTCAGGTCGACCGGGCCGAGCTTTCGAATCACGTCCATTCCCTGTAACGGGTACTCGAGGAACTTGTGGTTCCAGTAGATCCGCGACTGGCGAGGCCGCTTCAGGAACTCGTCGCCGAGGACCTCATGCCAGAGATCGTCGACCTCCTTGGCCTTGGTGAAGAAGCGGTGCCCCCCGAGGTCGAAGCGATACCCGTCGCGCACATCGGTCCGCGCGATCCCGCCGACCTGGTCGGTGGACTCGAGCACGATCACCGGCTTGGCCTGTCTGGCCATCAGGTAGCCGGCCGTCAAACCCGCGGGTCCGCCCCCAAGGGCGATCACGGGATGCTCTGCGGTGATGTCGGCGCCGCGGGCGGCGCGGCTGGGGGAGGTGTCGGTCATGGCAATCTCTAACGGACCTGGAACAGCACCGCGCTATCGGCTACGCAGCAGGCGGTGCGATAGCTGTGCGGCGCCCAAGCAATCTCCTTGAGTCTCGGGTCACTGAACAGGATCGCGCCGAACTGAGCCGAGCGCCGGCGTACCAGTGCCGTCCAGGCGGCCTGCCAGTTCTTCGCCCCCTCGGTCAGGGGCCGTACGAACAGCAGTCGCTGGCCGGGCCTGAGGCTAGCAAGCAGCGGCGGCAGGATCGTCTGGGGATTGGCGTTGCGCAGCCGGTCGAGCGCGAGCACCCAGTTCATGTAGGTCGGGTCTTTGACCGGTCCGAGGGTGCTGGCGTAGCGCAAGCCGTTGGGCAGGTAGTACCAGGCCAGCGGCAGCTGCTCGGGCTGTCCGGAGATCACGAGATCCCCGGGGCGGAGAAGCGGCGCCATCTCACCGCCGACGTCGCGCATGTCGCTCTTGTACTGGGGGGCGTACGAGGTGATGTGGACAACGAAGATGATCGACAAAGCGATCGCCACCCAGCCGACCACTCCCGACCGGGCGCAGCCCCAGGCCGCGAGCAGGAAGAGCGCCGCCAGCACGGGGGCGAAATACCGGGAGACGAACGCCGGGGTGATCTGTGAAGCCAGCCAGGCCAGCAGCAGCGTGGCCACGGGCAGCGCGAGCAGCGCCCAGAAGGTCGTCGCCTGCGGCGTACGCCGATAGCGCCGTGTGACGAACGGGGCGAGCCCGATCACGCTGGCGATTAGCAGCCCGACCGTGATTCGATCGCCGCCGATCAGATCGCGGGAGAGCAGGACCGGGGCGCCGAACCTCGGGGGCGGGGCCCAGGGGGCACCGGTGTGGCTCGATTGGTAGAGGAAGTTCGGCAGCCAGGGCAGGAACAGGACGAGCGCGCCGAGGTAGGCCAGGACGGCGTCGCGGACGAGACCGCGGCGATCCTCGCTGACGAGCCACACCGGTATCAGAGCCACGGCCGCGCCGGCTCCGAAGAAGATGCCCCAGGCGTGGGTGTAGAGCATCAGCGCCTCGGTGACCGCGAATACGATCACGTACTTCCGGCGCCGGTAGACGAAGCCATGGATGAAGGCGGCGGTGCCGACGATGCCGAGCAGCCCCATCAACTCGTACATGCGGGTCTCCATGGCGTATTCGGTGAGCCAGGCGCTGAACGCAAACAGCGTCGCCGCCATCAAGCCGGCGCGCCGCCCAAACAGGCTCGCCCCCGCCCAGTAGCCAACCGGGATGGTCAGTAGCCCGAACAGCTCCGAGAGCGAATGGGTGGCGGTTTCGCTCCCGCCGAAGGCCTGGATCCAGAAATGCAGCAGTACGTAGAAGAGCGGCGGAGACCCGTCATGGCGAAGCAGCCCCGGGATCTGGCTCAGCGGGTGCGACGCGATTCCGGTGGTGATCGCCTCGTCCATCCAGAACTGGCCCGAGATGTACCGCGTGCGGATATACGCCGAGGCCGCCATCAGCACGATCAGGAACCCGCCCGTGGTCAGCCACGTCGGATAGCGCTCGAGCCACGACGGCTCCCGCACGTCGACGACCTCCGGGACGCTGCGGACCGCGGGCTCGGTGACCGTCGCCGCCATCTATGCCGCCTTGGCCGCGCAGTTCATATACACGTGAAAGGTCCGCTGGTGAGCCACCAGGGAGTAGTGGACGTGCCAGGGCCGGATGATGGGCAGCAGGGTCGCGTTGTGCTGAGCCCGCGTCTGGAAGATGACGTTGGGTGGCGTTCCGCCGCCCGGCCGCGTCGGGGGCGCCTCGATCCGCATCGTGTGCACGTCCAGGTTCCAGGCCAGCATCGGCACCTGGAAGCCCTCGGTCATGACGCTCCCGCAGGCGAGGATCTGGCGCCGGCCCAGCCGCTGCACCACGGCTGACATGTCCTGGCGGAGGTGGGCTTGGTAGACGAGCGCACGGTGCGTGGCCGGGACGTCGATCACGCTCGGGCCGATCCACGGCGGCGCCGCGATGAGCACCGCGGCTGCCACCGCGGCGGCGGCAAGAGAGACCGCGCCGAGGTGCCGGCGGCTGGCGCCGAGCAGGCGCTCGGCCAGCGACACGCCCAGCATCGCAGCCCATCCCCACCCCACCCCGCCGGCGATCGAGATCAGCGAGGAGCCCAGAACCAGATACCGATCGTTACCCGAAAAGCCGGCCTGGGTCAGGATCGCGATCCCGATCCACCACAACCAGCCAACCGTGCCGACCACGACCAGCAGCAGCCGCGCCGTGACCCCCGCGGTGAGCGGTCCACGCCGCCACGCGTCACGCGTCCGCCACAGACCCAGTGCGGCAACGGCGGTGGCCAGCAACGCCACCGCCTTGATCCGGAGCATGACCCGGGGCCAGGCGTGATGGCGCAGCTCAGTGCAGAACGGGCACTTGGCCAGGGCGGCCGAGTTCGAGCGCACGTGCTGGGCGCGCGTGACTCCGCGGAAGAAATGACCGCTGCCCCAGTACTCAGGCAGGAACCACATGACAGGGATGAGCACGAACAGGGAGGCGACAAGGGCCCGCGCCCCGCGATCCTTCCACCCCAGATACAGGCCGTAAGGGCCCCAGAGGGCCCAGAGCTCCGGCCGATCCAGCGCGGCGAAGAATCCGATCACGAATGCCTGGCGGCGCGCCCCGTCGAGGTGACGGTCGAGGGCGATCAGCACGAGCGCCGTCATCAGACCCTCGGAGTAGCCGAGCGCGTTGTCGGTAACGAACCCGCGCGAATTGACGAGGCTCGCCGCTGCCACGAGTGCCGCCAGCAGCACCGGCGCCAACCGCGCGCCACTCACTCTGCCCGTCGGCTCCTCGGAAGCCGGGACGAGCCCACCCGCGATGCGCCAGGCGATCTTGAAGGTCATCAGAACCGCGACCACGGCACCGGCGCGGGCGATGACGAGCCATAGATCGGGCGCGGCGCGGCCGAACAGCGAGAAGATCGTCGTGAAGATCACGGGCAGCGGCTTCCACGTCGGGCCGCCGGTCGTGTGGAGATTGAGGTGCGCGATCTCCCTCCCCCAGACCAGCCATGCCCAGGGGTCGTAGCTCGGGGTCGAGGGAATCAGCAGCGACAGAGCGGCGATGACGAGCGCGAAGCCTGCGAGCACGAGGTACAGCCGGCCGCCGGCGAGGCGCGTGGCGAAGGTTTGGTGCGCCTCGGAGGTGCCCGGTCGAAAGCTCGGATGGGTGATTTCCGCTGTCGGGGCAGACACGGGCGGCAAGGCTAGAGACTGGCCGTTGCGATTCGGTTAGGCGTCATGACTGAACGCCGTGGGCCAGGCACATCTCGATCTGGCCGAGCTCGCCGTCCGAGCCGCCGTTTGGGTAAAGCAGCGCCGCTCCGATCACCTCGGCCCCCTGGTACTGCGGCTGGCCTTCGATCTGGGCGGCCTGCGCGGCGCTCGGCGTGGGGAGGAAACGGATCGTCGGCCCCGAGGGCAGAGCGCCGATCTGAATGCTGACCCTGCCGATCTTCTGCGCCGGCAGATGGTCGCCGAGGAGGCAGCGGTAGTAGTTCGAGTAGGCCTCCGTCCTCGGGTCCTCGACCTTGCCGCGGCCCTGAGGCGGCTTGACGCTCGAGCTACACCCGCAGAGGAGCACCGCGGCGGCGCCGAGTACGGCCGCCGACTTCGCATAGGGCATGGCTTAAGAAGGTAGAGGATCATCTCGACTGTGATCACGGTCGCAGCGCTCAGTGGGCCGTTGCCCAAGCTGGGGGTGGTCGCCGTGGCGGCACTCGCCGCGACCGCGCTGGTCCTGCGGGACGGCCGGCCGCGTGCCGGCGCGATGCTCGGCGCCCTGCTGCTCGCGCCCGTCCTGCTGCTGGCTGCGATCTGGCATTCGCCCCAGCTGAACCAGCTCCACCACCATCCGCTGCGCGGCGGATCGGTCGCCGTGGTCGGGCTGTTGGCGCTGGCGGGACTCGCGTTCGTCATCTACCGCCGCTTCTGGTTGCTCGCGCCGCTCATCGTCTTCACGCTGCCGTTCCGAATCCCGATCTCGGCCGGCGGGACGACTTCGAACCTGCTCGTGCCGCTGTACCTCGTGGTGGCGGCGGGGACGCTCGCGTTTCTGGTTCCCCAGCTCCGGCGCAGCCGTTCAGCGGGGCCGCGAGGCGACGGGGTCATCGGCGTGACGGGCCCGCCCGGGTGGGTCGAGCGCCTGCTCGCCCTGTACGTGGTCATCTACGCCCTTCAGGCGATCTACTCACCGTCCTTCGAGAAGGCGCTTCAGCAGATGGTGTTCTTCTACGTCCCCTTCGCGCTGCTCTTCTGCCTGCTGCGGCGGTTGCGCTGGACGAGTCTGCTCGTGCGCCGCTGCGTGCTCGTGCTCGTCCCTCTGGCGCTGATCTTCTGCATGATCGGATTCGCCGAGTACGCGACCAAGACGCTGTTGCTCAACCCCAAGCTGATCGCCGAGAACAACGTTCACACCTACTTCGCGATCAACTCGGTCTTCTTCGACCCGGACATCTTCGGGCGCTTCCTCGCCCTCGTCATGGTCATCGTCACGACGGTGCTCGTCTATGCGCGGCGCCAACGCCTCCAGCTGTGGACGATCGGCGCCCTTGCCGTTCTCTGGGCGGGGCTGGTCCTCACGCTTTCCCGGTCAAGCCTCGCCGCGCTGCTCGTCGGGCTCGGAGTGCTCGGCGCGATGCGCTGGCGCGCCAGACCCATCCTGCTGAGCGCCGTGGCCGTGGTCGTCATCGGCATCGCCGCGCTCGTGATCTCGCCCCGGACATTCGGCCTCAACCAAGGACTCAACGGGGCGTCGAGTGGTCGGGCCGGGCTGATCTCAGGCGGTCTTCGCCTGTTCAGCGAGCGGCCCGTCTGGGGCTACGGCTCGGCGGCGTTCGAGCACGAGTACCTGTGTCGCATCAAGCACCAGTGCGGCCCCGCTTCGACGACGTCGCAAACCCTGTCGGCCTCGCACACGATCGCCGTCACCGTCGCCGCCGAGCAGGGTGTGATTGGTGAGATCCCGTACCTCGCCCTGGTGATCGTGGCCGCGATCGTCCTCACGCAGGGCGCGCGCCTGGATCCGGCGCGGGTCGCCGTGGCCGCCGCGTTCCTCGCCTTGGTATTCCACACGCAGCTCTACGCCGACTTCCTCGAGGATCCGGTGAGCTGGACGCTGCTCGGGATCGGGACCGCGCTCGCGGCGGGCGCGACGGAACGAAGTCGGCTTCGGCCCGCGCGTGCGGGCGCGGTGGCCACGCTGGCGGCAGCTGAGTAGGTCAGACGCCGGAACTGCTCTGGCGCTGGCAGCGCTCGCAGATGCAGTGGCGGCCGTGGACCGGGGAGACCTCGAGCCCCGCCATGGCCGCGTTGGGCCGGCGGGTCTGCGGGTGCCTGGCGCCTCCGGGTGCAGCGGCGCGACGCGTGCGCCGAGGCCGAGGAACGGCGCGAAACAACGGTGAGAAGTTCATAACTCTGCGCCTAACGATAGGACGGTGCTCGGACAGCGACTGCATCGGCAGAATCGGCGGCCTCGATAACCCCAGGGTTAGCGGCCTCTGCCACCAGACATACCCGCGGGACACCGTTTCACACCGAAATCTGGTTGGGCTTTCCACGACTCGAGGTGAAGTCCTGCCGCGGTGGCGAGTCAGCGCGCGGAGCTCGGCCCAGATCGCTTCGCTGGTTCAGAGGTTGGCGGCGTGGTGCCGCCGGTCTCCTGGCGCTGGCGTCGCCGCTCCTCACGCCTCTCCTGGCGCTGTTCCTCGCGTACACGCCGTTGGGCATCCGAGCGGCGGGCTGCGCGTCCCCGAGGAGCCACCGTAAAGGGCCCGGCGAAGCCCGAGAGCAGCCGCTCGACTTCTGCCGAGCGGCACTGCGGACACGCCGGCAGCTCGCCCGCCGCCGTCCGGGCCTCGAACCGGCTCCCGCACTCCCGACAGCTGAAGTCATAGAGCGGCACGCGTCAATTATGGATTCGGATTTGACGTACCGGGCAGTATGTGATTTACATACCAATGAGTATTTGAAATGGCACCCGAGGCGCACACGTTCCTGTTCGCCGATCTGGTCGGGTTCACCGCCCTGGCCGAGACCGAGGGGGACGCCCGGGCGCTGGAGGCGGTGGTGGCGCTTCAGCGTCGAGTCCGCAATCTGCTCGACGAGCATTCGGCCGAGCAGGTCAAGACCCTTGGCGACGGCTTGATGCTCCGTTGCCGTGATCCTCGCGCCGCGGTGAAGTTGGGACTGAGGGTGGTCGAGTCGCTGGCTGACGATGGCAGCGTTCCTCCGGTCCGGGTGGGGATCCACACCGGCCCGGCGCTGACTCGGGAAGGCGACTGGTACGGCCGCACGGTGAACGTGGCGGCTCGGCTGTGCGCCGTGGCCCCGGGCGGAGAGGTGATGGTGTCCGAGAGCACCCGGAACGCGGCGGGCGAGCTGGCCGAGGTCGACTGGGGCCGGCGTGAGCTGCATTGGCTGCGGAACGTCTCCGAGCCCGTGGGCACCTACCTGGTGGGCCGTAACCTCAACGAGGAGGCAAGTCAATGAGCAGCTCGAGAACCGAACTCCCTCCCGGCCCGCGGATGCCGACCGCGCTCCAGACCGCGATCTGGGTCCGCCGCGCCCAATGGCTGCTCGGGCAGTGCGCGACGCGCTTCGGCGATGTCTTCCGGTTGCGGATCGCCCGAGAGGGGACGTGGATCATCCTTTCGGACCCCGAGCACGTAAAGCAGGTGTTCACCGGCGATCCGCACGTGTTCCACGCCGGTGAGGGCAATCGGATCCTCCTCCCGCTGCTCGGTGAGCACTCGCTGCTGCTCCTCGACGAGGACCCGCACATGGAGCAGCGAAAGCTGTTGCTGCCTCCCCTGCATGGCCAGCGGATGCAGCGCTACGGCGCGCTGATGACAGACATCGCCGCGGCCGAGATCGAGCGCTGGCCGAGCGGCGAGACGTACGCACTACGGCCGCGGATGCAGGCGATCACGCTCGAGATAATCCTCCGAACCGTTTTCGGCCTCGAGCAGGGAGAGCGCCTGGAGGCCCTGCGGGTCGAGCTGCGGAGCCTGCTCGACACCCTCACCCGCCCGCATATGTTCCTGTTCCCGGTGCTGATGGGCCCCGAGCGGCTGGCGAGCTTCGGGCCGTTCCGCCGTCTGCACGACCGCGTCGACGAGCTCATCTATGGCGAGATCGCCGAGCGCCGACGGGCCGCTGACGTGGATCGGCGCGAGGACATCCTGTCGATGCTGCTCGAGGCGCGACACGAGTCCGATGGCTCGCCGATGACTGACCGCGAGATCCGCGACGAGCTGCTGACGTTGCTCGTGGCGGGTCACGAAACCACCGCAACCGCATTGTCCTGGGCGGTCGAGCGCCTGATCCGTCACCCCGACAAGCTCGCCCGGCTGGCCGAGGAGGTCCAGGCCGGGCAGAAGGAATACCTGGAGGCGGTGGTGACGGAAACGCTGCGGCTTCGCCCGGTGATCTCGCTGGTGGCGCGGTTCCTCCGCGCTCCGGTGGAGATCGGCGGCTGGGAGCTTCCGCCCGGGGTGACCGTGGCGCCGTCGATCTACCTGGTGCACCGCCGGCCCGACATCTACCCCAACCCGGAGCGCTTCGAGCCCGAGCGCTTCCTCGAGAGCTCGCCCGGCACCTACACCTGGATTCCCTTCGGCGGCGGCGTCCGCCGCTGCATCGGCGGATCCTTCGCGCACTTCGAGATGCAGGTGGTCCTCACCGAGCTCGTCACGCGACGCGGCCTGCGTCCAGCTCGGGCTGCGTCCGAGCCGGTGTTCCGGCGCGCGATCACGGAGACCCCGCGTCACGACGCCGAGGTGGTGCTGGCATGAGCCGCCTCAAGAGCGGGCAGCGCGTGCGATGACTCCGGAGCCTGTCTTGACTCGCCGGGAGAAGCAGCAGCGCACGCGGAAGTCGCTGCTCAGAGCGGCGACGGAGATGTTCTGCAAGCGCGGGCTCGACGGCGCCTCGGTCGACGAGGTCGCCCAGGCCGCGGGATACACGAAGGGCGCCTTCTACGCCAACTTCAAGAGTAAGGAGGAGCTCTTCCTGGTCATGCTCGACGAGCGCTTCGCGGAGGAAATCGAGCGGCTCGACCGGTTGCTCGCCGGCACCGACGAGCCCCAGGAGGAGGCAGTGGCTGCCGCCGCCGACTTCATCCGCTTCGCCACCGACCAGGAGTGGCAGAGGCTCTCCTTCCAGTTCCTCGCCTACGCCGCGCGCAACGAGGAGTTCCGTCAGGAGCTGGCCACCCGTCAGAAGGCGATGCGCGAACGCATGGCGAGCGTGTTCACCCGCTGGAAGCAGAGCTTCGGGGCCGATTTCGCGCTCCCCATCGAGGACATTACCGCGATGACCTTCTTTATGGCCGACGGCTTCCTCGCCGGGCGGATCATCGAGCCCGATCTGAGCGAGGAGCTCTACACGACGATGGTTGCTGTCTTCCTTCGGGGGCTCCAGGCCATGACCGAGGATCCGAGCCCGTAGCCGTGCTCAGCGCCCGCGCCGGCGCCTAGGAGGACGGCGGAGCTCGAGGTAGGAGGCGGCGGTCCAGGTACCGCCCAACCGGACGCGCCCGTTGTGCCGACCGCGGAGGTCGATATGGACCAGCTGCTCGCCCGCGCGTCCAGGCGGGAAGTTCTGTCCGAGAATTCTGAAATGACCATGCCGCTGGTCGTCGGAGATGACGATCGCCGTGTGCCCGAACGAGCGATCGACCGCGCCCCCGGGTCCGAGGCTGATGACATCTCCGGCCACCGGCACGCTGTGCGGGGCCGGGTAGCCCACCCGAATCCTGGGATAGCGGTGGTGGACCACGCTCACGAGGTCCGCCCCGTCCTGCACCCCGGTCCCCGGTCCGGCCCAGATCCCGTAGATCGCCCAGAGAAAGCGGGCCGAGAGCTCAACACACTGGAATGACTCCTCCTTGTCTGAGTCAAACGGAGTGGGGCCGTAGCTCTCCACGCCCGCGCACGCGTAGACGCCCTTGTAGCTGTAGGAGCTCGCATAGTCGCCGTACTGGCTGCAGTAGCCGGGACCCTTGCCATAGCCGGCGGGCAGGGCTCGTGCCGGCCCAGCCACCGTCGCGGTTGCCGCAACCGTCGTCGTAACGAGCAGACTGGCTACGCTAGCCCGGCTCATGTCCCTCACGGTCGTAGGCTCGATCGCGTTTGACGCTGTCACCACTCCGTTCGGGAGCCGCGCGCGCATGCTCGGCGGCTCGGCGGTTCACTTTGCTCTGGCGGCCTCGTTCTTCGGCACGGTCCACGTGGTTGGCCCGGTCGGCGCCGACTTCGGCGAGGATGAGTATGCGGTTCTCCGCGGACGTGGGATCGAGACGGCCGACATCGAGCAGGTCCCGGGCGGGCAGACGTTCTTCTGGCGGGGAGAATACGGCTGGGATCTGAACGAGCGCGAGACGCTCGACACGCAGCTCGGCGTGTTCGCGGAGTTCGAGCCGAAGCTCTCGGAGGCCTCCCGGGCGGCCGACGTCGTTTTCCTGGCCAACATCCAGCCTGATCTCCAGCGTCAGGTCCGGCAGCAGTGCGCGGGGCCCCGCTTCGTCGCCCTCGACTCCATGAACTACTGGATCGAGAATGCGCGAAAGTCGTTGATCGAGTCGATTGGCGGTGTCGATTGCCTGTTGCTCAACGACGCCGAGCTCCGGGAGCTCACGCGGGAGCCGAACTTCGTTCGGGCGGCGCGGCAGATCCGGGAATGGGGGCCGTCGGTCGTGATCGCCAAGCAGGGGCAGTATGGGGCGATGATGATCACCGAGGAGGGGTTCTTTGCCCTGCCCGCCTTCCCGCTCGAGACGGTGGTCGACCCGACGGGCGCCGGCGATTGCTTTGCCGGCGGTTTCATGGGCTACATCGCGGCGCAGCTCGACGACGCGGGTGATTCGTCTGACGGACAGGCTGTCGGAGGGGCGGCGGGTGAGCTCGACCACGAGCTCCTCGCCCAGGCGATGGCCTACGGCACAGCCCTGGCGTCGTTCAATGTCGAGAGCTTCGGCGTCGAGCGCGTGGTCAGGCTGACCAGCGAGGAGATCGCCGAACGGGTGAGCGAGCTTCGCCGGATGACCCACTTCATCGAGCGTCCGGTCGAACTCCGACGCTGATGTGCGAGTGCTGATCATCCCGCGTGACAGCGCGCGTGGATCGGGGTAGCATCGCGTCGCCGTGACGTGGGGATTTCTGTGGCTGATGCTGGCGCTGAAGATTCCGCTCATCGGGCTGCTCTACATCGTGTGGTGGGCGATCAAGCAGAAGCCCGAGGATTCCTCGTCCTCACGCGATGAAGACGGCGGCATCAAGCGCAACCATGCTCATCCCCGAAAGCCTTTGCCCAGGCACCCCCGGCGGGGTCCGCATGGTGATCCGGCACCCCTCCCGCCCGCCCGCGTGAGGAGCGTCCGGGCCCGGGCGCGAACGTTCGGGAATCACTAGGCGCGGGCAGCCGGGTTTCCGGCCGCAGGCCACCAGCCGGGTTTCCGGCCGCGGAAGCCAGAAAGCGTCCGGAATCGCGGAGGGCGACAACAGGGACACCTTTTTCACCCGTCGATTGCGATGCGCGGAGAAGGCCAATGCGCCCCCAGCCGCCGCCCTCGACCCACAAGCCCAGACCTCCCGCCGGCGGACGCCAACCGCTGCCTGCCCTGACAGACTTGCGTCGATGACAGCGCCGGCGACTTCGGTCCTCTCGGACGGCACGATCCTGCGTCTGGTCGAGGAGGGTCGGATCCGGATCGATCCCTGGGATCCCCACCTGGTCCAGCCCGCGAGTGTTGACCTCCGCCTGGGTGACTCGTTCCGGGTCTTTCACAACCACCGCGCGTCGGCCATCGATCTCCGCGAGCCGCCCGCCAACCTGACCGAGGAGGTGGTCGTCCCGCGCCAGGAGTCGTTCGTCATTCACCCGGGCGAGTTCTGTCTCGGTCGAACGCTGGAGTGGGTCGAGCTGCCGGACGACATCGTCGCCCGCATCGAGGGCAAGTCGAGTCTCGGACGCCTCGGATTGATCGTCCATGCCACGGCGGGGTTCTGCGACCCCGGCTGGAAGGGAACCCTGACGCTCGAGCTCAACAACCTCACGCGGGTCCCGATCAAGCTCTATCCGGGTCTCCTGATCGCCCAGTTGTCCTTCATGACCCTCGACCGCCCGGCCGAGCGCCCCTACGGCAGCCCGGAGCTCGGCAGCCATTACCAGGGTCAGCGGGCGGCCACGGAGAGCCGCTACGAAGGTGCGCCGCACCCCGACGGCGCCGCCGTCCGGTCCGCCGACGTGAAATAGTTGCGCCGTGCTGACGACGCTTCTGGCCGTCGCTGAGCCCTCCAAGGTTCCCTTCTACATCGCGGGCGGCGCCTTTGCCGTGTGGGCGGTCGTGCTCTCGGGGGTCGGGCTCACCCGGCCGTCGTTTCCCTTCGGTGTGACGGGGCAGCGGGCGGTCATGCTCGTCAGCCTGATCCTCGCCGCGCTGGCCATCGGCACCGCGATCGGCACGAGTAAGTAACCAGCCGCCGCAGCGTCAGCCACAGGACCCCTAAGCGTCTCGCCCGTGGCGGGCGGGTACTAGAGTCTGACCCACCTAGACCTGCCGGTTATCCGCCACACACATCAGTAAGCGCGCGAAGGAGTGCGATGACCACCGAGACCCAGCAACGTGATGGCGCCGGTACCGAGACCGGCTCGCAGACGCTGACGATCACCGACAACCGGACCGGCAAGCAGTACGAGATTCCGATCGAGGACGAGACGATCCGGGCCATGGACCTGCGCCAGATCAAGGTGAACGAGGACGACTTCGGGCTCATGACCTATGACCCGGCCTACACGAACACCGCGTCCTGCCGCTCGGCGATCACGTTCATCGATGGGGATCGGGGGATCCTCGAGTACCGCGGTTACCCGATCGAGCAGCTGGCCGAGAACTCGAGCTACCTCGAGGTCGCCTACCTCCTCATCCACGGCGAGCTTCCGACCAGCCAGCAGCTCGAGGAGTGGGTCCATCTGATCACGATCCACACGTTCGTGCACGAGAACGTCAAGGAGTTCATGCAGGGCTTCCGCTATGACGCCCATCCAATGGGCATGCTCGAGGCGTCGGTGGGCGCCCTCTCGACCTTCTATCCCGAGGCCTCTCAGATCAAGGACGCCGAAACGCGCTACATCCAGGTCATCCGCCTGATCGCGAAGATGCCGACCCTGGCGGCGTTCGCCTTCCGCCACAACCAGGGCAAGCCGTACGTGTATCCGGACAACGAGCTCTCGTATCCGGGCAACTTCCTCTCGATGATCTACAAGATGACCGAGATCCGCTACGAGCCGGATCCGCGACTCGAGCGGGCGCTCGACATCCTCTTCATCCTCCACGCCGACCACGAGCAGAACGCCTCCACGAGCGCGGTGCGGAGCGTCGGCTCTACCCAGGTCGATCCGTATTCGGCCGTCGCCGCCGGCGTGGCCGCCCTCTACGGGCCGCTCCACGGCGGAGCCAACGAGCAGGTGCTGCGCATGCTCCGCCGGATCGAGAAGAAGGAGAACATCCCGGACTTCCTGAAGGGCGTGAAGGAAGGCGACGAGAAGCTCATGGGCTTCGGCCACCGGGTCTACAAGAACTACGACCCGCGGGCCAAGATCATCAAGAAGCACGCCTACGAGGTGTTCGAGGTCACGGGCACCAACCCGCTGCTCGACATCGCGCTCGAGCTCGAGAAGATCGCCCTCGAGGAGGACTACTTCGTCGAGCGCAAGCTCTATCCGAACGTCGACTTCTACTCGGGCATCATCTACGAGGCGCTGGGGATGCCGATGGAGATGTTCCCGGTGCTGTTCGCGATAGGACGGACCGCCGGCTGGATCGCCCAGTGGCTCGAGATGATCGACGACAAGGAGCAGAAGATCGCGCGCCCGCGCCAGATTTACACGGGCGCGCGCGGGCGCGACTACGTCCCCATCGAGCAGCGCTCCTAGCGCCAGGCGCCAGCGAGGACCCAGCTCAGCCGTCCCGAGGACGGCCGTGAGCTGGCGGCTGACCATCCGGGCGGATGGGCGGGTCGAGCACGCACGCTTCGCCGGTCTCGACCAGCTGCTGAGTGCGCTCGAGCGCCGGGGGCGCGAGCTGGCCGACTCGGCGTCGACCCGCGCGGTCGATCTCAAGGTCAAGCGCTTCGATCCCGTACAGCAGGTCGTCGCGCGCTTGGAGCTGGCCGGCCCCGAGCGCTTCCTGCCGAGCGTCCGCGCCGGTGTCGATGTGCGGGGCGACGGCTCGACCGAGGCCTTCCGCGGTGCGCTCCGGCGGGCCGTCCTCGAGCCCCGTCCTGGTGAGGACGCCTTCCTCACGCTGCGCCGTGCCTTGGCCGACGTGCTCGAGGCCGCGGGCGCCGACGGGGGCGAGCGCGCCTAGAGGACGAGCGTCGCGCCGTGGCGGCGCAGCCAGCGGAGGTGCTGGCGGTAGTCCGGGCACCGGGTCGCCAACAGCCGCCAGAACCGTGGCGAGTGATCCATGATCTCGAGGTGGCAGACCTCGTGCCAGACCACGTAGTCGAGCACCGGCTCGGGAGCCAGCAAGAGTCGCCAGTTGAAGCTCATCGCCCCCGAGCGCGAGCAGCTCGCCCAGCGGGTTTTCTGGGACCGGATGGAGAGGTGTGAGTACGAGGCGCCCACGGCCGCACACGCGGCATCCAGCCGGGCTGTGACCTCGGCATGAGCGCAGCGGCGGTAGAAGCGCTCGATCGCGGCCAGGCGCGTCGCCCCCGCCGGGACCAGCAGCTCGTCACCCCGCCGGTGGACGCGCGTGCGCCCGGGCTCATCCACCACCCGCAGGTTCTGCCCCAGATAGGGCACGGTATCCCCGCGCGCGGCCACGGCGGCCCGCACCCGCTCCAGCTCAGCCAGCCGGCGCTCGATCCACGGACGCAGCTCACTTACGGCAGCGGCGGCCTCGCGGGCTGCCGCGCGTCGGGGCAGCACAACCTCGACCCCCCGACCGGGGTCGATGGTCACGCGGACGCGCCGGGCGCGGTCAGAGCGCCGGACTGCATACTCGATCTCAGCTCCGCCTCTCGGCACCGGGCGACAGGGTACGGTCCGCCTCCGACATGCCCGCGTTCCCCCAGCTTCTGACCCCGCTCAGCGACGGCAGCATCGCGCTGCGGCCCGCGGCCGAGCGCGACATCCCGGAGATCCTGATCGCCTACCAGGACGATCCGGAGCTTCACCTGCGGATGGGCACCCCGCGCCCGCCCACCGCGGCCGAGCTCGGGCGCCGCGCCGAGCGGGCCGAGCACGATCGGCTGGCCGGACGGGGGGTCTCCCTGACCATCGTCGAGCCGCCGCAGGACATCTGCGTGGGGCAGATCGACGTGCACCGAGTCGACTGGGAGAACTCCCGGGCCGAGCTCGGGGTCTGGGTCGCGGCGGGGCGGCGAGGACGAGGCGTGGCCCGGCGGGCGCTGGGGCTCGCCGGGCCGTGGCTTCTTCGGCAAGCTGGCCTGGAACGCCTCGAGCTTCTCACCCAGCCTGACAACGAGCCGTTGCAGAGGTCGGCGCGGAGCGCCGGGTTTCAGCTCGAGGGCGTGCTCCACGGGTACTTCCGGGCCTTTGAAGGGCTTCCGCGACGGCTCGTTCGCGGACCGGGGGAGCGTGTCGACATGGCGGTGCTCTCCCTGGTCAGGCGCGATCTGCGAGGCTGACGCGGTGGCGCAGTCGCGTGTGAAGCTGCCGCCGGGAATACGGGGCCCCTTCGAGGTCTACGTCAACGGGGTTCCGCAGGAGCTCGGCCGCGACTATCAGGTCGAGGGCGGTGATCTCGTCTTCGAGCGCCAGCTCGTCCAACAGAGCCTGGGACTCCGCGCCTGGCTACTCGGTTTCTGGGGAATCGGTACCTACAAGCGCAACGACGAGGTCGACGTGCGCTACGAGCTCGACGGGCAGCCGATGGTCGCGAACGGGCTCGAAATCAACCCAAGCTGAGCGAAGCGGCGGTTCCTACTCGGCCGTTCTCACAACCTCACGCCTCACCCACGGACGCAGGAGCTTCAGGGCCGAAAGAATCGCCCGCGTGGCCGGGGAGCGGTTGAGCGTGTAGAAGTGGATGCCGGGGGCTCCGCGGGCCAACAGCTCCGCGCACTGGAGCGTCGCGTAGGCCACGCCGAGCTGGAGCACGGCCTCGGGGTCCGAGGCCCTCCATTCGAGCGCCTCGAGCAGCGCGGGGGGGATGCTCGCGCCGCACATGCCGGTGATCGTCTTGATCTGCCGGACGTCGGTGATCGGCATCACCCCGGGGAGGATTGGAACCTCGATCCCCGCGCCGCGGGCCTCCTCGACGAAGCGGAAATACAGCTCGTTGTCGAAGAACAGCTGGGTGATCAGGAAGGAAACCCCACTTGCCACTTTCTGGCGCAGGAAGCGCAGGTCGTGGGCGAGGTCGGGAGCTTCGGGGTGGACCTCGGGGAAGCACGCGGCACCCACGCCGAAGCTGTAGCCCTCGGAGATCAGGGAGGCGAGCTCAGTGGAGTACTGAAGGCCACCGGGGTGCGCTCGCCATTCGGTCTCGCCCCGCGGCGGATCGCCGCGCAGTGCGAGCACGTTCTCGATCCCCGCCTCCGCGATGTCATCGAGGATCTGGCAGAGCTCCTCGCGCGTCGCCCCCACGCAGCTCAGGTGGGCCATCGCCTCGACCCCCAGATCCTGCTTGAGCCACTTGGTCACCTCGATCGTCCGGTCCCGCGTCGACCCCCCGGCGCCGTAGGTCACCGAGACGAAGTCAGGTTCCAGTGCGACGAGCAGCTTCAGCGCCTCGCGAAGGTTGTGCCATCCCTCGTCGGTCTTCGGGGGGAAGAACTCGAAGGAGAAGACCGGCCCGTCGGACGCGGCGAGGATCTCGTCGATACGCACGGACCCCGACCCTACAACCTTGACACAAGCGTGTCAAGGTTGAGCTGGAGAGTGGTGCTGGCGGATGGCTTGGCTGGGCTTATGAGAAGGTCGGGCACAGCCCTAGGAGGCCGCCCGCCAGCGCGGGGCCTCATCGTCGGGCTCACAGACCACCCGTTCCTCGCGCTCCAGATGCTGGAGGTAGCAGAGCGTCTCCTGGAGCAGTCGGGGCGCGTTCTGATCGGTCAGCGGCTCGCCGTGGACGGCGGGGGCCAGCTCGAGCGGCGTGCGGGGCTGTTCGTTCAGGGCGGCCAGCAACGCCTCGAGCCGCTGGCCGACCAGCCGCCGCGAGCCCTCGACGTGCCCGGCCACGTCGACGTAGGGCCGCCCGTGCCCCGAGAGACCGAGGCGCGCATCGAGCCGGCCGACGACGTCAAGGGAGTGCAGGAACTCTCCCACGGGGTCAGGCGTCCACCCGTAGTCGTAGTAGAGCGAGATCCGTCCCAGCACGTGGTCGCCTGAGATCAGCAGCCGCCGCTCGGGCTGAAACAGGCACACGTGGGACGGGGCGTGCCCAGGGGTCTCATAGGCGATCCAGGTTCCGAGGTCGGTCTCGACCTCGACCCCGTCGACGAGCTCACGCTGGGGCTCGATCACGCGAGCGATTCCGGAGGACATCTGTCGGTTGAAGCGCTCGGCGTAACGCTCGAGTGCGGCGGGGGGGATGCCGCTCTGGCGGCCGATCTCAAGCCGAGATGCCAGCGCCGCGTCCGGGTCCTCGACGCTCCGGGTCCCGTGCGCGTGGTTGGGGTGCATCCAGAGCTCGCATCCCGCGGCGTCGCAGATCGGCGCCGCCTGCCCCCAGTGGTCCGAGTGGGCATGGGTGCAGACGAGCAGGCGGACGTGCTCAAGCCTCAGGTTGACCTGCTCCATCGCCCGCTCGAGCTGGGCCAGTGACCCCGTCTCGTGGTAGCCGGTGTCAACCAGGACCACGCCTGAGCCGGCGGCCAGCGCCCAGGCGTTCCCGTGCGGCACTCCCGGCCACGGAAGCGGGAGGCGCAATCGCCACAAACCGGGCAGAACCCGCTCCCCGCGCCCGAGCTCGCGGCGCGGGTTCTTGGGCGACCGCGGGGCGCTCATCGGACCGGAGGTGGGCGCCTGCACACGAGCGCGGACGATATTCGCCAGCCCGTAGACTCAGGTCCCTCGTTGACTTCCACTACCGATACACAGGCTTCCTCCGGCGTCGATGTCACCCGCCGTTACTTCGAGGCGCTGGCCCGTCATGACCTCGAGGCCGCGACCGCTCACTGGTCGCCCGGAGGCATCGACCGGATCGCTGGGCAGGAGGGCCTGATCGCGCCCGCCGGCGTGAAGGAATACTTCACCGGGCTGTTTCGGGCCTTCCCGGATTTCCGCTTCGAGATCCTGGACATCATCGGGGACGGGGAGCGGATCGCGGTTCGCTGGCGTGCGCAGGCCACCTTTGCCGGTCCCGGGCAGTTCCAGGGCTTTGAGCCCAATGGAGCCCAGGTCGAGATCGAGGGATGTGACGTGCTCACGGTTCGCGACGGTCTCATCCAGCACAACGACGGCTACTTCGATGGTGGTGAAGTCGCGCGACAGCTCGGCTTCCTGCCGCCGGCAGGTTCACCCGCCGAGGTTCGCCTGGCGCGGCTGGCCAACCTCCGTACGCGGGTCCACAAGCGCCGGGAGGGCAGCGAGGCCGAGCGGATCGCCGATGGCGTCTGGATCGTGCGCGGTGGTTTCCCCACGCGGTGGATGAACGTCTATCTGATCGAGGACGAGGGCCAGGTCACGGTCTTTGACGCCGGGATCGAGGACATGGTGGTGCCGATTCGCGCCGCCGCGGCCCGCCTCGGGGGGATCAAGCGGGTCGTTCTCGGCCATGCCGACGCAGACCACCGGGGCGCGGCGCCCGGTCTCGGCGCCGACGTGTACTGCCATCCGGCCGAGGTCGAGGCGGCGCGCTCGCCGGATCCCATGAGGCCGTATCACCGGTTCGAGATCCTCGAGCCGCCGGCGCGCTGGATCATCCCGCGGCTGATGCCGCTCTGGGATGGCGGCCCGGTCGAGATCGCGGGCACGGTCGCCGAGGGGGACGAGATCGCCGGCTTCAGGGTGGTCGAATTACCCGGCCACGCTCCCGGCCTCATCGGGCTCTGGCGCGAGCGCGACGGACTCGCGCTCGTCTCCGACTGCTTCTACACGCTCGATCTCCGGACCGGGCTCAAGGCGAGCGCGCGCGTGCCTCACCCCTCGACAAATTTCTCCACCGAGCAGGCGGCCGAGTCGATCCGCAAGCTGGCCGCTCTGCGCCCTTCGGCTGTGTGGGCGGGCCACACCGATCCGGTCACCGGCGACGTCGTCACCCAGCTCGAGC
>Ga0070731_10000749_pt1 | contig 39125 bp, 38 predicted proteins | sample Coa_R1_2_FD_66448 | JGI IMG/M metagenome (GOLD analysis project Ga0070731, IMG submission 66448) | Surface soil microbial communities from Centralia Pennsylvania, which are recovering from an underground coalmine fire - Coalmine... | ecosystem: Environmental > Terrestrial > Soil > Unclassified ...
CGGCCGCACCAGGCGCTCGGCTACCTGACTCCGAACGAGTACATCCGCCGCTGGAAGGCGGCGCAGCCTGCCACACGCTCATGAGGAGGCAAAGTCTTTCGGATCTACTGGACCAGTACAGCGCCGTGACAGCGGCCCTTCTGCAATCGTAGAATAGGCGTGGTGACCGTGCCGCGTTGGAGCGGCGGTCAAGTGGAACAAATATAGGAAAGAGTACCTTCGCGCGCCACAACGGCCTCCGGGAGCAGATCATGTCGACCAGCACGCAGGCCACCGATCAACTCTGCATCAATACGATCCGGACCTTGGCGATCGACGCGGTGCAAAAGGCGAACTCCGGGCATCCGGGCGCGCCGATGGACGCTGCCCCGATGGCCTATCTGCTCTGGACCCGGCACATGCGCTACCATCCCAAGAATCCCGACTGGCCCGACCGCGACCGGTTCGTGCTCTCGGCCGGCCACGCGAGCATGCTGCTCTACAGCATGCTGCACCTTACCGGATACGATCTCACGCTCGATGACATCAAGCGATTCCGCCAGTGGGGCAGCCGCACGCCCGGCCACCCCGAACGCCACTGCGCGCCCGGGGTCGAGGTGAGCACCGGACCGCTCGGCCAGGGCGTGGGGAACAGCGTTGGCATGGCCATCGCCGAGCGGTGGCTCGCGGCGCGGTTCAACCGGCCGGGACACACGATCGTCGACCACCGCACGTACGTCATCGCGAGCGACGGCGACATGATGGAAGGCGTCGCTGCGGAGGCGGCGTCGCTCGCCGGGCATCTCCGGCTCGGTCGGCTGATCGTGCTCTATGACGCGAACTTGGTGAGCCTCTCCGGGACGACGTCGGTGACGTTCAGCGAGGACGTCGGCCGCCGGTTCGACGCCTACGGCTGGCACGTGCAGCGCGTCGCGGACGGCAACGATCTCTCGGCGCTCGACGGCGCGATCGAAGCGGCCAAGGCCGAGCTGTCGAAGCCGTCGCTGATCGTCGTGCGCACCCACCTCGGCTTCGGCAGCCCGAACAAGCAGGACACGTTCAAGGCCCACGGCGAGCCGCTCGGCGAAGACGAGGTCAAGGCGACCAAGCGCGCGTACGGGTGGCCGGAGGACAAGACGTTCTACATTCCCGACGAGGCGCTCGCGGTGTTCCGGCGGGCGGTGCCGCGCGGGGAGGCGCTCGCCGCGGAATGGCAGCACCGCATGGACGCCTACCGGCAGGCGCTGCCGGACGCGGCCCGCGAGTTCGAGCAGGCGCTCGCCGGGCGGCCGGCCGGCGGATGGGAATCCAAGCTTCCGTCGTTCAGCGCGGCGGACAAGCCGATGGCGACCCGCGAAGCGTCCGGCAAAGCCATGAACGCGATCGCCAAGGCGGTGCCCACGCTCGTCGGCGGGTCGGCGGACCTCGACCCGTCGACATTCACGCAGCTCAAAGGCGAGGGCGACTTCGAAAGTCCGGATATGCCCCACGACGGCGTGCAGGGCGACTCCGGCGGCCCCTGGGGGTATGAAGGCCGCAACGTGCACTTCGGCGTCCGCGAGCACGCCATGGGCGCCGCGCTCGTCGGCATGGCGGCGCACGGAGGCCTCCGGCCGTACGGCGCGACGTTTCTCGTCTTCTCCGACTACATGCGCCCCAGCGTGCGCCTCGCCGCGCTGTCACACCTCGACGTCCTCTACGTATGGACCCACGACAGCGTCGGGCTCGGCGAGGACGGACCGACGCACCAGCCGATCGAGCACCTGCCGAGCCTGCGCGCGATCCCGAACCTCGTGGTGCTGCGGCCCGCGGATGCCACGGAGACCGTCGAAGCCTGGCGCGCGATGCTGCGGCGCACCGGCGGTCCGACCGCGCTCGTCTGCTCGCGGCAGAAACTGCCGGTGCTGGACCGCCAGGCGCTCGGGCCCGCGTCCGGCGTGGCGCGGGGCGCGTACGTGCTCGCCGAAGCGGACGGCGGCGCCGCTGGCGGCGGCCGGGGTCCGGAGCTGATTCTGATCGCCACCGGATCCGAGGTCGCGCTTGCGCTCGAGGCGCATCAGCGGCTCACGGCGGACGGCGTCCGCAGCCGTCTGGTCTCGATGCCGTCGTGGGAGCTGTTCGAGGCGCAGCCCGAGACGTACCGCGATCAGGTGCTGCCGCCGGACGTGCGGGCGCGCGTAAGCGTCGAGGCCGCGGCGTCGTTCGGGTGGGACAAATGGGTCGGCCCGGAGGGCGCGATCATCGGGATCGACCGGTTCGGCGCCTCGGCGCCGGGCCCCACGGTGCTGAAAGAACTCGGCTTTACCGTCGATCACGTGGTCGCGGCCGCGAAGGCCGCGCTCGAGCGGACGCGCACGATGGCCCAACCGGCCGGACCCCCCCGCGCAGCCGGGGTGACAGGGGAGGCATGACGATGACCGACAGCACAGGCGGCAAGGCGGGCCGCGCCCGCGACGCGATTCGCGAGCTGCTCGACGCGGGGCAGAGCGTGTGGCTCGATTACATTCATCGCGGGATCCTCAAATCCGGCGAGTTCAAGCGGATGGTCGAGGGCGGCATCCGGGGCGTGACGAGCAACCCGACGATCTTCGAGAAGGCGATCACCGGCAGCCACGACTACGACGAGCAGATTTCCCGCCTCGCCGCGGACGGGAAGAGCACGACCGAGATCTACGAGGCGCTGGTCGTCGACGACATTCGCGCGGCGGCGGATACGCTGCGTCCGGTGCACGACGCGACGGGCGGGGCGGACGGGTTCGTCTCGGTCGAGGTCTCGCCGCTCCTCGCGCACGACACCGAGGGGACGATTCAGGAGGTCCGCCGCTGGAACACCCTAATCGGCCGGCCGAACGTGATGGTGAAGATCCCGGGCACCGCGGAAGGCTTCCCGGCGATCGAGGAGATGATCGCGGAAGGCCGCCACATCAACATCACCCTCCTCTTCTCGATCGACGCCTACCGCAAGGTGCAGGAGGCGTATCTGCGCGGCCTCGAACGGCGGGTCGCCGCCGGCCAGCCGGTCCACCAGATCTCGTCGGTCGCGAGCTTCTTCGTGAGCCGGATCGACACCGAGGCGGACAAGCGGCTCGAGGCCCGCGCCGCGGCCGCGCCGCCGGAACAGGCCGAAGCGCTGCGCGCTCTGCGCGGCAAGGTCGCCGTGGCCAACGCCAAGCTCGCGTACCGCCTGTTCCAGGAGACTTTCGGCGGCGCGCGCTGGAAGGCGCTCGCCAGCCGGGGCGCCCGCGTGCAGCGGCCGCTCTGGGCCAGCACCAGTACCAAGAACCCCGCGTACCCTGACCTGCTGTACGTGGAGACGCTCGTCGGCCGCGACACCATCAACACGCTGCCGCCCCAGACGATCGAGGCGCTGCGGGATCACGGGCGCGTGGCGCCCGACGCGGTGACCCAGGGTGTTGACGAGGCGGACCGCGTGTTCGCGAAGCTGCACGAGCTGGGGCTCAGCATCGACGCGATCACGCAGGCGGTGCTCGACGCCGGCGTGCAGGCGTTCGCGGACTCGTTCAACCAGCTGATGAAGGCGATCAGCTCGCGGGGCCAGGACGTGAAGGCGGGAGGGCGCCGATGAAGCTCGGGTTCGTCGGGTTTGGACGGATGGGCGGCAACATGGTGACCCGGCTCCTGCAGCGCGGGCACACCATCTCGGTGTTCGCGCGGCGGCCCGAGGTCCGGGCCGAGGTGAAGGCCAAAGGGGCGACCCCCGCGGCGTCGATCGCCGAGCTCGTCGGGCAGCTGCAGCCGCCTCGGATCGTATGGATGATGGTGCCGGCGGGCGACGCGACCGAGCAAACGATCGCAGAGGTGACGCCGCTGCTTGCGCCGGGAGATATCGTCATCGATGGCGGCAACTCCAACTACCGTGACTCGATCCGGCGGGCCGCGGCCGCCAAGGCGAAAGGCATCCATTATATCGACGTCGGGACGAGCGGCGGCATCTGGGGACTTCAAGTTGGTTACTGCTTGATGGTTGGAGGTGACCCGGAGCCGGTCAAGATGGTCGAGCCGGTGTTCCGCGACCTCGCGCCCGAGGACGGGTATCTGCACGCCGGGCCGAACGGCGCCGGCCACTACGTGAAGATGATCCACAACGGCATCGAGTACGGGATGCTCCAAGCCTACGCGGAAGGCTTCGCGATCCTGCATCAGGCGCCGTTCCGGCTGGATCTCAAGGCGATCAGCACGCTGTGGAACCACGGCAGCGTCGTGCGCTCCTGGCTGCTCGAGCTGGCGGAGCGGGCGTTCGCCGACGATCCCAATATGGAGACGATCCGCGGCTACGTCGAGGATTCCGGGGAGGGCCGGTGGACGGTGCAGGAGGCGATTGACCGCAACGTCCCCGCGCCGGTGATCACGCTGTCGCTGCTGCAGCGGCTCCGCTCGCGGGAAGAAGAAGACTTCGGCGACAAGGTGATCGCGGCGCTGCGCAAGCAGTTCGGCGGCCACGCCGTGAAGCCGAAGAAGTAGCGCCCGGATGAGCACGGTCTCGACGCCGTTCGCGCTGCGGGAAGGCCTGCGGCTGCGGCGCACGCCCGATCCATGCGCCGTGGTCATTTTCGGCGCCACCGGCGACCTCACGCAGAAGAAGCTCATGCCGTCCCTCTACACGCTCGCGCGGCTCGGGATGATCCCGCCGAACCTCGCGATCGTGGGGGTCGCCCGGCGGCCCAAGACCGACGAAGTCTTCCGGGCCGAAATGGCCGAGGCGATCCTCGGCGCCACCCCGGACGCGGGCAGGCGCGCGTTGTTGGACGCGTTCGCGCAGGGACTCTTTTACGTACAGGCGGAGTTCCACGACGCGGAGGGCTACGCAAGGCTCCGCGCGACACTCGAGCGTGTGGACCAGGAGCGGGGGACCGCCGGCAACCGCCTGTACTACCTCGCGACCGCGCCGGAGTTCTACGGCGACATCATCCAGCAGCTGGACCGGCACGGCCTCGTCGATCGCGCGGGATCGAGCCGCGGGGACGGGCGGCGGCCGTGGACGCGCGTGGTCGTGGAGAAGCCGTTCGGGCGCGATCTCAAGAGCGCGCAGGCCCTCAACCGCACGCTGCTGCGTGTCTTTCGCGAGGGACAGATCTACCGGATCGACCACTACCTCGGCAAGGAGACGGTGCAGAACATCCTGGTCTTCCGGTTCGCCAACGGCATCTTCGAGCCGCTGTGGAACCAGCACTACATCGACCACGTGCAGATCACCGTCGCGGAGTCCGGCGGCGTCGAGGAGCGCGCCGGGTACTACGAGACCGCCGGCGTCGTGCGGGACATCGTGCAGAACCACATGGTGCAGCTGCTGACCCTCGTCGCCATGGAGGCGCCGGTCGCGTTCGAGCCGGACCAGGTGCGCGACGAGAAGGTGAAGGTGCTGCGGGCGGCGCGCCGGTTCACCCCCGACGACGTGCAGTCGGAGGTGGTGCTGGGCCAGTACGCGGCCGGGGTGGTCGGCGGCGAGGACGTGCCGGGCTACCGTGCCGAGCCCCGCGTCGCCCCGGCGTCCCGAACGCCCACGTTCGCGGCGATGCGTCTGTTCCTGGACAGCTGGCGGTGGGCGGGCGTGCCGTTTTACCTCCGCACCGGCAAACGCCTTCCGAAGCGCGCGACGGAGATCGCCGTGCAGTTCAAGCAGGCGCCGCTGCCGCTGTTCCCGGAGGGGGGCCGCGAGCCCAATCTCCTCACGCTCAACATCCAACCGGACGAGGGCATCGCGCTCCGGTTCATCGCGAAGGCGCCCGGCACGGCGATGAGCCTGCGCCCGGTGAACATGGGCTTCCAGTACGGCACCGCGTTCGGCGGCGAGGAGCTGACCGCGTACGAGCGCCTGCTGTTGGACTGCATGCTCGGCGATCCGACGCTGTTTACGCGGCGCGACGAGGTCGAGTCGGCGTGGGAGCTGTTCGAGCCGGTCCTGGCGTCGTGGGAGAAGTCCGACCCGCCCCCTCCGGTCGTGTTGTACGAGGCCGGCACGTGGGGCCCGGACACGGCGCGGAAGATCATCGAGCGCGACGGCCGGAGGTGGCGCCGGCTGTGAGCGAGACCCGCGTCGCCGGCGCTCCGGAACGGGTAGACGTCGGGGCGATCGAACGGGAGCTCCATCGCCTGTGGTCGTCGCTCGACGGAGAGGGGGCCGGCGGGACCGCCGTCGCCCCGGTCACGCGGATCTGCACGCTCACGCTGCTCGCCGTCGTGCGGGAGGGCCGCGTCGCGGAGGCCGCGGCGATTGCCGAGCGGCTCGGCGCGCGGTATCCGTCCCGCAGCATCGTCCTCGATCTGACTCCCGGCGCCGGCGACCGGCTGGCCGCCGAGATCGCGTTGAACTGCCATGCACCCGGCTCGCCCCGCCCCACGGTGTGCTGCGAGCAGCTTATCGTCTCAGCATCGGGCCGCAGCCTCGCACGCGTGCCCGGCCTCGTGCTGCCGCTGCTGGTGCCGGACCTGCCCGTGTACGTGTGGTGGTCCGGCGATCTGCCGTTCGCTCCGCTGCCGGCCGCGACGAACGTAGAGCCGGCGTCCTCCGAGCCGGAGGCGGACGTGCTGCGCCGGCTGGCGGAGGTGGCGGACGTGCTGATCGTCGACTCGTCCGCGATGCGCCGTCCGGCGGCCGGGCTCAGGGCCGCGGTCGCCCTGGCCGCGCCGCTCTCCGGCGGCCTGCGGGATCTGACGTGGGGCCGGCTGACACCGTGGCGCGACCTCGTCGTGCAGATCTTCGACCCGGCGCCGATGCGGCAGGCCCTCGAGCGGCTGGACCGCATCCGCATCCGGACCGAGGCCGGGGCGGATGCGGGTTCGGCGGAGCCGGCCGATCCCATCGCCGGGCTCCTGCTGGGCGGCTGGATGGCGGGCCGCCTCGGGTGGGAGCCCGCCGGTCCCGCGCGCCGCGAGGGCGGAGTGCTTCGCGCATTGTTCTGGCGCGACGGCGGCGGGCTCGAACTGAACGTCGAAGGCGGCGCGGGCCCGGTGCTGTCGATCGATTGCACGGCGGGCGGCGCGGAGCCGTGCGCGGTCTCGTTGACGCGTCAATCGGCGGGCGAGTCGTCCGTGCGGATCGAGACCCGCCTTGGCCGCGGCCGTCCCCGCACGACCGCCGCGGGGCTGGCGCTCGCGGACGATGCGGCGCTCATCGGCGCCGAGTTCGAGGTGTCCGGGATCGATCACGTACTGCGCGAAGCGCTCGAGATCGTGCTGCGCGTGACGGAGGGATCGTCGTGACGGCGGCACCGGACGTCCTGGTGTTTCCCGATCCGGCGGCCGTCGCGGCCGAGGCGGCGGAGCGGGTGTCGGCGATCTGCGCGCGCGCGGTGGCGTCGCGCGGCGCCTGCGCCGTAGCCCTGTCCGGCGGCGAGACGCCGAAGCGGCTCTACGCGATACTGGCGTCGGACGCGTACCGGCGGCGCGTACCGTGGGAGCACCTCGAGGTGTTCTGGGGCGACGAGCGCTGCGTTCCGCCGGACGATCCACGCAGCAACTACCGCGTGGCGCGTGATCTGCTGCTTTCGAAAGTCCCCGTGCCGCGGGAGCACGTGTACCCCATGCCGGGGGACACCCCGGACCACGAGGCCGCGGCCGCGGCGTACGAGAAGACGCTGCGCGCGCAGCTGCCGCGCACCGCCGACGGCTGGCCGCGGTTCGACCTCGTGCTGCTCGGGCTCGGGGACAACGCGCACACCGCCTCGCTCTTTCCGCACAGCGCCGTCCTCCGCGAGCGTGAGCGCGCGGTCATCGCGGAGTTCGTCGAAGACGCCGGGATGTGGCGGATGACGTTGACGGCCCCGGTGCTGAACCGCGCGGCCGAGATCCTGTTTCTCGTGGCGGGGGGCACCAAGGCGGACGCGGTGCGGGCCGTGCTCGAAGGGCCGGCCGATCCTGACGACGTACCGGCCGCGCTTATCCGGCCCGTCGACGGCCGGGTGACATGGCTCCTGGATGCTCCCGCGGCATCCCGCCTGACCCGGATCCATCCGGCCGCAGGCGCCTGATCAGATAGACGGTCGTCCCGCGCCGGTCCTGCTCGATCCGTACGGAATCCGCGAACTGCCGCATCACGTACATTCCCCGCCCGGTCGACGACAGGGGATCGGCGGGCAGCCTGGCCTCGGGGACGTGCCAGCGGGGGCCGGGACTGGTGACGGCCACGACGACGCGGTCGCCGCGGGTCATCAGCTCCACCATCACGGCGTCTGTTTCGGTGACGGCGGAGTCCACGTCGCCGGCGCCGGAGACGACGCCGTCGCGGGATACCGTTCCGGTTGCACGGGGGCCGCCGTGGATCACGGCGTTCGTGACGGCTTCCCCGACGGCGACGAGCAGCTCGTTGATCGCGCCGGACGGCATGCCGAGACGCTCAAGCCGCGCCGCGAGATAGTGCCGCGCCCGGCGGGGCGTCGTTGCTTCCCTCGGCAGCGTTACACGTTCCATCAAGGCCACAGCCGTTCATCCTAGCTCCCCCAGCGCCGTCAATCATCAATGTATTTTACCCTCCTGTTGCCTGCCTGCCCCGTACGGGTGTTCGCCGCAGGGTTTTGCCCGCGTGGCGCGCGAATACTGCTGGACGATTGGTGGGGGAGGTGTTGCCTCGATGTGGCGTGGCAGCAGGTGGGGGGCGTTCGTTCTAGTCGTACTGCTCGCCGCCGGACCCATGGCGTGGTCGACAGGACCGGCCAGGGCGGCGGCGCAGACGCTGCGCATCGGATACTCGACGTGGGTCGGCTACGGCCCGCTCTTTCTGGCGCGCGACTACCGGTTCTTCGACGAGGCGGGCGTGAACGTCGAACTCATCAAGATCGAGGACCCGAAGCTGCGCTTCGCGGCCCTCGCCGCCGGCAGGCTCGACGGCCTGGTCACCACGCTCGATACGGCGGCCCTCAACTGGAAGCCTAACTTCCAGTTCCAGTCGGTGCTCGGTCTGGACGACAGCAAGGGCGGCGACGGCATCGTGTCCGTCGACACGATCAAATCGATCAAGGATCTGCGCGGCAAGCGCGTCGCGTACAACTATGGGTCGGTGTCGCAGTTTTTCCTGAGCGTGCTGCTCCGGCAGAACGGGATGACCGAGCAGGACCTCAAGTCCGTCAACATGCAGCAGGACGACGCCGGCGCCGCGTTCGTCGCGAGAAAGGTGGACGCGGCCGTCACTTGGGAGCCGTGGCTCTCCCGCGCAAAGCGGGCGCCGCACGGCCACATCCTCGTTGACAGCAGCACGACCCCGGGCTTGATCGTCGACGTCTTGCTGTTCCGCCGCGGCATCATCACGGATCATCCGGACGCGGTACGCGCGACGGTCACCGGCTGGTACAAGGCGGTCAACTACTGGAAGAAGAACCCGGCCGACGCGGACCGGATCATGGCGAAGGCCGTGGGCGGCTGGCTCAAGGACGTGAAAACGTTCCAGGAGACCCTGGACGGCGTGCGCTACTATGACGAGGGCATCAACCGCGAATACATGGCGCCGGGCGGCCAGATCTACGTCACGGCGCAGAACGCGATCGACATCTGGAGTTCGCAGGGCAAGATCGCCACAAAGATCGCGGCGGGCGATATCGTCAACAACTCGTTCGTGCTCGCGAAATAAGAGGCACACTCTGAGGGGGCCGGCCGCGGCGCCGGCCCCTTCGTCTCCGGTTCCGCCTCGGAGGTCTCCGCGCTGACCGTCGCGCAGTCCGGACCCATCGTCCGCCGCGGCGGTCTGCGCGGCCTCTCCGAGTACCTGCGCCCGCAGGAAGCGATCCCCCGCCGGACCTATCTCGGCATCCTCATCGCGAGCGCCGGCGGCCTCGTCGCGGTCTGGTGCGCGCTGAGCTACAGCGGGCTCGTCGACCCGCTCTTTCTGCCGTCGCCGACGGCGATCGTCCGGTCGGGCGTGGAGATGATCGCAGACGGTAGCCTGCTGCAGAACGCCGGCGCCAGTCTCTACGTGATCGTGACCGGGTGGGCGCTCGCGGTGGTCACGGGCGTGCCGACCGGCATCCTGATGGGTTCCTTCAAGGCGGTCGAGGCGCTGATCGAGCCGGTGATCGACTTCGTCCGCTACCTGCCGGTGAGCGCGTTGATTCCGCTCTTGATCCTCTACATCGGCATCGGGACCTCCGAGAAGATCGCGGTGATCTTCATCGGTACGTTCTTCCAGTTGGTGCTCCTTGTGGCCGACGTCGCGGCGCACGTGCCGCGCGAGCAGATCGACGTCTCCTACACGCTCGGCGCCTCGCGCGGGCAGGTGATCCGCCGGGTGCTCCTGCCGGCGACCCTGCCCGGCGTCATGGACACGCTGCGGATCACGATGGGCTGGGCATGGACCTATCTCGTGGTCGCCGAGATCGTCTCGGCGGACCGCGGCCTCGGCTACTTGATCCTCAACTCGATGCGCGGCCTCTTCACCGACCGCATCTTCGTCGGTCTCTTCACGATCGGCGGGCTCGGATTGGGGTTCGACCTCCTGTTCAAGTGGCTCCATCGCCGGCTGCTGCCGTGGTCGCCCAAAGCGTAGGCGGCGGCCTCAAGCTGTCGCTGCGCGACATCAGCGTGGCGTTCCGGGCGCGGGGCGGCGGCGAGATCACCGCGATCGACCGCCTGTCGCTCGACGTCGCGGATCGCGAGATCGTCAGCATCGTCGGGCCGAGCGGCTGCGGCAAGAGCACGCTGCTCCGGCTCATCGCGGGGCTCGTGCCGCCGACGACCGGGGAGATCCGGCTGGACGGGCATGTCGTCGCCCTTCCCGGGGCCGACCGCGGGATGGTGTTCCAGTCCTACACGCTCTTCCCGTGGCTCACCGTGCAGGGCAACGTGGAGTTCGGGCCGCGCATCCGCGGCCGCGACGCGGCGTACTGCCGGGAGGTCGCGGCGCGGTTCATTCAGATGGTCGGGCTCGCGGGGTTCGAGCACGCCTACCCGAAGGAGCTGTCGGGCGGGATGATGCAGCGGGTGGCGATCGCGCGCGCGCTCGCGAACGACCCCGAGGTGCTGCTGATGGACGAGCCGTTCGGGGCGCTGGACGCGCAGACGCGCGTCTTCATGCAGGAGCTGCTGCTCGATATCTGGCAGAAGACGCCGAAGACGATTCTGTTCGTGACCCACGACATCGACGAAGCGCTGTTTCTCGGCGACCGCGTGTACGTGATGACGGCGCGGCCCGGCCGGTTCCGCGACGAAGTTCAGCTCGACCTGCCGCGCCCGCGAACGCTCGACATCACGATGTCGCCGGGGTTCGTCGAGGCCAAGCGCCGCGTCCTTCACATCATCAGGGAGGAAGCCGAAAAGACGATGGGGCTGGAAACGGGACTGTCGGGACAGGGCGGCTATCGCCGGGACGGAGGCGCCGGGTGACGGCGCAGCGGTTCGAGCCGCCGAACGCGTTTCGCTCGCCGCGGTTCGCGCAGCTCTCGACATTCATGCGCCTGCCGTACCAGCCCGATCCCGCGGGACTCGACGTGGCGATCCTCGGCATCCCCTTCGACGGCGGCGTGAGCTTCCGGTCCGGCGCGCGGTTCGGGCCGAAAGAGGTCCGCAACAATTCGCTGCTCATCCGTCCGTACAACCCGGTGCTCAAGACCTCGCCGTTCCGGCGCCTGCGGATCGCGGACTGCGGGGACGTGGACACGAATCCGATGGACATCCTCGACACCTACGGGCGCGTCGAGGCGGCGGTCGGCGGCATTCTCACCGCGGGCGCCCTGCCGGCCTGCGTCGGGGGCGACCACTCGCTGACGCTGCCGATCATGCGGGCGGTGGCGAAAGCGCGCGGGCCGGTCGCCCTCGTGCACTTCGACAGCCACCAGGACATGTGGGAGGAGTACTTCGGCAACCGGTACTTTCACGGTACGCCGTTCCGCCGCGCCCACGAGGAGGGCCTCTTCGACGGGAAGGCGGCCGTCCAGTTCGGGATCCGGGGCCCCGTGTACGACGAGGACGACTTCGCGTTCGGGGAGCGGCACGGCGTCACGGTGGTGCGCGCCGAGGCCATCCATCACGACGGGGTCGACGCGGCGCTGCGGCAGCTCGACCGCGTGCGCGGCCGCCCGGTGTACGTGTCGTTCGACATCGATTCGGTCGACCCGGCGTTCGCGCCGGGCACCGGCACGCCGGAGGTCGGCGGGTTGACGAGCGCGCAGGCGCTCGCGCTCGTGCGCGGCCTTGCCGGCCTCGACATCATCGCGTTCGACGTGGTAGAAGTATCGCCGCCGTACGATCAAAGCGGGATCACGTCGATGCTGGCCGCGAACGTGCTCTTCGAGCTGCTGTCGGTGATTTCGCTTAATCGCTAGCGAGCCGCTCGCCGGTTGACGTTCACTTGTTGTACTCGGCGGCCACCCGGGCCGGGTCCTCGAATAGGCGCGCGGTGATCGCGCCGAACAGGATGCCGCCGACGTGCGCCGCGTAGGCCACCCCGCCCGCGCCGCTTTGCGCGCTTGTCACGGCGCCGACGCTGATGAGCTGCAAGAGAAACCACAGGCCGATCAACAGAAACGCCGGGACGAAGGTGACGGTGAAGAAGAACCCGATCAGCAGCACCGTGCGAATCCGGTCGCGCGGGTACGTGATCAGAAACGCCCCCATGACCGCGGCGATCGCGCCGCTCGCGCCGAGCGTCGGCACGGTCGAGGCCGGTGCGAGCGCGATCTGGGCCAGGTTTGCGACCACCCCGCCGGCGATGTAGAACACCAGGTACCGCCCTGGGTTCATCGCGTCTTCGATTTCCGGGCCGAACACCCACAGAAACAGCATGTTGCCGAGGATGTGAGACCAGCTGCCGTGGAGGAACGTCGACGTCAGCACGGTGATCCAGTGGCGGCCGGCGAGGAAGTCCGCGGGGACAAGGGCCCACGTGTTCACGAAGGTTTCACCGTTGGCCAGTTCGAGGAAGAAGACGAGGCCGTTGGCGAGGATTAACATCAGCGTGAGGATAGGGAAGCGCAGCGGGCGGCGGGAGACGTCGCCTAACGGGATCATCTCGTGCCTCCTTCCATCGGCCGGACGATGCCGTGCCGGCGGGCCGCTTCCTGCGCTTCCGCGTAGCCCGCATCCGCGTGCCGCACGATGCCGATCCCGGGGTCCGTGGTCAGGACCCGCTCGAGCCGGCGCGCGGCGTCTGGGGTGCCGTCGGCGACGATGACCATGCCGGCGTGGATCGAGTAACCGATGCCGACCCCGCCGCCGTGGTGCACCGAGACCCAGGTGGCGCCGCCGACCGCGTTGAGGAGGGCGTTCAGGATCGGCCAGTCGGCGATCGCGTCGCTGCCGTCGGCCATCGCTTCCGTTTCCCGGTAAGGTGAGGCGACCGATCCCGCGTCGAGGTGATCGCGGCCGATTACCATCGGCGCGTGGAGCTCGCCCCGCGCGACCATCTCGTTGATCGCCAGCCCGAACCGCGCCCGCTCGCCATATCCCAGCCAGCAGACCCGCGCCGGCAGACCTTGAAACGGCACCCGCTCACCGGCGAGGCGGATCCACCGCGTGAGCGTCTCCTGCTCGGGAAAGAGCCGGAGCACGAGGTCGTCGGTCTTGCGGATGTCCTCCGGATCGCCGGAGAGGGCGACCCACCGGAACGGTCCGCGTCCCTCGCAGAACAGCGGGCGGACGTACGCCGGAACGAACCCGGGAAACCCGAACGCGCCGTCCACGCCGGCGTGCTGCGCCTGCGCACGGATGTTGTTGCCGTAATCGAAGACGACCGCTCCGCGGCGCTGGAAGTCGAGCATCGCCTCGACGTGGCGCGCGACCGATGTTTCGGCCCTGGCGACGTAGCCCTCGGGGTCGGTCCGGCGCAGCTCCGCCGCGGCGGCGGCGCTGAGGCCGTCCGGAATGTAGCCGCCGAGGAGGTCGTGGGCGGAGGTCTGATCGGTGACGACGTCCACCGGGACGCCGCGGCCGAGGATCTCGCGGTAGAGGTGTGCCGCGTTGCCGAGTAGGGCGATGGACCGGGGCCGCCGCTCGCGTACGGCCTGTTCGGCGAGATGCAGGGCCGCGTCCAGGCTCTGCGTCGACTCGTCCACCCAGCCGGCCCGCGCCCGCCGGTCGATGCGCGCCGGGTCGGCTTCCACGACCAGCGCCACGCCTTCGTTCATCGTGACAGCCAGCGGCTGGGCGCCGCCCATGCCGCCGAGCCCCGCGGTCAGGACGAGACGGCCGCGCAGGCTGCCGCCGAAATGCCGCCGCGCGAGCGCGGCGAACGTCTCGTACGTTCCCTGGATGATGCCTTGGGTCCCGATGTAGATCCAGGAGCCGGCCGTCATCTGCCCGTACATCGTCAGACCGAGCGCCTCGAGGCGCCGGAACTCGTCCCACGTCGCCCAGGCCGGGACCAGCATCGCGTTCGTGATCAGGACGCGCGGCGCGTCGGGGTGCGATCGAAAGACGCCCACCGGCTTGCCGGACTGCACGAGGAGGGTCTCATCGCCCTCGAGCGCCCGCAGCGCGCCGACGATGCCGTCGAAAGCCGCCCAGGACCGGGCCGCCCGTCCGGTGCCGCCGTAGACGATCAGCTCGTCCGGCTTTTCGGCGACCTCCGGATCGAGGTTGTTCATCAGCATCCGCAGCGCCGCTTCCTGCGGCCAGCCTTTGCACGACAGCGTGGTGCCCCGCGGCGCGCGCACGGGGCGCGGTCCGCCCGTACCGCCCCGCGAAGACGGGGCCGCACCGCCCCGCGAAGACGGGGTCATCGCGCGACGAGCACAGTCTTGAGGGCCGCGATCAGGCGGCGGTTCTCGCCGGCGGTTCCGACCGTGATGCGCGCCCACGTCGGGAGCCGCCACATCGCGCCGGGCCGGATGATCACGCCGTGCGGCAGCAGCTGCCGAGCGACATCGTTCGCCGGGCGGCCGAGGTCGACCAGCACGAAGTTGGCCTGGCTCGGAATGCTGCGCAGCCCCAGGTCCGCGAGTGAGGCGGCCAGCCAGGCGCGTCCGGTCCGGTTGTTCTCGTAGGCGGCGCGGACATACGCTTCGTCGTCGAGCGTTGCCTCGGCCGCGGCCTGCGCGAGCCGGTCTACCGGAAACGGCTCGCGGACCACGTTGAAGCAGGCGATGATCTCCGGCGCCGCGACCGCGTATCCGACGCGCAGCCCGGCCAGTCCGTAAATCTTGGAGAACGTGCGCAGGACGACGAGATTAGGATACCGGCCGAGCAGCGTGGCGGCGTCCGGGAACGCCGGATCGCCGGCGAATTCAGCGTACGCCTCGTCGAGCACGGCGAGCGCCGTCGGCGGGAGGCTCTTGAGGAACCCCTCGACCTCGTCGTGGGTGACGATCGTCCCGGTCGGGTTGTTGGGGTTGCAGACGATCACCATCTTGGCGTTCGCCGCCGCGCCGGCCATCCGCGGGAGGTCCAGGCGCCACTCGCGCACCGGCACCTCGACGGGTACGGCGTTGAGCATCAGCGCGAGCGACGCGTACGCCGTGTACGTCGGGACGCCCACCACGCAGCGGTCCCCCGCGTCGAGGAACGCGAGGCCGAGGCACGTGAGCACGTTGTCGACGCCGTTCGCGACACAGACGTGGTCGGGCGTGACTTTGAACCGGGCGGCGACGCGCCGGCGCAGGGCCGCGCACGTCGGGTCCGGATAGTGATGCACGCCGTCGATCACGGCGAGCAGCGCGTCCCGGATGCGCGGCGAGACGCCGAGCGGATTCTCGTTGCTGCCCAGCTTCGCGACGCTGGTGAGGCCGTACTGTTTCTGCACGTCCTCCGCGGAGCGGCCGGGGACGTAGGGCTCGAGCGCGGCGAGCGCCTTTCTCGCGAGGGGATGGAGCCGCGGCGTCGTGGATTCGTTCACGGCACTTCCTTTCGGTGCGGGCAACGCTACCTCCGCCGGGCGACCCGCGCCCGGCCACCATGAAACTTAAGCCGGGCGACCCGCGCCCGCCTCGCGAAGTCCTCGGCGATCAGCTCAGCGTAACGGCGAAGCGCGGCCGGCTCGAGACGGGGCTCGACGCCGGCCCGTTTGGCGAGGGCGCGCAGCCGTGCCGGAGTCAGCGACTTCGCGTAGGCGCGCACCGCGGCGTCCGGCCGGCCATGTCCACCGTATACCGGGGATTCTTCCCGGACGCGGTCCGCCGGATCTGCCGATCGGCCGATCCGGCCCGCCGCCGTTTCTGCGCCGAGCAGCGTCACTGGCGCGACGCGGAAAATTGACGCGATCTTCGGGACGTCCTCAAGCGGCACCCGGCGGTGGCCCATTTCGTAACGGTTGATCGCGCCGGCCGTGAGCCCCATGCGGGCGCCGAGGGCGGCCTGCGAGAGGCCGGTCCGGAGCCTGAGGGCGCGGAGCCGGGCGCCGATTCGCTGATAGAAGCCCAAGGGAACCGCCTTTGACGAAACGTCACGACGAATTTACCACATTCCTCAGAAGCAAACAAGACATAACGCCGACGCGGTCACGCGCGGCGGAATTGTTTATTGACAAAATGGCAATAATCGAGTTAGGCAGGATTATATACTTGACACAGGTGATTCCGAAGCGTACGCTTGAGATGTGAAAAGCGCATCGTTCAGTCTCTCCGCTTCGGCTTCGACGCCGCCCGCAGTTTGCGGCGCAGATCACGTTTCACGCTTGCCACAAGACCGCGAAGCGGCACACGCTCCAACGAGTTCGCCGATGCCGATTTCTTCCGAGGTGCCTTCGTGAATCTCTTGACCATATTAGGCTCCTACTCCACCGACGAGAAGTGCCGTGAACTGCTCAAGCGGTTGCGTTGGCCGAATGGCGTCCGATGCCCCCGTTGTCAGTCCAAAATCGTATACCCTGTCGCCGGTCGGAAGCAATGGGAGTGCAAGTGCGGATACCAATTCTCCGTGACCGCTGGCAACATCTTTGGCGATTCGCACCTGCCGCTCGAAACATGGTTCGCCGCCGTCCTGCTCCTGGTCGAAGCGCGTAAAGGCTTCTCGGCCAATCAGATGAAGCGGACACTTGGCGTCAGTTACAAGACCGCATGGTACCTGTGCCACAGAATCCGCGCCGCGATGTTGGAATCCCAACAGACCAAACTCGGCGGCATCGTCGAAATCGACGAAACCTATGTCGGTGGCAAGATACGCGGCAACCGTAATTGGTCGAAGAACAAGCAGGCCGTGCTGGCGATCCGGCAGCGTGGCGGGCCGCTCCGGTTCTTCCGCGCCAAGGGCGTGACGGCAGAGACGCTGAGCCAGTTCGTGCGCGAACACGTTAGCGACGATGTAGAACTGTTCATCACGGACGACTACCGCCCGCACGCCATTGTGGGATACCCGTTCGGCAAGCGGCACAAGACGATTCGACACCTCAATCGGAGTTATGTGCGCGGTATCGTCCACACCAACACGGTTGAGTCGGCCTTCTCGTTGCTGAAGCGCGGCATCATCGGTACATGGCATCAGGTCAGCGCGAAACATCTCCCCGCCTATCTCAACGAAATGGCGTTCCGGTTCAATCGCCGGAAGGACAGTGATCTTTTCGTGGACACGCTCAAGCACATGGTCACAACGCCGACGCTCACCTTCAAGAACCTCACGGCATGACAAAATCAGTCAGACCGCAGGAACGGTTGTTTTCTCGCCCTCCGTCCTTTCCTTACGGGTTGCTTTGAAGTATTGCTTGATCCCCTTTTCGATCCCCTTCGAAGCCAAATATCTCTCTCTCAGTTCCCACTTGCCAGTACCAACCTTGATAAAGGTAGTCTTGGCATTACGTCGCAGGACTGTTTGGACGATGGCATAAATGCCACGATGCCCGTTTGCGCTCTTAATTCGTCCCGTCTGATAGACGCGATTAGCAATGTCTCGAACCGACATCGCACCATTCCCGCTCCTGAGGATAGAAGCAATGGCAATTTGATTCGCCCCCATTTTGCGCGATGAGGACGGCTCAGAACTGTCGTATGTCTCCATCTCAATAAGGATATTGTGCAGCATATTGAGCCGCCGCTCTATCTTGTCCTTTTGACGAGTCAATTGCGCGATCTCTCTTCGCGCAGCTCGCTCGACCGATGTCCTTCTCATCATTGTCGCTCCATGAGTTCTACTTGCTTGTAATGCCTAACCGTGATTGCTGCTCTTCCCTTACTTAGCGTGTGTCATCTACCATTGAGTTGAAAGAGCGGAGGGGACGGGACTCGAACCCGCAACCCGGCAGGGTACGGTTTTGGAGACCGCTCGGCTCGCCAGTGCCAGCCCCTCCGCGCATAGAGTAAGGGGGAGTCGCCCCCGCGCATCGATCTTCTGATGCGCCACCGATGGCCAGTCGGGTTTGCCCGAGGCGACCCCCAAACGCATAGGGCGGGACCACCGTTTGGACGCGGAGCCGGGACCGCCCTATAGCCGTTTCCGATTATAGCACAGGTCGACCGTTTACAAGGGGCGTCCAAGTGTATACCGAACACCAGGTCGTTACTCATATCCCGAAGCCAGCGGTGGCGGCAAGAGACAGGGGCAAATTATGGAGGAGCGATTCCAACGGTACTGGCGTTGGGCCTTCGGACTGGCGTACACGATCGTCACGTACGAGATCATTCGAGCCCATCTGTTTGAGTACGGCGGGATCGAAGGTTTGGTGTTCTGGACTGCGTACATCGTCGTGATAATTGCAGGCATCATGGCGTGGTCTCATCCTACCTGAGCCTCTTTGCTTGGAAGGGACGGTAACTTCTTCAGACTTTCAAATTGGCGAATCTCTTCTACCTGTTCATCGGACGGGTACCTAGGTGCCAAATCCTGGCGGATTATTTCAAGCACATCACTCTGTTCACTTTCATCAATAGAAACGTGGTCTGTTTGGCCTTTTCTCATCACTAGCATGACCGTCGTTTCTCCTACTCCAGTAGCACGTTGCGCGGCTACTTTAGCCTCGTAAACGTAGTAGAGTGCCAGCGGTAAACTCATTCCGGAATGAAACTTTCGCATGAACAGCGAGAAAATCGCCGCAGTTGAACCAGTCCCGGCAGCGGCGAAATGAGAACTTGTTACCAACTTTCCCACGCCTGGATTGTGCACTGTGATAATGTCGCCATCGTCATCACCGAAAAATCCACACGCGATCAGATCCACTTCTAAATCATAACGCTGTAATCCACCATCAATTTCAGCGAATGTAGATTCCGGAAGCGATTTGTGTCCTTTGTCCTTGAACTCATTTAACGTCCAACCTCGGGCAACGAGAGGTTCAGCCGCAGCATGGTGCATCCGTACTCGTCTGTACGATTCGACCAATTCACGGCGCACATCTAATGTGCCGTTAACGGAACCCTGAGCCGCTCGATCACGTAATGCACCGCCAGCTGTTGCTGCGATTTCATGAGCAGCTTCAACATCGTTGCCAGCAACAAGCGTAAACCAAGTTGGCGATATTTTATGAATCTTGATCTCCGTGTCCGTCTCCATTTCCCCCGATGCCAATCCGACGCGACGATCAGCCACCATAATAAGAGTCTTGTTGTTGTCGCATAATGCCGCAATGCAAATGGTCACGGGACGCCTCCATTTAGGCGGAAAACACCATTCTTTCCGCTGTCTAGAGGCTAACATGGGACCCTCCCTGTATCAAGTACATAATCCTGGAGTTAGGCTGAACACGGGGTCGTCTCGATGCGAGTCCGTCTGAGGCACGGCGCGCTGGAAGCCGCGATCGCGCGGCGCAATCTGACCAAGACCGCGCTGGCCCAAAGGATGGGCATGCACCGGACGCATCTGTCCGACATTCTGGCCGGGCGAACCCACCCGGGCCCAAAGACCCGGCAGCGTCTCCTCGACGCCCTCGGCGGAACGTTCGATGAGTTCTTTGAAATCGTCGACGGGAGTCAGCGGCGGCGTGCCCGGCTCCGCGACTTGGCCGATTTGTACTAGCGATGCGACGACGCGGGGGGTATCCGGCGATGGACGGCGGCGTCTAAGCTTCTACTCCGGCCTCCTCAACCGAGAGGCTGCGCTCGGCGGCATCGAGCCGTGCCCGGACGCCGATCGGCAGCGTCAGGTGGTAGGCTCCGTGTCCGCACGCGAGCCCATAGATCGCCGGCTTGCGGAGCGGGACGATGTGATCCTCGAGAATCTGCTGCAGCGAAAGCGTGTCTCCCGGTTCCGCTGAATACCGGCATTCCCCGATAACGATGCCCGTCACCGCGTCGAGGATCCCCGCCAAGCGCAGGTGCGCGAGTTTGCGGTCGAGACGATAGAGCTTGTCCCCCACGTCCTCGAGGAAGAGGATGCTGCCCCGAAATGCCTCCGCCTCCGGCACGAAGCGCGTGCCGAGCAGTGCGGTAAGCAGGGCGGCGTTGCCGCCGATCAGCGGTCCCTCGGCGACCCCGGGCACGAGCGTTTCGATCGCCGGCGCGCCCGGAGGGTTGACGAGCCGGCCGAGCGGCTCGGCTTTGGTCACGGCGCGCAGCAGCTCCAGATAATCGTGCGGGTCGGGCTGCGCGAGCGCGCCCGCCATCGGGCCGTGAAAGGTCACGAAGCCGCACTGCGTGTACAGGGCGAGGTGAAGAGCCGTAATGTCACTGAACCCGACGAAGACCTTGGGGTGGCGGCCGATCGCGGCGTAGGCGAGCCGGTCGAGCAGACGGTGCGCGCCGTAGCCTCCGCGGATACAGAGGACGCCGTTCACCGCCGGGTTCTCCAGCATCGCCTGGAGATCGGCCGTACGATCGGTGTCGGCGCCGGCGAGATAGCCGCGGGCATCGAACGCGTGCGGCGCGACGACGGTGCGAAACCCGACGTCGTGGAGCCGCTGCCTGGTACGTTCGACGCTTTCCGGCGTTGAGCCGCTGCCGCCCGGCCGGGTCGGGCCCGACGGTGATACGAGCCCGATCGTATCGCCGGGACGGAGCGCGCGAGGCTTGCGGAGCGCGGGCGCCATGGCACTCAACGTTCTCGCCGGGGCCGCGGCACTCCTCGACCGAGTGCGTATGGCCGGGCGGGTGGGGCGGTTCAGGCGGCCAATGTCTGCCCGGGTTCGAGCGACTTCGCGATCAGGACGGCCAATCCGTGGCCGACCCGGCTCACGCGGACCTTGACGTTGTCGGTAAGATGGCCTGTGAGGTACAAGCCGCGGCCGCCGTCATCAGCGACGGAGGGCTGTCCCTCCGGGACGGTGACCGTGGTGGTGGCCGTCCCGTGGTCGATCACGATCACCGTCGCCAACCCGATGGCGCAGAACACCTCGATAAACACGGGTCCGATGCCGGAGGGGTACGCGTGCAGGTGGGTATTCGACAACACTTCGCCGGCCGCGATTTCCATCTCTGAGACCGCGTCGCGGCCGAGGCCCGTCTGAGCCAGGGCCTGAGAGACCCGCCGCCGGGCATCGCCCAGGGCTTCAGGACGACTGCTGGTGAGGAGGCGCATCACGCGCGATGCGTCTATGGTCCGACATTTGGAATCCCGCGGTATTATCGAATCCATCAGCGTGATTTGCCCCGCCCTGGGGCGTTTCAAACAATTTCCCCCGGCCCCCTATTGACACCGTCGGCGCACACCAATAAACTGGGGGCTACCAGTTTTTAGCCTGCACTAAATTATTTTATATGCGAGTGTGGAGGGTGACCGTGCCCGCGATCACCGGCGTCATGCAAGACTACCTGAAGGCGATCTACAAGCTGCAGCAGGGCCGCGACGCCGTCGCGACATCGGAGGTCGCCGAGCGTTTGGACGTGTCGGCGGCATCCGCGACGAACATGATCAAGCGCCTCGCGCGCCTGCGGCTGGTCGCCTACTCGCGCTACCAGGGGTTCGTGCTCACGTCCGCGGGCGAGAAAATCGCGCTCGAGATCATTCGCCACCATCGGCTGATCGAGCTCTATCTGGCGCAGCACCTGGGGGTGCCGCTGGAGCGGGTGCACGGCGAGGCCGAGCGGATGGAGCACGTGCTTTCCGAAGAGGTGGAGGCGCGCATGGCCACCGTCCTCGGCAATCCCGTGCAGGATCCCCACGGCGATCCGATTCCGTCGACGGACGGGTCGATGCGTGACGTCCGCTACCCGAAACTCGAGACCCTGGCGCAGGGGGCGGAGGGCGTCGTCGCGCACGTCAGCGATCAGAGTCCCGCGCTGCTCCGGCGGCTCGCCAGTCTCGGGGTGCTGCCGGGCGCCGTCCTCAAGGTGCTTGCACGCCGGCGCAACGGCTGCGACGTCGAGGTCGAAGGCCGGCGGCTGACGCTCCCCCATTCACTCAGCGAACACGTGCACGTTCAGTAACGTGCCTGGGAAGGAACCGATAGCCGCCGTGCCCGGCCAACCGCCCGGCCCCCGCCGCGGCGACGTTGCGACCGTGAGCGCGGCCACGGACATCCTGGCCGGCCGGAGCCGCCGGCGCGGTCTGCTGCAGCTGCTGCCCTTCCTCGGCCCCGCGTTTGTCGCGTCGGTCGCCTACATCGATCCCGGCAACTTTGCCACCAACATCCAGGGCGGCTCGGAGTTCGGCTACCGGCTGGTGTGGGTCGTATTGGCGAGCAACGTCATCGCGATGCTGGTGCAGGCTCTGTCGGCCAAGCTCGGCATCGCGACCGGCCGCAACCTCGCGGAGATGTGCCGCGAGCAGTTTCCCCGGCCGGTGGTCTGGGTGTTGTGGGTGTTGATGGAAGGCGTGGCGATGGCCACCGACCTCGCCGAGTTTCTGGGGGCGGCGATCGGATTCAACCTGCTCTTCGGGATGCCGCTGATGCCGGCCGCGCTGCTGACCGGGATCTGCACCCTCGTGATCCTCGCGCTCGAACAGCAAGGCTTCCGCCCGGTGGAGGCCGTGATCACGACGCTCGTCGGCGTGATCGCCGGATGCTATCTGGTGGAGACCGTGTTGGATCGCCCCAGCTGGGGCGCGGTCGCGGCCAGCGTCGTCCACCCGATGCTCGGCGGCCCCGAGGCGGTGCTGTTGGCCGTCGGAATTCTCGGCGCCACCGTGATGCCGCACGTGATCTTCCTGCACTCGTCGCTGACCCAGCGCCGGGTCGCGACGGAGAACGCCGAGCAGGCGAGGCGCCTCGTCCGGTTCGAGCTCGCCGACGTCGTGATCGCGATGACGATCGCCGGGCTGGTCAACGCCGCGATGCTGGTGATGGCCGCCTCGACCTTCTGGGGGCACGGGCTGACCAAGGTGGCGAGCATCGAGGAGGCCCACAAGACGCTGGCTCCGCTGCTGGGCCCCGCCAGCAGCGCCGTGTTCGCCATCTCGCTGCTGGCGTCCGGCCTCTCCTCGTCCACCGTCGGCACCATGGCGGGCCAGGTCGTGATGCAGGGGTTTCTCCACCGCCAGATTTCGATCTGGCTGCGGCGGTTGGTCACGATGGCGCCCGCCATCGTCGTCATCGCCCTGGGGTTCGATCCCACGCGGACGCTCGTGATCAGCCAGGTGATATTGAGCTTCGGGCTGCCGTTCGCCCTCGTGCCGCTCGTGCTGTTCACGCGGCGCCGCGATCTCATGGGCCCGCTCGTCAACGGGTGGCTCGTCTCCGTCGCCGCGGTGCTCGTCACGGCGTTCATCATCGGGCTGAACCTGTATCTGATCGTGCAGACGATCCGGGGCGGGTAACGACAGGGGAGCGATGCGTCGTACCGAAAACGGAGGGGCCATGGCCGCGGCGGCATCCGGAGTGAACGGCGGCGTCACGATCCGGCGGATCCTCGTCCCGCTCGACGGATCGCGCCTCGCCGAGTGGGTCCTGCCGCCCGCGGCATCGCTCGCCCGGCATCTCGGGGCGCGCCTCACCCTGCTGCACGTGACGGAGCGCGACGCGCCTCCGAGCGTGCACGGCGAGCGTCACCTGACGCGGATCGACGAGTCCGATCGGTATCTCGCCGAGGTGGCCGCGCGGTGCGGCGCCGCCGGCGTCGAGACGGAGACCCACGTTCACCCGAACCCCGAGGGCAACGTGACGCAGAGCATCGTCGCGCACGCCGCGGACCTCGACGCCGACCTGATCGTCCTCGCGACCCACGGCGCCGGCGGGGCGCGCCGGGCCCTCTTCGGCAGCGTGGCCCAGCAGGTGCTGCGGCGCGGCGACCGTCCAGTGCTGCTGATCCGGCCGCCGGAATCGGGCGCTGTCCCGCCAATCGACCGGAACGGTCTCACCCTCCATAAGATGTTGCTTCCGCTCGACGGCGAACCGGCCGCCGAGGCGGCACTGCCGTTTGCGGGCACGTTCGCCCGGGCCTACGGCGCCGAGATCGTGCTGCTTCGGGTCGTCCCCACGTTGTCGACGATCGCGGGCGAGCGGGCCAGCGCGGCCAAACTGGTGCCGACGGCCGCCGCGGCGACCCTGGATTATGAGGAGGGCGAGGCGCAGCGCTACCTTCGCACGATCGCGGACCTGATCCGTGCCGTCGGGATCGGCGTTTCTTGGGCCGTCGCCCGCGGGGACGCGGCGCAGGGGGTGCTGGACGAGGCCGCGGCCTCCGGGGCGGAGCTGCTGATCATGGCCTCCCACGGCCGGACCGGTCTGAGCGCCGTGTTCACCGGCAGCGTCGCCTCCAAGGTGGTCGGCCGCTACGCCGGGCCGATCCTCCTCGTGCGCGCGCCGGACGCTTGACCGAGAGTTTTGATTGACACCTCTACCCGAGGCCGCTATACTCGGTTAAAAGTTCATACGGCACTGCCGTTGTACTAGACGCAGCTCGCACATCGCAGCGCCGCCCCAGACGCCGGTGCATGCCACCGGCCAGCCCCGCGAAAGCGGGACGATCCGGCGACAGAGGGGCGGCCTTGACGGAGCGACTTCGGCCAAACGTCGTGGCAGTGCGTGACGAAACGGAAACCACAACCCGGGCGGGGAGTCTCCGGTCTCCTCGAGCCGGGTTTCTCTCATTTTCCCGGGTTTCGACCGTCCTCCGTGACCAACGGGTCTGTCTAAAGGACGGCCGGAACGGGCACCTCCCGGGCATGCGGCCCGGCCGGGGTGAACGCCCATCCAGTATTCGTCGTACGGGGTATATCAAAGGGCAGACGTGAGGCACGCCGACGCGGGCTCGGGGAATTTGCGGGGCGGCCCGGCACAAAAGCAGGTGACTCTTATATGGAACCGTTCGCAAACGTAGCCGACTACGTCGCACAGAGCAAGACGAACCGGCGCCTCGGGCGCACGACGCTGCACTACATCTCCGACATGATCGACTATTTCGGCAAGGCCAAGGTGTTCGAAGGCATTTACGGCATGGACAAGCAGATCGACGACATCGTCGCGTTCTTTAAAGGATACGCGATGAGCATGGAGCGGCGTCTCCTGCTGCTGGTCGGCCCGCAGGGCTCCGGCAAGTCGATGACGGTGGACAAGATCAAGCGGCGGCTCGAGGAGTACTCGCAGACGCCCGACGGCGCGGTGTACGCCGTGGACGGCTGCCCGTTCCACCAGCATCCGTTCGACCTCGTGCCCATCGACGTGCGGCAGACGGAAGACCTCCAGTGGCACGAGGAGGCCGTGCCCTGTCCGGTGTGCGAGCGGCTGATCGCCCGGGCCGGCGGGTGGGAGAAAGTCCCGGTGCTGCGGATCAACATCTCGGCCCGCGACAAGGTCGGCGTCGCCAAGCACACTCCGACCGACCTCCGCCGCGAAGACATCACGAACTTCGTCGGCAACATCAACTTCGCGATGCTGAAGGAGCGCGGCTCGACGTACGACCCGGACGCCTACGACTTCGAAGGCAAGGTCATCTGGGCCAACCGCGGGATCCTGGACTGGACCGAGGTCTTCAAGAGCCGGCGGCAGCTGCTGTCGCTGCTGCTCGAGCTGATCCAGTCGAAGCGGATCGACCTCGCGAACTTCCCGACCGTCCACGTCGATATGGTGGTCATCGGACACACCAACTATCCGGAGTACAACGTGTTCCTGTCCGAGGACATCATGGAGCCGCTGCGGGGCCGGATCCACAAGGTCGACTACCCGTACAACGTGGACGCGCCGGGCGAGATGCAGATCTACCGCGACCTCGTCGAGCGGGCCAACCGCGTCCGCCGCGAGAGCAAGCACGTGCCCCAGGACGTCTACGAGCTGGCGGCGACCTACGCGATCAAGACGCGCGCCGAGTCGCAGGGTCTGCGCGGGCTGTCGCCGCGATTCTTCGAGGACGCCTTCTCGCTCGGGTACACGTCCGCCCGGAGCTGCGTCGACCTCGAGGTGATCACCGAGGCGGTGGAGTCCACCTTCGCCCACCAGTCGATCAAGGACCTGAACCAGAAAGACCTGCTCAAGGTCTTCGAGGAGACGAAGGTCGAGTTCATCAACGGCAAGGTCGAGCTGCTGGTCGAGAACATCGTCCCGACGCACTTCTACGACTACGGCCAGAACCTGTACCTCAACTACCTCGACGCGGCCTCGCGCAGCGTGCTCGGCGAGACCCTCGCCGACAGCGACAAAGAGCTGCTCGACGAGGTGGAAGGCATCCTCGTCCAAAAGCGGCAGATCAGCCGCCAGGGCCGCGTGGCGTTCGAGAACGTGCTGCTGGAGCGCCGCGACGAGCTGCGCAAGATGAGCTACAAGGACAACGAGCACCTGCGCGGCGCCATCAACGAGATCGTCTTCAACAAGATCAAGAACTGCCTGCGCCTCTACGAGAAGACCGAGGAGATGGACGCGAAGAGCCGCGAGCTGCTCGACGTGCTGCAGCGCAGCGCGATCGAGGAGCACGGCTACTGCGAGTCCTGCGCGCGCTCCCTCTTCCGGACGATCGGCAGGAGCTTCTAGGCCGCGGGCCGGGTCGAGGCGCGCCATGCGCATTCACCGCGGACGGATCGCCCAGTACAAGCACGATCAGCTGCTGCGGGAGTATCTCAAGCAGAACCTGAACGAGCTGATCCAGCAGAAAGAGCTGATCCTCGACGGCAAGGTCAAGACGCAGATCGCGACGCTCGACCTGCCGACGCTGAAGTTCGGCGAGGAGAGCCAGTTCCTGGCGCAGGGCAGCGGTTCCGGCGGGGCCGGCGGCCAGGGCGCCGGGGCGGGGGCGGGCGGCGACCAGGTCCAGGCTCTCGGCGGCCTCCTCGGCGGCGACCACCACGGCAAGGAGCTCCAGGTCGAGCTCGACTTCGACGAGTTCGTGCGCCTCGCGCAGGAGGTGCTGCTCGACGACCTGCGCCTGCCGGCGTTCCACGACCCGGGGCGGGCCGGGGAGGTCGAGGCCCAGGAGCAGGTCGAGCTCGACGACCTCGACCGGATCGGCCTCCGCGCCGACCTGAACCTCGAAGAGACGATGCTGCAGAGCCTGGTGCGCAACACGCGCGAGTCGGGCAAGGTCGACTACGACGTCGACGTGCAGCAGGACGGCTGGTACTTTACCGAAGACCCGACGACCTTCCAGAACAACCGGTCGGTCGAGGTGTACGTGCTCGACATCTCCGGGTCGATGCGCGGCGAGTACCTCGCGCTCGTGCGCAAGACGATCTTCATCCTCTGGCACTACCTGGAGCGCCGCTACCCGACGAACCTCCGGCGGTACGTCGTCTTCCAGGACGTGGCCGAGGAGAAGACCCGGGACGAGTTCTTCTGCGTGGAATCGAGCGGCGGCACGCACATCAGCACCGGCTTCGAGAAAGCGATCAGCCTGCTCGACGGCGTGACCGAGTACGACAAGTTCCTGTTCATGTTCACGGACGGCGAGACGAGCTCCGGCGACTTCGACCTGGCGAAGAAACGGTTCGACGAGGCGCTCGGCGGGTTCGACCTGGTGTGCTACGGCCACGTGAACCCCGGCGGCCGCGGCATCGGCGGGTTCAGCGAGTTTGTCCAGGAGGCGGTGCGCACCCGCGAGGGCGCGATGTTCGCCAACCTGGTCGATCTGGAGACGATCCGGACGGCGATGCGGGACTTCCTCGGATTCTTCGAGACGCGCGCCGCGCGCCGGCCGATGGCCGCCGCGATGCGGAGGGACTGACGTGCTGAGCGGACCGATGGTCGAGTACGAGAATGTGATCGGGCGCCTCGAGACGCTTGCCCGCGACCGCGGCCTCGCGTTCAATCCCGTCGTCTTCCAGCTCACGGACAGCGACGAGATCGCCGAAGTGGCGAGCATGGGTCTGCCGAACCGGTTCGTCCACTGGTACTGGGGCGGCGTCTATAAAGAGCTCGTCACCCAGCAGAACAAGGAAGTGTTCAACATCCTCGAGCTCGTGCTGAACACGGTGCCGTCGCACGCCTTCTTACGTTCCACCAACACGTATCTCGAGAACGTGCTCGTGATCGCGCACGTCTTCGGGCACGCGGACTTCTTCGCCAACAACCACTGGTACCAGAAGTCGAACAAGAACATGCTGAACGAGGCCGAGCGGCACGCGCGGATGATCCGCTCCTACGAGCGGCAGTACGGCCGTGAGCGCGTCGAGAAGCTGCTCGATGCGCTGCTCACCGTCGCGACCTCGGTCAACGCCTTCGAGCGCAGCCCCAAAGAGAAGCGCCGCCGGCTCATGTACTATCTCGAGGAGAAGGCCCCGCTGGAAGACTTCGAGCGGAGCATCCTCGAAGCGATCCGCGAAGAGGCCGAGTACTTCGACCTCATCCAGCGCACCCACATCATCAACGAGGGCTGGGCGACCTTCGTCGAGGCCGAGCTGCTGACACGCCTCTTGAGCGCGCAGGAGTGGGCCAGCATCTCGGTGCACCTCTGCAACCGGCCGGCCCCGTACACGATCGGCTACACGCTGTTCAAGTCGATCCGCGACGACGACGGCTTCGACCGGGCGCTGGAGATGCGGCGCTACCACGAGGACGTGAGCCTCATCGACACGGTGCTGACGGAAGACCTGGTGCGCCGGCTCGATATCTTCGTCTACGATCCGAAGGAGAAGCAGAAGAGCTACGATCTCGTGAAGGTCAAGGAAATGCTGATCAACCAGAAGCTGCACAAGGGCGATCCGCGGATCGAAGTCGATCCGTCGTCCTGCGGCCGCGACCTGCTCCTCGTGCATCAGGACGAGGACCGCAAGCTCGAGCCGAAGCGCGTCGGCCTCTTCCTGAAGGCCGTCTACGCCCTGTGGCGCAACCCCGTGAAGCTCCGCGCGAACGGCAAAGTGTACACCTACGACCGGCGGGGGCTGTCCTCCACGTAGCACACGCGCAGGTGGGCCGCGGCGCGGCCCGAACTCAACGCCCGTGAACGTGCTCGAAGTCAAGCGCCGCCTCGACGGCAGCGTGCGCACCTATCCGTGCGAGGCCGTCGAGATCGCAGCGGATCGCGCGGTGCTGCTGTACCGCCTGCCGGGCCAGGGCCGCGTCGCCGACCTCGTCCTGCCGGCCGGGACGCTGACCGTCGCCTACTACTGGCTCGATCGGCCCTACAACGTCTACCACTGGATGGCTCCGTCGGGCGAGACGCTGGCCTACTACTTCAACCTCAGCGGGCCGGTTCGGATCGGCCCGGACGGCCTGGAGTGGGAGGATCTCGAGGTCGACGTGCTCGTCACGCCGGATGGGCGCGTGCAGATTCTGGACGAGGACGCCGTGCCTGCGGCGGCGGCGGCGCGCCTGCCCGAGATCGCCCGCGCGCGGGAGCGCGTGCTGGCGGATTGGCCGGCCGTGGTCGCCGACGTCGAACGCGCCTCGCGGGCGCTTCAGCCGGGTCCGGGGGCCGCGCGCGCATGAACCGGCTGCGCGGACGGGTCGCCCTCGTCACCGGCTCGAGCCGGGGTATCGGCCGCGCGATCGCCCAGGCGTTCGCGCGCGAGGGCGCGGCCGTCGTGCTGAACGCCGCGCGCTCGATCGGAGACGCCCGCACCGCGGCCCAGGCGATCGGCGCCGGCGGCGGCAAGGCCGTCGCGATTCAGGCCGACGTGGCGCGCCCGGCGGAGGCGCGGCGGCTCGTGGCCGAGGCCGTTCGCGCGTTTGGGCGCCTCGACGTCCTCGTGAACAACGCCGGCATCAGCGACCGGACCTCGTTCGCGGAGATGAACGAGGAGACGTGGCGGCAGATGATGGACGTCCACGTGACGGGGCCGATGTTCGCCGCGCAGGCGGCGGCCGCGGCGATGGCGCGGGACGGCGGCGCGATCATCAACATTGCCTCGATGCGCGGCATCGACCCCGGCGGCGGCGCCGTGCACTACAGCGTGAGCAAGGCGGCGGTGATCATGCTGACGCGGTGTCTCGCGCGCGATCTCGCGCCGGGGATCCGCGTGAACGCGATCGCGCCCGGCTACACGGAGACCGCCTTCCACGCGGAGCGGACAATCGCCGACCGTCAGGCGATCGCCGCGCGGATCCCGCTCGGCCGGTTCGCCCAGCCGGACGAGGTGGCGAAGGCCGCGGTATTCCTCGCGTCGGACGAGGCGGCGTATATCACCGGAGACACGTTGGTCGTGTCGGGGGGCGTGGTGACGCGCTGATCCGCCGGACGGGCCGGCGGGGCCTGAGCGCGGGGAGCGGTCAGGACTCTTCGAGCTTCTTGTCTTTGAGCTTCTTTGCGAAATCCGCGGGCTTGACGTTTTCGATGAACCGCTTGAACTCTTCCACCTCGTGTTCGTCGAACGCCTTCTTCAGTTGGATCGCCGTGGCCGCGACCTTGTCTTCGACGAAGATCGGCGCGGACGTGCGCAGCGCGATCGCGATCGCGTCGCTCGGACGGGAATCGACCACGACGTCGGTGCCGTTCCGCTTCAGGTGAATCTCCGCGAAGTACGTGCCGTTCTGAATGTCGGTGACCACGATGCGGCTGATGCTGACGGTGAGGTGCTGCAGCATCTGCTTGATGAGGTCGTGGGTCATAGGGCGCGGCATCTGCACGCCCTGCAGTTGAAACGCGATAGACTGGGCTTCCGATCCGCCGATCCAGATCGGCAGCGCGAGCGTCTCGGCCTGATCGACCAGCAGCACGACGGGGTTCATCTGCTGATCCATCGCCACGGTCTTGACCTTCATCGTGATCATCAGGTACCTCCGCCCGCGACCCTGGTTCCCGCTGATTCTACTCGCCCGATCGTGTGCCCTTCAAGTGGCGCGCGAAAGCACGGCGTCACTTTGGTTATTCCCATGTGGTCTCCGTTCGAGTCCGCGCGCTTCGACGCGGCCGCGCCGCGCGGAGGCCGCCGTGCAGGGGGGCGGCGCGCATGACCCGAATAGGGCGACGTGATGCGGGCGGCTGCCTCCGGTTCCTGCGCATTCTTCCTGTTGATCGGTGTCCCGCTGCTGGGTGTCCCGGCCGCGGCGTCCGCGGGCGTGCCGGCCCCGGCCGCGATTACGGCCGAGGCACCGGCCGTCACCGCGGTGTGGGGCGCGCCTCCGGTGCCATGGATCCGCGCGCTGCCGTCGCGCGGCGCCGTGGTTACCGCGGGCATCGCGCGTCTGGCGATGCGCTACCTCGGCCGGCCGTACCAGTGGTCCGGCATCGGGCAGCGCGGGTTCGACTGTTCGGGGTTGGTGTTCCGCGTCTTCGGCGCGTTCGGCATGGCGGTCCCGCACTCGTCGTTCGGCCAGTATCAGGCCGGCACGGCGGTGCCGGCCGCGCTGCTCGGGCCCGGCGACCTCGTATTCTTCCACACGTACAACAGCGGGCCGTCGCACGTCGGCATTTACCTGGGCGCGGGCCGCTTCATCCACGCGTCGGTTGCCCGCGGGGTCATCGTCTCGTCGATGGACGATCCCTATTACCGCAGCAGATACCTGGGGGCGCGCCGGTACTAAGCGCCGTTCTTCGTGTCGCTCAACGTACGTCTCAGCACCGCGATCGCGCTCGGTAAGACCGCCGCGACGCTGAGCCGCGTGCTGGGCCGCGGCGGCGGCACGACGATGCCCGGACGGGTCGCCCGCGCCGTCGAGCCGAACGTCGTCGGCCTCCTCGCCGGGCGGCTGCCGGGGGGAACGGTCCTCGTCGCCGGCACCAACGGCAAGACCACCACGGCCCACCTGATCGCCCACATCATGCGCGCCGAAGGCCGCCGCGTCGTGCACAACCGCGCCGGCGCGAACCTCGCCGCCGGCATCGCATCGGCGCTCGTCGAGCACGCCGATCTCTGCGGGGCGCCGGCCGGCGACCTGGGCATTTTCGAGGTCGATGAAGCGACCGTGCCGCGCGTCGTCCCCGCGCTCGCGCCGCGGGTCGCGGTGTTCACCAATTTGTTCCGCGACCAGCTCGACCGGTACGGGGAGATCGACTACATCTCCGGCCTCTGGCGCGCCGCGGGCGCACGGCTGCCCGCGGGGTTCGTGCGCGTGGCGAACGCCGACGACCCCCTGGTCTACGACGCGGTGCGGGAGATGCCGGGCACGCTCGTGACGTACGGCCTCGACGACGACCGCCACGCGCTGCCCGCGCTCGAGCACACCGCGGAGGCCCGGTACTGCTACCGCTGCGGCACGCCGTACATCTACGCGGTGACGTACTTCGGCCACATGGGCCGGTACCGCTGCCCGACCTGCGGTGTCGCGCGGCCCGACCCCGACGTTGTCGCCCGGGACATCACGCTTGCCGGACCGGACGGCGCCGCCTTCACCGTCGAGGCGGGGCCGGCGGGGCGGGCGCGCGTGACTACGCGGCTGCCCGGGCTCTACAACGTCTACAATATCCTGGCCGCGGTCGCCGCGTCGCTCCAAATCGAAGTCTCGCTCGCCCGCGCGGCGGACGCGGTCGGCTCGTTCCTGCCGGCGTTCGGCCGCGCCGAACGCCTGACGCTCGACGGCCGCGAGGTGCAGATCCTGCTCGTCAAGAACCCGGCGGGTTTCAACGAGGTGCTCCGGACCGTGCTGGCCGGTGGTTCGCTGCCCGTCGTGCTGATCGCAATCAACGACCTGATCGCCGACGGCCGCGACGTCTCGTGGCTGTGGGATGTGGATTTCGAGATGCTGGCCGGCCGCGCGGCGCGCGTGGTCGCGGGCGGGCTGCGCGCGGAGGACCTGGCGGTGCGGCTCGAATACGCCGGCATCCCCGCGGCCGCGATCGAGGTCGAGCGGTCCTACGACGCGGCGCTCGACCGCGCGCTCGCGCACGCGACCTCCCGGCTGTTCATCCTGCCGACGTACACCGCCATGCTGGCGATTCGCGCCGTGCTCGAGCGGCGCGGCGTCGTGGGGAGGTTCTGGGAATGATGCCGGTGCTGCGGATCTGCCATCTCTATCCGGATCTGCTCAACCTGTACGGCGACCGCGGCAACATCATGGTCCTCGTGAGCCGCGCGCGGCGGCGCGGCATCGAGGTGATCGTCAAGGACGCCGGGCTGAACGACGACATCGGGCCCGACGACGCGGATCTCTTCTTCGTCGGCGGCGGCGAGGACCGCCAGCAGCGGATCGCCGTCGGCGACCTCGTCGACCGGAAGCGCGGTCCGCTCGAAGCGGCCGTCGCGGACGGCGCCGTGGTCCTCGCCGTGTGCGGCGGGTATCAGCTGATCGGGAAGTATTACCGGCCCGCCGAAGGCGACGATCTGCCGGGACTTGCGCTGCTCGATCTGTGGACCGAGCACGCCGGGCCCTCGGCGCCGCGCCTCATCGGCAATCTCGTCATCCAGCCGGACGGCGGCGAGCCGCCGCTCGTCGGGTTCGAAAACCACGGCGGCCGGACGTTCCTCGGTCCCGGCGCCCGGCCGCTCGGCCGTGTGGTCGTGGGGTTCGGCAACAACGGCACGGACCGGACCGAGGGCGCGGTGGCCGGCCGCGTCTACGGGACCTACCTGCACGGTCCGCTGCTGCCGAAGAATCCGGCGTTTGCCGACCGCCTGATCCGCGAGGCGTTGAGCCGGCGCTTTCCGGAGACTGCCCTGGCGCCGCTGCCCGACACGTTCGAGGCCCGGGCCCGCGACGCGATGCTCACCCGATTGGGCGCCCGGACCGCTTGAGCCCGCGGTGACTCGGGCGGTGAGTCTGCCGCCTGCGCGAAGCGCGGGCACCGGGGCGGGCCGGCCGCCGGCGCAGATCGCCGCGGTCGTCGGCCTTGCCGAACTGGGCTTCGCCACCGTCGTTCCGCTGCTGCCGCTGTACCTGAAAGAGCGTCTTGGGGCGAGCGTGACGCTCGTCGGCCTGGTCGTGGCCGCGTTCGCCGCGGTCGACACGTCTGCGCCTCATCGATGGCTCGGGCAGCGCCGCGGTGTGGCCGTGCGCGGCCGCGGCCATCGCGGAGCGTACCGGCGCGGCGCGGCGCGCCGCCGGGATGGGCACGCTCAACATGTTCTTCCTCACCGGCCTGGCGCTCGGGCCGAGCGTCGGGCTGTTTGTCTTGGCCGCCTTTGGCAACTACCGCGCGGGATTCTATCTGGCGGGAGTGCTGCTGCTCACCGCCGCGGGCGTCGCGTCGCTGGTGTTCCGCGGCGAGGCCGGACGCGGCGGGGTGGCGCCGAGCGGACCGTCGGGCCGCGGCGGCGTGTCGGTCGCGATGTCGCCGCGGGCAGTGATTGCCGCGGTACGGTCGTCTCCCGTGCTCCCGGCGTTGCTCGCGATCGCGTTCGTGCAGATGTTCGGCGTTGGGCTGCTGGCGCCGATCCTGGTCATCTACGCGCACGACGTGGTGGGGCTCGGCGACCGATTGTTGGGTGTGCTCTTTCTCGTGCTCGTGCTGGCGGTGGCCGCGGCCTCGGTCCCGGGAGGCCACCTGGCCGACCGCGTTGGACGGTCGCGCACCGTCGTGTGGGGGATGTCGATGGCCAGTGCCGGCATGTGGCTGCTGCCCGCCGCGGGGCGCGGCCATGTGATCGTTCTCGGCGTCGCGGCGGTCCTGCTCGGCGGCAGTTACGCGCTGTCGTCTCCGGCGTGGCTTGCGTTGATGAGCGAAGCGGCTCCGGAGGGCCGCACCGGTTTGGTGATGGGCGCGTCGGAAACGGCGCAGGGCGCGGGGCTCATCGTCGGGCCCGTGCTCGGAGGGCTACTGTACGACCGCGTGGGACCGGGGACGCCCTTCATCGCGAGCGCGGCACTGCTGACGATCGGGACCGCGCTGGCGATTGCCACCCTGCGGCGCCGGTAGGGCGGCGTCGCTACAGGCTAACGCTCAGGTCTGTTCCACGACCTTCTTGAGATTGGCGAGCATGACGCCCCAGTTCTTTTCGGAATGCTGGCGCGCTTGCTCGTTCGGGTTGTTGTCCTGGGACAGCGCAAGCGTTGTCGCCTGATTCTGCTCCGACAGTTCAATCGTCACCGTGTGATAGTTATCCGGGGTGTCCGGCAGACCGGAGAGCGGACTGAAATGGGTGTACTCGAGGATCCGCCGCGGCTCCGCGCGCACGATCACGCCCTTGTCCTGATACGCCTTGCCTTTCCACTCTCCGGTAAAGGTGATCGCGCTGCCCGGCTTCCAGTCCGAGGCCACCGTCGCGCCGAACATGTATTGTTTCACCTTCTCGGGGTTGACGAGCGCGTCCCAGACTTTCGACGCGGGCGCATCGATCTTGATAGCCTGTTTCGCGACGAGTCCTTTAGCCATGATCGGTTTCCTGCTGATTCTATTACGGCAAGAGGATATCGTCGCCCGGGGAACCGCGCAAGAGGCGAACACGTGCCCTACGGAGGGCAGGGTCGGGGCGCGCTAGCGTGGTAGGTTGGTCGTATGGAAGTCGTCAATCCGATTGTCAGACGGTGGCAGCGGGAGGCGCTCGAGGATCCAGAGCGCTTCTGGGACCGCGCCGCCCGCAAACTGCCCTGGATCCGGACCTGGGACCGGGTCTTCGAGTGGAACTACCCGAACTTCCGGTGGTTCATCGGCGCGCAGACCAACCTTTCAGCCAGTTGTCTCGACCACCACGTCGCCAACGGACGCGGCGGGGTGGCCGCGCTCGTCTACGTCAACGAGCGGGGCGACCGCCGGGTCTTCACCTACGCGCAGCTGCTGCACGAGGTCGAGCGCGCCGCGGCCGCCCTCCGCGACATGGGCATCACGAAGGGCGACCGCCTTACCATATATATGCCGACGTGCCCCGAGGCGATCATCACCATGCTCGCGGCCGTGCGGATCGGCGCGATCCACTCGGTCGTCTACGCCGGATTCGGCGCGGGTGCCTTGGCCGACCGGATCAAGGCGAGCGGCTCCCGGCTCGTGTTCGCGGCGGACGTCGGGTTTCGCAAGGGGCGCGAAGTCCCGCTCAAGGAGATCGTCGACGCGGCGGTCGACGCCGGGTGCGACTCGGTGGAGCACGTCGTGGTGCTGCGGCGGGCCACCGTGCCAGCGCCCGTGGCGGCGCGCGACGTGGACTGGGGAGATTTTCTCGCGCGCGGCCACGGCCACTCCGGCGGGGCGGTCCCGATGGAGGCGAACGAGCCGGCCTATATCCTCGCGACGTCGGGGACAACGGCGACGCCCAAACTGTCGGTCCACATGCACGGGCCGTACGCCGTGCACGTTTACAGCATGGCGCGCTGGGTCTACGATCTTCGGCCTAGTGACGTCTGGTGGTCGACCTCCGATATCGGGTGGGTGGTGGGACACAGCTACATCGTCTACGCGCCGCTGCTGGTCGGGTGCACCACGATTGCCTACGAGGGTGCGCTGGACCACCCGGGCCCCGACGTGTTCTGGAAGGTGATCGACGAGTTCGGGGTCACGAGCGTCTTCACGTCGCCCACCGCGGTGCGGCTCTTGATGCGGTACGGCGAGGAACCGGCGAAGGGGCACGGGCTGGCGTCGCTCGAGCGCCTCTTCTGCGCCGGTGAACCCTTGAACGCGCCGGCCTGGGAATGGCTGCAGAAGAAAGTACTCGACGACCGCATTCCCGTGATCGACCACATGTGGCAGACGGAGACCGCGGGCCCGATCGTCGGCAATCCCTACGGGCTCGGCCTGCTGCCGATCAAGCCGGGGTCCGGCGGCATCCCGCTGCCCGGCATTGACGCAGAGATCGTGACCCCGGACGGCCAGGCCTGCGCGCCGGGCGAGAAGGGGATCCTCGTGATCGCGCGGCCGTTCCCGGGCCTCATCCAGACGCTCTGGGGGGATGCAAAGCGGTACGCCCGCGACTACTGGGAACGCATCCCGGGCCGCCGCGTGTATTATACCGGCGACTCCGCGCACATCGACGAGGACGGCTACGTGTGGTTCGCCGGCCGCGCGGACGAGATCATCAGCATCGCGGCGCACCGGATCGGGACGGTCGAGGTCGAAACGGCGCTGCTCAAGCACTCCGCGGTGGCCGAGGCGGCCGTGACCGGTCGCCCGGACGAACTCCGCGGCGAGGTGATCAGCGCGTTCGTCGTGCTCAAACTCGGCCGGGAGCCGTCGGCGGGCCTCAAAGACGAGCTCGTCGCGACGGCGCGGCGGGAACTCGGTCCGATCGCGGTGATCGGGGAGCTGAACTTCGTGAGCATGGTGCCCAAGACGCGGAGCGGCAAGATCATGCGCCGCGTGCTCAAGGCGGTCATTCTCGGCCGGGATCCGGGCGACGTCTCGACGATCGAAGACGAAGGCTCGATCGACGAGGCCCGCGAGGCGTGGCGCGCGATTCAGGCGGAGATCACAGCCGGCCGCTGAGCGGCCGGCCGCACGACACCGGGGGGTGTTTGGAACGATGGCGAACGTGGCCCGCGCCGTCAACATCGCCGACCTGCGGCTCATGGCGCAGCGGCGGCTGCCGAAGCCGATCTTCGATTACGTCGACGGCGGCGCCGAGGACGAGGTGACGCTCCGCGAGAACCGCCGCGCCTTCGAAGAGGTCACGTTCCGGCCGCGGCACGGCGTGGCCGTCCCGGAGGTCGACCTCCGCACCCGCGTGCTCGGCCAGGACATGGCGCTGCCCGTCCTGCTCGCGCCGGTAGGGTACTGCCGGATGTTCCATCCGAAGGGCGAGGTCGCCGCGGCCCGTGCCGCGGGCGAGGCCGGCACGGCCTTCATCCTCTCCACGGCGTCCGGGCACCCGCTCGAGGACGTGAAGGCCGCCACCCGGGGCCCCGCGTGGTTCCAGCTGTATCTGACCGGCGGCCGCGAGGCGGGGATCGACGTGCTGACGCGGGCCCGCGCGGCGGGCTTCTCCGTGCTTGCCATCACGATCGACACGTACGTGATCGGGATGCGCGAGCGCGACCATCACAACCACACCTCCGTTCTGCTCGGCGACAACCCATTCGCAAAGATTCCGTACCTCCCCGGCATCCTGGCGCACCCGGGGTGGCTCATCGACTTTCTGCTGGACGGTGGGGTCCATACGCTGCCCAACATCGTCACGCCGGGCGTGGGCCCGATGAAGCTGCGCGACGTCGGCAGTCTCATCCGGACGTCGTTCACCTGGGACGATCTCGGCTGGATCCGAGAAGTCTGGCCCGGACCGATCGTGTTCAAGGGCGTGCTGACCGCGGAGGACGCCAGGCGCGCGGTCGACGCGGGTGCGGCTGGCGTCGTCGTCTCGAACCACGGCGGCCGGCAGCTCGAGTCGTCGCCGGCGACGCTGCGCGCGCTCCCCGAGGTTGTGGCCGCGGTCGACGGCCGTGCGGAGGTGCTGCTCGACGGCGGCATCCGCCGCGGCACGGACGTGATCAAGGCCATCTGCCTCGGCGCCCGCGCGGTGCTGATCGGCCGCGCGTTCGCCTACGGCCTCGGCGCGGCGGGAGAAGCGGGCGTGGCGCGGGCGCTTGAGATCTTTAAAGCCGACCTAATGCGGAACCTGAAACTGTTGGGATGCGGTTCGGTCTCCGCGCTGGACCGCTCGTACGTCAACGCGCCGGCATGGGCGGCGCCCGCCGCTGAGCGCGTGATGGCGGCCGGCCGCGCGTTCTGACGTTACGCGGACGGGGCCGCGGCGCCGTCACGGGGGTTGAGGCCGAAGGCTTCGGCCAGTAACTCGTACGACCGCACGCGCGCGCGGTGGTCGTGGACGATCGTGAGGATCATCAACTCGTCTAGCGAGAGCGCATCCGCGATGCCCGTGAGCCGGTCGCGCACCTGCTCCCGCGACCCGACGATGTACCGCGGCCACTCGCTCCGCTCCGGCGGCATCGGGTCTGGGCCGGGACCCAGCTGCGCGAGCGCCTCCTCCGGCGTCGGGATGGCCCCGGGCTCGACGCCCTGGGCCCGCAGGTAGCGCCGCAGCCTGATGGCCGACGACTGGCGCACGGCTTCCGCTTCTGTCTCCGCGCAGATGACGCCGAGAGCGAGAATCGTGCGGCGGATCTTTTCGTCGGCGTGCGTCCGGTAGTACTCGAGCGCCTCGCGCGTGGGCTCCGGGTTGATGAAGTGGGCGAAGGCGTAGGGGAGGCCGATCTCCGCCGCCGCCCGAGCGCTCCACATGCTCGAGCCGAGGAGCCATACGTCGGGGCCTCCGGGCATGTCCGGCGTCACCAGGATGCGGCCGAAGGGGTGCGCCCG
>Ga0070731_10000750_pt1 | contig 39105 bp, 31 predicted proteins | sample Coa_R1_2_FD_66448 | JGI IMG/M metagenome (GOLD analysis project Ga0070731, IMG submission 66448) | Surface soil microbial communities from Centralia Pennsylvania, which are recovering from an underground coalmine fire - Coalmine... | ecosystem: Environmental > Terrestrial > Soil > Unclassified ...
GTCCAGAGCGGATTTTATATGCGTCCAGAAGGCGAGAAGCTGCTGATCGGTGTGACGAATGAGCAGGAACCCTCGAGCGAGAATCTCGCGGTCGACTGGGAATGGCTCGAGACGGTGCTGGAGCGCGGCGCACAGCGATTTCCGTTTCTTGCGAATACCGGAATCGTGCGCCGGAACTGCTGGGCGGGATTGTACGAAAACACACCCGATCATCTGCCGGTTCTCGGCCGTCATCCCGATTTGACCAACTACGTGGACGCCAGCGGATTCAGCGGGCATGGGGTGATGCACTCGCCGGCCACGGGGATGTTGATCGCGGAAGAAATTCTCGATGGGCGCGCGCACACGATCGATATCGACAGCCTGCGGATTTCTCGCTTCGCGTCCCGCGACGTTCACGCGGAGATCAACGTCTATTAAGTTCCTGTTCGAGCGCTCGAATCAGGAGGCGATTATCGGCTTCGTTGCGAACGGCAACGCGAACATATCGTCCCCGGGTCAGGCCTTCGTAGGATTCGCAATCGCGGGCGAGGATCCGGTGATGCCGGACCAGGCTGACGCACAGGTTGGACGACGAGAGCATGCCGGGCTGCAATTCGAGCAGAAGAAAATTCGCGGCTGACGGGAATGAGACCAGTCCCAGCGCCGTCAGACCCTCAGCGAGTTGTTGCCGCGCGGCTTGATTCTCCAGAATAGACGCGGCGGCGTATTCCGCGTCCCCCAGCGCTTCAGCCAGGGCCTCGATGGCGAATTGCGTAACCGGCCAGGCGGGCAGCAGCCTGGCGATACGCCGCGCTGTGTCCGGGTGCGCGACAGCGTAGCCGACGCGCAGCGCGGGGCAGCCATAAAACTTCGTCAACGAACGAATCGCGATCACTCCCGGCCGCGACGCCGCTTCCGAAGATACGCTTGCCGAGGGGACGTAATCGATGAAGGCTTCGTCCAGAATCATGGTTGCCCGCGCAGTGCCGGCCGCGTCCAGAATTCGGCGGACCCCACTGCTACACAACGCAGCGCCCGAGGGGTTATGCGGGCTGTTCAGAAAAACCGCGCCCGGCTGAATCGCCGCGCAAAAGTCGTCCACGGGAACTTGAAAATCGGCGGCGCGGCTGAGCGGAAACGGGACAAACTGGACCTGTAGCTGTTCGCACACACGGCGGTATTCGCTGAATGCCGGGATAGGTACCAGGGCGCGCGAAGCGTTGGTGATCCGCAAGGCCGGATTCAGCAGCGCCTCGGCGCCGGGGCCGATGACGATCGCTTCGGGCGGCACGTCGAGACGAAGGCTAAGGGCCTTGCGCAGGACTGAGGCGGATGGATCGGGATAAAAAGATAACGTGCGAGGGTTCGATGCGCTAGACCTGAGGCGATCCAGGGCTCTTGGCGGAAGCCCCCGCGGATTGATGTTGGCGCTGAAATCGAGAAGATCTTCTGGCGCTATTCCCAACGCGGCCGCGGCTTTCCAGACATCGCCTCCGTGGTTCATCTTCGTTTGCGCGCAAGCACCAGTAACGCCGCGCCGAATGCGAGTGCTGAAACCGTCGCGACAATCTTGACGGCTCTCTTTGCATCGTGAATGGTGGCCGGACGGCCCTCGGAATAAAGAATCGCGCCGTGGTGAGCCCGGCCGTCATAGAAGTTTGTCCCGCCCAAACGGACTCCGAGTGCGCCCGCCATCGCCGCTTCGGATCGGCCGGCATTCGGACTCGCATGGCGATGACCGTCCCGTCGCCAGATGGCGAGCGATCGCGTGCCGTTCAAGCGATGCACGTCGGCCGCGGCGGCGATGGCGAGTGCCGTGAGGCGGGCCGGAAAGAAATTCGCCGCATCGTCAACGCGCGCAGCGACGCGGCCGAAATAAAGATATCGCGGTTCACGATGGCCGATCATCGAATCGAGCGTGTTGATCGCTTTGTAAGCCATCGCTGCGGGAACGCCGCCGGCCGCCAGCCAGAATAACGGCGCGACAATTCCGTCGCAGGCGCTCTCGGCCAGAGTCTCGATGACGGCTCGCGCGATTTCGGTTTCGTTCAGATCCGCCGTATCGCGGCCGACGATGCGCGCCAATCGCCGGCGCGCCAGGACGAGATCGGCCGCTTCCATGGCGCGGATCACGGAGCGCGACTCGTCGAGCAGATTACGCGTGGCGAGAGTCGTCCATGCCAGTGAAATCTGCCACCCGGCGGCTCGCGGATGTCCGCACATCCATGCGAGCGACACAACCGAAGCTGTCAACGTGGCGCCCGCGACCAATTCCGCCCCCGGCGTTCGTGCCCGAGGACGGAGCCAGCGTTCTCCGGCCTGAATCAGCTTTCCGAAGATCCGTACAGGATGCGGAAGCCATTGAGGGTCGCCCGCCACCAGATCGAGAGCGTAAGCAAGGGTGAGACGAAGCGGCGTCATCTTAATAAAGCGTGGGGGCTACCAGGCGCGCGACCAGCGGTTGCCAGGATGGCCTTCGGGACGCAGTCTCGCGTCGGCTCCCGCGCGGAATTCGAGAAGACGGCCCATGAGCCAGAGCACGTCCGAGAGACGATTGAGATACACCAGGATTTGGGAATTCGGCAGATTTCCGGATTCATGCAGAGCGACCGCCAGCCGCTCAGCACGCCGGCAAACCGTGCGAGCAACGTCGAACGCGGCCGAGCCGGCCAATTCGCCGGGGATTGACCAATCGTTCAAGACGCCGGGCATCGATTCGATGCGCTCCACTTCGCGATCGAGAAATTCGACCATCTCGGCCGTGATCTCGGGTGCGGGCTTTCGCGACTCGGGAGCAGTGCCGATGGCGCTCCCGACTTTGAACAGCTCGCGCTGAATTGCGCGGGCCAGATCGTTCACCTCGGCGTCGCCGCAAAGCGCGCGAGCCAGGCCGATTTGCGAGATCAGCTCGTCGATAGTGCCATAGCATTCGACGCGCGGGTGTGTTTTCGATACGCGAACGCCCCCGGGAAGTCCGGTTTGCCCGGCATCACCGCGTTTGGTTGCGATACTCATGCAGCTCCTTTGCAAGATCCGGGTCGAGTGATTCCTCCGGTTCCGTTCCTTCAAGCGGTGCGCACCCGGCGGCGTGAGCGAGAATTGCATGAAGCTGGCGGACACCCTCGGTAAGGGATGCGGGACCCGGCTGGAGAATATAGGTTGATTTGACTTCGTAGATGTGGCAGGAACGCAGGGCATTGATCGATTCCCAGCCCGGTCGCGCGCGGATTTTTTCTTTACTCACTTTTCGTCCGCACCAGGATCCGATGATCACATCCGGATTCGCGCGGATGACATCGCCGGGGTCGACGATGCGGTTTTTCGCGTCGTGCTGTTCGCGCAGGTGCGGAAAAACGCATTCACCCCCGGCTATTTCGATCAGCTCCTCCACCCAGCGGATGCCGCTGATCAGCGGGTCCATCCATTCTTCAAAATAAACGCGCGGCCGCCGCTCGAATCGGCGTGCGGATTCTCCAATGCGATCGAGCTCGCGGTGGAGGCGGTCGACGAGCAGGACACCATCCGATTCGCAGCCGACCATCCGCGAAAGCATCAGCATCATCTCGAAAATCTCTTCAACGGAACGCTGATTGAAGACGATAACGTTGATGCCCACGCGAATCAGATCGTGGGCAATCTGGGCCTGAAGGTTGGAAAACCCAATAACCAGATCCGGCTTCAGTTCAAGAATCTTGTCGATTTTCGCCGAGGTGAAGGCCGAGACTTTCGGTTTGGTCTGGCGGGCTTCCTTGGGGCGGCAGGTAAACCCGGAAATACCGGCGATCCGCCGGTCCTGGCCGAGTAAGTAGAGGGTTTCAGTCGTCTCTTCAGTGAGACAAACAATGCGCTGAGGGCCGCTGCTATTGAACACGTTCACGACCTGCCTTCCGTCGAAGCAATTCGCAATCGCCCGAGGCAGGTCTCCTGACTTGCAGGTCGTCGCGCTACCGGCTGCCTTCCCGTTTTATTCCAAACAGTGGCTGACTGCGCCGGCCGCTCGCTGCTCACAGTGGCGGGACCGTGCGGGATTTTCACCCGCTTCCCTTTTCACTCGTCCGATTTTTCGACCGGCGCGAGCACCTCGGGAAGATTTTACGCTAGCACATTTTGCCGCTGAGCCGAGTCTTTCCAGTTCCACCACTTCAATTTTTCGGGATCGTGCCGCGATTCGGATGCATAGTAGACCGCGCAGCGGAAGACGTACAGAACGCAGCGGTCGACCCTAGAGCCGGCCTGCGTGCAGAGTTCGTCGTAAAGTACTTGAGGATTTTGACCGCGAAGCTCGGCGACTTCGCGGATGCCGACCAGGTATAGATCCGACGCCAGAGATGGGCCGACTCCAGGAATTTTCGAGAGCTCTGCGATCACGTTTTTGGGCGCCGTTTGTCGGCGTGCCTCCCAGGCTGTCATTTCGTTCTCTCCTGATCTCAACATTACGCGCATTCGCAGCCGCTCGATTGGAAAAAACGGTCAAAGCAGTAGCTAAGCTCGCTATCTTGCGGTATAGATAACTGATATGCCCCACGTCACCCGTCCCCAGACGTCGAAACCCGGCTGCGATCGCCGGACGTTCATGACTGCCCTAGGAGGGCTTACGGCGCTTGCCGGAGCCGGTTCTGCTGCCGCGCAGGATTCATCGCATGCCATTGTGCGCGACTGGTCCGGTCATGTGCCCGTTCAGTATCCCGATCCCGACATCATCGCTCTGGACAATCGCTTCAAGAAGTACATGATCGGCAATACAGTCATCAAGCGGCTTTATACGGGAACGCTGTGGTCGGAAGGTCCGGCGTGGAACGGAGTTGGACGCTATCTGGTCTGGAGCGACATTCCGAACAACGTACAGATGCGATACGGCGACGAAGACGGGCACGTCAGCGTGTTTCGCAATCCGTCCGGCTACAGCAACGGCAATACTTTCGATTTCGAAGGCCGCCAGCTTGCCTGCGAGCATGGAAACCGGCGCGTGGCTCGCTACGAGCAGAATGGGACGGTTACGGTAATCGCGGACAAGTTTCAAGGCAAGCGTTTGAATTCGCCGAATGACATCGTGGTCCATCCCGACGGCAGCATCTGGTTCACTGACCCGACCTACGGCATCCAGGGAGACTATGAAGGCTTCAAGTCGACCAAGGAACTGAAAGAAGCCGTCTATCGCGTCGACCCCAAGACCGGGCAGATGGACAAGATCACCGAGGAACTGGATCAGCCGAACGGCATCTGTTTCTCGCCGGATTATAAGAAGCTGTACGTCGCCGATACCGGATCGGGCAGGGAAGTGCGGGTTTATGACCTCGACGGGAAAACGGCGCGTAACGGAAAGCGGTTCGTGCAAATGAGCGTTCCGGGCAGCGGCGCTCCCACAGGAGCCGATGGAATGCGGTGCGATACGGATGGGAATCTGTGGGCGGGGGCCCTTCCGGGAGTACAGGTGATCGCCCCGGATGGACATCCGATCGGCATTATTCGTCTCCCGGAAAACTGCGCGAATGTGTGTTTCGGCGGGACAAAGCGGAACAAGCTATTCATGGCCGCAAGCCAGTCGTTGTACGTCGTCTACGTGCTCGCGACCGGCGCGCACATTACATAGGTGCTGTAAGTCATTGACCTGGCAGAGCGCCGGCACCGAACCGCGACCAATAGGGAGCGGATTTCGTTCTTTTCACTCAATTCGATGGGACAAGAAGCAAACTGCGAGGCAAAGCTCGACCGGAAAGTATCGCAAGGGAAAGCTTTGCTCGAGACCGATTACGTATTGTTTCGCGGCGAGTTTCGCGTGAAGATTCCATTCCGGGCGATGAAATCAGTCGCCGCCAAAGGGCCATGGCTCGAAATCGCTGCTGAGGAAGGAACGCTATCGCTGCAACTGGGTCCGGCTGCTGCGGAGAAGTGGGCGCAGAAAATTCTCAATCCGCCCTCCCGTCTCGACAAACTTGGCGTGAAGGCCGGGATGCTCGTCTCCCTGGCAGGCCTCAAAGACAGCGCCTTCATTGCCGAGCTCGAAGCCCGCGGCGCCACGGTGCGCGGCCGCCCGGCAAAGGACTCCGATATTATCTTTCTCGGCGCCGCGAAGAAAGCAGATCTCGAAAAAATCGACCAACTTTCCGGCTGGATCAAGCCCGCCGGCGGTATCTGGATCGTGTATCCGAAGGGCATCGAAAGCATCACTGAAGGAGACGTCCTGGGTGCGATTCGCCGGGCCGGGCTGGCGGATGTTAAGGTCGCGTCCTTCTCCGCAACGCACACGGCGCTGAAAGCCGTCGTCAGAAAAGCTCAGCGCGCCGCGCGATAACTTCCGAGAACCCGCAGGAAGTCGGCCATTTCCGCCAGGTGCCCCAGCGCGTTACGCACGGTTTTCTCGTCGCGATGGCCCATCAGGTCCAGATAGAACATGTATTCCCAGGGCTTCCCGCGCCGCGGCCGGGATTCGATCTTCATCAGACTCAGATCCCGCAGTGCAAGCGCGCTGAGCGCGCGAAACAGCGATCCAGGCTTATTGCCGGTCGAAAACACCAGCGACGTTTTCCACGGCCGCCCGCGCGCGGCACGGGGCTTGGCGCCTGCCGGTTCCAGAAGGAAGAAACGCGTGAAGTTCTTGCGGTCGTCCTCGATCTCGCGTTTAAGAATGCGTCCGCCATAAAGCTTCGCCGCCAGCTCCGACGCGATGGCCGCTGCTCCGGCTGGACGATCCTCCATCACCATCTTGACGCTGCCGGCGGTATCGTAATAGGGCACCCGCTCGATCTTCTTGTAGCGCGCGAAGAAATCGACGCACTGATTCAGCGCCACCGGATGTGAGTAGACTTTGCGAATCATCCCGAACTTCGTTCCCGGAGGGGCGATCAGGTTGTGTACGATCCGGACGTTGGTTTCCGCCGTGATGTCGAAATCGAACTTGAGCAGCAGATCGTAATTTTCATGGACCGACCCCGCCAGCGTGTTTTCGATCGGCAGCGCCGCCGCATCCACCTCGCCGGCCCGGAGCGCATCGAAAACCTCTTCGAATCGCTGGCGCGGAACCGGCGTGGCGCGGGCTCCTAAAAGCTGCCGGATCGCCTGCTGGCTGAACGCGCCCAGTTCGCCCTGGAACGCGACTCTTAATGCCCTCACTTGTGAGGCCCATCCCAGCGGCGGGCGTCTTCGGATGGCAGGTCAATCAGATCCAGAATCCGGTCGACACTGTGCTCCACGATCTCTACGACACTCTGCGGCTGGTGATAAAAAGCCGGCATCGGCGGCGCGAGGATGGCGCCCATCTCGGCCAGCGCAGTCATCGATCGTAAGTGACCCAGGTGAAGCGGCGACTCCCGCACCATAAGAACCAGTTTGCGGCGTTCCTTTAAAATAACATCCGCTGCTCGAATCATTAAGTTAGAGCTGATTCCTTGAGCAATAGATGACATGGTATGAATCGAGCACGGCGCGATCACCATGGCGCTGGTCGCGAACGAACCACTCGCCAGCCGGCAGCCGATATCCTCGACAGGATAGGAGCAGTCCGCCAAAGCTCTGAAGTCGGCCGCCGTCTTGCCCATTTCCAGATACGCGGTCCGCTCACCCGACCTGGACAGAATCAAGTGAACCTCCACGCCCTCCCGCTGTTGCAGTTTCTCAAGCAGACGCCACCCATAGATGGAACCGCTGGCGCCTGTCACGCCCACCACGATGCGCAAAAGGCCTCCTCTTTGGACTCTTTAAACCGCTTTACGCCTGGAGAAACGGCGCTTTATGGGCCTTGTTCTGAATTCAGAACAAAACTGGCCGAAACTCCTTGCCCCCGTCCTCGGCTCGACGTTATACTTTCAGTAAGATATAGGCGCGTGCGCGAATGGTACTAAGTTCCTCCAAACCGCCGGATGGGCCTAGAACCTCTATCATGGAGGAAGCAGGCCAAAAACTCAAGCGAGTGAGGGAGAAGCTGCGCCTCCGCTTCCGCGACGTGGAAGAGGCCAGCGCGCGGATCGCCGCCCGTCACAACAACGACGAATTCGTCGTCGCGCTCAGCCGGCTTGCCGACATCGAAAACAAGGGCACGATGCCTTCGGTGTACCGGTTGTACTCGCTGTGTGCGATTTACCGGATCGAGCTATCCGAAGTGCTTTCCTGGTATGGGATTTCGCTCCCCGGACTTCCCGGCGACGCCGACTTGATGCAGCACAGCCGGACCCATATGATCGGGTTCAAGCCGGAAGACGGCGAGGTTCAGGTTCCGGTCTCACTCGATCCCGGTCTCGACCTGAGCCGTACCGGGTTTCTCAGCCGGTTGATCGAGAAGTGGGGCACGTTGCCCTTGATGTTATTGAATAAGCTGGACTTGAAGAATCAGCGTTACGGTCTGATCGGAACCGGCGATTGGTCGATGTTTCCCATCATCCCGCCCGGGTCCCTGGTGGTGATCGACGATTCAAGGCGCAGAATCATGAACTCGGGCTGGTCCAATGAATTTGACCGGCCGATCTACTTTCTCGAACACAAGGAAGGCTATGTGTGCGGATGGTGCACGTTGCGCGACGAGAAAGTCATCGTGCAGCCGCATCCGGCGTCATTTTGTGATGCGGAATCATATAATTATCCATCTGAAATTGAAGTTATCGGTCAGGTGACTCAGGTGGCGATGACCCTGGGCCAGACCCGCCCGCGCGCGCAGAACGCCTGAACGTTTCGAGCAGCGCTTCCAGATCATGACAGAATAGATCGGTTTCCACCGGTCTTGCCGCGCTTGGTGCGATGGTACGAAAAACTCCCGATTGCAGCCAGTGTTCCACCACTACGTCCCAAGGATCTTCCAGAGGAGCCAGGTACTGCTTGAGATCTTCATGCTTCTCGGCCAAAGAGAGCCCGAGCCAGTCGACGAATGCGTTCTCATGGCTTTCCCGCAGGGCCTTCCCACTTTCTTCGCGTCCGAATACCGCGCTCAAGCCATGATGCTTGTACGCCCCCGAATTGGGATCGCGCAAAGAGGCCAGGTAGGTGAGGCGTCCGTAAACCGTCCCGATGCGCGACAGGGTATTCTTCCACAAGTCGTTGATTGCGCTGCGTTCAAGGACGGCTTTTGGTTTGAATCGCGGCATCGATCTGAGTTATTGTACGCCAAACCCAATCGAGTTCGGGATCTTCGGCTCAAGTTTGTTCCTTATAGGCGTCATAGCCATTCATAACAGTCGCAGAAGCGCTTTGGCTTCCCGAAATCGGTCGAACTGTTTCTCGGCTTCTTTAAACGCCTTCGTATGGACGCAGCGCCGGGCTCCTTCGTGCTCGGCGGGGTATCGCAAGTGAAGCATTTCGTGGAACAAAACATACTCGACTGCCAGACGCGGCGTTTCGGGGCGATCGAGAATGCGGCTCAGAACGATCGCGTTGTGCGGGGGATCGTAGTGACCGAGCATCGTGCGGGAGGCATTCGGGCTCCAGCCAAGAATCGGCCGCGCCATCAACCCATGAAAGTAGCGGAAGTTCAACTCTTCGAACATCTCTTCCAGGTTGTAGCAATGCCCCTGCGGATGTTCCACCCGTTTCCGTCCACGAATCTGGCGGACCAAATCCAGACTTCTGCGAACGTCGCGGCGGTTCAGATAGCGCCGGTATCGATCGTTACTGACAGCCGGGACCGGGCGGCGAAACAGCTTGGACAACAGGATCTCCGCGAGCGCTTCCATGACCGTTTCCGGCGCTTCCGCCAGCGTGTCGGCCATGCGGATATCGAGAGCGCCATCTTCCAGCCGGATCTGCGCATTCGCGCTGGCGTAGCGGCGAAACTGGACGCGAACCACAGGCATTGGAGTGCGCGGACGCATTTCGCGAAAGACGCGGGCAAAGATATGCTCGGGCGCCGCGGCGGTCTGCACTTCCATTCTTCCCGAATGTAACATAGCATTAAATATCGGGGCACCTTCATTCAAGGAGAAACATTTGCTCGGAGCTAAGATCACTGCGCTTGGCTGCTACGTGCCGCCCGGCGTGCTGACCAATCAAGACCTGGAAAAGCTGGTCGATACCACCAATGAATGGATTCTGACCCGCACGGGCATCGCGGAGCGGCACATCGCGCCGCCGGAGATGGCGACCTCCGATCTTGCCGTCGAAGCCGCGAAGATTGCGCTCGAGCAGCGCGGCATTTCGGCCAAGGAACTCGACGCCATTATCGTGTGCACCGTGACGCCCGACATGCTTTTCCCGTCGACCGCCTGCCTGGTGCAGGATCGGTTAGGCGCGAATCACGCCTGGGGTTTCGATCTCGTGGCCGCCTGCTCCGGCTTCATCTACGGGATGACCACGGCGGCGCACTTCGTCATGGCCGGAACTCACAAGAAGGTTCTGGTGATCGGCGCGGACGCGATGTCGCGGATTATCGATTACACAGACCGGTCGACCTGCATCCTCTTCGGCGATGGCGCGGGCGCCATGCTCATTGAGCCTGGCGAAGAAGGGGAAGGCTTTATCGGGTTCATGAACGAAATCGACGGATCCGGCGGGGATCACTTGAAAATGCCCGCCGGCGGTAGCCGCATGCCCGCCACGGCCGAAACCGTCGCGAACCGGATGCATTTCGTTAAGCAGGAGGGCCAGCAGGTATTCAAGTACGCGGTCCGCAAGATGTACGAAGTATCGCGCGATCTTCTTGAACGGCACGGCCTGTCTGCCAAGGACGTAAAAGTGATGATTCCGCATCAGGCCAACCGCCGGATCATCGCTGCCGCCGCCGAGCGCTTGGGAATGACCTGCGATCAGGTCATTATCAACATCGACCGCTACGCGAACACCACCGGCGCGACCATTCCACTGGCAACGCGCGACGCCGTCGAGCAAGGGAAATTGAAAAAAGGCGACCTCGGGATTTTCGCCGCGGTCGGGGCCGGATTTACCGTCGGCGTCAACCTGTGGCGTTGGACCTATTAGCCGTTCTGATAATCTGAAAGCATGCAAGGACCGCTTCAAAACCTCGAACAATGGGATGAGTTCGTTCAAGAGCGCTACGATCCAAATCGCAAAACCGAAGAGTTTCGCAATTACGAGAAGGCGACACCCGGGGTCCGCGAGTTCTATCGTCTGAACCACGCCAATCAGACTCGCGAGTTTGCCCTCGCCAAGAAAAAGCAGTACTGCGGCCTGAACACGAGCAAAATGGCGATCTGGGAAGCGCTCGAGTATTTGAACACGCTGGTGGATGACAGCGATCCGGATACTGACTTGAGCCAGATTGAGCACAACTTGCAGACCGCCGAAGCGATCCGGCGAGACGGACATCCGGACTGGTTCCAACTCACCGGCCTAGTGCACGATCTCGGAAAAGTTCTGTGGTTGTGGGGCGAGCCTCAGTGGGCCGTGGTCGGCGATACGTTTCCAACGGGCTGCGCGTATTCGGACAAGATCGTTTTCCACGAATTTTTCGCGGAGAACCCCGATTCCAGGAATCCCGCATATCAGACGCAGCTAGGCGTCTACGAAAAGGGCGGGGGACTCGATCAGGTCGACATGTCCTGGGGCCATGACGAGTTCTTCTATCACATCGCGAAGGAATATCTGCCGGAGCCGGCGCTGTACATGTTGCGGTATCACTCGTTTTACCCGGGGCATCGCGAAGGCGCGTACGACTACCTGATGAACGATCACGACCGCGAGATGTTCCAGTGGGTGAAGACGTTCAATCCCTACGATCTGTATTCGAAGAGCGCGTCGAAACCGGATCCAAAAGAATTGAAGCCGTACTATCAGGGCTTGATCAACAAGTACTTCCCGAGCCAGGTCGCGTTTTAGTGCGGTAAATCGCCGGCGGGCTTTTTCTGGGTGATCTCCAAATACGCCGCGCGGACTTGGCCAGGAAAACTGTTTCCCACATACGTCTTGACGGAGTCCGGCAGCGTAATGGACGTCGAGACCGGCCGGTCGCCATCCATCTTGACGACGTCTTCTAGCTTCTTCCCCTGCTTCACGGCAGCCTGCACATGGCTGCGCAACTGAAGGAAGAACTGCTTCTGATTCTCCATCACTTCCTTGCCTCCAGCCGGACCGTGGCCCGGGAGCACATGATCGACCGCTAGCTTCTGGGCTTTGCTGATCACGTTGGGCCAATTCCCGATGTTGGCGTCCATGACGGCGTTGTAAGGGCCGTTGATTATTGCGTCGCCCGTCGCGAGGACTTTCTCTTTGGGCAAGTACACAAAGCCGTCGCCGCGTGTGTGGGCCCAGCCGAAGAAATGCATTTCGACGCGGCGCGTCCCGTCGTCAATGATGTGCGGGGACTTCGTGAACGTCTCCTTGGGCGGTTCCGCGGTATCGAGCCCGAGTTCGCCGACGTCCTTCCGCTGCTTCGCGGTGGCCTGCCAACGAGCCGGCTCATAGCGCTTCAGCTCTTCTGCGACGCCTGCGTAAGCGATGGTGATGGCGCCGGCTTTCGTCCACACCGGATTCCCATACAGGTGATCGCCGTGATGATGGGTGTCGAAAACGTATTTGACGGGCTTGGATGAAACCTTCTTGGCATCCTCGAGCACCAGGCGAGCTCCGCTCGGGAAGTTGGCGTCGACGATGATGAGGTAATCCTTCATCTCGATGATGACGTTGTTGCAGTGGCCTTGATGCTCGATGTCGCCTTCGCGGAACCAGACGCCGGGAGCGATCTGCTTGACGGTGTTCGGCTGGGCGTCGCCTTGCGTGAGAAACAAGCTGATTGCGGCGAGGCTGCCGAATACAGAGGCGAGAATGAAGCGTTTCATGGTTTGACCTTTGTGGTTTGACCTTTATTGACTGACCATAGTAACAGCCCTGCGCCGCCGATGTTCCGCCAGTTCGAAGATCGCGACGCCGGCGATGTTGCCCAGGATCACGATTCCCGAAACCTTCGCCATGAACCAGAAACGGCTGCCGACTTCGATGATCGGGAAGATGGAGAGGACGACGTACAGCAGCGTCGTCAGGAATCCCGAGGCACAAGCGATTTTGACTCCGAGGGAGGCGTCGCGGCTGGCGATGGGAAGGGCGAACATCACCAGATAGGTCAACCCGTAGTAGATTCCCGATGCGTTATTAAAAAGCTGCATCGCCTCCTGGCTGCCGACGCCGAGCATCCCCGAAATACTGAACGCCAGCGTCATCGCGCCAACGAAAAAGATGGAATTCGCGGGGGTCTTGTATTTCCAATGAAGTTTTGTAAACCAGGCGGGAAGCAAGTGGTCCCAGCCCGCGACCATCGGAAGGCGCGCCGTAGCTGAGAAATTGACGCTGAGCTGCGCGATGCGCATTCCAAGGACGGCGAGTATGACCACGCTCGCGATTCGTGCGCCGATGCCGAATGGGCGGGTCGCAATTGCCAGAACCTGGGACACAGGCGAAATCAGATCGATATTGTCCGTTCCCACGAACCACAGTACCGAACCGGTGCCGAGGGTGAAAAGGATCGCGATAATCGGCGCGGCGATGATCACGCTGCGGCCGATCAGTTTTTCCGGCTCCTTGCATTCGCCGGCGAAAATGGCGACGTATTCAAATCCGCCCAGCGCACCGAATCCGAGTTTTCCAAGAATGTTCAGATTCAGGAGCGTCGCGGCGGGAAGCGCGAGCGAGAATGGCTGGACTTGGGGTCTGCCTCCGCCCATCCAGTGGATCACGGGCAGCACGACCATCGCGCAGAGAATCAGGACCATGGTCACGCCGCCGCCGCTGTGCAGCCATTTACCGGCGCCCAGGCCGATCATCGAAAGCAGCGCGAGCGCGCCAATGACGATCGTCGCCGCCGATCCGATGAACCATTTGCTTTCGACAACCCACTGCGCTTTCGGGCCGATCGCGTAGGCGATGGTAGTGGCGGAGCTCAGACCGATTTCGGAAGTCAGGATCATTGCGTAGATCCATAAATTCCACGCAACCAGGAAGCCGATGCGCTCGTTGAATCCGATCTTGGCCCATTGATAGAGACCGCCTTCGATCGGCATCCGGCGGCTCAGGTGCACGACCACGATCGCGGAAGGAATGTAGAACAGGACGACGGCCAGAAGCCAGAAGCTCACGTGCGAAGGACCGAGCTTTGCGCCCGCGCCGACCCAGCTCAGCCCCATCACGAAAAGGATCTGCGTGAAGACCAGGTCCCACAGGCCTAATTCTTTCTTGAGGACGGCGCTATGGGATTCGACGCTTCGCTCAGCCGGGTTCACGGGGTGAACGCCAGTTTAGCGCACGTTACAATTAAAGATTAGAAGACATTGGGAGGAATCATGGCAGCAGAGTCGCGCCGCCGTTCGGTGGCCGTCAACGTTGGCGGAGTCAAGGTCGGTGGGCCCAATCCCATTGTGGTCCAGTCGATGACCAACACCGACACCGCCGATGTCACGTCGACCGTGAATCAGGTGATGGCGCTGGCCAACGCCGGTTCGGAACTGGTACGTGTCACCGTCAACACCGAGGACGCCGCGAAGGCCGTCCCGAAAATTGTCGATACGCTGGACAAGTTCGGGGTTCGCGTGCCGATTATCGGCGATTTCCATTACAACGGGCACCTTCTCCTTAAGAAATATCCCGATGCGGCGCGGGCCCTGGCGAAGTATCGAATCAATCCGGGCAATGTGAATATCGGGAAGAAACACGACGACAACTTCCGCACCATGATCGAAGTGGCGATTGAGCACGATCGTCCCGTGCGGATCGGCGTGAACTGGGGCTCGCTCGACTCCGCGCTGCTCACGCGGATGATGGATGAAAATAATCTTCTGCCGGAGCCGCTCGACGCGAAGGCGGTCACCATGCGGGCGATCGTGGTAAGTGCGATCGAATCGGCGAAAGCGGCCGAGCGCTACGGTTTGTCGGCGGATCGAATCATTCTCAGCGCCAAAGTCAGCGGCGTGCAGGATCTGATTACCGTTTATCGGATGCTCGCCGCCGAATGCGAATATGCTCTGCACCTTGGATTGACGGAAGCCGGACTCGGATCGAAGGGAATTGTCGCCACCACGGCGGCGATCGGCGTGTTGCTCCAGGAAGGTATCGGCGATACCATTCGCGCTTCGTTGACGCCGCTGCCGAATGGCGACCGAACCGATGAAGTGATCGTCAGCCAGCAGATTTTGCAGGCGCTGGAACTTCGCAGCTTTACGCCTCAGGTGACGGCATGCCCAGGATGCGGCCGGACGACGAGCACCTTCTTCCAGGACATGGCGGACCAGATCCAGACGTATTTGCGCGAGCAGATGCCGGTGTGGAAGTCGCGCTACTCGGGCGTCGAAGAAATGAAAGTCGCCGTAATGGGCTGCGTAGTCAACGGCCCGGGCGAATCGAAGCACGCGAATCTCGGCATTTCGCTGCCGGGTACTTTTGAGGATCCGGTGGCGCCGGTTTACGTCGACGGCAAATTGAAGTGCACCTTGCGCGGCGACGCTATCGTCAGGGAGTTTATCGGGATTCTCGACGCTTACGTGGACCGCCGCTATGCGGCGAAGTCGCTTGAAACCGTGGACGCGTAACCTTTCGTGAAGCGCAAGCTAGGCTACGCAGCATTCTTGCTGGTGCTGCTCGCGATGTGCGACGGGCCCCTGTTTCCCTGGTCGCCCGTAAAGCCGGGCTATTCGCATCTCGCCTTGTCTCGCGCTGACGTCTACTATCCATCCGGCGTCGAGCTGAATCCCGCTTACCGGCAAGTGGATGCCTTCATTGAACAAGCCGAGATTTTTCACGGGTTGAAGATGCCGCAGCGAATTACTGTGATCGCGTCCCGCACCTGGACCGATTTTCATCTGCAAATGCCCGCGATTCGCGGAAACGTCGTGGGGGCGGTCACGCTGCAAACGGGAACCGTAATCTGGGTCACACCGAAATTGGCCGAAAAGAGTCTGGACGTCGGCGAGTTTCTTCGACACGAACTCTCCCATGCGATTCTCGATCAGAACACCTCGCTGGTCCGCAGCTTTAAACTCAACAGCCAGCCGTGGTTTTATGAAGGAATCGCGGTGAGCTTTGGACGCCAGCAGGCGTATCTGAGTCGTGATGAGTTCGTCGCGCGGGCGCGGTCAGAAACCTTGCTGCCGGCGTTTCAAGGTGGAAGCGCGGACATGCGTTTCAACTACCCGGCATGGCGATACTTTCTCGAGTATTTGAAACGAACCCGCGGACCGGAGGCGTTCCACAGCTTCATGCTCGAGGAAATTCGCGAGCCGGATGCCTGGCGTCAGTCTTTCCAGGCAGACTTCGCGATCCCGTTCGCCGCGGCGGTTTCCGAATTCGAGACCGAAGTACGCTCAGGGAACGCGCCATGACACCCGCGCCGATCAAGCCTCTCATCAACAGTCAGGATCTCGAAAAGATCGACATCCGCGTCGGGACTATTGAGTCCGTTGAAGAAGTCCCGAACTCCGATAAACTCGTCGCGCTTCGCGTCAATTTCGGGGATCACAAACGCACGATTCTATCCGGCATGAAACAGGAACGTGCCAATCTGCGGGAACTCGAAGGAAAGCAAGCCCTGTTCGTCGTAAACCTGGAACCTCGCAAGATGCGGGGAGTTCTGAGCGAAGGAATGCTTTTCGATATTGGCTACGCCGACGGCGTCAAGCCGGCCCTCGCAATCCCCGAGCATCCCGTGCCAGACGGATCGCGCGCGGGTTAGCTACTTGTTGGCCGGTAACCGGAATTCCACGCCTCGATCGTCATTCAGCTTTTTCGAGAATTCGCGATCCACCAGCGCCATCGAAATTCGATTCTGCGTGCCTTCCTGAGTAATGTAATTCAGCGTATCGCCATCCACCCAGTACGCGATCGCGGCCAGGATGTTGTGATCCGTCATGGCGATCAGATAAATGGTCGCCTGAGGGTCGCTGCGCTGCGGAGCGTAGCCGGGTCCAGGATCGGGAAGATCCGCGTTTGAATAATCGCGGATCACCGGGTTTGCCGTCTCCGGCCGGTACCCTTGGTTGATCACGACCACCGGCGCTTGCGTGGGCGAAGCATAATTGCTCGGATCGGCGCTGTATCCCGGCGCGGACTGCACATAGCCCGCGGACGGATCGTATCCGTAATATCCACCGTAATAAACCGGGTACGGCACGATCACTGTTCCTGTGTGTGCCGGATGCGCTGGCGGAGGCGGCGCGAAAAATCTCGAAGGCGCCCGCGATCCTGCTCGCGCTCCCGCCACTTGCGTTCCGGGAGGTCCGCCAGTGCCCGGATAGAGCACACTGCCGAAGCCGCCATTGACTGCGCCGCGGCCCGGAGGTCCGCCGGTGCCGGGATAGAGCACGCTGCCCCATCCAGTAGGATTCGGACGCTGCGCAAATGCTCCCGCACCTGCCACTAACAACGTGATGACCGCGAGTCGCATTGCGGCTTCCTCCTCAAGCATATCTTAGACGTTTCCTTTTACCCAAACGTTGCAGCGGGAGTTTTCCGGAAGGTTCATTGAAAGGGAAATGCGGCTCGCGGCATTCCTAAACAGCGGTCGCAGTCCGTGAGGGAACTATTACGGCTAATCTGCCGTCCAACCCTCCGTCGCCGCAGCGTCAGTTTACGGAAAGTCGCAATGAGGAGTCGTCATGAAACATCCTTTGCTGTGGTTTACGGCCTTGCTGGCCATCGCTTCCGCTGTTGTGCTGCTCTCGTTTCCAGCCCCAAAACCAGCCGACGTCGCGGCGATCTATTCACATGGCAGCCTGCACGTCACTATTCCTTACGACGGTCTTCGCGCCGGCTCCGGGCAACTTAGCGTGGAAGTTCTAGATCCCGAGGACCAGGTACTGGCCCGCACCGAACGCCGCGTGGACGTTCCATCGAGCAAGGGAAGTTGGGAAGAAAATCTCAAACTCACCAAGGAAATCCCAACCGATGATCTGGTCTGGCAGCGAGTCCGCTACCGCTTCGCGTTCACCGGTCAACCCGATGCGGCCGTCGAAGGCACGGAGTCGATCTCCGAGATCCTGCGCCGGCCGGTGATCCACATTCTCGGCCAGCAATCCTACCTGGCCGGCGGCGCGGCGGCAGTGCGCGTCATCGTCACTGATTCCAGGAACGAGATCATCCCCGGCGCCTCTTCCTTGCGCATTGAGCTGGCGCAAAACAATCAGAAACCTCGTGTGCTGTTCACCGGGTCCTTGAATCTGAGAGGAACCGCGGAAGCGCAGTTCCGGATTCCGGCCGGCGTCGTCGGCACATATCCTCTGCGCTACGTCGTCGATTCCCCAATCGGCTCGACCGACTTTACCCAGCAGATCCGCGTCGAGGACAAAGTTTCGATTCTTTTGACGACGGAAAAGCCCATCTATCAGCCGGGCCAGACCATACATGTACGCGCGCTGGCGCTGGACCGGGCAAATCATGAAGCGGCGATGAATCGCAAGCTGACGTTCGAGGTGGAAGATTCTCGCGGCAACAAAGTGTTTCGCAATGCGACGCAGACCGACAAATTCGGAATCGCGTCCGCGGAGTTCAGCCTGGCGGAGGAAGTAAATCTCGGCTCCTATCACCTGCGCGCCTTAATGGATGGTCCCGAAGGCAGTGGTAGAAATTCGGCCGAGCTGGCTTTGAACGTCGAGAAGTACGTGCTGCCGAAGTTCAAAGTAGCCGTGGATTTCACAGCCGCCGATAACAAAGCCCGGCGCGGCTATCGGCCTGGAGATCACGTCACCGGGACCGTGCATGCGAACTATTTCTTCGGAAAGCCTGTCGACGGCGCGGAAGTCACGGTCAAAGCCTCGGGCATGGACGTCGCAATGTTTGAAGTGGGTTCTGTCCAAGGCAAAACCGACCGCGACGGAGTCTATCACTTCGACCTGAAGTTGCCTGCGTATTTCGCAGGCCGTCCTTTGAACGGCGGCGCCGCGCGCGTCGTCTTCGAAGGCACGGTGAAAGACGGCGCCGGGCATTCGGAAGCTCGCGGCGAGTCCATCACGGTCACCGAGTCGCCGCTGATCGTCACGGCAATCCCCGAGGGAGGCACGCTGATTCCGAATCTCGAGAATCAGATTTTCGTCCTGACCTCGTATCCGGACGGCAAGCCGGCCTTGGCCGACATCAAAGTTCATGCAGCCGGAAATCCGGATCAGTCGGTGGCCACCGACCAAGGCGGCGTTGCCGTCGTCCGTCTGAAAGCCGGAACCGGCGCCGACGCGTTCCAAATCGACGCGAGTGACCGGGAAGGGAATCGTGCTTCCAGTTCGATCCGTCTTAAGACGCGCGCGGGCTCCGATCAGATTCTTCTGCGAACAGAACGCGCCGTGTACCGCACAGGAGACCGGATTCAACTACGAGTGTTTTCGACCAAAGAGCGAGGCTCGGCGTACGTCGACGTGGTCAAAGACGGCCAAACCGTCCTCACGCGAGATTTAGAGATCAGGGGCGGGCAGGCCGAGCTCTCTTTCGCCGCCACGCCTGAACTCGCCGGTACGCTCGATTTCAGCGCTTATCTTTTCGGAGCCGATGCGCGCCCGGTGGCGGATCATCGTCTGGTGTTCGTCGAGCCGGCCGAGGAACTGAAGATCGCGGCGGAGTCCGATTTGCCGGTCTACAAACCCGGCGACGATGCGCGCATCCGCTTTCGCGTGACGAATGCGAAAGGCGAAGGCGTCCAGGCCGCGCTCGGCGTTCAGGTGGTGGACGAAGCGGTGTTTGCGCTCGCCGAAAAGCAACCGGGGTTCGCGAAGGTTTTCTTCTATCTCGAGCAGGAAGCTTTGAAGCCCCGCTATGAGATTCATTCGCTCGGCATGCCCGAGATCGTCGAGCCTGTTGCGCAGGCTCGCGCCGAACAGCGTGATCGCGCCGCGCGCGCACTGTTTTCCGCCACGGAACTGGTGACCCGCAACGGATTCCAAACGGAGGCGGGCAAGACCGTGTCCATGGCGAAATATCAAACGTATGTTGCGCGTTACCGGGACCGGTTCGTCGCGACCGTGCCCGTGAGCCTGACCCAGGCGTTCGCGCACACCGATGGCGATCTTGCGAAGCCCGCGCCTTCTGGCTCTCGCCTTCGCGACCCTTGGGGCACCGAGTTACAAATCGAGCACGTTGCTTGGGACCGTAAGCAATATTCAATTCGCAGCGCGGGGCCGGACAAGCGATTCAACACGAATGACGATCTCGCGATGTACGTGGTCGTACGTGGTGGCGAGACTCAAGGCCGACCGGAAGCGGGTGGCATCGTTCTAAAAATCGAGCATAACCGGGGACCGGCGACCGATTTTGCGGACGTTGTGGGAACCGTCTTAGATCCGGTGGGGGAACCGCTGCCGCGGGCGGCCGTCAAAGTCACGGACGTCTCCACCAAAAAGGTGCGTGTCGCGATTGCCAATGCCGCCGGCGAATTCAGCCTGGCGGGCGTCCCCGCAGGGAAGTACGAGATCGAAATTACTTCGCCAGGATTCCGCACGGTCCAGTCGACGATTGAACTGGACGCTCGTGATCGCGCCATTGTGTCCTCGGCTCTTGCGATCGACGGGGCCAACCAAGTGGTGGTCGAAGCCGCCGCGGCCCGATTCAGAATGGGTGGAAATGGCGGCGGAGGAATGAGGCTGGGCATGGGCGGCATCATCGGCGGTGTCGCCGGTGGCGTTCCGGGGGGAATGCCAATGCCAATGGCGATGGCGATGCCGGTGGAGAAGGATGCTCACATGTTCGTTGCGCGCGCCGGCCTGGCGATGGCGGAATCGCTGAGCCTGTCGAGCCGCGCAACGATCGTCACCGACAAACTCGCTTCGCCAGAGCCCCGAGTGCGATCCTACTTCCCCGAAGCCCTCTACATCAACCCCGAAATCATCACGGATCAGAAGGGCATCGCGAACATCTCGATTCCCATGGCGGACTCGATCACCACATGGCGGATGGCGATGCTCGCGTCCACTGCTCACGGCGCCCTCGGCAGCGGCACGTCCAGCCTCAAAGTCTTTCAGGATTTCTTCGTCGACCTCGACCTGCCGGTGACGTTGACCCAGGGCGATCGCGTGTCTGTCCCGGTCGCGGTCTATAACTATTCGACAATGCCCGGCGAAGTGAAGCTGCAACTACAGCCGGACGATTGGTTTTCGCTCGTCGATGATGTTCCCGGCAAGTCGCTCGCGGTCGAGCCCAACCGCGTCGGCGCGGCGCAGTTCACGCTTGCAGCGAAGCGCATCGGCAAATTCAAACTGAAGCTCGCGGCCAATATGAAGGGCCGCGCCGATATCGTGGTCCGCGAAATCGAAGTGATTCCCGACGGCCGCGAACAGACCGCCGTCTTCAACGGACGCCTGGAAACCACCGTACAGCACGAACTCAAGTTGCCGGCCGCCACCATCCCAGAATCCGCAAAAATCTTCGTCCGCCTGTATCCCGGTCCGCTCAGCCAGGTGATCGAAGGCATGGACGCCATTCTCCGCATGCCCGGCGGCTGTTTCGAGCAAACTTCTTCGAGCACCTATCCTAATGTTCTGGCGCTCGATTACATGAAGCGGACCAAGAAGTCGACTCCCGAAGTTCACGCCAAAGCCGAGGGATACATCGCCAACGGATACCAGCGTTTGTTGACGTTTGAAGTGCCCGGCGGCGGTTTTTCCTGGTTCGGACAGGCTCCCGCCAACAAGATCCTGACCGCGTACGGGCTCATGGAATTCTTCGACATGTCGAAGGTTTATGACGTAGACGCGAAGGTGATCGGGCGCACGCAGCAATGGCTCGCGTCGCAGCAGCAGCCTGACGGGAGCTGGAAACCGGATACCAACTTCATCAACGAAGGCGCCACCAATCGCTACAACACGGACGTCCTCCGAATCACCGCGTACATCGCCTGGTCCCTCGGCAACACCGGTTATAAGGGACCCGCAATCGAGAAAGCGCGCCAGTTCGTCGAGAAGAACATCAGCCCGAACACAGACGCCTACACGCGCGCGGTGATCGCAAACTTCGCAATCGATTACGCCAAAGACCCGGCATTCACGAATCAGGCGATGCACTCCTTGCTCGACGCGCATACCGAGAAAGACGAGCAAGCCTGGTGGACGGCCGAGGAGACCGGCGTCTATGCCCGTGGCGCCAGCGCCGCCGTCGAGACCACCGGACTAGCCGTGCAGGCGCTGCTCAAGTGGGGGCAGGCGAACGGTACCGCTCAGAAAGCCCTGAGTTATCTCGCGTCGAAAAAGGACGCCTCCGGGACATGGGGAACCACGCAGGCAACCATTATGGCGCTGCGTGCGATGCTGCTCTCCACCGAAAAAGGATCGGCCGACGTTCGCGGCAATGTAGAGGTGACGCTAAACGGAAAGCCCGTCGAGAACCTCGAGCTGACGGCCCAAAATAACGACCTGCTGCATCAGTTCGTGTTGAAGAATGTCGACGCGAACAACGCGAACGCAGTCGGAATCCGGTTCCAGGGAACCGGCGGGCTCGCGTATCAGGTCGTCGGACGATATTTCATTCCCTGGAAAGAAAAGCCCGCTCATGAAGCGCTCTCGATCTCTGTGAAATACGATCGCACCAACCTCGCGCAGGACGACGTCGCCACCGCGACCGTCACGGCCCGGAACAACCTGACTAAGGTCGCGAACATGGTCATGATCGACGTTGGAATCCCGCCCGGCTTCGACCTGCTCAGCGAAGATCTGCAAGCCTACCAGGAGAAAAGCGCGAATCGCAAAGGCGGGCGGTTGGAGAAGTTCAGCCTGACGGCAACTCAGGCGATTCTTTACTTCGATTCCATCGCGCCAGGCGAAACCGTCACTCTGCCGTTTCGCCTGCGCGCCAAATATCCGATCCGGGCGCGGACGTTCCAGTCGCGAATCTACGAATACTACGATCCCGAGGTGAACTCCGTCGCGCAGCCCGTACAACTCGAGGTTCGAAAGCGGTAATTTATTGCGATGGCCCGCGTGCGGCGCCGGGGCGATTCGGATTCACCCAGCCGTCGTTCGATGGCCCGTTCTGGAGGAAGCGATAGTCCGCGCTGTCCGGGCGACCTTTTGCGTAGGATGCATCCGTCGCACCCAGAAACTTGCCGGAGTGCAGCACTGAGTCGTGAATGCGCTTGACCATCGCCTGGTAAGGAGCCGAGTTGTGATCGAAGAACCCTGAGAAATTTCCCAGATCGGTGTTCGCGACCATCACAGCGTCCACGCCGGGCACGTTCGAGATTTCAGTAATGTGCTCGACCCCGACGGGCGTCTCGATCATCACTACAACGAGCATGTTGTCGTTGACGCTCATGCGATATTTCATCGTGGCGTCCGGCTTTTCGCCCCACCAGATTCTTGCCGCCTGACCTGCGCCCATGCTGCGGCGGCCTTCCGGTGGATACTTGGCGTAGCGAACCGTGGCTTGCGCCTTTTCCACCGTGTCGACTGTAGGCATGATGACGCCCAGTAACCCGATGTCGGTCGCGTGTTGAATAGAACTCTCGAGTTCGTCCTGAATGCGCACCATCGGCGTCGCGGCGACGTGGGGGCAAGTGGCCACCATTTTTTCGATATCTGCCCAGGTGAGCGTGCTGTGCTGCATCTCAAACCACGTGTAGTCGTAGTGCTTGGCGGCTTCGCAATACGCCTGCGGGTCTGGCTTCGAAATCGTTACGCTGAAGACCTGTTTGCCATCCAGCAGCTTTTGCTTGGCCGTGTTGTAAAGTTTTTCCTGCGCCATCGCGGGCGCACTGCAGATGATGGCAGCGAGCAAACTGTATCCTGCCGCTTTGAGGGTTTCTTTCATATGCGATCCTCCACGGTCTTGCATAATATCACTTGCAAGTCCGGGAGTTACGCGCCGGGCCTATTCGATCTGGCCCATGATCCGCTTGACTTCGTTCGGATACGCAGATCGTGGATTGTAGGTGAACAATTTGGCGTCCAGCGTCTTGCCCTTGTAGAGCCGATGCTGGGCGAGCCGCTGCGCAACGAAGTCGATGCCGATTTCCGTGGAGGGGAAGGTCTGATGCCCAGGATGAAATCCCCAGGCATTGTGCTGCTGCCGTTCCGCTCTGCCGCAAAGGGTCTCGCGAATCGAAAGCGCGGGAAGAAGCCGGTAATCCAGCCCGTAGCCGTCCGCCGCCCGCAAGTAATCTGAGGTGTGATACGGCGTCGGACAATGATAGGTCTGGAAGAATCTTTCCAACCGTGCGATGCGATGGTCGGGCATCCGCGGCATGCGGTCAGGCGGGATATCCGCCGTGGTGATCGCGCTGACCGCTAGTCCGGATAGCGCGCCCGCCAGAACACGCGGCCAATTCCTCCGGGATCGCAGGACCGCTTCCGCCAAGCTGAGGCAGCGGACAGTCCAGGCAGGCGTGAATTTGAGAGTAACAACCACGGTGCGGCAATTGACTTGAAGAAGATCTAGCTTTAAAAATCATAACCCAACTGCTGCGTTTTTTCCGCAGCCTCCCCCTCCCCCTTTCGCCGTGTATTCGCCCAGGAAAGCCGGGCCCTTGATAATGGTACTGAACCGGCCTGAAACCGCCGGTCTGCGGCCTCGATGTATACTTCTCTTACGAACTATTTCTTGACCATGTTGTCGGAGAACTAAGTATTCATGTGGATTGTTCGGCTCGCCCTCGGTCTCCCCTACACCTTTGTAGTCATGGCGCTCCTGATTGCCATCCTGGGTGGCGCGGCGATCGTGAGCATGCCGGTCGACATCTTCCCTTACATCGATATTCCGATCGTCAGCGTTCTGTGGGTGTACTCGGGCCTGTCGCCGGAAGAGATGGAAAAGCGCGTTGTCACTAATTTCGAGCGCAGCCTGACATCCAACGTCAACGACATTGAACACATCGAATCGCAGGCGTACAACGGCTACGCAGTCGTTCGGGTCTACTTTCATCCCAATGTGAAGGTCGACATGGCGGTGGCGCAGGTGACGGCAACCATGAACACCTCGCTGCGCCAGATGCCGCCGGGGATGTTCCCCGCCAACATTTTGAAGTACGACGCCGCGAGCGTCCCAGTGCTTCAATTAGGGCTCCAGAGCGCGACGCTCAAGGAGCAGGAAATCTTCGACATCGGGAATAACTTCATCCGCACCCCGCTCGGCACGGTCCAGGGCGCGAGCGTGTCGTATCCCTTTGGAGGAAAGCAGCGCGCTGTAATGGTCGATCTGAATCTGGACGACTTGTACGCCAAGCAACTCTCGCCCATCGACGTATCAAACGCACTGAATCTGCAGAATCTGATTCTTCCTGCGGGTACGGCAAAGCTCGCCAATACCGAGTATCAGGTCCGCGTCAACAGCAGTCCCACGCTGCTTGCGGATTTAAACAATCTGCCGATCAAAACGGTTAATGGGGCGACGGTCTACATAAAAGACGTGGCCCAGGTGCGCGACGGCTATCAGGTGCAGACCAATATTGTTCGCACCAACGGCACGCGCGGGGTTCTGATCACGATCACGCGGAACGGCCAGGCGTCGACATTGTCCATCGTGAATGCCGTAAAGGCCGCGCTGCCGCGTATTCTCGCGAACGTTCCGCCGGAGCTGAAAGTTGTCCCGCTCGCGGATCAATCGGTGTTCGTGCGCGCTTCCATCAACGGCGTAGTACGCGAGGCGCTGATCGCCGCTGGCCTCACCGGCCTGATGATTCTGCTGTTCCTGGGAAGCTGGCGAAGCACGTTGATCGTTTGCATTTCCATCCCGCTATCGATTCTTACGTCACTTTGCATCCTGAGCCTGATGGGTCAAACCATCAACGTGATGACCCTGGGCGGCCTCGCTCTCGCCGTCGGAATCCTGGTGGACGATGCGACGGTCGAAATCGAAAATACCCACCGCAACATCGCCATGCGGAAGCCGATCATTCGTGCCGTCCTCGACGGCGCGTCGCAGATCGCCGTCCCGACCTTCGTGGCGACCTTATCGATCTGCATCGTGTTCGTCCCGGTGCTCCTGCTGACCGGCACCGCCCGGTATTTGTTCACGCCTCTGGCGATGGCCGTAGTGTTCGCCATGATGGCTTCCTATCTGCTTTCCCGGACGCTAGTCCCCACGATGATGGCGTACCTGCTCGAATCGGAAATCGAGTTCTATCGTGAAGGGCATGACAATCCCGGCGCACGGCGTCGCGGAATCCTGGCGACCGCGCATCACTTGTTCAACGCGCTTTTCGAAAAACTCAGATTTCGGTATATGGGGCTGCTCAACTGGTCGCTGTATCATCGCGGCCGCGTGCTGACGGGATTCGCAATCTTCGCGATCGCCTCGCTGGGCCTGACCAAGCTGATCGGCGAGGATTTCTTTCCTGCCGTCGACGCCGGCCAGATGCGTCTGCATGCCCGCGGCCCTGCGGGTCTTCGCATCGAAGAAACCGAGATGCGCTTCGCGGCGCTTGAACGCGAGATCCGGGCTGTGATTCCACCCGATGAAGTCGACATGGTGATCGACAACATCGGCATCCCGAATAGTTGGCCGGCGATCGCCCAAGGGGACAATCCCACGATTTCCGCCGCGGATGGCGAGCTGCTGATTTCCCTGAACAAGGAAAAGCACGCGCCCACCCGCGACTACGAGGTCCGCTTGCGCAAGCGGCTGCGCGACAAGTTCCCCGACATGAACTTTTTCTTCCAGCCCGCCGACATCACCAGTCAGATCGTGAATTTTGGCCTTCCGGCGCCGATCGATCTGCAAGTGGTCGGGCGAAATGTCGCCGCGAATTATAAAATTGCGCAGAAGCTCGCCGCCAGGATCGCGCAGATCCCCGGCGCGGCCGATGTGCACGTGCATCAGGTCGCCGCGCAGCCGGAAATTCGATTGAACGTCGACCGCGAAAAAGCGTCACAGCTTGGTCTTACGCAGCGCGACGTAACCAGCAGCATGCTGATTTCTCTCAGCGGCAGCGCCACGGTGGCGCCAAACTATTGGATGAACTGGGAAAACGGCGTCAGTTACCAGGTCGGTGTCCAAACACCGCAGTACCGCCTTGATTCGCTCGACGCTCTGCTGCGAACCCCGATCTCGCCCGGCGACAGCGCCCTGAAGAACACCACGTCGAATTCAGCGGGAACGGCAACCGCGGGCAGCACCTACGTTGGAGCGTCCCCGAGCGGTGCGTCGCAGGCCTACGGAAACCCCGGCGCCATGACCGGGAGCACGCAGCTTCTGTCCAATCTGGTCTCCGTGCAGCGCGACTACACGCCAGTCATCGTGAATCATTACAACGTCTGGCCGGTCTTCGACGTGTACGCGAACGTCGACCGGCGCGATCTGGGCGGCGTCGGCGCTGAAGTCGAAAAGATCATGCGTGAGGAAGAACCTCACCTGCCACGCGGGACAACTTTTAATCTGCGAGGCCAGGTGGAAACGATGCAATCGTCGTTCTTCCGGCTGGCGCTTGGCATGATTTTCGCAGTCGTGCTGGTCTATCTGCTGATGACGGTGAACTTCCAGTCCTGGCTGGATCCGTTCATCATTCTCACGGCCCTTCCCGGTGCGCTGGCCGGAATCCTTTGGATGCTTTTTCTCACCGCGACCAGCCTCAGCGTTCCGTCGCTGATGGGAGCCATCATGTGCATCGGCGTCGCGACCGCGAACAGCATCCTGATGGTCACCTTCGCCAATGACGAACGCGAAGCGATCCCGTCGGCGCGTGAAGCCATGCTCTCCGCCGGCTACGCGCGAATGCGGCCGGTTTTGATGACCGCCAGCGCGATGATCCTGGGAATGCTGCCGATGGCGCTGGGGCTGGGGGAAGGCGGCGAACAGAATGCGCCGCTCGGACGAGCCGTCATCGGCGGTCTCATGCTCGCCACCGTTACCACGCTTTTCATCGTTCCCATCACCTATAGCTATCTGCGGACAAAGCCCCCGGTGGATCATCAGCGGCGTCTACACGACCGGGAAACCGACGAGGCCGTTACCGCCTGACACATTCCCATGCGACCTGACCAACCGGGATCCCAGATCGAAACTCCCTCTACGGAAACAACCGAAGAAGTTCTTCGCCGCCAGAATCGCGACCTGCAGCGGCAACTCCAGGAGCTGAAAAACGGCTCGCACGCCGCGCCGCAAGCGCGCTTCTGGCGCCCGTCGAGCATCACCATCTGGGCGATCTTTCTCGCTCTCACCGTGCTGGTGGTCGTGGCATTTTTCTCGGGATATCTTCCGCTCGAAAGCCGCCGCGCCGTGATCGCGGACGAAGCCCGCCAGGAACGGGAATCGCTGCCGCGCGTCGAAGTGCTCCAGGTGGGACGTTCCACGCGTCAGAGCGAACTTGAGCTGCCCGGGAACATTCAGCCTATCATGGAAGCTCCCATTCTGGCCCGCGCCGACGGATACATCGCCCGCCGGCTGGTCGACATCGGAGACCGCGTCCGCGCCGGTCAGGAAGTGGCGGAAATCGATGCGCCGGAATTAGACCAGCAGGTGATGCAGGCGAAGGCGGCGGTCCAGCAGACGCAGGCCGCCATCGAGCTCGCCCAGGCCAATCTGCTCCAGGGTAAGGCCGACACCGAGCTGGCCCGCGTCACAGCGCAGCGCAGCGGCAATCTGCGCGCGAAGGGCGTCGTGTCGCGGCAGGAGGACGATCAGAATCAGGCGCAGTATCAGGCGAAACTTGCCAACATTCAGGCTCTTGAAAAAGCGATTCTGGTCCAGAACAGCAACCTGGCTGCCGCGCAGGCAAACGAGCAGCGGCTCGACAAGATGCAGAGCTACCGGATCGTCCGGGCGCCTTTCGACGGCGTGATCACGCAGCGCAACGTAGACACCGGAGCGCTGGTGAACGCCGGGAGCACGCTGCTTTACCGGATTGCGCAGACAGGCACGCTCCGAACCTATGTGAACGTCCCGCAGGCTTTCTCGGATTCCCTGCGTCCGGGAGAGGCGGCGACTCTGACCGTTCCCAACCTGCCCGGCCGGCGATTCACCGGCACCGTGGCACGGACCTCGAATTCGCTGGATGCCGGCAGCCGGACGCTGCTGGTGGAGGTTCAGGTGCCGAATCCGGAGAACCTGCTGCTGCCCGGCATGTACGCACGCGTAGAATTCTCCAGCGCCCGGAACCGGCCTCCGTTATTGGTTCCCAGTGAGGCGCTGATGGTGCGCGGGGAGGGTGCGCAGGTGGCGATCGTGGCGGCGGATCACAGCATCCACTTGCAAAAAGTCGAAGTGGGCCGCGATTACGGCGATCGCCTGGAGATCCTGAACGGACTGACCGAAGGCGCGACGATCGTGTTGAACCCCAGCGACACCGTACAAGAGGGGCAGAAAGTGGACCCGGCGCCTGCCGCGGAGAAACCGCACAAATAATTGGTCAAGCCGCGCAAGTAATTGGTCAAACCGCGTAAATAATTGGTCAAGCCGCGCAATAAAGCTGGTTTCAGCCGACGCTTCGGACGAACCGCCATTGCCCGGCAGCCTCAGCCTCGGGCAGGGCAGTCGAATCGGGTTCACAATCCGGCGCTGCAATCTTTTCCCGCTCCAGAATCTCCGTCAGAGTTGTGGGCGGATTTCCCAGATCTCCCAGACAGTGAGATTCCTGAATGAGCAACCCGGCCTCATACGCTCCGCTCGACGCGCAGCAGTACACGACCTCGCCGAAGAGCATGTGATTCTTCAGGTTGACCACCAGATAGGCATCCCGCGGAAGCGGGGCGCTTAAACGGACTCGAAGGCGTGTTTGGGAGGCACCGACAACCGCAGCCTCGATATTCCCTTTCGAAGGTGGCTCCAGCACCGTCACAGACACCAAACTGGCGTCGGCCGTTCGCACATTTGCGGTTTGCGCGTCCACGAAGCTGCTCCGCCACAGTTTATTACAAGATTCTGATGATTACAACATTTTTCTGCAAAAATGTTTTGGCGAATCACGGCGCAACCATCCCCGTTCGAGCCTGCTCGATCGACACATGGTTCGTTTCGAGCGTGGAGCCCACCGCCTGATCCAGCGCAATCCTCGCATTTGTATAAGCCGCCAGAACGGCGATTTCAGCCGACTGCGCCGTAGCCAGATCGCGCTGCTGCCGGATCACGTTATAGGGCACGGATGTTCCCGCCGCGAATTTCTTCTGCTCTTCCGCCAGCAGTTTTTCCTGGAGGATCCGGTTCTTGACTGCTGCATCGTAGCGCGCCCGGGCCTGCTTCAGCGCGACGATGGTGTTTGAAACGTCAACCCCCGCCTGATTCACATCCTTCGCGTTCGTGAGCCTCGATTGGCGGAGCTGAAGCTGATCGATTCCGTAATCCGCCTGAGCCTGCCGGTTCCGAAGGGAAGCCCGGAAAAACTCGCCGATATTTTCGGTAGGAAAGTCCCGCCGGAACACCTGGCCGAGGGCATTCGAGATGCCGCCTTCGAAATAAGCGTTGGCATGTTCGACAAAACCGTTCAGGTCCACCGTCCTTGCGGTGCCACTCAACCCGGCCTGGCTGGCGCCGCCGAACGCTTGCAGGGTCGGCAGGAGTCCGTTCCTGGTTCCCGAGGCGGACACCTCAGCGGTGCGCAGGCTGAGCTGCTCCGCCGCGAGGTCGCTTCGGTTGGCCAGTGCCTTCTGAACCAGATCGTTGAATCGTGGATCATCGCCCTGATCCGGCTCGATCATCTTGTCCAACGGCACGATCCGCGCGGACGCGAGAATCGGATCTGCCACGCCCATGCGGCCCAGCAGGTTCTTAAGCTGCAGCTCCTGCTGGCGCAGGTTTGTCTCGGAAAGAACCACGTCGCTTTCGTTGGAAACTACAGAGGACCGGACCGTCGCCTCGTCCAGCGGCGCCAACACCCCGCCCACCACTTCTTTGTGAGTATCTTCCAGGAGCTTCTGAGACGCCTGCAGGATGCTTTGCTTGGCCTTAAGATCTTCATGATCCGCGACCAGTGCGTAATAGAGGTTCAGGACGCTTACCACCGTCCCGATCACCTGAGTCTTGAAATTCAATTCCGAAATTCTCAGATTGATACGCGCCACCGTGATATTCCGCGCATTGACCGCGATCCCGAACCCTTGCAGAAGATTGTGCTGAAAGGACACCGCAAGATTCGGCGCCGACGAGGGATTCAAGACATCGGTCGGGGAGTTTTCGTTCAGATAGTGATCGCTGTAGGTCGCCGTGACGCCGCCGCCCGTCAAAAAACCCTCCTGAATCGATCCGTTGTAGAAACGCGTATTCGAAATCAGGACCGGCGTGATGCTCTGAACGATATTGGCCTGGGGCGCCGTCGTGTGGCTGAACACGCTGCTCTCCTGGATGGCCGGATCGAGAGTCTGCGTCACCGGACCGACCTGCGAGATCTGCGCGTTTCCAACGGTGGAAGTGGTGGAGGAACTGGGGGCAGCGCTAACGCCGGCCGCGGCCTGGCTGCCGGCGACGCCTTGTCCGCTGGCGACCGATCCTGCCTGGGACGCGCTATTCGGAATCCCCGGAAGTGCGCCTCCCGCCTGCGCGCGTTCGATCTGCCACTCCGATGCGATGGGATTGAAGCGCGCGACTTCGATATCGATGTTATTTTCCAGCGCCAGCGCAATCGCGTCTTGCACCGTCAGGTACAGCGCGCCGCCTCGATACAGCGCGGCCAACCGGCTGGAATTTGCAAGCCGCACGGGCGGGATCTCCGGAGCGCGATAAGGCCGCAGACCGATGAACCCGGACGGCCGAACCGGCTCGATCGCCTGTTGCGCACCAATCGAAGACACCGCATAAAGAAACGCAAGAACCGGAGTCGCAAATCGCCGGTTCATTTCCCGTTCTCCTGCGGCAGATTCGCCGGAAGCACAGAGAGACGAGAGACGTGCCCCGACAACGCCTCATCCAGCGAGATGTGGTTCTCCTCCAGCGTCCTTCCCAGCGCCTGATCGAACGCGATGCGTGCGTGGCCGTAATTCGCCAGCGCCTGCACCTCGGTGCTCTCCGAACTCGCCACATCGCGCTGGTCCTGGACCACCTGGTATGCCGTACCGAATCCGACATTGAACTTCTTCTGATCGCCGTCCAGCGTCTGTTCCTGAAGCTGTCGCGCCTTGACCGCCGCGTCATACCGCGCCCGCGCCTGTTGCAGCCCGATGGCTGCGTTCTGCACGTCGACGCGGATCTGGTTGATATTCTTCTGGAGCGTCAGCTCATTCTGTCGCAGCTCGATCTGGCTGGTCACGTAATCGGATTGCGCCGCACGATTGCGCAGCGGGACATTCAAGGCAAAACCGGCCGAATAGTTGGGATAATTCCGCCGGAAGATCTCGCCCAGCAGATTTCCGTAGCCGCCCGCCAGAAACGCCACCCCCGGCTCGGACGCGCCGAACGCTGTGAGCTGTCCGCTCAAGCCGTTGTTGGTCAATTCGGCGAAGGCCTGAAGCGTCGGCTTTAGAGAATTCTTGATCCCCACCAGGTTGATTTTGTTGCTGTCGATGTTGATCCGGCTCTGCGCGATTTCCACCCGTTTGCTGATGGCTTCGGTCAGCAGTTCATCCAGCGGCTTGTCGTCATCGTGTTCCGGCACGGCGATCCGGTCGAGAGGAATTACGTGAACCTCCGCCAGGGTCGAATTAGCCACGCCGCTGCGGCTGAGCGCATTTTTCAGGACCGTCTCCTGCTGCAAGAGGTTGGTTTGGGAGAGCAGGAGATCCTGCTGGCTTGCATAAACCTGCGCCTCCGCGCGCGTGATCTCGATCTCGGCCAGCGCCCCCACCGACGCCTGGGCCTTGTTGTTCTGTAGCAACTGCTGCGCGGCTTCCAGTTCCCGCCGGCGGGCTCGCAAGTCCTGATGGAACGCCACCAGATCCCAGTACAGATTCAGCACCGCCGAAACTGTCGTGATCAACTGCTGTTTGAATTGCAGGTCGGTCACCTTCAGATTGTTCTTCTGCACGCGAATGTTGCGCGCGTTCACCGCTCTTCCGAATCCCTGAAGAAGATTCTGTGTCACTTGCAGGTCCAGCAGGCCGGAGGTGTACGGATTCACGCTGAACGACTGGCTGTTCACATGGATGTGCTGGCTGGAGTAGGTCAACTGCGCGCTCATGCCAAATGCGAAATTCTGCTGATACTGGGCCTGCCCCAGGCGCGAGTCCTGAATGAATTCCGTGGTTCCCGTGAGAACCGTATTGCTCTGCGGGCTGGTGATGTGTTGGAAGTTCGTCACCAGCGAGAACGTTGGATCCAGCGAGGGAATCGACGGACCAAGCTGCGTCACGATGCCGCCGCCGGAGCTGACCCCGTTTCCGGCCGTACTCGCGACATTGCCGCTAAGATTCAAGCTGACGCCTTGCAGGCTGACGCTCTGCGGCCCCTGCGCCACGCCCAGTCCAACACTGCGCAAGGCGCCGCCGGCTTCGGCTCGCCGTAAAACTTCCTTGGCAAGCAGAGGACCGTAGCGCTGAACCTCGACGTCGAGATTGTTCTCGATCGCCAAGGCAACCACGTCCTGGGCCGACAGATACAGGTTGCCGGCGCGCAGCAGAGACTCCAGTCGCTGTGAGTTAGTCAAGTTGATTTCCGCAACCGTTCTGGCGCGATACGGACGCGTCAACCATCCAAAGAACCCGGTGGTGGGTTCGGTGATCGTCTCGTTCGCCGCCGCCGCGCGATTGCAGACAACAATGAGCGACACAAGCAGAGTCAAATATTTGTATTTGTGACGAATCATTACAGCCTCGATGCTGAGGATTGGAATACCTGAAGACAGACTTCGTGCAGAACCGCTGGCCGCGGACCGATCGTTGCAAAAAACTGCGAGCTTACTTCTAAGTGCCGCTACTTCGAGAGCCCGAACCCGTCGATGTGCACTTCCAGCAGGTGGTTGACGCGAATGCCGTAGATCCCGTTGGTGTGATCCGCCGTGCCCATCTTGGGCGTTGAGTTCACCACGGTGCCGTTCACGACGAAATCGATCTTCGCGGCGCTGACGCGTACTTCCAGCGCATTCGTCGACTTGCCGGTATCGTCGGGCTTCTTCACTGCCTCGCTGGGCGACTTTCCGGCGATGGTGCTGGTCGATTCGCCATCGCGCATCTTCACCAGCCACGTCCCGTTCTGCGCCACCATGAAGTACATATACTGCTGCTTCGGCCCATCCAGATCGGCGCCGCCGAACACCAGGCCGTAATAGTTGGTGTGACCGCTCGGCTTCATCAGCGTGAACGTCCCCTTCAGCGTGTAATTGCCGGTGACCTTGTGCATCGGGTTCCAGTACACGGCAGCCTGCGGATTCGTCGCGTGGAAGCCGGTTCCCATGGTGACGAACTTAATGGATCCGTTGGCGTCGGGATCTGACGCTTCCTTGCTCTGATCCACTCGCATCTTCCATCCCTTGGGAGCTTGCTGGGCGAGCAACGGCGCAACCGCCATGAGCGCAAATACGGCAACCTGAACGTGACGCTTCATCCTCGTGTCCTCCTTGGCCTCGAACGATTATATACCTGCTGTGTTGTTTCGTTTGGGTTACTCTTGTTCCCATGAAGACCGTCCGGTTTTCCATCCTTCTGCTGCTTTCGGCCGGGGCCGGGCGCGCGCAGAGCCGTCCCAACGATCTAGCCGCGATTCTCGCGAAGCCCCTGGAAACTCCCGACGTCGTCACCTATCAGCTTCGGCAATACCTGTACCAGCGTCTCCCGAAGCTGGCGGCGCCCACCACCCAGGCCGCCTGGACCGCCGAAGCAGAGCGCATCCGCAAGCATCTGGTCGACGACGTCGTCTTTCACGGCTGGCCGCGGGAATGGGTGGATTCACCGCCGAATTTCGAGGATCTGGGAGTCATCGAAACCGGCCACGGGTATCGTATGCGAAAACTGCGTTATGAGATCGTGCCCGGATTCAAATCCACGGCCATCCTATACGAACCGGAACAAATCAATGGCAAGATGCCTGCCGTACTCAACGTCAACGGCCACGACTACGACTTGGGCAAAGCGACCGAATGGAAGCAGAAACGCTGTATTAACCTGGCGCGCCATGGAATGTTCGCGCTGAGCACGGAATGGCTCGCTTGTGGCGAGCTCAATGTTCCCGAAAACCGTCACGAATTCGGCAGCCACGTCGATCTGGCCGGCGCGAATACCGTCGGTCTGTTTTACCTGGCGATGCGCCGCGGCCTCGATTATCTCGATCGTCATCCCAACGTCGATCGCAGCCGCCTGGCGATGACAGGTTTATCCGGCGGCGGATGGCAGACCATCGTGCTCAGCTCTCTCGATCCGCGCGTCCTGGTTTCGGTCCCGGTAGCGGGATTTTCGGCGCTGATTTCCAAACTCGAGCATCAGGATGATCGGGGCGATGCCGAGCAGGTTCCCGCGGATTTTCTGAATGGAGTGGACTATCCTCACCTGGCCGCCCTCCGCGCGCCGCGTCCCACCCTCCTGATTCACAACGCGGAGGACGATTGCTGTTTCCGTGCGCCTCTCGTGAAACCCTACACCTACGATCAAGTGCGCCCGTTCTTCCGATTGTTTGGCAAAGAGGACGTGTTCGCATGGCACGAGAATACGGATCCATCGACGCACAACTATCAGCTCGACAACCGGCAGCAGGCCTACCGTTTCCTGAGCAAGCACCTCGGGTTGCCGCCGATCGAGAAGGAAATCCCCGTCGATAGCGATATCAAAACCGTCGACGAGCTCAGAGTAGGACTCCCGAGCGACAATCTCACCATCCTCGGTTTCGCCCGTAAACTGGCCGACGGCATTCATCGTGATCCAGTGCCCGCGGATGCCGCAGCGCGTGCGCAATGGATGGAGACCGCCCGGCGGCGCTTGCAATCGACGGTTCGCTATCAACCCGCTGCGGTCGAACACGCCTGGGCTCTGGCGAACACAAAGAACCGCGGCGTGGAAACCATCTCGCGGCAATTTCTGTTCGATAACCAGTTGAGCGCCACCTCGATCTGGGTTCATCCCATTGCCGCAACGGATCCGAATAGCGCCATCACCATCGTGCTGAACGACGACGGCAAAAAAGCGATGGCCGGCCGCATTTCCGAACGCGCGAATCGCGGCGAGCAGGTTGTCGCTCTGGATCTTTTGTTCCACGGCGACGCCGCGCCACCCGATCGGGAACTGGATAGCTACACACTGACGCTCTCCACCATGGGCCAGCGAGCGCTCGGCATTGAGGCGGCACAACTGATCGCCGTCGCCCGCTGGATGCAGCAGCGCTCTCCTGGCGCGCCGGTCCGTCTGGACACCACAGGCAAGCGCAATCAGGTAACGGCGCTGATCGCCGCCGCCCTGGAGCCCGAACTGTTCTCAGAGGTGATCGTCCACGACGGAATGTACAGCCTGAAGTATCTGCTCGACGCGCCGGTTCGCTTTCACGATGCGCCGGAGCTGTTCTGTCTGGACCTGTTCAAGGATTTCGACATCGACCGCCTGGCGCTATTGGTGGGCAACACCAAAGTTACCCAGCACTATTTGACCATCACTCGCTAAGCGGAGTCGGTCCCGCGTAACCGGTCATTTCCAGGTATCCGACGCCGTGGACCTGCTGTCCCTTTTTGGTTGCTTTCACTTCGATCGCGCCCTCCCAATAAGTCGGCGCCGTGCGCGTCTTTCCCGTCAACTCCTGTTGGGCCAGCCGCGTCGAGAGCGCGGCATCGAGGCTTAACGAAGGCACGCGAACGCGCCACTCAATCGGATAACGTCCGCCGGAGTCTGTGCTTTTCCACAGCTTCCCCGGTTCAAGCGAAAAATCCTTCGCCGAAAGGTGCGTCGAGCGTCCGCGCGGATCGACGTACGTCCCCGCCGAAAAGGGATCGATCGTGCCATCCTTCCGGCGCAGCTCGAACAGCATGATCTCCGATCCATCGTCGAGTTGCAGACTGAACCAATCCCATCCGCTCTGATTTGCCGCGAGCTGGTGGGTGAAGAACTCGTGATCCATCCAGCTTTCGCCTTCCACCTTGAATCGCTGGCCTTCGATGATGATCGCTCCGCTCGTCAAGAGCCGCGTAAACGAGATGTAGTGCGAAGCTCGCCCCGGCCCCTCTGCCTTCTGACTGACACCGTTTTCTCCGTGGATCATAGGCGGTTTCGTTGTCTTCATCTCCAGTTCGACGGCGAAACGATCCGCGATCGCGTTCAATCGCTGCGAAGGTAGTTGCGAATCGAGATTCCATTGAACCGACCAATTCCCGTTCCATACGCGTGCTGTGCCCTCATCCACGCCCGCGACACCCGGACCCGACCGATTGAGCCGTTCCGTATGCAGAAACCGCCCGCCATCCAGATCGCTCACCGCGAAATGCGCCAGCCACAGATCACGCACTTCCCAGACCGAAGGGGGCTCGGACTTCCGGTCAACGCCCTGACGGAAAAAAGTCAGCTCGAATCCGAATCGCCGGCCATCCGCCGTGTGGACGTTCCCGGTGTAATACCACCATTCCGTCTGAAATTCGGGATGGTTGAAATGATCTCGTGGGAACTCGTAGCGATAGCCGGGCAGCGCGACGCGAAATGAGTCGCTGGTCGCGGCGCAAAGTTGCAACGCAATCAATACGGCGACGCTACTCCTCATGAATCACCTCAATGGGCGCCAGCAGCGTCGCCATCCGCGCCGGATAAATCCCCGCAACGATGGTTGCAACGTAAACCACCGACAGCGCGCTCAGAAGCACCGTGACAGGCCAGTGAAATTGAATGGTCCATCCGAAGGACTGCTTGTTGATTACAAAGATCAGCAGCAACGACAGAAAGAACCCCAGGATCACCCCGGCCACGTTCGCCAGCAGCCCTAGCAGGCCCGCCTCGAAGAGAATGATGCGCCGCAACTGGCCCTTACTCGCGCCGAGAAAGCCCAGGAGTCCGAACTCCCTGCGACGGTCGATCACCAGAGCGAGCAAAGCGCCGCCCACGCCCATTACCGCCACGAAAACGGCGACCGCTTCCAGCGCGTAGGTGATGGCAAACGTCCTGTCAAAAACGCGAATCGCTTCACGGCGCAGCGATCCGTTGGAGGACACAAGAACCTTGCGTCCCGCCAGCGCAGTTTGAACCGCGCGCTCTGCCTGATCGATCGGCACGCCCGGCTTCACGTAAATGGCTACGTTCGACGGTCCCGTATCCGGAAGATATTTGAGCAGCGTGCCCCGGTCCATCAGAATGAAGCCGCGTTCATTCGAATAATCGTAAAAGACATCGAGAACCTGGAAAGGAACGCGCGATGTCCCCAGCGCGAGCGTCAGCGTGTCTCCGGCGTGCACATCGTGTTTATTGGCGAACGGCTCGCTCACCAGCACGGCATCACGGCCTACGAGTTTCGGCCACACAGTTTGCGGCCGCGCGCCCGAGAGCAGCGGGCGATTGCCGTGATTCCCCACCACCGCCGCCTCCATTCCGCCGAGGGTTACCGGCAGGCCCTGATAGCTGATCTCATACGCACGCAGCATATCGATCGCGGCGACTTCAGGCAGCCTTGCCAACTCCCGCGGAATTTCCGGCGACATGGTCGGATGCCGGTCTGCTCCCGGTGGGCTCGCCGGACGAAGGTACAAATCCGCTTGCAGCCGGTCACTCATCCATACAAGAACGGTCTCGCGAAAACTACCGACCATGATCCCGACCGCCACCAGCATCGCCAGCGCAGTCGACAGAGCCCCCACCAGCACCGATGTCCGCCGCAACGAACCGGCCAGGCTGCGCGTGGCCAGCAGCGCTTCAACTCCCAAACAAGCGCGCATAACACCCGCCAGCGCCGCCGACGCTCCCGCCACGAAGGCCGGGATCGCCGCCGCGGCCGCGCCGATCAGAAGTAGCGCGGCCAGATATCCGAACATCGGCTTGCCCGCCACCGGTCCACGCCGCGATGCGATCCAGGCGAGCGCGCCCAACACGCCCGCGATCAGCAGGTCGCGGCCGCTGTGGATTCTCGCCTGGTGCTCCCTGCGCCCGCGCGCCATCGCTTCCACGGGAGCCACCTGCGAGGCTTCAAAAGCTGGTCCAAACGCCGATGCCACCGACACGCCGACGCCGATCACGAGGGCGATCCACGCGTCTACCCACGTGAGCGAGATCGCGCCTGGCTGGCTGCTGATATACAGGGATTCGACGGTGGCCGCGACCATCTGCACGGCTCCGATCGCCATGAATCTTCCGAGGACGATGCCTGCCAGAGCCCCGGACAGGCCCAGCGCCGCCGCCTCTCCCAAAATCCCGGCGAGAATGCCTTCGCGCGTGACGCCCAGAGCTCGAAGAATGCCGATCTCCACACGCCGGCGAACCACGGTCACCGAAATCGCGTTGTAGATGAGGAACGCCCCGACCGCCAGCGATACATAGCTCAGCACCCGGAGATTCC
>Ga0070731_10000752_pt1 | contig 39078 bp, 27 predicted proteins | sample Coa_R1_2_FD_66448 | JGI IMG/M metagenome (GOLD analysis project Ga0070731, IMG submission 66448) | Surface soil microbial communities from Centralia Pennsylvania, which are recovering from an underground coalmine fire - Coalmine... | ecosystem: Environmental > Terrestrial > Soil > Unclassified ...
TACATCCGCGCCAAGGATGCGAAGAAACTCCTCGATTCAGATCCCGCCGCTGCCGAAGCACTGGCGCGAAAATTCCTTCGCATCGATCCGGGGAACTCGGACGCCCTGTATCTGCTCGGCGGTGCACTGCGAAGGCTGGGTCAATTCGCGGAAGCGAAGACGATTCTGGAACCGCTCGCGAATGCCCAGCCACAGATGGTGCAGACGCTGTACGAACTTGGGAAGACGCTGGCAGGACTCGGCGAACGCAAAGAGGCTGCGGAGTTCCTTATCCGCGCTGTCGACCTGGATTACTCTGATGTCGAAGCATGGTATTTGCTGGGCGACCTGCTGCCATTTCCGGAGGCCGGGAATCCGTACAAGGCCGATCCGCAATTGTTGGCGGCCGAAGCTGCGCTCCGGGAGCGTCGCATTGGGGACGCGCATCGGATCCTACGCGATCTGCTGGAGGTCGATCCCGCGAATGCAGGCGCGCTGAAGCTCGCGGGCGATGTCGCACACCACGCCGGCCGCTCCGCCGAGTTCGACGCAATTCTCGAGCGCTGCCTTGAACTGGCTCCGGATTTCACGGCGGCGCGCTTCCGTTACGTCACGATGCGCTTTGCGCGCCGCGATATCCGCAAGTTGCTGCCGCATATCGAAGAGCTTCTGAAGACCGATCCGGACAACCAGCTTTACCGCACGGTGAAGGCGCTCACGCTGTTCTGGAGTCGCCAGTTCCAGGCGGCGGTTGCCGAATTCGAAGCGCTTGCAGAGCATAGCGAGCGTCCCGGTCTTTGGTTCGATTATGGGCGCGCGTTGTGGTCTGCAAAGACAGGTAACGCCGTCGCGGCCCTCAAGAGGGCTGTGCAGATCCTGCCATCCTTTGCCTACGGCTATCTTCGTCTTTCCAACATAAAATCCTTCCGGATGGATGCAGACCTGATCGGCCGGATGAAAGACCAGCTCACCCGCAACGGTCTTCCGGCAGAAGATCGGGCAAGGCTGAACTTCGTGCTTGGGAGAGCGTCAGAAGATCAACGCGATTATTCAGACGCATTCGACAACTTTCGAATGAGCAACAACGCGCTGCGCCGTGCATACGAGTCCGAAATCGAAATCGGCGACACATATCTGCGTGCAGCAAAATCGTTCTTCGCGCCCAGCTTCTTTCACGCGCGGGCAGGATCGGGATGTCCGGAGCCGGATCCGATTTTCATCGTGGGTATGCCGCGCGCGGGATCGACTCTGGTGGAGCAGATCATTTCCACGCATTCCGCGGTCGAGGCGCTTGGCGAACTGACCGATCTGCAGGAAGCCGGCACGCGACTGTTCCCCGACGGGCCGGACGGCTCGGAAGGCGGCTATCCCTTCGTGTTACAGAAACTCGGGCCCGAGGACTTTCGTCGTCTGGGGCAGGAATACCTGAGGACGACGCGCCCGCGCCGCGTCGAGGGGAGACCGTTCTTTACCGACAAGCTGGGCGCGAATTTCGTCCATGTCGGGCTGATCCAGCTGATTCTTCCCAACGCCAAGATCATCGACGTACGGCGTCATCCGCTCGATTGCTGCTTTTCCTGCTTCAAGCATTACTTCCCTTCGGGCATGCCGCACGCCATGGACCTGCGCGACATCGGACATTTTTACCGGAACTACGTCGAGCTGATGGCGCATTTCGATGAGGTCTTGCCGGGCAAAGTGCACCGCGTGATTTACGAAAGTCTGATTGGCGACTTCGAACCGGAAGTTCGGCGGCTGCTCGATTATCTGGGACTGCCGTTCGAAGAGGAATGTCTGCGCTTCGATCAAAACAAGCGCCTCGTCCTGACCTTGAGCGCCGATCAGGTCAACAAACCGCTGTACACTACCGGCATGGGACACTGGCGCAACTATGAAGAATGGCTTGGCCCTTTGAAGCAGGAACTGGGGCCTGTTCTGGAGAGCTATCCGGAAGTGCCGAAGTTCTATTCTCAGGTTCGCGCGCTATCGAAAAACCGGCTGCAGTTCGGCGCTGCCGGTGGCATTTTTGCCTCTGTCAACGGCTTGCGACAGACACCTTTCGAAACTGTTTGAAACTTTCATCGCCAGGCAGGAATAACTGGCGGCGCGGACGGCGCCCTGCCGGCAGCAGACGGTAGGCGCGGGCAAACGAAGAGGGCGGCCGAAGCCGCCCTCTCTTGAAGTTACACGGACGGACAGGCGCGGACGGACGGGCCCGCAGACGTGTCGCTGCTATTTGCCCGTGATGTCGAACAGGAAGTCGTTGTTGTCGAACGTGGTGTAGCTCGTGCAATCGCCGATTGGCTTCCACGTCGAGCAAGTCGTTCCGAAGCCGCCGCCCGGGTTCTCCCACACGGCCACGTTGTTCTTGGCGACGGAGCGGTTATCCCATGCCCATTCGCCGCAGCCGCCCACATAGCTGCAATTGGTGACCACGGAGATCCAGTAGTGCTTGCCGGCCTTCAGCTTGCCTTTGATCTTGACCGAAAAGCTCGCAGCGGTGGTGGAGCTCACGCCCGTGGCGATCGGGTTGCCCTTCGGATGTTTGCCGCCGGTATACAGGTTCGCGGTCGCGCCACCGGCGGGGCCGGAGCCGTTGAAGAATTCACCGCTGACACCCACGCCGGTCATTTTCGACGTACTTGACAGGACGAAGTCGTCGGCACCCGCGGAGTTGTAGAGCGAGCTGAAGCTGCCGGAGGTGAAGTTCTGCGAGTCGAAGCCCGCTCCGTTGCCGCTGCTGTTCTGATTGTACAGCGTGCTCGGCGGAACGTGCAACGGGTGGATCTTCAAACCAGTCACTGCTGCGGAGGGATGGATGGTAGCGCCCGTAGCTGCGCCTGCCGTCAGGGCAATGATCGCCGTGGCGGCCAGAAGCGTCGTCTTCATTAAAACCCCCTTGGTGGAGTTGCGAGGACAGGAGAGATTCCCGGCCGACTGTATTTCTAAGGGGGGCTTCATCGCTTCGCAAGGGAGTTTGATCGAACAAAACGTTGCAGGCATCGTTAATCCGATCATGCCGGCATTTGTTATCCCGTAACGATCGCAGCCTGTCGCCCTCGCAGTTTCAAGCCTACGCGGGGCACTTTTCATGCACCGGGAAAAGCTGGCCCGACTTGGTCAATGGTTCCTATAGCGCCAGATGCCCCGGGGACGTGCTGGCAATGCACCGCTTTACCGACCAATGCCATGGGCAGCCAAACGTCCCGGTGCGACTTCGTGGCAACTCTGTTGCACAATTGCACTGCCAAGCTCCTCCCGTGAATGGGTCGATAGGGCGTCTTCGGCATCACGGAAAATCGTGCCCCATTTTGTGAGCGGATCGGGTGGTTGTCGCAGCACAGGGCTTCTCGCGCTAAAAGCGAGGCAATGAACAACAGGACCGAACCCCGTTCTTCGCTCGCGCCTCAGAACACGTTTGAGACGGCGGCGAGCCAACTTCGGGCCCAGCGGCCACTCCGCAACCCATTGCTGCGCCAGATCGCTGCGGAATTGCGGAACGGGCAATCGGAGGACACGGGACAAAAGCTGGAAAAATATCTTGCCCGGCATGCCGACGACCCCGACGCAATGGTGCTGGCCGCAAGGGCCGCGAGCCGACTGGGGAAACTACGCGAAGCGGAATCCTGGTTGGCGTCGTGCCTTGCGATCGCGCCCGATTTTGTCGCCGCCCGCTTCCGGTACGGCAAAATACTCATGCAGCGGCATTGCTACCGCCAGGCGCTCGTCGAAGCGGAGCGGCTGCTCGAACAGGATAGCGCCAGCCCCTTGTTCCGGCAGCTCAAGGCCGACGCGCTGCGCGGGATCGGCGAGGACGAGGCTTCGCTTGCCATTTATCGACAGCTGGCGACGGAAAATCCGGCGGACATCACCTGTTGGATCAACTATGGCGACGCGCTGCGCTCGACCGGCTCTCAGGGAGAATGCATTGCAGCCTACCGCCATGCGCTCGCAACCCGGCCCTCCTTCGGCATCGGGTGGTGGAGTCTTGCGAACCTGAAAACCTTTCGCTTCAGCGACACCGACAGGGAGACGCTGCAGATCCTTTTGAAACGGACAGACATTGGGACCGAGGACCGGGTCAATCTGATGTTCTCTCTGGGGAAAGCGCTCGAGGATACGGAAGAATTCGAACAGTCGTTCGCCTGGTATGCGCGGGCCAATGCGGTGCGACGGCTCAGCGTGAATCACGACTGGGACCGCATCAGCGCGCGACATGCCGGTGATCTTGCGCTCTTCACGCCAGACTTCCTGGCTAGCAGGAAAAATGCGGGTTGTCCGGCGGGCGGCCCCATTTTCATTCTCGGGCGGCCGCGATCCGGCTCCACGCTGGTGGAGCAGATTCTTGCCAGCCACTCCGCGATCGAAGGAACGGCAGAACTGCCCTATATCGCCGATATCGCCGCGCGTCTTGAGGAGGAGCACGGAGCGGATCTATCCCGCGTTCTCGCGAACCTCGATGGAGCTTCCCTGACGCGGCTGGGGGAAGAGTACCTGGAGCGCGTACAGATTCACCGCAGGACCGGACGACCGTTCTTCATCGACAAAGCTCCTGCAAATTACCATCAGGTCGGGCTTATTCTGCTCATCCTTCCGAACGCGAAAATCATCGATGCCCGCCGCCATCCCGCTGCGTGCTGCTTCTCGATGTTCAAGCACAATTACATCGATTCCAATCTCCGCCTCGCCGAGCTTGGCAGGGTTTATCGCGATTACGTTTCGCTGATGTCGCATTTCGATCGCGTGGCGCCCGACCGCATTCACCGCGTCATCCACGAAAATCTCGTCGACAGTCCGGAAACGCAGATCAGACAGCTGTTCGGCTATCTCGGATTGCCCTTCGAGGAGAGCTGTCTCAGATTCCATGAGACAAAACGTACAATACGTACCCCCAGCTCGGAGCAGGTGCGTCGCCCGATAACGAGCGACGCGTTAGAGCACTGGCGGAATTTCGAGCCGTGGCTTTCACCACTGATCACGAGTCTTGGTGCCGTGCTTGCGGACTATCCGGCGGTGCCTGCAGCGATGTGATGAACAGCCTGGGTTCAGGAATTTACCCGCGGTTTCCGCCAGCCCCCCTTGCTTCCGATGCAAATCCCGGTACGTCCGGATAGCAGTCAAGAATCGGACCAAGTGCCGCCTTGAGAGCCGCGAGCTTCTCCTCATAGGGCCGCCACTGGCCGACGCCACTTTTGTACAGAGGCATGCGCACCTGCTCGGAACTCAGCGTTCCGGCCGACCGCTCATTTTCGTGGAAGCGCAGGCACGACTCTTCAAACGGCAGTCCGAGGAAACCGAGAAGACGCCGCACTTCCGCTTCCGGGTCGGCAACGAGATTTTCGTAGATCACCCTGTGCACCCTGCCCGGCAGCACCTTGTCGAAATGGGCCATCAATCGGACGTAATTGGAATAGTGTCGCCCGATGTCGGCCAATCTGTGGGCAAACGGCTGCCCGCCCGGAAAATGAGTCTTGAAGCAGGACCAACCGCAGTCGAGCGGGTGCCTTCGCGCGTCGATGATCCGAGCCTCGGGCAGGATGAGATGGATGAGGCCGACGTAACCGAAATTTCTCAGGCCTTTGTCCGTGAAGAACGGTTTTGGCGTCCTGCGGTGCTGGGCCGTCATGGAGAGATAATCGTCGGCGATCAGGCGGGCTTCGTCGTTCGTAAGCGACGCAAGGAATGCTGGAAAATTCTCGATCAGCCCTGGCCTGAATTCGAGCCAGCCACTGATCCAGAAATCCCGCTCGGGCCGACTCGCGTCGAAGTGGGAAAGTCTTCGTCCGATCGCAGTATCCAGATCGGGCCGTTCGCCGAGCCCCTCGACGCTGCCGTGACTGGAAATGATTTGTTCGACGAGCGTCGAGCCCGACCTGGGAAGTCCTACAATGAAAATTGGAGCCGGTGAGCGGACGCCCCAGCCCGCCCGGTTTTCGAAGAACGCCTTGTCGAATGCGGCTTCGCAATTTCGCCGGTGGGTGGTCAGTGCCTCGGGATCGAATGCCGTACCCATCCGCGTCAGTGCATTCGCCTTCGCGTACCATTCAAATGCCTGCGGAAAGCGCTTCTGATCCTCATATGCCTTGGCCAGCGCGAAGCTGAGGTTTGCCCGAGCGTCAGCGGCGAGGCTGCCCCTCGCGAGGATGGCTTGCATCTTTTCGACGTCTCGCGCACCGAACCGATAAGTCTTGAGGTCGGCGAGATTGATGTAGGGAGCGCTGGAATCCGGAGCGAGTTCGCTGGCCTTGTAATAAGCGTCGATGCATTCCTTCTGCAGACCGGCGGCTCTGAGACATAGCCCGTAGTTCAGCCAGACGTCGGCGGCGGGGAATTGATGGGCAAGATCCCGCGCGTAGGGAAGCGATTCGGCGATGCGGCCCATCACGCGCAGTACAACTGCTTTTTGATGCCGAAAAAGCGGATTCGTCGGTTCGGCGGCAAGGAGCATGTCGAGTTGCGCGAGCGCTTCGTCGTATTTGGTGCGCCGCCGCAGGATAACGGCATAGTTAAATCTGTATCCGGCGTGTTCGGGCGCGCGGGCAACGGCTCGCGCGGAGCAGGATTCCGCCTCGTCGAGACGGCCGGCTCGCCGTGCCACGTCCGCCAACAAGTTGAGCGCGTCCGGAGCGGCCGGATGTTTTTCGAGAAACTGCGTGAGGATTGACTCGGCGGCGGCGGGCTCGTTCGCAGCCAGAGCATCGGCCGCCTTCTGCAGAGCGCGGTTTTCGATTCCGGAAAACAACTTCCGCCGCGATGGGGCGAAAGGATCGGACAAATCGCCGTTTTGTGCCGTCATGATCGGAACAAATACTGTTCTTTTTCAGGGTATCAATATTCGGTTTTCGAGGCACCGGTCCCCATGATTCCCGTATCCGCCTGCGGGATAGGGTTCGCCACCGTCCAATCTGACCCGAGATCCTTCGAGAATTGGGCCACGGTCAACGCACCGCGCGGTATCAGCGTCAGTTTCACTTCGGATAATGTTCCGGGGGAACCGCGTAATCGATCAGTTCGTCTTGCCTCTCAGATCGAACGCGAAGTCGTTGGCGCCGCCGGTCTGCAGATTGCAGGTTGATGTAGCGCTCCAGCTGGTGCAGCCGAGGCCCAGTCCGCCGCCGGGGTTTTCCCACTGACCCGGATTTCTATGGGTGATGGTGTTCTGTACCCAGCCCCATCCGCCGCATTTCTTGTAGTCGCAGTTGGCGACGAAAGAAATCCAGTACCTCTTCCCCTTTGGACCGCCCCTCAGAGTCACCGGCTTGATTGCGCAAGCGAAGCTCCCGGAGGTTTCTGTACAATTCAGCTTCTGCGGCTGGCCGAGCACGGTACCGGGATGGCCGTTCTCGTTCTTGTAGAACGTCATGACCTCCGAAGTCGCGGGACCGGACAGATAGAAGTATTCGCCCGTCACATCCACTTCGGTCACTTTCCAGGTTTCGCCTTTCGGAACCACGAAATCGTCGGCGGCAGCCGCGTTGTCGGCTGTGCCCTGCGATCCCGAGGTGAAGTTTTGCGAAACGATTGCATACCCATAATGGTTGTTCTGGTTGTACAGCATGTCGCCGCCCGACCAGGCGGGAGGGGCATTGGCCCGCGTTCCGGCCTTGCCGGGCTGCCCGGCCAGCGCGGAGCCGGCCAGGAGCGAGAGCACCGCAGAGGCTACCAAAGCAGCGGTTTTCGTCATGACTGCCCCCTTGATCGAAGCGGCCGTGGCCGCTGTCCCCAAACTGTTGGAAAAAAACAGTGCCAGCGGTTTCCGGGATTTGCAACCCCGGCGACCGGTCGGGCGATGGTGCGCAGCGGGGGCCCGCCGATCCGCGCTCGGGTACCCCGCCCCAACAAACCCGGTCCCTTGTTACTTCCGCGGGCGGCTAGTTCCTGAGTAGATACGGGCTTCACTCGGGCTCGCCGATCAGCCAAGTCAGGATTGTCTTGCCCTGCTTGTGTTGCAGCCGAAGCTTGAGGGTAAGCCTCTTCTCCGGCATGGATTTCGCGTACAGAGCCAGTACCCCGCGTCGCGCTGCCATCAGCTTATCCTGCGAAAGCTGGTCGCCCTCCTTAAGGCCGGTGGCCGCGGCCAGAGCGCTCGCGGAAACATGGGATGCGCCCACGAAACTCTGTGACTGAAGTTGCCCAAACCGCTCTTGGGCCTCCGCATTCTGCACGTCGAAAATGAGCCAGACATGCCCATTTTTTTCGGCAAGGGAGGTGAAGAGATGCCCGCCGATATGGTGTGCCGCAAGCTCCTTTGCGACGATCATCGTGTCGGCATGAATATCGGCATCCGTGATGCGCGCGCCGGGCTTGTCTTTGAACTTTGCCGTCACCTTTGCAGCGTTCAAGCCGTGGACGCCGCTGAGGTCATAGCCCTTCAATATGTACGTTGGAGGCTTTTGGGGGACGGCCGCCAGCGCCGTGCCCAGGCTGAACAATGCCGCCACGAAGCTGACTTTTGCTAGGTTCTTCATATCCTTGCTCTCCATCGCATCTGTACAACGCAATCTGCCCGCCTGAACAGTCAGGCACGGGCCGGCATGGCCAGCGCCGCCTTGAGCGGCCCAAGCCAGGGTTCGAAGTTCCGCCAATGCTCCACCGCATCGCGATAAATGGGGCGTCGCACCTGCGCAGCACTGGGCGTGGGCACGCTACGCTTGTTTTCCCAGAATCGCAGGCAGCCGTCTTCGTAGGGCAGGCCGCAATAGTCGAGCATCCGCCGGACTTCGTTTTCGGTGTCCGCAACCAGCCGTTCGTATTGTACGAAATGGATGTGTCCCGGTATGGCAGATCGCCAATGCTCCATCATGGCTGCGTATTCCACATAGTAGCGGCCGAGATCATGCAGGTCGTAGGAGAAATCGGCTCCGTCCGTAAGAACCTGCTTGAAGTTCGCAAAGCAGGCAGCCATCGGTGCCCGGCGAATGTCGATGATTTTCGCGTGCGGAAGAATCAACCGGATTAGGCCGGCTTCGATCCAGTTCCACGGCTGCTTGTCGATGAAGTACGGGCGACCCGTCTTACGAAAGGGTGCCGATTCCAGAATGTACCGTTCGCCGAGGATTGCGAGCTGCGCCGGGTCCATATCGCGTATGCAATCCGGGTACGCCGAGGGCGTGACCAGCATACGGCTCTGCTTCAGATCGCTCACCAGATGGACCATGGTCGGCAGTTCGCGCGTGGCTTCGACCTGGCTGTGGCTCCCGAGAATTTGCTCCACGAGTGTCGAACCTGCACGCGGAAGGCCGACGATGAAAATCGGCGTGAGTGCGGACGATTGGCCGGGCTGAGCCGGGCCTTCGGTTAGAAGATGCTCCATGAACACGCGTTTGATGCGTCGTAAATGTTCAACGTGAGCATTTTCACTGAACGCTTCCCGCCGGCTGAGGAAAAAGCCGCGGAACAGGCGCGCGCCCTGCTGGTAGGCCGCGAAACTGCCCGAAAAATTGCCGGCCTGTTCCAATGCATGACCGAGAGCGTAGTACATGTACATGCGGTCAGACGGTGTCAGCGCCGGGTTTGCAAGGCAACCGCGCATCTCCGCAACGTCGGCGTCGGTAAGACAACCGCTCTTCGTATCGGCCAGGCCCCACCACGCCTGCCCCGTTGTCGGTGAAATCTGCAGCGAGGTACGAAACGCGCTGATGCTTTCGTCGGCGCGCCCCAAATTCTGCAAAAGCCTCCCATAGCCGTACCAATAATAGGGGTGGGCGGGATATTCCTGCAGCAGATCCTCTGTGATGGCGAGTGCGTTTGGGAAATCGCCAAGCGCGCTCAATGCGTCGGAGTGCATTGCGCGGTAGCCTGTTTCTTTTGGCCAGCGGCGGCGCAATGTCCTGATTTGGTCGAGGGCGCGGGTGAAATACTTGCGATCGAGGAGCACCGATACCAACTCCCCGCGAGCGCCGTCGAAAAGCGGCGAGAGTTGCAGGGTGCGTTCGAGAAGCGTCTCCGCCGTCTCCGGATCGCCGTCCTGATTTTCGAGGCGTGCGAGCATGTACATGGCCGCAGCATCGGCCGGATTTTCAACCAGATGATCTCGCAACACCTCCATTTGGCCGGCGCGGGCCATGCCGGAACAGCGTTCGTGAAGTGTGCCTTCCGCGCTCTCGAGCTGCGCCAACGAGCGCGTGTCGCGTGTGGGTCGCCATTTTGGCGCCTCGGCGGCAAACCGGACGGCGGCGGCACTGGCGCGCGCTGCCCCCTGATCGTCGCCGGCCAGCGGGAGAAGTTCTGCCAGCTTCTGCCAGGCGCCGGGATGTGTAGGATGGTGCTTCGTAACCGCGCGCATTTCCTCGAGAGCGCCTTCGTGCATGCCCATTGCGTCGAGCGTCAGGGCCAGATCATAGCCTGGCGGTTGAGGAGGCGCGCGCGCTTCCGCTTCCGCTGCTTTCAGCGCCTCTTTCAACGGTGCAAGCCACGGTTCGAATTTTCGCCACTGCTGCAAAGCATCGCGAAAAATCGGACGCCGCACCTGCTCCGCGCTCGGTGTAGCAATGGCCCGCCCGGTCTTCCAAAACCGCAGGCAGCTCTCTTCGAACGGAAGGCCGCAATAGTCCAGCAAGCGGCGGATCTCGGTTTCGGTGTCCTCGATCAGCCGTTCGTACGAAAGAAAATGGATCTGTCCCGGCATCACACTTTGGTAATGTGCCATCATGCCGACATAATGCGTATAATGGTGGGCGAGGTCGCCGAAGTCGGTGGAAAATGGGGCGAATTCCGGCGGAAACATCTGCTTGTACATTGCGAAACAGGCCGCCATGGGCTCGCGGCGAACGTCTATGATCTTCGCCTGTGGCAGGATGAGCCGAATCAGACCGGCGTTGGCCCAGTTGCGCGGCCGTTTGTCCACGAAATAGGGCGCTCTCGTTTTTCGATAGAAGCTCGCTTGTTCAAGGTAGCGGGCGCCCAGTGCCGCAAGGTCCGAATTCGTGAGGGTTGCAACACATTCCGGATAGGCGTCCGGCCCGACCAGGAGCCGGCTGAGCGCCAGGTCGCGTACAATGAGATCAAGGATCGGCAATTCGTTCGTGGCTTCCACCAGGCTGTGGCTGGCGAGAATTTGTTCAACCAGTGTGGATCCGGCACGTGGCATGCCGAGCACGAAAATTGGCGTACAATCCGGCTTGCTTGCCCGCGCTGCGCGGGCAAGAAGCGGCGCCGTAAAGACGACGCGCCGCCGGTGCAGTCGCTCGACTTCCCGGTCCTGATCGTAGAACTCGCCTGCGTTTGCTGCGAGTTCGCGCGACAGCGCCGCGCCGGCCCGGTAAGCGGCAAAACTTGCCGCGAAGTCATCCCTTCTTTCCAGCGCTCGACCCAGCGCGTAGTGGAGGAGCATGCGGCTGGACAGAGTTTGCGTACCGTCGAGCAGATGCGTGCGCATCGCTGCAACGTCATCGTCGGTGAGATAATCGCCACCCAGTTCGGCCAGATTCCAATAAGCTTGGCCCATTCCCGGCTCCAATGCGAGCGCGGTGCGCAACTCACGTGCGCTCTCCTCGCGGCGGCCTGCGTACCTCAAGGCTTGCGCGTAGACGCAGCGAAAATGCGTGCGGGCCGGCTCGTCGCGTATCACCTGCTCTACGAAGGGAATGGCCGCGTCGAAATCGCCGAGTCCGCACAATATGTCGGCGTACTGTGCGCACCAGGAGGGATTTTCCGGCGCCTCGGCAATGAGACGGCGCGCCTCGACCACAGCACCTGTATCCTCGCCCAGGCTGTGCAACAGCTGAGCCAGATCTGCCCGAGCACCCTCGTATTGCGGTGCCAAGGTCAACGCGCGCTTGAATAGGGCGCGTGCCGTCATCAGATCCCCCTCCCGCCATTCAGCAATACCGAGCAGCCGGAGGGCAGCGACGTCGGTTTCGTGGCTGAGCGCCTGTTCCCGAAGTGTTTCCAATTGCTCGAGCGGGGCAGCGATGCCTCGCATGCGCTCCCGATGGGCGCGCTCAGCGCCATCGATCTCGATCAGAGGTCGCTGGTCGCAAGGCGGCGCCCAGGATGTCCCCGTGCTTGCCGCTCGCAAAGACGCGGACGCGGCCTCTTCGCTCTTGCCCGCCAGCAGCAGCAACTCTGCGAGCATTCGCCAAGCGGGACCATGCCCCGGCGCGAGAGCCGTGACTCGGCGCAGTTTCTCGATCGCCTGCTGATGAAATCCCATGGCCGTCAGAGTGAGGGCCTGCTCGTACATCCTTGGCGGCGGCACATCGCTGGCGCTTTCTGCATCGGACCGCGGCGCGCGCGAAAGTTTCGGGAGGGATATCACCGTCATTGATCTTCCTTGGCGGCGCGGCAACCGTACACGCCCCTCCGCGCTCGCCGAGCCGGTCAGGCGTCGGCTGGCCGAGCGAGAGCTTCCTTCAATGGTCCAAGCCAGGGTTCGAAATTGCGCCACTGCTGAAGGGCATCGCGATAGATCGGACGACGTACCTGCTGCGCACTGGGTGTGGCGACAGCGCGGTCGGTCTCCCAGAACCGCAGGCATTCCTCTTCGAACGGCAGGCCGCAATAATCCAGCATACGGCGGATCTCGTCTTCCGTATTCTCCACTAGCTGCTCATATTGTACAAAGTGAACGCGCCCGGGCAGAACCGATTCCCAATGTTCCATGAGGCTGACGTAGTTATTGTAATAGCGGCCGAGACCGTCGAGGTCGTGATGGAATTTGGTGATCAACTGTTTAAAGTTGGCGAAGCAGGCGGCCATCGGCTCGCGCCTTACGTCGATGATCTTGGCCTGGGGCAGGATGAGATAAATGAGCCCCACTTCCAGCCAGTTCCACGGGCGCTTGTCGATGAACCAGGTTCGACCGGTCTTGCGATAGGGGCGTGACCGCTCGATAAAATGTTCGCCGATCGCGGCCAATTGTTTCCGGTTCAAATCGAGGACGCATTCCGGGTAGACATCTGGCGTCACCAGCAACCGGCTCATCGCCAAATCGCGTGTGATGTCGCCCATGAGGGGAAGCTCGCGCGTTCCCTCGACCTGGCTATGGCTGGCAAGAATCTGTTCCGTGAGGGTCGATCCGGCGCGTGGCAAACCGACGATGAAGATGGGTGTATCAGAGTTCGCGGTTCTAAAGGCGGGTACCAGACGCGTTCGGAAATTCTCCGGGCTGAACACGGTTTTTCGCCGCCTCACGGCACCGGCGACGTCGGAAACATCATTGGCATCAAGGCCATCCAGCTGAATTTGCTGGTCGTCTGCCCAAACCGCCGGCTCGTCTCCACCAAGTTCTTCGCGGCGACGCGAGTTCACGATGGCAAGCCGCACACCCTCGTCATATGCCGCGAAGCCCGCAGCAAATTCGCCTCTTTGCTCCAACGCCTGCCCCAGGGCGAAGAGCATCTGCACACGGCCGTTCGGCCGCAGGGTGTTCCCTGCCAGATGGGTGCGTATGGCAGCGATGTCGGCATCGTTACAGTGCTTGCCCTTCAAATTCGACAGCAAAAAGTACGCTTCTCCCATTTCCGGCCGGAGGGCCAGGCATTGCCGCACGGCCTGAACACACTCGTCCTGACGGTGTACGAAATGCATGGCCCTTGCGTATGCAAGCCAATATCGGGCTTCGCCGGGATCCTCGCGCAGCAAGCCGTTCTGAATTTCCAGTGCGGCATCGATTTCGCCAATGTTCATCAGGACGTGCGCGTGCCGCTCGCGATACACTGCATTGTCCGGCTCGCTGGCCACGAGCCGTGCAGTGTGGGGCGCCGCCGATGGAAATGCGAGACGATGTACCAGGACCTCGGTGTAGTCCTGGCGTACGCCGACATAGTCCGGACAAATATCCAATGCGCGCTCCTGCACACGCATGCAGGTTATTTCGTCGCCGCTGACCGCTTCCATCTGCGCCAGCAATCGCATGGCGGCTGCGTCGAGAGGCTCCTCGAGCAGACGGTGGCGCAGCGCCACCATGGCATCTTCCGTGGTCTTCCCCGCGAGGATTTCGCGCAGCCCGAGCTCGGCTTTTTCCAGCCGTCCGGCCGTGCGCTCATCCCGCCCCGGTTTCCACTTGGCGGCGCCCACACCTGCGCGTTCCGCCATGATGTCCGCTGCATTCGCCCTTGAGTCGTCTCCTGCGAGGCGCAGCAATTCCGCGAGTTTGCGCCACGCGGCCCCGTGGCTTGGTGCCTTCACCGTGCAGTCGCCAAGGGCCTCGATTGACGCCGTGTGGAAGCCCATCGCAGCAGTGGTCAGGCCGAGTTCGTAGAGGTGCTCCGGCGAGGCCGCCTTCGTCTGAAGCTGCAACGAAGCCGAAACCTGGTTTCTGGAGACGGCATGCGCGAAGCCACCCGCATCGCCGAGCAGATTCAGGCCAATTTCACGATTTTCGTCGGGCGCCCGCCGACCGTCGCGTTTTGCCAGGAGCGCCGTCGGCACCACACGAGCCTTGGATAGCGACACCGCTCTCTCCGCAAACCTGTTTTCGGCCGGGGGATACCGCACGCCGGTTCCCTTGGCAAAGCGAAAGCTTTGGCATGGCAAAAAAAAGACCAGCGGCGGTACCGCCGCTGGTCTTCTCTCAACTCGCCAATTTTCGAAACGCGTAACGACTCGCGCCGCCCGGATTTCGCGCGTCGAATCAGGTGACGTTCAGCGACACGTTTTCCTTCAGGATCAGGTGGTAGCCGTAAAAATTCTTGGCAGTGAGCGTACCCTTGAAGCTCGAACGGCCCGGATTCCCGGCGGTGTAGATCGGGCCAAAGTATTTGAAGTTGCCGGTGCCGCACGGATTTGTGCTTGTCGTCGAGCCCGGAACGACCGTTCCGTTCTTCACTTTCTTGTACTTCTGCTTCTGCTTCTTCGGCTGCACGCACTTCCCGCCGCTGGTCTGCGTATACCACGTATAGGCATACAGAAGTCCCGAGAAACTGCTGCTGACGGAACCGGTGATGTTGACCGTGCTGGTGAAGGTGCTCGCGAGGTGCGGCGCACGGGCAGTCGTATTGGTCTTGAAATGGAGCGGATGGTTGCTCACGCCCGTAACGTGAATGCTCGGAGAAGCGAGAGCCGGCGCCGTGGCAAGAGCGCAAGCTGCCGCACCTGCCAGCATGCTGGCCAAGACTGTACTGGTCTTCATTTGAAAACCCCCTTAAGGATCGGACAGGAAAATGATTTCCCTGCCGACCCCTGATTAACAAGGCGTTAATGCAGTTGCAAGCGCCTCGCCCGCCTGATCGCGGTCTTGGTTAAGCGGCAAGAGGTACAACGAAGTCAACTCTGTGCCGTTCGAAACGGCGGATATTCTTCATATTAAACAAAGGGTTAGCCCAGAATCGAAGTGGAGACACCACAGACTACTGTCGTCAAACTGACAGCGCGAAATCGGCGGGCAAGTGCTCGAACGGCAACTGCTCCGTGCCCTTGACCATACGGTATGTCCTCGACGCTCCAAGCGGGCGAGGGGCGACCCGGGTCCTTAGCCGCGGAAAGAATTTTGGCGGCTCCGGGTACAGATTGAGAATAGAGCCCAATTCGTCCTTCATGGGGCCAAGCCATTGTTCGTAGTGCCGCCAATGCGCCACGCCGGCCCTGTAGAGCGGCATGCGGACCTGCTCGGCGCTGATGGTGTCAACGATCCGCTCGGTCTCGTGAAAGCGCAGACTCGCCTCCTCGAAAGGGAGACCCACATAGGCAAACAACCGCTGAAGCTCTTCCTCGGGGTTTTCAATCAGCTGCTCGTAAATGATTCGATGGATCCTACCGGGCAGGATGGCGTCGTAATGCGCCATCAGCTCCACGTACTCCGCGTACCAGTTTCCCATGCTGCGGCAGTCCAGTGCCCGCTCCTGGCCGGCCGGGAAGTAGTGCTTGTAGCAAGAAAGTCCGCAATCGAGCGGATGTCGGCGCACATCGATAATTTTGGCGTGGGGCAGCATGAGATGAATGAGGACGCCATGGGCGTAGTTTATCGGCAGCTTGTCCGTGAAGAACGGTTTTCCGGTTCCTCGCCGGGCGCGTGTGAGTGCCATGTATTCGTCGCCCAGCGCACGAAAGCGGTCAAATTCCATGGTCTTCAGAAATTTCGGGTACGCTGACGGATTTTTTCCCAGATGGTTTATGACGGACGGCAAATCCGGCAATTCTCCGAGCCCCTCGATCGCGGAATGGCTGGAGAGCATCTGCTCGACAAGCGTCGAGCCGGACCGGGGCAGTCCTACCACAAAGATGGCGCCAGCATCCGTGCAGCCCACGCCCGCGCGTTCCTGCACGAAACGCGATGTAAAGATGGTTTTCGCGCGGACAGCGAACTGTTCGGCAATTCCTACGCCCATCGGCAGAAGCTCGAGCTGGATGTCATTGGATGCCTTGTAATGCCGAAATGAACTCGCATAGTCCTGCATGTCCTCAAACGCCTTGCCGAGAATGAAATGCAGTTTTGCCCGCGCCTCGACATCGAGGTCAGGATTGTCGAACTGACTATCAATTCTTTCGATCCACGCTTCATCGAACCGGAATGATTTGAAGGTGGCCAAGGCGTAGGTCGCATCGACAAGAAACGGGAAGCGACGGAGTACGCCGTCCATCAAGGCGGCAAACCGATCGGGGCGGTGTGATTTTACAATCTGGGCATATTGCATCGACAGTCCGGGCCGACCGGGCGACGCCTCGAGCAGCTTTTCGTATTCAAACATCGCGCGTTCATGGTCCCCGCTTCCTTCGAGGGCGACAGCCCGCAAGCGACCATAAAGACCATTGTCCGGAGCGGACTTGATCAGCTCTTCGATGTGAGAAAGTGCGGCGCCATACTCCCGGTAAGACACCAGCATGGTGCCCAAGCGGAAACGCGCTCTGTCGAAGCGGGGAGCAAGTTCGACGGACCTACCCAAAAACGGTTTGGCGTCCGTCCAACGGTCGGTACAAATCAGAGTGTCGGCCAAAAGCTTGAACGCCCTCGCCTCACCCGGCCGAGACCGGACAATCTCGCGAAGCAGGACCTCCGCGGCCTCAAACCGATTTTCGCGAAACGCGATCGCTGCATCTTGAAGTGATGGATCAAGCGCATCAGAACCCAAAACGGGGTCATCGTCGCTGGAAAACCGCAGCATATCGCCAAGCGAGTACCAGGCTTCCTGGTCCAGCGGGTCGAATCCGAGGGCGTGAAGATGGGCATTCGCGGCGCGGGCGATCTCACCGAGCTTTTGCAAAACCAGTCCGAGTTCCGACCAGGCCGCCGAGAAATGCAGTTGGGCTTGTGCCAGCGGCTCCAGAACCTCCTTCGCCGCCCATAAGCGGCCTGATCTGTGCAGCGCAGCTCCCAGCAGATATCTCGCAACGGTATTATCGGGATGCCACGACATTGCCTGCCGCGCACGCGCTTCTGCAACACCCAGGTCCGACGCCAGAAGGTGATCCGCTTCCTTGCGCGTCACGTAGCCGGTTCGAATCCTGGTCCCGGGGCGCTGCCGCGGCTCAATCCGCCTGAGTTCCGCCGTCGCCGCCAGGGATTCCTCGTATCTGTACGCTACGCAATTCACTTTCACGATCTGTCCCCGGCATTGCCCGCTCTAACCATTTCGAGAAAAAACCATGTCATTGATTTTCGTCGTCTTTGTCCCGCACGCGAGCCAATGGCCCCTTCAAACGCCGTCGCCGTACGGCCCCGCACCGAATAGCGGGGCGCTTTATATCATGGGGACATCAGCCGTCGACCCAGTTTTTTGCAAGTGGTTACCTGGACAGCAAACTGCTAGTACCTCTGCACAGAGGATTTGACTGGTTGGGCGCGTAGGGTGGGCAATTTTTCTGGCTCGATCAATATCTCGATGCTTCGCGCGACGCCTGTCTGGCGCTTGATCAGCCGCTGGCGCTCGAGGGTCAGCACCATTTGGTGAACGGAAGGCGGGCTGACGCGGAAGTGCCGCTGCAAGTCGGCTTCGGCGGGAGAGCGACCGAAGATGCAGGCATAGGCATGGATAAAAGCGAGGTACTGGCCTTGCTTGGCAGTGAAGGTCGGCATCGCTGAGTCCATGTCACACAGATTGATTCAACTGGGCCTCGAATCACAGGGAGGCCCCATGAATATCCGCTACCGCGTCGAATTGAATGCTGCCGAACGGTGTGAGCTGACCACGCTTTTGAGTGCCGGCAATCATCCAGTGCGCAAGCTGAAGAGGGCGCAGATATTGCTGGCTGCCGATGTGGGCATTGCAGACGACGCTATCGCGGAGACCGTCGGCGTCGGAGCCTCCACCGTCTACCGCACCAAACGTCGTTTCGTGGAAGCCAATCTGGAAGGCGCATTGTGCGAGCAGCCTCGTCCCGGCGCAGAACGCAAGCTCACGGGCCGGGAAGAAGCCTTGCTGGTGGCAACGGCCTGTTCAAAACCGCCGGTTGGCCGCGCGCGCTGGACGCTGGACTTGCTGGCCGGCGAACTGGTCCGGCTGACCAATCATGAAGAACTCTCGCGCGAGACGGTGCGCCGGCGGCTGGCTGAGAACGACTTGAAGCCATGGCGCAAGGACATGTGGTGCATTCCCAAAGTCGATGCCGAATACGTCGCCCGTATGGAGGATGTGCTTGACCTTTATGCCGAGGCGCCCGACCCCAAATACCCAGTGGTTTGCTTCGACGAAAGTCCAACCCAGCTGATCGGCGAGGTGCGCCAGTCCATCCCGGCCAAGCCTGGACAGCTGGAACGCTACGATTGCGAGTACAAGCGCAACGGCACGGCCAATCTCTTCGTCTTTCTGGACGTCAACAGGCCGTGGCGCAAGGTGAAAGTCACAGACCGCCGCGCAGCGGAGGACTTCGCCGAATGCATGCGCGAAATCAGCGATGTCCACTTCCCCAAAGCCGAGAAAATCCGTGTCGTGATGGACAATCTCTCCACGCACTCTCCAAGTGCGCTCTATCAGGCGTTCCCGCCAGCCGAAGCGCGCCGCCTGCTACGGCGCATCGAGTTCCACTACACGCCCAGGCATGCGAGTTGGCTCAATATGGTCGAAATCGAGATCGGCGTCCTGCGCAGTCAATGCCTCGATCGGCGAATCGAAAGTCGCAAAACGCCTCGTCTCCGAAGTCGCAGCATGGGAACGCCAGCGCAACAACACACGTGCTCGCATAAATTGGATGTTCACCGCAGAAAAAGCTCGCCAAAAAATGGCTCGTGCCTACCCAACTCCCGCCAAGGAGTCATAATCTCTGTGCAGAGGTACTAGAGGCCCCTTGTGCCGAAATAGAAGGAGGACGCGTTCAATTGGTAACGTGCCATGGTCCTGATCGTAGGCACCGCCAGTGAATCGATGCCCTCCAGTGCGCCGATCAAATTGAGAAAATTCTGGCGGTTCGCATTCTGGATCTCGTCAAAGAGTTCGTCCTGAGGCTCCAGTCCGGCGTCGGCCATCGCTTTTTGGAATGCTGCCCTCGGTACTCTGGGATATCCCCGGTGTCCAAGAAGCAGGTAGTTCAGCGAGATCGTATCTCCGGCGATCGAGACCTTCGGCACCCAGGGCCACTGCTGTTTGTCGAACCGCCTGTCGATGTCGAACTCCTTCCCGCCCTTGGTGTACGTCATTGGCATAGCGAACGCCTGCGACTCCTCCGTGACGAAAAACCAGTTCGAGAAGATGTCGTACGTATCCGTACAGAGCGAATACCGCACGAGCACCTCTCCATCGAATTGTCCCTCGAGTGACACGGACCGATTGCCCCCGTAGGTGGCAGATCCCCCGTGATTGGCCAGTTCGATGATCGGCATGACGACGGACGACTTTCCGTAATTGATCGCCCGCGAACCAAGGAAAGCTTCCTGCAGCCACTCCGGCGTAAGAGGCAGAAAGAACCTGCCGAAACCATACCTTTTTTCCAGAAGATCCCGCAGCTCCTCGGGAAGCGTATGCATGATCGTGAGGACGCGCTCGGTCTGCCGCCGTGCTTCGGTACCCCATGCGAAATCACATTCGTACCGTTCCAGAAAGGAGCGAGCGCGCGCGCCCACGCGGGAATCATTGCGCACCCGAAAAAAACTATTCTCGAAGGTCACATGATCGAGAGGGACAAGCAGACTTTCGGGAATGTTGATAACAACAGGCTTCGCGGGATCGACTGGAAACAGACCACGGCCGAACGGCCCGTAGCCGAGACGAACGTTCTCGGCCGTTCCGCCCAGCGCGCGGAATTCGTCCAGCATCTCATTCCATTTGCTTTTGCTGGTCATGATGAGGCGACAGATGCGCGTCCATAGAGGGGTACGTTGTCGGGCGCGCACCATAGGCTGCACCGCTGGTCCTTCGCAAGAAACGCGAAGCGCCGGTAGTGGGTCCGTTTTGAATTTCAGCAGCCATAAACCCAACAGCCTACTGTCTGACCGACACCCCCACATGCGGATTATTGCGCCCGCGCCACACGAGCCACGCGGCACCCAAGCCCATCGCTAAAGCAGCAACAGTGATTATTAGGCCGCCGCGCCACTTGCGCCAGCCGATACCGGACCGGGCAGCCCGCCATGTTCCGAACCCGAACACGGTCACCAGAATGAAACCAATCATGGCGGAAAGGTACATATGCCCCTATCAGCGTTATTCGCTTCACACGCTTCGATCATCCTCGATATTCTTTGAGAAGGCCAGGGTAAGCCGCGCATACCGCTTGCAATGAGGCTCTTCAGGCAGGCCGCGCCAGACGATTGGCCCAGCGCCTTCTCTGCTATGGAAATCGAACTCCGCTTGCTCGCGCCAGAGTGGCGAAGTGCCTGCTATGACGAACCCGCTCGCTGAACGAAGCTGCACTGTGGCGATGCCTTCATGACCCGCTACGGCGGGGTGTCGCTTTTTGGAACAGGCGCCGGGGCTATTTCGAGCAGAAGAAGCGGGTAAACGCGCTTCAACAATGGCGCAAAAGTTCGCACGCCCGCCAACGCTGCGCCGCTCATTGTGAGGCGTGGGGTAGGACCGCTTGAGGGATGACGATAGGCTATTCCCGCCACGGTGCATAGGCTGGGGAACTCGTCATGCGCAAGGAAGCCCTCGATTTCATTTCCAATCTCGGCACGCTGCGACAGATACTTCTTGGCGCGTGCCTCGCGACCGCGGGCGGCGTCGCCGCCAACCAGTTCGAATGGCAGGTGCAGATGCGCCGGCGCGAACGAACGGCGGCGCTCTTCTTCGGCGAAGTGCTGTCGAGCGTCGCCGTCATCCTGAAGCGCGCCCACGAGACAAAGCAGATCGGTGAGCCATTCGGCCCCCTGACGATCCGCATCCTGCGCTCGGCCCGGCACGAACTTGAAATGTACGATCGCAATCGCGAGCACATCCTGGATTTGCGGGAGGGTGCACTGCGTGCGCGCATTTACGCACTGACGCACCGTCTTGCGAGTCCGCTGGACGGCATCTTCGATGCGACACAGGAGATCGCCGATCTGGAAGTGCAGCTGCGCTCGCGCCTGCTGCAGCCCGAGGATCGCGACCACGTCGAAAAACGGGTGGCTGCTTTGAAGGAACGACGGGAAGCCACCTATGATTACGTTCAGGCGAAGTCGGCCGAGATTAAAGGCGTGCTCGCGTCGCTGGCGCCGCTTGCCGGACAGGCGTTTGTGCTCGATGAGATCACTCTCTGATCGATTTGGCTGATGCTGAAGATTCGCCTTGCACCCCTTGCGACGATCGGGGTGTTGCTTGCCGCGCCTTTTTTGGCCGGTCCGGCCGCGCGCGCCGCGGATCGCGTCGTCCTGCCGTCCGATGTTACGCCAGTGAGGTACGATATTGCGATCGTGCCGGATGCGGCGCACCTGGCGTTTTCGGGAACGGTCACCATTGCAATCGACGTCCATCGACCGACCTCAACAATCGCGCTCAACGCCGCCGACCTTTCCTTGCAGAGTGTTTCTGTTTCCGGCGAGCCGGCCACCCCGCGCATTTCCTTCAACGCCGCGCAGGAAACCGCAACGCTCCAATTCCCGTCACCGATCACGGCCGGCCGCCACGTTCTTCGCATTGGCTATACCGGCAAGATCAACGAGAACGCCGCGGGCCTGTTCGCGCTCGACTACAACACCGTTCACGGAAGGCGCCGCGCCCTCTTCACCCAATTCGAGAACTCCGACGCGCGACGTTTCATGCCCTGCTGGGACGAGCCGGCACGCAAAGCCGTCTTCTCGCTTGCGGCCCTTGTCCCATCCAGCGAGATGGCCGTCTCGAACATGCCCATCGCCGCGAGTCGTCCGCTTCCCGACGGCAGACGGCGCGTCGTGTTCGCAGCGTCGCCGAAGATGTCGTCGTACCTGCTGTTCTTCGCGCTGGGCGATTTCGAACGCGTCTCCCGCACGGTCGATGGTGTCGATATTGGCATGATCGTCAAACGCGGCGACAACGCAAAGGCGCAGTTTGCGCTCGACGCGGCCGCACAAATCCTGCCGTATTACGACGATTATTTCGGCGTGAAGTATCCGCTGCCGAAACTCGATCTGATCGCCGGACCGGGCGAGAGCCAGTTTTTCGGCGCCATGGAAAACTGGGGCGCGATCTTCTATTTCGAACGCGATCTCCTTATCGATCCGGCGATAGCAACTGCGGATGACAGGCGGCGCGTGTACGCAACCATCGCCCACGAAATGGCGCACCAATGGTTCGGCGATCTCGTCACCATGCAGTGGTGGGACGACATCTGGCTGAATGAAGGATTTGCGTCGTGGATGGAGCTGAAAGCCACCGACCATTTTCATCCGGAATGGAAGGTCTGGCTCGATGCGCTCTCGGATAAGGAAGACGCGATGGAGGTGGATGCGCGCGCCGGAACCCATCCGGTGATCCAGCCCATTCGCGACGTGCTGCAGGCCAACGAGGCCTTCGACACGATCACCTATCAGAAGGGAAGCGCCATCGTCCGAATGGTCGAGAACTATGTCGGCGCGGATGCCTTTCGCGACGGAGTCCGGCGGTACATCCGGGCCTTCGTCTACGGCAACGCGGTGAGCGACGATTTCTGGCGCGCAGTAACGCCGTCCACCTCGGCACCCGTAAAGGCCATTGCCCATGATTTTACGCTGCAGGCCGGGGTGCCCCTGATCCGCGCGGCACCGGCCGCCGGCCGGCTGCGTTTGACGCAGGATACGTACGTCGAGAACAACGCGCCACAGAAGGCGCCTGTATGGCGCGTGCCGGTCATCGCGGCGACGCCGGGGAGCCCGTCGGAGTGGCGCGGCATCGTATCGCGCGCGTCACCGGCGGACATCGCCGTCGCGTCGGGCGGGATCGGGATCGTCAACAGCGGACAGACCGGATATTTCCGTACGCTTTACGGCGGGGGTGCGGCCCTCGCGATCGCAGCTCATTTCACAGCACTTTCACCTTCCGACCAGCTGGGGCTCCTGAACGACAGCCGCGCGCTTGGCCTCTCGGGTTACGAGTCCCTTTCAGACTATGCATCGCTTGCGCGCCGTGTTGCGCCGCAGATGGAACCGCTGGTCCTGCGGGCCGTTGCGATACAACTGCAACAATTGGACATTCTGTACGACGGCCTGCCCGCGCAGACGCAATTTCGCATTTTCGCGCGCGCCATCCTCGCTCCCGGGCTGGCACGCATCGGCTGGGACGCAAGAAGGGGCGAAAGCGCGAACGTACCGGTGCTCCGTGAAGCCCTGCTCGAAGCGCTGGGCGAGCTCGAAGACAGGTCTGTGTTGGCGGAAGCCCGGCGCCGCTTTCAGATGTACGTGCATCGCTCGAGCGCGCTTTCCGCCGACGCGCGGCGCACCGCGCTTTCCATCGTCGCGGAAAATGCCGATCGTGGCGTGTGGGACGAACTGCGGGAATTCGCCCGCAATACAAAATCCTTCTTGGAAAAGCGGGAGTTTTACGAATATCTCGGCCGCGCGCGCGACGCGAACCTGGCCAGGCGAACCCTCGAACTCTCCCTGACCGACGAGGTTCCGGTCACCACGCGTCCGACCGTACTTGGCGCCGTCGCTGCCTGGCACCCGCAGATGGCGCTGGCTTTTCTCGCCGCGCATTTCGACGCGTTCAATCGCGCAATCGAACCCGACAGCCGCGCCCAGTTCGCGCCCGATATCGCCAGAAATTCGAATGATCCACAGACCATCGTTGTACTGCGCGCTTTCGCAGCCGCGCACATTCCACTGTCCGCACGCGGCGACGAGGCCAGAGCGGAAGCGTCAATCGCCTGGAACGCGAAGATCCGCCGTGAACGCCTTCCGGTTCTCGACCGCTGGCTCGCTGCACAATCACGGCGTGGGCTCGAATGATCCGCAGCGAAGACCGGGCGGACCTCTTCGGTTGGACTCTCTTGAAGCCTGCGCTTCTACGGCAGCCGCTTCACCGGAATTGTCAGCGCTGGTTGGCGTTCTGACCTGAAATAGGCCTGCGAGTTCATGTGCGGGAAGGGCACATCGGGAATTCGCGACTCGTTTAGGAACTCGCACAACTCCTTCCACCCGTGGCCTGCGGAAAAGTCGATTACCAGCAATTTTCCTGGTTTATCGACGAAGAATTCGACTACTTCGCGATTGTGCCGCTCGTACCGCTCCACGTAGCGCTGCTCATTGCCCGCCGGGTGTCCATGGCCGTAAATCCACGTCCGCATTGGAGTGGTGTTCTGACCAAAGTACTCGCGGATGCTTGTCAGCCACTTCTCCGTCGGCCGGATCGTCAGGATGAATTTTCCATCCGCACAGTGCGCATACAGTTCACGATACAAAATCGGCCAGGGGTTATCCTGAAATGCATCGAACTGCCTGATGAGCCCGACACACATCGGCCACGCGATCTGCGCGATATCCGTGCGGTAGATTCCGTTCGGGCCGGTGACGGAATAGCCGAGTTCCCGCAGGGCAGCCGCGAGCGATTTCGTACCGGTCTTGTGGAATCCGATACCGAAAACTTTGTGTTCTTTCATGATTTTATCAATGTACGGTTTCGCGGCAACGCTAAAGCCTTGCGGTCAAACCGAGTTTCGTCATGATGGCCTGCGGCCGGATTTTGCGCCACTCCTCCTCGAAGCGGTTCAGGACGTCATCGGACACGGCTCTTCGGGCAACGTGCTCTCTGGAAAGAATCGTTCCGGATTGTGAATCCTGAGAGATGGCGCGCGCCAGCTCGGCATCCTCCTGAGCAGCCACGCTCGTCGGAAAGCGGCGCAATATTTCCTTTGGCTCTCGTACAATGTCCTCATACCAGACCGGCCCCGAGCAGTGACCGAGCGCAATCAGCCGGTCCAGGGCCATGAGTGCGACCGCCAGTTGCTTCGCCAGCATCGTCGCCTCGAACGGCCCGACGGCAAACATCGATCTCGCCCAATCGCGCCGATTGCGAAGAATGAATTCGCACCGAGACGCCGGCGTCGAGCCCATGATCAGTGGGGCTATGGTGTTGCAGGCGCTGCGGAGCTTGATGACGACTTCCCGGTGCGAGTGGGCGGCGAAGCATCTTGCTGCCGCCGCCAGGCATTGGCGTCGGTCCCGCGGCGCAAATTTTTGCGCTTCCGGTCTGGCCATTTGCGAAAAGATGTCGGGTTCGGAAATTGCCGTCAAACCCGCGGCGACCAGCATCCTGACAAGCAGCGTCGAACCGCATCGGCCGATGGAGAAAACGAATGTAGGCCCGGACGGCGCGTCCCGATCCATTTCCCCAAGTTGATCGAATGGTACCGCCAGAAACTTCTGTACGGACTCGTACTGGGCCTGATACAGGAAAGGGCAGTGAAACAGCGCGGCTGGATCTTCGTGGACCGAATAGAACAGGCAGTTCGATCCGGAATCTGCGGCGTACGGCAGGCGCCCGCCAACCTCTCCCACGGCGACATCATTGAGGTAGCGGAGACTGAGATACGACAGCGAGGCCAATGCCAGTTCGGGTTTGGGAAGACGCTCCCTAACCTGGAACAGCCTCGCGCGCCGTTGCACCATGTCCGACGCCCGCGACGTGGGGACGGATGGTGTGCCGGCATGCTGCGACTGGTTCAAGTTTCCGTTGCCTTCTATCAACTGCTGGCGCCCCGCATCAGGATCTTATGTACACTCTCCAGTTCCTGTCGGTCTTTTGGTACGCCAATTCCGTGTTCTTTGCGGCGATATCGTCCCAGCCGATGATCGGAGAGAAATAGAATTCCCGGCCGTTCACGATGCAGTCGAGCGCCGTGGCGTACACGGCGAGACTAAGGTTCGTCGGACCGGTGAACTTGACAAATTGGTGGTAAATTCTTTGCGGGCCCAGCGCGCGAAGAATGCCGGTCGCCCTGTCGAGCGCCTTGAGCAGGATTTCGTCTCCGGCCATGCAGAATATCGGGTTGTTGTTGAAAGCGGTCCGGTCGCTCGCCACGGGGACCAGCTGGGTTGGAACGGCACTTTGCGCAGGCAGCTCTCTCCATCCGATCGTTCTCAGCCGGAACAGGCCGTCCTGAACCAGATTCTCGAGACCCGCTCCCCGATAGGAGTCATCCGAGTCCACGAATATTCCGCCGTACCGGTGAAGATATGCCATCCTGAACAGATCCGACTTCATGGCCGGATGATTGCACAAATCGTACGCTTCCAGATGGCGGTGGTCGAAGTCGGTCTTTAGGAACTCTCTTGCCTGCTCTTCGTCGAAAAGAACGTATTCGAAACCAGGAATCCTCCACGTCGCCATGCACGTGGCGACGTCCGGCGGAATATCCCTCCGATCCCAGTACTGCAGAATGCGCTTGGGCACGGGGGTCTCACTGCGGAGCGAGAGCCCGTTGAAGGCCGCCAAATCGCAAGCGCGGGAGAACGCCGTGACATTGTTCAAGTTGATCTGCTGACGGGACGACCCTGCCTCGGCAAGGATACGACGGACTTCATCCGCGGTCAGATACGGGCGCAACCGCTCAATGACCGGCGAAGCCCCTGCGTAGGTGGGCGATCGCTGGATGAAAGTCATCTCCCGCGGTTCCTCAAACGGACATTGATACCGGCCCGTCTAGCAAATTCGTCGAACAAAAGCGCCGATAAAAAAGGAGCGGCGCACGAAGCGCCGCTCCCAGAACTGTCGGTTCAAAAAACCGAAAGTTTGTCTCAGCTGTGGACTTTGACGCCCTGAAGCTTCAGGCCGAGGCTCTTCGTGAGCTTGTCGGTCGTCGTCAGATGGCTGCCATGTCCCGGATACGGAGTGCCTTCGAAGCCGCTGTTGCAGAAATAAGCGGTGGTTCCGCTGGTGCTGTAGTAGCAATCCCAGTGGGACTTCTTCTTGATCGGCAGGCCGACATCGTACACGATTTCCCAAGGAACGCCATACAGATAGCCGAATTCCGCATCGCCAAGCTGCGCTTTGGTCTTCGCGCCAACCGAACCTTTGCCTTCGCCCGCCAGAGTGACGCCGGCGCCGTAGTACGTGAAATAGCCGCACGGTGAGAAGTTATGACGGCCGACCAGGTCGCCCGGCTCGCCAGGCGCGTTGTAGACCTGGATATTGTCGCAATAATTGAGCGTATTGCTGGAGTTCCAGAAGCCGACCGTTCCCTCGAACGTTCCGGCAAACGCCGGCATCGCGGCTGAAGCAACGGTACCAACCATGGCAGCCGCACTCATCATCAGATACTTGTTCATTTGGGATAACCCCCTTCAATCGGAGCCGGAGAAACCGACCCCTGTGAGCCGGAGAAGCCCGGCCCTTCGGGAGCAAATTGCGGCGAAATCGGGGTTACGTCAAGCGGTCTGATGCATGAACAAGGCAAAAAAATTGGAGAATTTGATTTATCAGGAAATCCGCTTACAAGCCGTCGGAAGGAAAAATACAACTGAAAGAAAGACTTACGTCGCCTTCGCCCTGAAGGTTGTCGCAAGCCCGACATCTCCGCTTGGTTATTTCCAAATCGCCTGCGCCCCAGACCCGGGCAAGTCCGGCGCTATTTCGATTCGTGATTGCCACCGGGCGAAGCCGGTACGGGCTTTTTCGGCTCTGGCACGCCTGACGTCGGCTTGTTCGGACCGGGTAAAGTTGGCGCCGACGAATTTGTGCTGTCCGGTCTACCCCCCGGAACGTGTATCCGTATCGTTTTCTTGTTTCTGCTCTTGTCTTCGCGCTGGGCGTAAAAGTCCGCCAGCATTTTGGCGACTGTCTCGTGGCGCTCTGCCGCCCAGGCGGCGTAGCTCTGGTCCACGGCGGCCAGGAATCGACGACACGCGGGATGAAGCTCCGGCCTGTGTTTTTCCAGGCAGTAAAACTTGCGGCCGCCACCGGATTGCACCGCATTGCAGAACTGCCGAGTGTCCTGCTGGCAAGGGTGCGGCGGAAACGCCGGTCCGCGCGCTGGCATCGGGGCCGCCGGTTGCACCTTCGGTCCCGCTGCCGAGTTCGTCTGCTGCGCTCTGGGCATCGGCCCAGAACTGGCTTGTGCCATGGCGCGGGCGCCCAGAAGCGATACAACACAGATGGCTATGATTACACGCATTTGGCGAGACATTCTCCCTTGGCAACCTTGTTTGTGAGCCGGCGTGTAGCCGGGCACCGGGCGATTTGCTGTTTGTCAGGCAAAACAAAGAGGAACTTAGCGGTACGCTGCGATGCATTGCAATCCATTCCCGCCCCGCTTAAGCATGCGCCCGCCGGATCGATCGGGCTGCCGGCCTTAGCCAAAATCAACGCAGTTATCGCCTGAGCCCGCAGTGATGGAAGTCATGCAGCCGGCAACAGCCGCCAGTGCGCCTCCGCCTCTTTTGTCCCTGCTTGCGAATGCAGCGGATCGCCTCGACGGTTTCCCGGAGGAAGCCGAAAACGTAGCCCGCGATATACTGCTGTCGGTTCCGGGCCAACAGCACGCCCTGGCGTTGCTGGCAAGCGCGCGCAAAGCGCGCGGGGACTGGGCGGGCGCGCGTTCCATCCTCGAAGCCATGGCGGCCGAGCGCTCGAACCTGGCCGCGGTCCACTACGAACTTGGGGCGTTGCTCGCCGAAGCGGGCGACGTTCAGGCCGCCATTCCCGCGTTGTCGCGCGTCGTCGAGCTTGAGCCGCAACACCCCGCCGCGTGGCGCCTTCTCGGCGACGCGTTTGCGGATGCCGGCAATATGGACGCCGCTGCAAAAGCGTACATCAGATATATCGCCGGTGCGGTTGCCGAACTGAAGATGCTCGAAATGGCTGCTGCATTCGGGCCCGAGCAATTCGAGCTTGCCGAACAGCTTTTGCAGGAGTTCCTCAAGACTTATCCCACGGATGTCGCTGCCGCCCATGCGTTGGGCAAGCTCTGTATTCAGTACCTGCCCGATCACGCAGAGAAGATATTCGCGCAGGTGGTCGAACTGGCCCCCGATTTCACTCCGGCTTTGGATGATTACCTGAATCTGCTCCAGAACGTGTCGAAATGGGAGGAGGAACTGCAGGTTATCGAGCGGACACTGCAGAGATATCCGAACGCGCCCGAGTACCGGTTCCGCAAGGCGCGCGTTCTGTCGCTCATAGGCGATCACGCGGGCAGTCTGGGGATCTACGAGAGCCTGGTACAGGAACTGCCTGACAATCCGGGCTACTGGTCGTCCTACGGCCACGAGTTGAGAACGGTCGGGCGGCGCGAGGACTGCATTGCCGCCATGCGCAAGAGTATCGCGCTCGATCCCGGGCACGGCCAGGGTTGGTGGGGTCTCGCCGCTCTGAAGACGTACCGTTTCTCGGCTGCTGAAATCGACGCAATGCGAGAGCAACTGCAACGTCCGGACCTCGCAAACGAACCGCGATTCTGCTTGCACTATGCGCTCGGCGAAGCACTCGAGCATGAACGCAAGTTCGAGGAATCGTTCGGAAGCTATTCCCGGGCGAATGCGTTGCGCCGCGTCGGACTTTCTCACGATGCCGAACGGCACAGCGAAATCGTACGGCGCATCAAGGCACAATATTCGCGCGCTTTCTACAAACGCCATGCGGGGAGGGGTTGCCAATCCCAGGCGCCAATCTTCATTCTCGGTTTGCCGCGTTCCGGAACGACCCTCGTGGAACAGATTCTCTCCTGTCATTCTGCGATCGAAGGCCTCGGGGAGTTACCCTGTTTTCCGACCGTCGCGAATCGATTCGACGCCATCGAAACCGTCGACGGCTTCGACATCTCCGACGCCGACCTGAAATCGTCGGGCGAACTCTATCTCGAGCGTTGCAAAGCGTACAGAAAGCTGGGCCGGCCGTTCTTTACCGACAAGTCGCCGGGCAACTTTCACTTTCTGGGCCAGATCTGCGCGATGTTGCCGATGGCGAAAATCATCGACGTGCGCCGGCACCCGCTGGCCTGTTGTTTCTCCAATTTCAAGCAGTTCTTTCCGTTAGGCCAACCCCAAACCTACGACCTCTCCGACGTCGGACGCTATTACCGCGACTACGTGGATTTGATGGCGCATTTCGACGCGGTTCTGCCGGGCCGCATTCATCGCGTGATATACGAGGATCTCGTCGCCGATCCGGAAGCGCAGATTCGGGCGCTCCTTGCATATTGCGGCGTACCTTTCGAGGATGCCTGTTTGCGTTTCCATCAGACCGATCGCACTGTTCGCACCATAAGTTCCGAACAGGTGCGCCAGCCGATTTATTCGGACGCGAACGGACAGTGGCGGCATTACGAGGCGTGGCTTGAGCCGCTGAAGATCGCGCTTGGCCCCGTACTGGACGCCTACCCCGCTGCTCCGGATGGATTCGAGCGCTGACGCCGCGAGACGTAATTCCACTCAACACCGGCAAGTCATGGAACATGTGAACGAGAACAAGCGAAGCGAAGCAACATCCGTCGCGATCTCCCGAATTGCAGATCTGCTCGGCGTCGATGCGGCGGAAGCCGCGAAGGAAGCGAGCGGTGTCCTCGACGTTGCCCCTGGACAGCGTCAGGCCCTGATCGTCCTCGTCTCGGCGCTGCGGCTCCTGGGCCACGATGACGTGGCGCGGGAAATGCTTGAATGGATGGCCGAAGAGCGGCCCAGGCTCGCGGCGCCGCGGTACGAACTTGGCATGCTGCTGGCGAAAGCTGCGACCCGCCGCGAGTCGATCGCGCAGCTGTCCCAAGTCGTACAACTCGAACCCAACCATCCCACGGCCTGGCGTACGCTGGGCGATCAGCTCTCGCTTAACGGCGCTCTTTCGGGAGCCGGAAAGGCCTACGCCCGCCACATCAAGCTGTCGCTCAGAGAACTCAAACTGCTCGACGAACTGGAGCAGCTTGGCGTTTCGGAACTGGGCAAGATCGAAGGTGCGTTGCGCGCTAGTCTTGACGTCAATCCGACCGACGTCATGACGCTGCGGACGCTTGGGCGTGTTTGCATGCGGCTGATGCGGTATCGGGAAGCGCAAGTGCACCTCAGCCGAGCGCTCGAACTGGCGCCCGACTATACGCAGGCCCGCGAGACGTACGCCTACGCCCTCAATTTTGGCGCGCGGCATCGCGAAGCCAACGAGCAGTTCGACATTCTCGCGCAAGGCGACAATCGTCGGCGGAACGCTTTTAAGCTCCAGAAAATTCCCAACCTGATGTTGCTGGGAGACTACGACGAGGCGTTTCGAATCCTCGACTCATTGCGCAACGAAGAATCGGCCAACCCACTCTTCTGGTTGCAATATGGCCATGCCCTCGGGACGGTTGCCGGGCGAGGCGGAGAAGCCCGGGACGCTTACCGCAAGTGCCTTGAACTTGACCCCCAACTTGCTTCCGGGTGGCTGGCGCTCGCCCATCTCAAGAAGTACCGTTTCTCGCCGGCGGAAATCGAAACCATGCAGGGCCTTGCCGCGCGCGACGACCTGGAAGCCCAATACCTGTTGCATTTCGCGCTCGGACAGGCGCTGGAGAACGAGGCGCGCTACTCCGAGTCGTTCGAACAATATCGTCGCGGCAACTCCCTCGTGAGACCTCAAATCAAACTCGACACGACACTTCTGCCCGACATGGTCAAGGCCACGCGCGCCGTGATGACCAACCGGTTTTTTGCATCAAAAGCCGGCAGCGGTTGCTCCGCCGCGGACCCGATCTTCATCGTCGGAATGGCCCGTGCAGGCTCGACATTGATCGAGCAGATACTCGCAAGTCACTCGCTCATCGAGGGGACAAGAGAACTGCCCGAAATTATCGACATCGTTGCCGACTTGCACATGCGCTATCGCGATTCGCAACACCAATATCCCTCTTTATTGACGGTCATGGATGAGAAGGAATTCAAAATTCTGGGCGAGCGGTACCTGGAATCAACGCGCGCGCACCGGACCCTCGATCGGCCGTTTTTTACCGACAAAGCGGGTGAAAACTTCATGCACGTCGGTCTGATCCAGCTCATCCTGCCGAACGCCAAAATCATCGATGCTCGCCGGCATCCGCTCGGCTGCTGCTTCTCGTGCTACAAACAGACATTTCCTGTCGGCTCGATTCCGGAAAGTTACGATCTCGCCGACATGGCGCGGCACTACCGCGGCTACGTCGAGATGATGGCGCACTATGACAAAGTATTGCCGGGCAGAATTCATCGCGTGTTCTACGAAGACGTTTTGCGCGATCCGGAAAGCGAAGTCCGCCGGCTGCTGACCTATTGCCGTCTGCCGTTCGAAGAAGGCTGCCTGCGGTTCTACGAATCGGATCGCGCTGTCCGCACCATCAGTTCGCAACAGGTGCGCGAGCCGATCAACCGCGATGCCGGCGAAAAATGGCGGCACTACGAGCCCTGGCTTGGCGCGGCAAAGGAGGTGCTCGGCGATGTGCTGGCGCGATATCCGGATGTGCCTGCGTTCGACTGATCGAATGGGAGCGACAATTCTGCCGACCTCCGGATTTATGCTGCAGGTACAGCCTCTATGCTTCCATAGGAATGGGAAATGGCCTGCAGCTGAAACCTGATCATTTTTCTGACACTTGCCGCAATGCGACTTTCCTGCGTTTCGACCAGTTCCAGCAGTGCCAGAAATGCCATTCTGTTGAGATGCAGGATGTGGTCGAATCCTTCCTCGGGATTCCGCGCCCCCGCTTCCTTCAGGATGCGGACGAATATCGATTTCGGCACTCTGGGGCGTTTTATGCTGCCAATCATGAGACTGGAGAGCGCGACCCGGCCACTCTCAATCATGAATTTCGGGACCGGAAGAGCGCCGTGTTTCGAATCAAGATTGATGTCGTTGCCGACGACCAGTTCAGGTTCTTCCTTGCGGATCAACGGCATGCTGAATGCCATATCTTCGGGGCTCGCAAATCCATACCGCATGAACATGCTGAACGGGTCCCATTCGTCGTAGCGCATGAGCACCTCGTCCGGAATCATTCCGCCAACGGCGATACCGTTGTCGACCTCACCGTGACGCTGGGCCGAATACTCGTGATTAACCAAATCCAGAACAGGCGCCACGACATTGCGGCCCTTCCAGTGTAAGCTTCTGCTTTGCAGGAACCACTGTTCCGACGCTGCACTGTCTTCGGCGATCGTCCTTCCCCAGATGCGCTCGAGCACGGAGATTGCCTCAGGTCCGAGGCTTTTCAGTCCGGCAAGAAATGCCACGGAATCCGACCGGCCGTTGCCTCCCCAGGAAAAGGCGTTCTGATACCTCTCGAAAAACTCCCGTTCCCGCGCGCCGATTTCAGCCGATTCGACGACCTTGAGCCTGCCGTCCTCGAACGCGATATCTTCAACAGAGACCAGCAAACTCTCCGGGACCCGCAAATAGGTGTGATGCGTCGGATCAATCGGAAAAATTCCGCGGCCGCGCGGACCACCGCGCGGAAAGATATTCTGGACGCGGCCCCCCAGACGGTGAAAATCCGCAATCATCTCTGCCCAGCCGTAGGTCATCGGGTAGCACCCGCGCAAAATTCGCTCACAAGCAGTCTCTCCGCGCGCGCAAGGCGGCTGTACGAGGGCGATAGCCGGCGCGGCCAGCATCGCGGGCTTGCCGAAACGGTGAGGCGTTCAGGACGACATTTCATCAAACCCGGCTCCAGATTAAGGTGCTCGCGCTAGCTCAAAGGGCGCGCTCTTCTAAGCGACGAGCGGGTTAACCGTCCAGACGATATTGCTTGCCGGACCGCGCACCCAATCGGCCAGATGCGAGAGCATGGTTCGAAATCGCACGCACAGCACAAAAAGGACCGTACCGGCCGGACGGCCCGTAACCGTCAATATTGCTTGCGTTGCCAGGGTGCGGATTGCCGCCTATAAATTTCCGGGATTTGTTCAGTTTGGAGCCATGCACTGGAACAGATCCTCCTCCCGCGAACCGCCTTCGCGAATCCCATGGCTCGTGACATTTGAGGTCACGGAAGACCTGAAAGATGGCGTACGGCTGGGACGACATGATCGAAGAGTTTCGCACACTTGGCGGAGCGGCTGACAACATCGTGCAGCGCGTCGGCACGCGCGGACGCGGAATCTTTCCTATCGACAACGCAAAGCCGATCCGCCTCCACGTTCCGGAAAACCTTCTGATCCCGGTGGAGGATATCGAGTTCGTCGACGACAGGCTGAGAATTCGCGGCGCGTCCGCGGTGGGCGCGGCCGAACGGGACTTTGTCGAGAGGTACGAAGACGCCTTCTCCTGGGGCGCAGGCGGCCGCACGGATTGCGCAGCGTTTCTTGAAGGAATGAAGCACCTGGAGCTCGAGGCGTCGACCCACTCGGTCGTCAGCCCGCTCGTCGCATGCGTACGCGCGCACACGCGCTCGCGCGACTCCGTCGGACAACGATTCCTGGAAAGCAGGACAATTCTCCGGAACGATGCGGCTGTGCTGATGCCGCTCATGGAGTTGGTCAATCACGATCCATTCGCCCCCCCCTATGACGTGAGGGGCGGCGTCGCCATCGGGGGGGTGTTTCAGGACGAAGTTCTTGTTCGCTATACGATACAGGATGCCTTCGGCATGTTCATGAATTTTGGATTTGCCAGTGCGGAGCCGATGGCGTTCGGTCTGACCATGGATCATCCGGCTTCGTCCAAACCGGACGCTGACCGCCGGATCGTGATCAAGCGCGATATGGTTTTCAAAGGCAAACTCGGATCGTTTGATGTTCCCGAGTTCAAGATAGAAGGTGGCATCCTGACCCTTTCCTGTTTGATGCTCGGCGCTACGAGAGCCCCAAGGCTCCCCCGATCCATATTCTTCACCCTCCTAAAGGACGCAGGATGGCAGAGCTGGGCAGAAGAATTCGACCGCATCGCTCATGCGAACAGAATTGTCTTCCTGGATATGCTTGGCTCCATCGAGGCGCGTGAAGGAGAATTCGCCGTAACGGTCCGCAGAGCCCTGCGGCACCAGTTGTCCGCGTTGTCTTTTTATTTTGGAATTAGGCAACTCTGACCTCAAGAGCCCACGATTTTTGTAGAGTGAGTTTACCCACCGGACAACGGGGCGGATGTTGTGCCCTGCCCCGGCGTGCTAAGGTTCCTTGACGGAAGCGGATTCCGGGCTTAGCAACCTGCAAATGTCGTTTCGCAACATTGGAGCGCCGACGTGCTGTCAAGACAATCTGGAATTCCCGCGAAAACGGCAGTTCTCGTTTCAGCGCTCTTGCTTACCGGCCTAGGACAGGCGTCATCCGGCCCGGTAGCACCACAGCAGGTCAGGCCGGTGCCGGGTCACCCATGTGTAGATGATATGAAGCGATTCTGCAGCAAGATCGCTCCCGGTCAAGGACGCATACTCACCTGTTTGCGCCCTCACATGGCGGAGCTCAAGCCTTCTTGCCGAGAACGGCTGAAAAGCGTCCCCGCGACCTCCGGGCACCCCGCAGCGCCGAAGCAGGGAAGCCCGCCGAAGTAGACCGGCTCGCCTTGTCTACAGATAAAACCGCAGCGAGAGCTGGCCTTGCGTGTCGGACTGGTTTGGAGCGAGGCCCTCGACGTTGTGCTCATCCCGCGTACTGTCAATGTACAGGACTTCGCCGGTCAGCCGCAGCCAGTCTTTGGGCACCCAGGTCGCGGCAAAGGTCAGCGCGTAGCCGTTTTCGCTGAGAAAGGAATTGCCGGCCGTATGGGTGCGGAACAGGTCTCCGCGCGCGGCGAGCCGCCAGTCGTCGCGTTCCCAACCGATGAGCGCATACGCCGAATCGAAATTCGTGATGCTGGAAAATCCGGGAAACGGCGTGATGATGGTCTCACCGCTAAGGCCCTGGGCGAGCAGGGTGAACTCTTCCCAACTGTTCGAAAAGCCTGCATCCCAAAAATCCGTACGCCAGGCAAAGTAGTCGCCGTCATGCGCCGCGGGATCCGCTTCGTTGTCGTAACGAAACAATTGAACGCGCCATGCGTCCGTGTCGCTCCAGTCTGCACCGGCGTACCAGCCCGCCCGGTGGTCGATCTCATCGAAGATCGGCGTCGTGTCGGGATAGGGCTCGTGAAACAGGATGAGTGTTGCGTCCGGCTCGCGCAGGTCGTCAAAGAGCGCGGTTGGCCGGTCGTCGAAGGTCCAGCCGCGATCGGCCATCATCACGCCGGCGGGATCATTCCAGCCGAACAGCGAGCCGATCAGAGACAGCGTTCCTTCTTCGCGGCGCCATTCGAGCGTTCCTTCGCCGCCGATCGTGCGCAACTCGTCTCCAAACCAGCTGTTGATCGCCGATGGCGTCAGCGTCCAGTGGCTGGTCCACCCGACTTCGTCGTTCTCGAGCGAAAAGGGCGCAAAAAAAGCGCCCGCCTTGACGGACCAGCGCCATGGCGTCGTCGACACCGGCCGGTAACGCAACCAGCCTTCCATCGGCAGCACGAAATCCTTCTGCGTGTCGTCGGCGCGCACAACCGCGACGGCGACGAGTTCGGGCGAGAGGAGCGCCGTCGCCTGACCGTAAGCATCCCCGAACTGAAAATTGGAATCCCCTTCGCCGTAGCGGGTTTTTCCGAGCCCGCCGTCGATCCACGAGCGTTCGCCCGCCGGCGCGACGAGGCGGAAATCGGCGAACCCGTCGAACGAAAAGTCGACCGCATGGGCCGATTGCGTCAACACGAAAAACGCCGCGACGCCGAGAGGCGCTAACGCGCAATCAGGCCGCATACCCGACTGCCTGCTGGGCGACCGGCAATTCGATCGTGACGAGCGTGCCCTGCCCCGGCGTGCTCGCAACCGAGATGGTGCCGCCGTGCATCTCCGCGATCGCCCGCGCATAGGCGAGCCCAAGGCCAGCGCCCTGGTGCTGTCCATCGAGCGCGGAGCGCAGCCGGTGAAACGGCTTCAGTACGGACTGCAGATGCTCGGGCCTGATGCCGACGCCGGTATCGGAAACCCTGATCGCGACGCGGTCGCGCTGGATTCGATTTGCTATGGTAACCCTTCCACCAGCGGGGGTGAATTTGATCGCGTTCTGTATGATGTTGGAGAACGACTGCCGCAGCTTTTGTGCATCGCCGTCGACGCGTATGCCGTCGACGCAAGGGGCGAGCACCAGTTCCACTTCGGCGCGGCGCGCAAGAGCGCGGTGCATCTCCACCGCTTCCCGCAAAAGCATGCCGACGAGAAGCGGTTCGCGCGTAATCGACAGATTGTGCGATTCCGCCTGGGCGAGATCGAGCATCCGCGCGAAGAGATCGCGCAAATGTTCGCCGCTTCCCTGAATGTCGCGCGCATATTGCAGGTAGCGGGGGTTTCCGAGCGGGCCCAGCACCTGTTGTTCGAGCATCTGGCTGAAGCCGACGATCGCGTTCAGCGGCGTGCGCAATTCATGGCTCATGTTGGCCAGAAACTGCGACTTCGCTTCATTCGCCTTTACCGCTTCGACGCGCGCGATTTCCGCCGCTTCCATGGCACCTGTCAGCGCCGCCTCGCGATCCGCGATCGCGCCGGTCATCCCGGCAATGGCTTCCGTCAGGCGCCCGATCTCGTCGTGCCCGGGCGACGGCAGGAGCGCGTGGCCGTAGTCACCCGCGGCAATGCGTTGGGCGGCTCCGGCGAGCGATTCCAGCGGACGCGACACGCGGCGCACGATGAGAGTCGCACCGCCGGCGGCGACGATCAGGGCAGCGCCAAGCATGAGCAGCATCGGCGTGATCAATCCTCTGTACGCTGCAAGCGCTTCGCTCAGGGGGAAATCAATGATCGCGGCAACCGGCGCGCTCGCTTCCGCGGTCTTCAGCGGCGCAACGATGGCAAGCGACCGCGAATCGTCGTGCAGCAAGATCCTCGGCGCGCGCGCCTCTTCGACGATCGCCGGCAGGTCGAAATCTCCGGCGCCATCCGTTCGCGCCAGAACGCGCCAGGTACCATCTGCCGTCCTCGCGGCGAGCGCGATCGGGTGCGGCGACGAAGAAATGCGGCGAATCTCGTCGAGCATTGCGCCGTCCAGCGGTATTGCGGCGGCGATGAACGCGATGGGAAGCGGCGCACGGACAGGAACGACCACCATCCAGTACACATGGCCGGCGAGCGTCACCAGCGCGGTGCCGCGATCGCTTTCCGCCGCCATGCCAAGCAGCGTCGCAAAAGGAAACTTGCCGCCGGCCGGTTGTGCTGTTTCGGTATCGGCGGAAATCGTTCCGTCGAGCCGTACAAGCATCATGCGCGCGGCGCCGATGCGGTGGCCGTGATTGCGCAACACCGACAATTCCGTGTCATGGTCGCTTTTGGCGATCGCCGAGCGCAGCGCATAGTCGAGGGCAAGCACCTGCACGCCTTCGGTCGAGCGTTGGGCGAGAAAATCCACCTGCCGCATGAATGCCTGCATTGCCGCGGACAATTCGCGTTTTCCGCGTTCGACAATCTGTCCACGCAGATAGGTATAAGCGAAAAGGGCGGTCGCGGCCTGCACGCAAACGAGCGTGGCCATCAGAAACAGTGCGAGACGGTTGCGGAAGCTCATCGCAGCGCCTACGCTCAGTACATCTGCATGTGCATGGATTTTTTCCCCGAAGCCACGGTCCCGCGCACCGGCAGGGTGATGGTCGTTTTCGTGCCCCCTGCCGCGGCGGCAAGAGCAAACGGGCGCAAGGTCGTGCCCAGCTGCGGATGCCAGGCCGTGCCGCGGTAATTCCCGGGCGGCAGCGCGACGAACGAGATGACGCCTTTCGCGTCAGTTCTGGCCGCGAACGGCGAAACGGCAACGTACACATAGGTGATCATGCTGTCATGGATGTTGCATCCGATCGCGGCGATGCCCGCGGTGTCGAAAACAACCGGCGGCGAACGCTGCCCCTCGTCGATCTCGAACGCGAACTGCTTGATCGGCGAAAACGAGTAGACCTGATGCATGGTCGTATCGTTGTTGGTGAAAACGAC
>Ga0070731_10000754_pt1 | contig 38948 bp, 32 predicted proteins | sample Coa_R1_2_FD_66448 | JGI IMG/M metagenome (GOLD analysis project Ga0070731, IMG submission 66448) | Surface soil microbial communities from Centralia Pennsylvania, which are recovering from an underground coalmine fire - Coalmine... | ecosystem: Environmental > Terrestrial > Soil > Unclassified ...
CTTCCCGCCCTCGAGGAACTGAAGCAGGAAGTTCTCGGCCGGCACCGTGAGCTTCGGCATCGGGAGATGGACCGGATCGAAGACCACATCGTCCGCGAAGAAGTCGGGCAGGACGGCGTACCGGGCCCCGGCCGGAACGCCGGCTCCCACCCCGCGCACGAGGATGGCGGCGGCATTCTGGCCCGGCGTGGCCGCGACGAAGCCGGCGGATCCCAGGGAGAACTCCGCGTCGGCCGCCCCCGCCGTGACGCGAAGCACGGTCTTGCCCGACGCGTTCTGGACGAGCTCGGCCTTCGTGATGGGGACTCCGTCGGACGATGCCGAGGGCTGGAGGACCAGTTCCACTCGGGGGTGAGCCGGATCGCTCTTCAGGGACACCAGGACGCCCGGATGTCCTGCCTCCGCGGAGAGCGTCATCGCGCGGTTCTCGAGGACCACCGCTCCGGGCGGCCGGTCCTGACTCCGGATGGCCGCCGCCGCATTCCAAAGGAGAAAAGCCGCGACGAGGACGGTGCAACGCTGGGTCATGAGTCCTCCAGGGTCAAGGCCGGGGCCAGACGGGGCGACCGCTCGCCGCTTGGGCGGTCGCCGGGGCAGTTCCTTCCGCGGGAGTCGGGCCCGATATCCCCAGCGATTCTACGTTCCCGGCCCTGGGAATGCGATCCACTCGCGATCCCCTTCCGAAAGGCGGCCCCGCCCGCGAGGCGGGCCGAGGGCCGCCAAGGAGCAAGGCTTTAAGGACGATTCGCCGTTTTGGACGCCCCGAGTTGCTTCGCGACCCAGCCTGCCACGCCAACGACGGGGGACGCGGCGCTGATTAGAACGATTAGGGCTCCGGGGCCGATCAGGAGTCGCATCCACCCGACGGACGGCCACGTGAGCCCGTAGGCAAACGGCACGCCCAGGGCGAGGGTGATCGCGAGCGTCGCCGTCGACACGATCCCGAAGCTCGTCCTGGATTCCTGGGGCGTCCGAGCGGAATCCGTTGCAAACACCCCCATTAGGAGGGACAGGAATCCTCCCAAGAGACCGAATCCGGCCATTCCCCACCAGAAGCTGGGGGCCCGGAACCCTTGGTATCCGGAGGACCCATGCGTCCCCAGGTACCAGATCGATAGAAGAACCATCACCGCTCCGGAGCCCCACCCGAGGATTAGCACCCGGATCCACGAGTGGAGAGGGGAGCGGAAGGAAAGCGGCTGAAGGCGGGCCCAGGGTAGAACCTGCGGAAGAAACAGGCCTGCCAGCAGGACCGCATCGATGGCGAGCGCCGTGAACAGCTCTCTCAGGAACACGGATGGAGTGTAGCACACTCGATCCGGGGGTCCGGAATCCCTAAAGGCCCCCAGGAGACAGCCCTGATCGTCAGATCTGATCGTTCGTGACGATCAGCGAGGGCTGCCGGCTTTGATTTGCTGAAAGACCGGCGAGAGCCTCCGCTCCGCATATCGGAAAGAATCTCCAAAGACGAAGGCGAACACCGCAAGAGCCGCGACCAGAACTCCGACGGTCACCCATCCTCGGGGAGTAAGCCTCCGGAGCGCCGGCCGTACGCAAATCAGCGACAGCAACCCGGTGATCACCACGACCGCATCGAGGCTGGCCCGCTGCCGGTAGGGACCTCTCAAATGGATCCAGATCCCGAACTCATCGAAGGTCAGGGCCAACCCGATTGCGTAGATGGAAGCGGCGGTCGTAAGCGCCCGTCCCTTGGGGGGCTTCAGGATCAGCACTCCGCCCCCTGCCGGGTAACGCGCCATGACGAGCCCGGCGTCAGAGCTTCAACCCTAAGGCCCTACGACTCCTTTCACCGGAAAGCGACCATCACGGTTGCTGCTTCATCCAGGAGAGTGCCTCTTCCTCGTCGTCCGTAATCTTGAATCGTTTCGCGCCTCGGTTGTTGGCGACGTCCCCTAGAAATCCTGTGATGTGCTCCTTCCGGACGACCACGGCAATCGTGTACTTATCTTGGAACAGATCTGCGAGGTAGATCCCGAACTTGTATTTATCGAGAACGGAAAACCCTTCTTCGGATCGACGTAGGTCGAACACGTACCGGTAGACACCCGTAGTTACAGCATTCCCCTTCACCGACTCCAAGAGGTGGGTCATCGTGGCTGGGGTTCTGAGCCCCAGGTAGGTGACGCAGTAGTAGTTTCCGGATTCATCGAACTGTGCATCCATCCCCTTCAATATAGAGCTCGAAAACCCACGACGTCCGATATTCGGAGCGTGTCAAGAATCCGTCAGCGTCCAGACCGAGGTCGGAGGGAGCGTCGGTCACGGTCCGGGCTCGCCCGGAGGGAGTGCCGCTCGGATCCGTTTTCCCAGGTCCCGAAGCGCGATCTCCTGCTCGTCGAGCTCGCGAGCAACAGATGCGTGGGTGGCACGGCCGACCTTCACCGCATCGATCGTTCCCAGATTGTTCCGTGCGGCGTCGACGTTACGGAGCAGTTCCTGGATCTGCGTCTCCTCGATCGGTCGACCGTTGCCGTAAAGCTCGTGAAGTTTGTGATACTCCGTCCGGATCTTGTCGACAAAGGCTCCGCGCAGAGCGGTCAAGAGATCGACGAATGCTCGGTGATGGGTGTCGTAGGCGCGGGACAGGGTCTTGTACCGTTCGTGCAGCTCGGGCGAGCTCTTCCGCGGCACGTGGATGAGCGCCTGGGCAACCTGGGACAGGGTGGTTCCGACCTCCAGGTAGCGCTCCGCTGCATCGTCGGATTCGGCCCGGTCGAGGAGCGCCGCGGCCCCGGCGCGGGAGGTCCCCAGTCGGATCGCTTTCTCGAGCGATTCCAGTTCATGCTCCATCCGCTCTGCCCAGGATTGGCTCCCCTGGATCGACGCCCGGAGCTGGTCCATCTCGGTCCGGGCTTCCTTCCAGTCCGCCGCGACCACGCGTTTGCGGATCTCGTCGATCCGCTCCCGGACTTGCGCCAGGGCCAGTTCCCGTTCGATGACATGCTCCTTCCAGAGCGCCTCCTTCGTTCGGATCCGGGCTTCCCCGAGGGAGCGGGCCAGGTCGGAGGAGGGCGTCGACTTCCGGTGCCGACGCTTCTCAAAGATGCCCTCGCGGATCACCTGATCCAGTTTCGACCGGAATTCCGAAATGGTCCATCGTGCCTTCACGTCCTTTTCGCGACCGATCTCGATCAAGGCCTCGAATTCCTGGGAGATGGCCGGGAGGAATTCGTGGAGGTGCGTGGGATGTCGCTTCGAGGGATCCGAAAGCCAGGACAACACGCCCTCGGCGTCCATGCCCTCGTAGGCCGCATGGCCGGTCACCATTTCGAAGAGCAGCGTGGACAGCTGATAGACATCCGTGCGCGGCGTCGTCTTGGACCCGGACAGGCCGGATCCCGTGGCCGCCTGCTCGGGAGCCATGTAGCGGGGCGTGCCGAGACGAACGCCGACCATCGTGAGCTGTTCGGCGGGAGACTCCTCGATCCACTTGCCGATGCCGAAGTCCATGATGACCGCACTCTGGGACTCCCGGCGGATCATGATGTTCGCCGGCTTGAGATCCCGGTGGACGATGCCCTTGGATTGAATGTACTCGACGGCGTTGGCCACTTCACCGATCAGCCGGGCCGCCAGCGGGAGCGGCATTCGCCGGCCCTCGAACTGGTCCAGATGCTCTTCGAGCGTTTTCCCTTCGACGTACTCGAGAAGCAGGCACCATCCCAGCCCGGGATCGCGCACGAGGCCGAAGCGGCGGACGATCCCCGGGTGCTCCAGGCGCCGCAGGAGATCGTTTTCCTTGATGAAGCGTCGCAGGGATTCCCCCGCCGCAGCGGCGACGTCGGAAGGGTCCCCCGGCCGGGACGCCTGCAAGACCTTGACCGCGATCGTGCGATCCTCCCGAAGAAGCGGATCGATGAGGCCAAGCCAGTCCTTGAACTCCTCGTCCGCGCGGATCGGATCCTCCTGCCGGCGCTTGTGGTACTCCCGCCAGAGTCGCGCTGCCGCGCCGTACACCCGCTCCCGGCTCTTGGGATCGAGCATGGGCGTGGGCAGCCTCGAGCTTTCCGGGGAGGCCTCTTCGTAGGGGATGTCTCCCAGACCCAGCCAATGGGGACTTTCCTCCCCCCACACGATCCGTTCCGCCAGAAGCCCGAGGGGATTCAGGATCTTTCCCAGGTAGATCTGACCGAAACCGCCCTGAGCCAGAGGGACGGGCGCCAGTGCCGCAATTCCCTGCTTAAGAAGCAGGACGGGTTCGCCCGCAGGGGACTGCGAACTCCGGCCTTCACTCGGGGTGTCGTTGGGGGCGATTCTCACCGTGTCCGACATGGATCCTCGCTTGCCCTCGCAGGGATACCTCTGAACTTTCCGACGGGATGGGCCGGTTCCGAGAGCAAGGTCCGCTTCGCCGCGAAGGCAAGGGGTTAACCTCTCTCCCCGACCGACGGGAGCCAGGAGCCTATCATAGGTCCTTCGGCCGATCCACTGCATCCTCACGGCTTCAGCGCAGTAGATTGATTCGGTTCTCTGGTGCCCCCTCGGACGCCAAAGCGCCCGGCCGCCTCGAACCAACCACAAAAAAAGGAGGGAGCCGTTTTGGCGGCCCCCTCCTTTGAAACGGCGAGGTGCGGCGTGAGCGGAGTTACTTCTTCGGATTCTCCGTCACGAGGCGGTCGAGCATCTGCTTCTGATCACTGCTGCAGATCTCTTTGATCTTGCTCACGATCTCGTTGCGGACCTCGGCCTTCTTTTCCGCATCGCCCTTCTCTTCCACGTCCTTGGCCTTGTCCTTGAACTCCTCGTAGATCGACACGACCTTCTTCTCCTGCGCCGCGGTCAGGGTCAGTTTCTCCTTGAGCACCTCGACCGAGGGCAGCCCCAAGGGTCCGGGTGCCTTGGTGTCGGCCACGGCCACGCCTGCCAGCAATGCGAGCGCGAAGGCCGCCACCACGCCAACGAGTGCAATGCGATGCATACGTTCCTCCAATCCAATGAAACCTTCACCACCTGAGCGATCTTTCCGACCAGGCTGGCCCCGGACGGGTCTTGCCTCGTGGGGTTCTCCGCAACGGGCCTTGCGGCACGCTCCCACTCCGCACATCAACGTAAGACGCGCCCCAGCGGAAGTAGCAGAGATTTTCAAAACTCCACGAAAATCCCCAGGACCTGCCCGCTGTCCCATGCCCTCGTCGGATGGCGAAGGAGGACACCTCGGATCGGGCCTTGGACGTCGAAGACCGAAGGAAAGGTGTCCTCGAAGTTCGCGGATCGACTACACTGGGGATCGTTCCACTGAATCCACCAATGAACTCTCGCCCGGACCCGAATATCCAGGACTACCTTCGGGACATCCAGGATGTGCCCTTGCTCACCGCCCCCCAGGAGCGCGATCTCGCCCGGCGGATGAAGAAAAGCTCGTCGCCTCGGGAAGAAGAGCGAAGAGACGCCGAGGAAGCGCGCCAGCACTTCATTCGAGCGAACCTGCGCCTCGTCGTCAGCATCGCCAAGTATTTTTCGCAACGGGGCCTTCCGCTGGCGGATTTGATCGAGGAAGGAAATCTCGGACTCCTCCACGCGGTGACGAAGTTCGATCCCTCCCGGGGCTTTCGCTTCTCCACGTATGCCACCTGGTGGATCCGGCAGGCGATCCGCCGCGGCCTCATCAATACCGCAGGGTCCGTGCGAATCCCAAGCTACCTGGTGGAAATCATCGCCCATTGGAAGCTCTTCGAGCGCACCTTTACGCAGCAGCACGGCCGCTCCCCTTCCCGCGAGGAAGTCGTAGCCGGGCTCAAGCTCGGGAAGTCCGGCGGCGATCTTCTCGAACGGGCCACCCTCTCGATCCAGAACTTCTCCCGCCCCGTGAGCCTGGATGTGCTTTCCGCCTCCACCGGCCAACTTGAAGATAGCCGCGCCGGAGCGGCTTCAGGCCCCTCACGGGAAGCCGCGCCGGATGGGCCGCAGATCGAAGGGTTCCTGAAGTCGATCAGTCCACGCGAAGCGGAAGTGCTGAGGCTCCGGTACGGACTCTACGCCGGGCACGCGATGACCCTTGACGAGATCGGCGAAAAGCTGAACCTGACTCGAGAGCGGATTCGGCAGATCCAGAAGGCGGCCCTGCGCAAACTTCAGGAAAAGATGACGAAGTCGTAGCACCGTCGGGGGAATGGATCCCAGGACTGACCTGCCCACGCCCGCTCCCCCTGCCCAGGCGATGGCCCGCGGACGCGGCTCGGCCCCGCTTAGAAGCTCCGCCGGCCGGTCGCGCGGGAGGGAGCCGGATCCGGAGCAGGGCTCCCCGAGAGGGTGATCCCCACCACTTCCAGTTCCTCCACGGTCGTCCCTCCGGGGGACACGTGGACGACCCGCCCTTGGAGCTCGACCGAGGTCGCATGGGGGCCCGGCAGAAGGAGGGTGAGATCGCGCCCCATCGGGTTCGCCGCCGCATACGCGTAGAAGAAATGCCGGGGGTGGACGCCATGCGGACTATAGGCCCACCGCTGGGGCCAGACGGGCAGATTGTAGTCCATCCGTAGGCCTGCGGGACTCCGGTCGATGATCTCCGCCCTCGACACGGGTAGAGGCTTCGGGGACGCAGCATCTTGAAGAGAGCACGCCATTTTCTCCGACTGCCGAGGACCGCGGCGACGTTCGGAGCGCAGCGACGGAGGCAGGAGAACCTTTCTCCCGAGAAGCCCCTGACACCCTTGGATCTTTTCCTGCAGGGCATCTCGGCTGGGAGGTCTGGGAAGGAGATCATTGGCGCCCGCGATGAGCGCTTGCTGCGCCAGAGCCGCCTTTCCTTCGGGGCAGCAGACGATCAGAGCGGCACCCTGAGCCGGCGACTCTTCTCGGATCTTGGGAATCGCCTCCCGGGATTCTTCAAGATCCAGGAGGACCACCTCGGGCCGCTCCTCTTGCACGAGCTGGGAGATCTTGGCGAGCGAGGCGTGCTCCTGGACGTCGTGGCCGGTGGAAAGGAGCGCGCTCACGAGGAACGCTCGAAGGAGATCATCGGAGACCACGACCAGGACTTTCGCTCGGGGAATCAGCGGATAGCGGACCGAGGTTCCGCCTCCCTGGATCGTTCTGGTGCGCGTCCCGGTTTCCCGGAGGCCCCGCAGGGGTTCCGGCTGTTGGGACCGGTAGCGGTCCACCTCCTGGGAGAGCGCCGCCAGCCCGCGATGCTGGATCGTGACCATCAACACGTTCGCGACACGGACGCGGGCCAGATCCTCCGCCGTCAGCGGCCTCCCGGCAGGGACGACGAGTTCCTGGCGGAGATTCCGGATGTCTTCCACGAGGATGTCGCCCTCGACCGCTTGAGCGGGGAGGATGCGCTGGACGCCGAGTGATTTTCGCGCCAGGGCGATGTCTTCGTCGAACTCGGCCAGATGGAGGTCGGTGAGGAAGGATTCGCGGAGCATCTTGGCGTGGGCCAGCGATAGGACCTCTCCCGTCCCATGAAGCTTCTGCCCCGAAGCGTGATAGATCGCCGTCTCCACGACGACCGACCCCAGCCGGGCGATTTCCTGCCGCAGGAAGTCGGCCGTGATTTTCTTCATGGCATTCCGTGGATCATGGAGTTTATCTCCTAAAGAACCCGGATCGCACGTCATTTCGAGCCGTCGGGCGAAAGGCCTCAAAAAGACGTCCACCCAGCCCAGGTCGGCCGCCTGGAGCGAGAGGATCGTTGGTCGAGAGGGGGCGCTCCTGGAACGGCAAAGGAGGGATCCCGTGACCGATGCCTAGGGCCGCATCTCCCCTGCTCCTTCTTCGGGGCTCTTGGTTTGGGCCTGGGCTTTCAGCAAGGCCACCAGCTCAAGGAGCTTGTCGGCAATGGACTTTTGGAGTTCAGGGGCGGTGGTCGGGGGAACGCGGAGGAGAGCCTCGATTTTACGGAGCAGGTCGGAGGACTCGCGGAAGCCGCACTCGGGACACCCCGCGGAAAGCGTCCTCACCAGGTCTCGAGCCGTCGCGCGGCGGGCCTCGTCGTGGATGTCGCGGAGAAGCTCGACCAGGACAGCGTCGAGGATCAGGATGCAGCGGGGGATGCCGGCTGGGGAGGGCTGCTGGCTTCGATTTGCTGGAAGACCGGCGAGAGTCGCCTCTCGGCATACCGGAGAGAATCTCCGAAGACGACGGCGAACGCCGAAAGCAGGAAGATGCCGTAGTTCAGGTGGTGAACGTGGGTACCGCCCAGGTGAAGATACAGACTGGGGATCCGGTGGGTCATGATGAGGAGGACCATTAGCCGGGCCAGGGGAAACGTCAACACGAAGGCCGCGAGAACCATGGTCCCGAGACGCCGGGAGGACGGCGCGAGCGGACTCGTCGGTGGATCGCCCTGCGGCCCCGACTCTTGGCCCGCCTCCCCGGCAGGCTTTAAGGGAGGGTTGGGGGTCACGGTCGATTCCGAAGGGATGGACGCGCGGATCTCATTCCTCAAGCAGGATTGCACGAAGGGGCCATCGCAATTGGGTTCATAGATTATCCCGGGGAACATGTTGAAATCCGAAGAAGGAATTCTGGGCAAGACACCTTTTTCGATTCTGAGACACATTGAGATAACGAAATTGAGAGGAACTGCATCGTACTAATGTGCTGAAGCGGGTGATTAATGGCCTCAAGTGCCTATCTTGCGGATAAGTTCAATAGACGTCCAACCACGATACGAATGAAATTGGATCCGGTCTGTGCAACCAAGATCGAACCTGGTCTTGCGGTGATGGATCAAGGCCCCAGGAAAACATACTACTTTTGCTCAGAGTCTTGTAGGAGGAAATTCAAAGACAATCCAATCGACTTTCAATTCTAGGCACTTTTTTTGGAGATTTGCGCTCAATCCGGCCTACGATCCCCACTAATACCTCATCGGATTTCAGGCACGTAATACTTCCTGGGTTTCCAGAAGAAAAGGTTGCCCATGGTCCCACGTCTCTTCTGGCACTGCCCTTCCACCGAATTCTGAGACAGAGCACTACTTAGGGCTCTCCACTTCCCAGTTCGACCAACCTCTGGCGTAGTCCTGCCCACTTGTCGTTGACCTGCCGAATTGTTTCACGTAAACTTTTCAGCTTCTGATGGCGACCTTTCGAGCTCCCACCGAAGTTGATGCTGCGAAAAAGGTATTGGATCTATTCAATTCCTCGAAGGATTCGCTTCAGGAACGACTTGACACTTTCCCAAAGTACGCAAGGCGACCCGTCCTCACAAGATTTTTAGCGCTATACGAAATCTTCAAGAGGGTCTTGAAGGTGAAAGGATCCATCGTCGAATGTGGGGTATTCCGTGGATTTGGACTAATGAGCTGGGCAAAGCTTAGCGCTATTCTCGAGCCCACAAACCTAACTCGTAGAATTTACGGATTTGACTCATTTACAGGGTTTCCTGACTCACACAAGAAGGACAGAAATTCGATCGAATCGGCGGCAAGAGGAAAACTATGTGCCGATTCTTTTTCGGAACTCACTTCGCTAATCAGCCTTTATGATCAAGATCGATACTTAGGTCATATCGGCAAAGTTAAGTTGGTCAAAGGGAATGCGCGAAAGACTATCCCACAGTTTATTCGCGAGAACCGGCACCTGGTAGTGAGCTTACTTTTCTTAGATTTTGACCTATATGAGCCTACCCGCGTTGCTCTGAGGCATTTCATTCCAAGGATGCCAAAGGGGTCGATAGTGGCATTTGATGAACTTGACAATCCCATTTGGCCTGGAGAAACGGAAGCCCTTCTTGAGGAAGGTGGAATACATCGACTCAAGATTCAACGCCTAAGTTTTGACCCTTATATAGGGTTCGCTGTAATTGAGTAGACTGTGAGTCCCTCCCAACTTGCATCGTTAGCGAAGAGAATTCGCTCGCACGCATTAATCATGACTCACAGCGGGCGAGCTTCTCATATCGGATCAATTCTCTCCATTGTAGAAATACTTGCGGTCTTATATGGGAAAACGCTTCGGGTCGATCCAGCCAATCCCAATTGGCCGGATCGCGACCGATTCATCTTGAGCAAGGGGCACGCAGCTGCAGGACTTTACGCAACCCTCGCGGAACAAGGTTTTTTCCCAAAGGAATGGCTGGACTCACATTATCAGGATGGTTCTCGGCTCTGTGGCCATGTTTCACACCTAGGCCTCCCGGGCATTGATGTGTCTAGTGGTTCTCTCGGGCATGGATTATCGATTGCCGCCGGCATGGCGCTAGTCAGCAAACGAGACAAACTGCCGTGGCGAGTATTTGCCCTATTGAGCGACGGGGAATGCGATGAAGGCTCGACTTGGGAACCAATTCTATTCGCTCCACACCACAAACTGGACAATCTAGTGGCGATCGTTGACTACAACAAGATTCAGAGTCTAGCGCCAGTCTCAGAAACATTGGGACTTGAGCCATTTTCGCAAAAATGGCAGTCCTTTGGTTGGTCGGTGAAAGAAGTAGACGGGCACAACTTGGATCAGCTCTCGACAACCTTCAATAGCATACCCTTTGAACCGAACAAGCCTAGTTGCGTGATTGCCCATACGATCAAAGGGAAAGGAATCTCGTTCATGGAAAGTTCGGTACTGTGGCATTATCGTCCGCCTGATGCAGCCGAGCTGAAAAAAGCTCTAGCGGAGCTCGATAATCACTCATGAGAACGTCGTTTGTCAAAGCCCTCACTGAACTTGCCGCAAACGACAAGAGCATAAATCTCATTACTGGCGATTTGGGTTTTGGTGTTTTAGAGGATTACTCTCGCCGATTCCCTCTGCAGTTCCTAAACGCTGGCGTCGCCGAGCAGAACATGACGGGACTTGCGACTGGAATGGCGCTTAGTGGGAAGACAGTGTTTACCTATTCGATTGGGAATTTTCCCACTCTTCGATGCCTCGAGCAGATCAGAAATGACATCTGCTACCATCGAGCGAATGTCAAGATCGTCTGTGTTGGTGGGGGATTCGCATACGGCCCATTGGGAATCTCTCACCATGCAACAGAGGACCTAGCAATCATGAGATCGCTTCCCAATATGACAGTGGTGGCTCCAGGCGATCCCATCGAGAGTGAGGCTGCCACGCGAGCCTGCGCCTACCTACAAGGACCTTGCTATCTTCGTCTAGGGAAATCCGGAGAACCTAGGATTCACAAAGAGCCAATCGAATTCCAGATTGGACGTTCCATCGAGGTTCGACGGGGTTCGGATTTGTGCATTTTCACAACAGGTGGCATACTTCCTGTGGCAGTTCAGGTCGCAGATGACCTTGAGAAGCTTGGAATAGGCGCTCGAGTCCTTAGCTTCCACACCGTAAAACCAATCGACAAGCAAGCTATAATTGCAGGAGCCAGGGAGACAAGGCTCGTTGTTACGATGGAGGAGCACAGTGTGATCGGGGGCCTTGGAGGAGCTGTAGCAGAGGTCCTAGGTGAAATCCCAGAAGCCCATGCTCCCGTTAAGAGAATCGGCATACCTGATACCTTTAGTTCCGAAGTGGGAAGTCAAGGATACCTGAGGAACTTCTATGGTCTTTCGCCAGATAGGGCAAGGGCGTCCATTCAGGCTTGGCTGGGTAAAACCTAACGATCGGGTTATTCTCGTTGTACACCATCGCGAGCACTGAGGCCCCATTACAGCTAGGTCAAGAATGGACTCCTTAGGAAGACCGATTCTATCATCGGCCCCTCAATCCAAGATGGCGGAATCATCTACGGATCGGGGATCCGGCGAACGAGTTGCGACGCTCTTCATCGCAACTCTTAGGCAATTGACGGGCAACCGCCCTCACTTAGCGGTCGTACTTGCCTCACTGGGAGTCTTTGCATTTTCCTACTCGTTATCCTTCTTGCTCAGATTTGAGTTTAAGATCCCTAGGCCCGAGCAAGAATTCATGTTCGCCACACTTCCCTTTGTCCTCCTAATTAAGCTCGTTGTCTTCTATGTGTCTGGAATTTATCGCATTCTTTGGGCTTACGTTGGAATACGCGACCTATTCAGGATTCTACGCACAACTGCCTTCGCTTCCGGAGTGACCATAGGCGTTAACTTCGTGTTGTGGCGGAACTTTATGGCCCCCCGAAGCGTGGTTGTCATGGATGGCCTCCTTACGTTCTTGTTGATCGGTGGCTTGTACGCTGTCCTAAGACACTTACGCGAAGTGGTGGGGTCCACGCCAAGACAAGTATCAGAGCCTGTTGTGATTATCGGCGCTGGCGATGCCGGTCAATCTTTACTCCAGGAAATCCAACGGAATCCTTCTCTTGGAGCGTCGGTTATTGGGTTCCTCGATGACTCTATTGTAAAGCAGGGCCATTCCCTTCGAGGCGTTCCTGTCCTTGGAAGAATCACTGCCGCTCGAGAAATCGCATATCGCCTTGGCGTGCGTAAGGCCTTTGTCGCAATTCCCAGTGCAAGTGGTTCTGTGATCCGAAGGATTGTTACAGATCTTCTTAGTGCAGGACTGGCGATCAAAATACTGCCGAACATCGAAAGCACCCCTGGCTCATCAAACGCCTCTAGCTTTCTCCCTCTTCTTCGTGGGGTTACAGTTGAAGATCTTCTCAGGCGGGATCCTATTGTACTAGACGACAGCGCAATTTCAGAGTTCATCCACGGTAAAGTCGTCCTAGTTACCGGGGCGGCAGGCAGCATAGGATCTCAGCTTTGCCGTCAGATAATCCATTATCTTCCGGCTCGATTAATTGTTCTGGATTGTGCCGAATCGCCGTTGCACGACATCCTTCTAGAATTAAATACTCTCACTGGACATGTAGAGATCACCCCAGAGTTTGCCGACATTACGAATGCTGCGCGAATTGGGGGAATCTTCGCAAAGCACCAACCTAAGATAGTGTTCCATGCAGCCGGCTTAAAACATGTACCGATGATGGAAAGGCATCCACGCGAAGCGATCCGCGTCAACGTAGGGGGAACTCGCACAGTTGCGACAGCTGCTCAGGCTATTGGAGCTAGTGCCTTTGTACTGATCTCCACAGACAAGGCGGTAAATCCATCAAATACAATGGGAGCAACAAAGAAAATAGCTGAGACAATAGTTAAGGACATGAGTGCCTCCAAGACTCGATTCATGGCAGTGCGCTTCGGGAATGTCCTGGGAAGTAATGGAAGTGTCCTGAGAATCTTCAAGAACCAACTTGAACGCGGGGGACCCTTGACTGTAACCCACCCCGACATGCGCCGGTATTTCATGACCATACCTGAGGCTGCGCAGTTAGTACTCCAAGCGGCTGTATTAGGCAAGAATGGCGATATTCTTGAATTGGAAATGGGGAAACCGGTTAGGATCGTCGATCTTGCAGAAGATCTCATCAGACTCTCCGGTCTCACCCCGAATGTTGACATTAGAATCGAATTCACAGGAATACGGCCGGGAGAGAAGCTTGACGAGGAACTGGTTCATCCTTTCGAAAAGATTGTTCCAACAGCACACTCCCAGGTCTATTGCATCCGCAGCGAGAAGGAATCCAGTATCAACCTTAGTGCGATTGATGAACTTTGTAAGTCAGCTGACAATTGTGCGGATGATGGCGAGCTTACTCACGCACTTCAGCAGCTGGCGCGAAAATAGGGATTCAATAGTGCCCATTCATTGCGTAGTAAACCTCCATATCCCCTTAGCTGATGCCGATATGAGTCAGCTGACGACGAAAAGGTGAACCAGTCAACGATTCCACCCAAAGCGGATGCATCCGATCCCCAAAGGTCCCTATTATCCAGCCAAGGATGGGGTACAGCCTCGATATTGCTAGTTCTATCAAGCCTCGTAAGTAAGTTTTTCGGCGTCATTAGAGACGTGATGGTCGCTAGGTATTTTGGCGCCGGTACGACGATTGATGCATTTCAGGTGGCCATTTCTGTTACTTCGCTCCTAGGATCCGGAATTGGGATTGCTGCCGCTACTGCAATTGTCCCCCACTACACTCGGATTGCTACTGCTGCGGGCGTAGATCATGCTCGACGCTTTGCTTTCCAATTGGCAGCGATCGCTCTGATTCTTTCGCTTCTATTGTCCGCACTGGTAGCTACTTTTCCTGGCTTTTTTATTATCTCAATCGCCCCTAGTCTACCATCAGCAACACTAGAGTCGGCATCCAACATATTGAGACTCTTGTCTCTCATGATTCTTGGTCTTATTCTCACCTATGTCCTCACAGCCTTCTATCACGCCGCACATCATTTTCGTATCCCTGTTGCCGGAGAACTCATATCGCAAATTACGGTCGTCCTATCTCTTATTCTGTTTTCAAGTGCATGGGGAATAGTAGCTTTAGTCTGGGGAATGATCCTAGGAGTGCTTGGCGCGATCGCCCTGCAGCTCACGGGATTGAGTAAATCAAGGTTCTTCAACTTCAATGGTCCAATCCAGAGACAAGAGCTATTGGCATTCGCTCTCTTCCTCTTACCCATTCTTCTTTGTGACTTCGCATGGCATGCCCAACTCATTCTTCAGAACGCGGTAGCTTCAGGGTTACCCTCAGGAACAATATCTAGTCTTGGATATGCAAGCACTTTGCGCAATGCCGTGATTGCAGTAGTATCCACAAACATTGCGCGCGGAACATATCCGCGGATATCCGAACTTTCATCAAAGGAGAACCTGCCAGAGTTGGGCGAATTGCTTAGTAGAATTGTCACCTATCTTGTAATAAGTTTCGTTCCTATCTCTGTCTTTTGCTCGGTAAACAGTGTTCAAATTGTTCAGGCGATGTTTATGCGAGGGCAGTTTACCCAAGAAGCTGTCGCGACCACTGCCAGTGCGTTTTCTGTGTTCTCTTTAGGACTTCTGCCAAGCAGCATAGCTCCCATCTTGCTCAGAGTATGCTACGCAAATCGAATGATGGTTCCCTCTCTCGTGGCGATGATCGTCGGCATACTAACGTTCCTGGGATTGAGCACGACCATGATGTCGAGCCAAGGAATTGTAGGAATCGCTCTCTCGACCACGGTTGCAATAATTCCAACGACTCTCCTGCTAGGCTTGGCTTCTAGGAAATCGCTCCTGGGAATGGATTGGCGATCCCCTCTGCGAGTGTTTCTTCTGGCCGTTGGAATCTCAACTTTTTGCGTTCTGCCTTCGAAGATTTGGCCACCGCAATCAACTTCAATGCTAGTCCTCATGGGAGTGCTCTTTTCGATTGTTTACCTTGCTTTTTCTTCCCTATTTCTTCGCAAAGAAGTTCAGCACCTATTCGAACTCATAAGGGGACAAATCAGTACTACGAACAGGCATAGGTAAGACGTTTGATGCGCAAGATGCGAAGTCCGGTTTCAAGTCCGCACTGTGCTTCAATTGTGATGGTCAAGATGGGCCTGCCCTGCAATGTGAGCCTCCGCCGTGGGTAAGTGCGACCTTCTCGTCATCTGCGTTAATTACAATAGCGATGAGGATACCCTCTCCTTTACGAAGGACCTACTAAGTCAGAAGAACTCACAAGATATTCATGTGCTAATTGCTGACAATTCGACGAGGTCTGGTTTTGGCCAAAGCCTTGAACTCCCCAAGAGCCTTCTGAGCCAGGTCAGTATTTTTGATTGCGACAGAAACCTCGGCTATTTTGGCGCTGCAGCAAAAGCTCTAAATTCCTTCCTTCTGACAAATGCACTTCCCAATTGGGTGGCTGTTTCAAACACTGATCTTTCACTTTCCGACCGAGACTTTGTCACTCGATTGACTGCTATTGTAGAGTTAGAGAATTGCGCGATTGTTGCCCCCGCCATCCAATCATCCCTAACCGGCAGGGATCAAAACCCTTATATGAAATCTCGCCCATCAAAAGCCCGAATGCACTTTTATAAGCACACCTTCGCCTCACCAATTCTTACTGCCATATACCTCTTTCTCTCTGACGTAAAGCGGGTCTTTAGAGGCAAACCGCAATCAAGGAACGTTGACCTAATAAGAACTTCGGGGACCCAAGAGGCCATTTATGCGCCCCACGGCTCTTTTATCCTATTTACTCGCAAGTATTTCGAGGCAGGTGGCACCTTAAATCACGGGACATTCTTATATGGAGAGGAGATCTTTGTCGCCGAAACTGCAAGATCTCTTGGGTTGGCTGTTAGGTATAACCCCTCTTTGAAATTAGTTCACAGGGAGCACACCACCACTAAGCAGGTTGGCTCAGATACGCTTTTCAAGTTCAGAAGGGATGCTGCAAAGTACTGTGCAGATACGTTCTTCGGGTAGCATTGGTCAGATTTGTCGCACTAACCGTAATATATTCGCATTGCCGAGGATGCCATGATACATCGAGCTTCGATCACGTTGCTCCTTCTAACGCTTGTCCTGACAGAATGGCCCCCTCAAAGCCAACCAGCTCCGGCAAATCAGTCAACCACCAGTCAATCTTTGGATGTGAAACTTCTCGGAGCAAAAGCGGACGGAACCACTGACGATACTCCAACAATTCAGCAGGCAATTTCGTCCGCACCAGAAGGCTCCATAGTAACCATCCCGCCTGGACACTATTCAGTGTCCGGCTTCATTATTTCAAGCAAATCCCGGTTGAGGATCACTGGCGGAGGAACGCTTCACCTCAGGCCACCCGCAACCCCTCAAGGTACCTTTGCTTTCAGGCTTGCAGGAATCTGCTCTCATATCGAAATCGACAACCTCTCCATTCTTGGAGATGGCAAAGTAGAGTCCCATCAAGCGGGTATTGGGAACATGAGCGGTGAAACGATTAGCGACGTCTCCTTTCACAACCTCATTATTCAAGACTTAGTGACTGGGATATCGCTCAACGCCAATTTGTCCGGCTCATATAAGCGGGCGATAGTCAAAGACAATTCTCTCCTTAATATTATTGGAACTGACTCAGGATCCGGCTATGGAATTCACATCGCGAATGCCGAACACTCAATAATTGGGAACAACATTCTCACCAAAACACAGCGCCATGCGATCTATCACGGACGCGGCTCATACAACACCATTTGCTTCAATCATATTTCTGGCCATCGCGAAGGTGTTTCAGAGTCAGCTTTTCGTTGCGCAATCGTTGTTGCACGAGATTCTACCGGTATTAACGTAACAGGAAATACAATTGAAGGCAGTTACGATGGAGGAATCAGTATAGAGGGCACGACATCAGGGCCCCTTACGGTTTCTGACTGCTCAATTACTCAAAACGTACTCATCAACCCTAAGAATGCAGTACCCCTTATTTTTTGCGGTGAGCAAACTAGACAGGAGAATGTGAGTATCCGGAATCTCTCACTTTGTAACAATACCTTGGAAGTAGATGCATCAACAGTTCCAGCCTTCCCTTTACTTAGTGTGTATTTTGGTAACTCCGTCAAGATCTCGAACAATTCAATTCATATACGAAATGTTTCGGGTGAGCCATTCTCAGCGATGTTAATTGGCCATGGCACGTACGTAAACTCAATGGCGTTTCTTCAGGACTTTGATATTTCAACCAACTTGATTGACATCACCGGGAAGGACACGAGCAAGTGTATCGGCATTCGTCTGGATCCCTTCATAAGCAATACCTCTGGGGTACGCTGCAAAGTGCAGTGCAATACCTATGCGAACCATAGAGGCGTGACAGGACTCAATTACTCCGCAGTGTGGCTCCAGGGCTCATCTACAAATCCTTACCTGGAAGTAAGTGACTCAAGCAGTTCCACTAGGGCTCCGGCGCCACCAAAAGCCGGGTATTGGGTAGTTGGAGATTTGGTCTACAATGAGAATCCTGCGCCAAACGGGCCTTTCGCCTGGATTTGCACTAAATCTGGAACACCAGGAACCTGGGCCACATTACTCACCGTTGGTGCAAGCAAGTGATCATATTGGCTAAACACGCAAAACTCGCCGAGTGGCCGGGGAATCAAAGATAACTGAAGGGTGAGCGACATTCAGAAAGAAAAACATCATTGCCGGGATTTTGCGAAGCGCACAATGGATGTCTTCGTTTCGTCATTCTCGCTGCTCATCTTAAGTCCCTTCCTTGGAATAATTTCAATCCTGGTCGTACTGCATGACCGAGGACCGGTATTCTACCGCGCTGTTCGCATTGGCCGAAAGGGCCACAAATTTGAGATGCTCAAGTTTCGGACGATGATCGTTGGTGCAGAAAAAGGGCCATCATCCACACCTGATAATGACCCCCGAATCACGAGATTGGGTCGGAAATTGAGAGAGCTCAAACTCGATGAATTACCTCAACTTATCAATGTATTTAAGGGTGAAATGAGCATCGTAGGACCGAGACCCCAGATACCCTGGGCAGTGGAGAGATACAGCAGCGAAGAAATGAGGCTCTTGGATGTCCGCCCCGGAATCACAGATCTGGCATCTATTCGCTTTCGGAACGAGGGAGAAATACTTCGAGGGAGCGCAAATCCCGACAAGGATTACTTAGAGAAAATCGCACCAGAAAAGATTAGGCTAGGCCTCCTTTACGTTGAGAAGAGAACGTTTTGGTTTGACGTGTCGATACTGCTGAAAACCATTGGGGTTATCTTCGGTTTCGACTCAGATACAGACACGTTGCCGCCAAAGGCGGGTTCTCGCCTGAACTCTCTCTAGACTGCCTGCGTAGCACCACAATACGCTAAGAGGACGCACAGGACAAATAGACTCCGGACTGGCCATCTGTTTCTACGCCATGCTCAAGTCTGTCCATCTTAAAACCGGACTCCTGGACCAGTTTTGCAAAATGGCCTTTTTCATATCTAACGCAGTGCAGTGGCCCCCCCCATTTCATCTTATAGTCAATCGGATTCTCGACGAATGGAGGCACATTTTCCTCGAGAAATGCTGTAATAAAAACACGGCCGTTGGATTTCAAGATTCTCCTGAATTCACGTAAATACTGCCTCGCGTCTTCTTCGATCATATGCGAAAAGACAGAGTATAAATAGATGACCACAAATTCCTCATCCTGGAAGGGAAGTCGGAAGTCATGCTCCGCCTTAGTGCCCGCGGGATTGTACCGGCTGTTGTGTACATTCACGATCGTGAATTGAACTCCAGGATGGAAGGCTTCGATGTACTTCTTACACCATCGAATAGCCACTGTGCTTACATCAATCCCCCGGTAGTGAGAGACCTCACCTAGCCTGGAAACCAGGCCAAGCGGGAGGCGACCAACTCCACAGCCCACGTCAAGCAAAGGAGTACTTTGGGTAACTCCGAATTCACTGATTACGCGGCCTGCTTCCATCTCAGCAGACTGAATGTAATAGTTATCATCCTTGAATTCACTCCCACAAAGCCGCAATCTCCGCGCTGGTAACATCCACTTTCCTACGCGGCGTGCGTCTGGCAACAATCTCGTAAGCCAGTCCAACGCAATTCGTCGCATCGACATCATGCTATCACCTCAACAGGAATCGCGAGCCCAGGGTAGATAGTCGTCACTACTCTTGACTTTAGGTGGCGTTCTGGGCGAATGAATATGTCTAGATTGAATCCTTTATCGCAGCACAAACACAATCCACATCCTCCAGAGTGGTTTCCGCACTCATGGGGAGTGAAAGGACTTCATTGCAAATTGACTCAGTCTCAGGAAGATGCAGCGATCCTAAATTGAGCGCCATATGCTTCCAAACCGGTTTCGGCCAACTAACAAGCGTCTCTATGCCGGCCGACTTCAATCTCTCTCTCAACAAGTTCCGCTGTGATGTGCGAATAACATAGTTCTGAAATGCATCCTCATACTCCGCACCTTTGAAGTGGGGTAAGCGCAATCCATCAATCCCTTCTAGCCCTTTCCTATACCTCGAAGCCACTTGCCTCCGGTGCTCAAGCCACTTTGGGAAGTGTTTGAGCTTGACGTCCAATACGGAAGCTTGAATGTTGTCCAAAAGAGCAGTGAATCCATGAAATAGGTATTCACCCGTATCTCGATCTTCACCATTAAATCGGAGGAGAGTCGCAGATCTGGCTATCTTCGGATCGTCAGTTGTAATAGCTCCACCATCACCAAAACATCCAAGTATCTTGAAAGGATAGAAACTCCAGCAACCTGTCAATCCGAAGGACCCCGCCATTTTGCCACGATATCGTGCACCCAAACTCTGACAGGCGTCTTCAATGATCACTAAGTTGTGGCGTCGCGCAAACTCACATACTGCATCCATGTTGCAACAACGGCCATTGAGGTGCACGGGGATGATGGCTTTGGTAGACGACGAAAGAGCCGATTCCATTGATTTGATGTCGATATTATAATCACCGCCGACATCTACGAGGACGGGCTTTGCTCCGCAATGAACGATCGCAGAAATGGTGGCAACGAAAGTATGAGCTACTGTTATTACTTCATCCGCGGGACCAATGCCCGCCGCCAATAGTGACAAGGCAAGGGCATGATATCCACTGTTCACTCCAACTGCATACTTTGTGCCCACAAAACTTGCGAAGTGGGCTTCAAAGTCGCGCAGTTGTTGACGCGCGATGAGGTCTCCATTGCTCAGACAACTCTCGATTGCCCGGTCAAATTCTGCCTTATATTGCTGATAGTGAAGCCGAGGATTGACGAAGGGAATTCGATAATTCATTTCTTGAACCTTGTATATCCAAATCCCGAGAGAACGCCTAAAGATCGTTTAACCCGCCGCACCTTCTAGCAGCTAGACTTGGCAGTCTATTGATCTACAATTACGCAATCTCCATGTAATTATTAATTCCCAGCCTGGACTGATTTATTCCACTGGGTCCTTACCCCACGCTCCAAGAACTCCATCATACTACTACAGACCTTCTCTACTGTGAATGACTCGCGAAACAATCGATGGGCCTTTTCAGACATTGATCTTCGCAGGTCGTTATTGTCCCTAAGAGTATTGAGGCAATCTACTAACTCCTCCATACTAGATCCTCGATAACTAAGACCACATCCCTGATGGCGAAGAATGTCGCTGAATTCCCCCGAAAGACTAGAGACAACTGGCAATCCGGCTGAAATATACTCGACAACCTTATTTGGGATATGTCCGGCAAAATTGCGGGTGTCTCGATAGGGCGCAAGGCCAACCTGCGCCATTCTCATGAGCGTCCAAATCTGTACTTCATTTACAAAGCCAGGAAAGAACACGCTCGCGCAGCCCTCGGATTGACGCTTATGGGTCAATAGATTATCGCCCTTACCACAAAAGATGAACTGGAATCTCCTCCCTTGAGAATCTAATTGCCTAGCAGCATTGATTACAGTTTCAAGATCAAATTGGTGGCTAATTGCACCAAAGAAGCAGACCCGGAACTGGTCCCCATTCGGCTCTATTCCAAGGCCCTTCCAGAATCTGTAAGCTTCGACAATTTCTTGATCCCCGGGCTTAGCTGTTGGATACGCGAATCCAAATACGCGATCATTAGCAGTGGCAGCTCGCTCCGCATTTCTTAGCCCCCAGTTTATGAAGCTCTGGTTTGGGCCAATGATCGCTGTAGCCCTCCGGCAGGACAATTGTGCTGATCGGAAAAGTGGCGTCAAAATCAATCTCCAAAGACTCGCTATACCGCGTGGCACGAGATCTAAGAAAATGTCCGGCCAAAGATCCCTTACGTCAATAATCACTGGAACTTTGTACTTCGCGCCGTATTGTGTTGCCGCCGCACAAAACTCTAGAGTTGGGAGAGAGCACACAATCACATCTGGGCGGTCCTCAGTGTTCGCTTCGATTAGGAATTGCTGGGCAATTCCCCAATGGTCGATTAGTCTTGCGAACGAGATATTGCGACCATATCCGATCGAATGAAGTAGCTTCAAGCGCAGAGTGGAGGACAAATCCACGGATGTATTCGAGGGATACCGATGCACCTTTTCCGTGTGATTGAACGTGGAAGTCCACCAGAGCACTTTGTGTCCCATATCAGCGAGATAGTTTGCCAAGAGCCCCGTCCTCATCGGACGACCCGGATTGGGATCAGTAGGGAGGAACTCACCTGCAGTAATTAGCCAGACTCTCATGTTGAAACTTGAATTGATCTGCTCTTGCTTCAATCAGTCTGGTTACCAAGCGCAAATTGGCCAAGTAAGAAGGATCCAAATCTAGCCTTCCGTAAAGCCATACCAACAAATCTTAGCCCGGTCTTCTTGGCAACGTTCATCGATGCTGTATTGTCACTTCTGGTGACATACCAGAATCTTCGCTCTTGCGGGTGAGCTCCTGTCAAAATGGATCGAATCACTACAGGAGCGATACCCTGTCCCCTAAAATTAGGATGGGTCCAAATTGGCCCAATTTGCAGGTCCGTTGTTCCCATAAAAGGATACCGAAAGTACTTAGGGACCAAGGTTGCATAGTGAATCGGTTCGCCATCCTTCACCACCAGAAAAACAGAATAGTCCGGGCAATGAACAATGCGCAAATAATGCATGACTGAAAGGATGCCAAAGGGATAAATCGAAAGTTTTGAGGGACGGAAAGACCCGATTCCAGGCTTCCAGACCACCAGTTCCAATCCCGGCAGCGGAAACTCCGGTGCTTTAGGAACATTTTCTGTGGGTTCGCCGACAAATACAGAGTATTGCATACGGAGCGTGTTCGCTTGTCCCTGGTGTGCAAACTTTTCGCCACTTTCAGTGAGCAGGGATCTCCTCGAGATCTCTGCGAGGCTGATCGCGCCTTGATTGGGTGCTATGGTCCTTGGCACGCTCCCAATTGCGAAGATGATCTTGGATGCCTGGACGTCGGAGGACCAAGTTTTCAATGGCTCCACTTCGGACATGCCATCCTTTAGATCTCTAGGTATCTCGACTAACTTTCCTAAGAAAAGGCGCTTGAGCCATTCTTTGCCTTTCATAGAGCGTGGAATGAGATTCAAAGTGATGGCTGCCCGCCGGATAAATTCAATCAAGCTTTCGCGTGCTGACTTCGTTCTTGACTCGAATGCAGAGAATAATTCGACCGAGAAACCGAAAGATTCCAGCGCTTTGCACAATTCCGGTGGGTTCAGATACCAGGTGCTATGGGGACTTCGATTAAATCCCTTCCAATCCTTGTTGACGCTTGAAATGATCAACTTTCCGCCTGGCCGCAGAATACGCCGGGTCTCAGCAACAAATCTCAATGCATTTCGGAGATAGTAGATGGCCTCATAGAAGATGACATAATCAAATGAGGAGTCTTTGAATGGTAATTGATGTGCATCGAGGCCAACAACACTGGCCTTTCCGCCGCAATGTTCTGAAGCAAGAGTGAGTAACGCCGGATCAATCTCCCCTCCAATCACCCGTCTTCCAAAGCGAGAGAGGTATTTCAACCCGATACCCGATCCGCAGCCAACCTCAAGAGCATCCTTTCCAGAGATAAGATCTGCGGCAAGCTTATACCGAGTATAGAGCATTGAAAGCTGTTCCGAGGAGGCGCGGATTCCCGGAACCTCAGTAACTTCGGTAAAGTTTCTATTTTTCAAGCGTTATCACTCGCATGCGCCGGGGACACGTCCACGAATGTACTTGCGCTTTCAGGGCTACATGAATTCTGTCTATTCATCACAAACGAGCTGAGTGCAAACTCGGCGCAAGACACTATCGGGTGTAAGCTCCGATTACAGCACTGCTCTTTCTAGTGATTCTCTCGGGCGCGTGGTACTTCATTTGTTGGCGCAAACATCAAGATTGCAGCGGTAAGGCAAGCAAAAATCACGCTGTTGTAGATAAAAATGCTTACGACGTAGTAACTTGAAAAAACATAGAAGCAGAAAAGAGGGACTATATTTCGGTGATTCCCCTGGTAGGTCAACTTAAACACTCGCCCTGCTGCAATTCCCATCCCAAACAAAAATACTATGGTTCCAACAAGTCCAAAGTCCTGAATAAGCCCACGGAATAACGTGTAAATATTCACGTGAGCACCGGGAAGAACCTCAATGCCCTCATCGCCGTAAAGTCCCTGCTCTCGTACTCTCAGCCCCAATAGATCCACAATTCCGCTGAACGTATAAGAACCAAGTGCCGCAGTACTCTTCTCCCTGAGGTAATCATCAAACCAGACTGAAAACGAGCAAAGATTTCCAAAGAAGGTCGCCCGTGTACGGATAGACCAGAGAGCCCCGGACACCCCTTCCACCGATGGCATATCACCCACTCGCATCATTTCTCCGATGCCAAAGATGAGGATGAGGATGAAGATTGACACGAAGGTACCGATGACAATTCTCGGGTTCGCTACTCCCTCCCAGTGACCAAGGCGGTAGATTCTGGACGATATATATGCGGCGCCCCAAAAGAGGACTCCAATCAGGATGCCCGACCTCGTCGTGTGGATTACTGATAGTAGGAGAACTGGGAAGAGAGAGAGGACCCCAACAGTTCGATCTCTTCTTCCTCTCGCGAGCGCAAATTGAATACCACCGAGAATTGGACTCAAGTAAATGGCAATAAGCATCCCTTGGATCCAAAGGCTCGGCCGCCATTGGCCTTCGCTATATCTTTGCCGTGACAATTCGTTAGCTACTGAAACGAGATCAAAATCAGTGACTAAGGAGCCAACAGATTGTCCAGCAGCAGTTATAGATGCGCCTACGTAAATTACGCCGACCACTATCGAAAATAATGTGAACTTAGAAAGCCATTTCGGCACAAGGATTCTTTTGCTGGCATCATCAACTCCGGCATGCAGGGACAAGGGTTTCCCATTCGTGAGAAAATGCCCACCAATGTAGCTCCCTGCAATCACGCTAATCACGGAAGCGACAATGAACCAAACCGCGAATGCTGAAACTTGCAAGTCGAATGCCGCTAGGAGATGGATCCAAACAAAGCCGGTCCAAATCGCTGCAAAAAACGAGCCTGGCTCAAGAAGAGTCTTGGACAGAACCAACGAAATGTACAACACCACAACAAGTGTCAAACTTGGCAAAGCTGCTGAGAACCATCCCGAACTCACAGCAGCTTACCCCAGTCCGAAGGACATATAGGAGTCCTGCAATGGAAAGTAGTTCCGTTGAGAATCATTAGGCGAAGACAATGCAATGATCTCCGAATGCTCATAATCTCGAGCAGCATTGAACAGAGCGCATCATTCGGTAGGCGGCTTTATGCTCATAACCGTGACTAGCCCCAACACAAGCAGAATCGCCAATATTACTGCACATACAGCAATCCAGAATTGGCGGCGTTTCCATAGGGACCTCCGCTTGCGATGCAGGCGCTTTTCTCTTCCCAGATTGTCTGCTTGGTGAGATCCTGTTGATTCCATTTTCGCTACTATTCCCACAAATTGGCCCTGGAGTCAATTCAGGAAGGAGCCACGAATCGCTTCAAGTACTCCGTTTCAACTTGAGCCGCAGAAGAACCATATACAAGAACTGAGGCCTTAAGAGAGGAATATCTAGCGCATAGCACATCGTATGGTACCCCGCCCGCCGAAAGTGGGATGGCCCAAGTGTTGTTCTTCCTTGACTGGATCCCTTACCCAGCGTATAAAACACATAGGTTAAGGGAGGTTTCATGAAGGCAGCTTGCTTCTTCTCAATCGCGGTAATTTGCTTCTCGAACAACGCAAGAAATGGGCAAGCCGCAGGAAACCTCACAGGGGAGATCTTAGAAACCAAATCGGGCACTCAAGCTCTCGCCTCCGAAGGAATCATACGTTTGGATCCTACCCGCCAACTGATTCTTGAGCCCGGAGTTAAAGCCACCAAGACTGAAACCGGTCTGTCGCTTTCAAGCTATGATGGCTCTCCGATCGAAGTTCTTACTCCAAAGAAAACCTTCAACTCAACATTGGTTTCAATAAGTGGAATTGGTTCTGCCAATCTATTACTGGATAATCACTTCGACTTGGAAGGGACGGTCATCGCTCGCCGAAAGGTGCAGGATGATACGGACAACAATCTGAAGTCCATGCAGGAGTCAGCGAAAAAGTTGAAGTCCAAGACCAACGACAACAACCAGGACAATAAAGGGCCAGCGAAGAAGCTGAAGGTGCGTTGGCTCTACGGGGAGAATCCTAACCCCACCGCGGAGCTCTTCAACTCCGCTGCGATCCAGCAGCTGACTCACTTGAGCAACATCGGGTTCTAAGCGATTAGAATCACCCCCGAGTCGGCGAGTATTAGCTAGCTTAATTTTGAACTCACATCTGCATAATTGCTTTGACACCTGTCCGTCGTACTGTAGAATTCCTCGACAAGCATCAACGATGGGGTAGAGAAGTCGGCCGGGAGAACCAGGGGCTTAGTTTGACTCGGTGGGGGGCTCTAATGCGGCGCTTGATTTCCTTCGTGGTTCCCGTATGTACGCTACTTGCTGCCACCCCGCTGATGGCCCAGGATTTCGGGAAGACCTGGATCGACCGCGTCACTCACGAGCTCATCGAGGACGACACTCAGCTATCGGCGCACCCCGCCGAATGGAAGTTCACGGCGGGCGAACTCTACAGCTACGATAGCAACGTCTTTCTCACGAAAGACGGTCGTACCAGCGACAGTATCTTTACGACCTTCGCGGGCGGCAATGTTACCTTCGCTCAGCCAAACTTCGATGCCGAAGCGGATCTTCTGGTCAACTACAACGCCTACGCGAGCACCAAGAACATCGACGCCGATGAAGAGAGGTTCTTCGGAAGGCTCCGATATCAAGGGGCCCAGCTCACCCTCTCCCTGGCTGAAATTGCCCGTAGGGAGAGCAGCCCCACCGATGCCACCTTCACCACCCGCGTCTCCAGATTCCTCTCGAATACGACACCCCTCATCGTATACAAGGCCTCGGAAGTCCTGGCGTTCGAATTCCAATCCGACCTCCAATACATCAGCTACCTTCGGCAGAGCTACAGCATTGCTGACAACTTCAACTCTCGAACCCTCCTGACCCTGGCGTACACGACGGGCTGGAATAACATGGACCTACTCGTCCAGGGGGGCTACTGGCAGGTCACCTATTCGGATCAGTTTGCGCCTCCCGATGCCGGAGGCTTCATCGGCCGATTGGGAGTCCGAGGAGAAGTCTCTCCCAATTTGCACGTGATCGCCCTCGTCGGCATTACGGATGCCGACTCCAATGACTATGTTGGGACCAACGTCAACTCCCAGCTGACCACGATGGATGCCGAGATCCACTTCGCCTACACTCCAAACGAAAACACCACATGGTGGGTCGACTATTCCCGCCGATTCGGATTTTCTGCAGATGGAGCGCCATTTCAAGTCGTCAATAGCGCAGGCGTCGCTGGCCAACTTGCTTTACGCGAAGACTTCAAGCTGACGACCCGCTTCCAGTATGACCGGGTAAACGATGCCCTAGGCTTGCGCCGTGCCTACTACTCCATCGGCGCGGGCGCCGAATACAAAATCCATCCTCACGTGACCCTCGACGCCGGGATTACCTGGCGATGGGGCGTTACCCCCGGGATCAAGTCCGGCGACTTCGGTGACGCCATATTCTCAGTCGGAGCTGCCGTCCTTTTCTAGGAAGTTGACCGTCATGTTGTTGATTTAGAATCATGGCTTCTCCCAGCGATCAATCAGACCATAAAATCCCCTCAATTCACGAGGAGGCCGCAAGCCTCAGGCAAGTCCTCCTCATTTTCCGGCGCAGATGGCGCCTTTTCCTGATCACCTGGATTGCGACGGTGGTCGGCACTGGGATCGTCAGCCTGACGATGACGAAACAGTACCGTCCTCAGGCAACTCTGGAAATCCGTCCGGAAACTCCACTTATATCAGCCGAAAGCCAGGACCCCGCGATGCAGGCTTCACGTAACCTCTGGGAGAACTACTATAGGACCCAGGAGTCAATTCTTAATAGCGCCACTCTGCATGAGGCTGCGCTTAAGGCAATTCCTGAACCCCTGCGACGTGAGTTTGAGGAAAAGCCTGATCCCGTTGCTGCTTTCGCCAAACGCGTGGATATAGAAAAGGTTCGTAGCAGCTTTATTCTTAAGGTTGGATTTATTGACCCCGATAAAGAGAAGGCCACCCAGATCGTCAATGTGCTTGTCTCGCTGTATTTGGAAGAGGCCAACAAGCACCTTCGTGATCTTCGGTCGGGTGCAGCAGACGTTCTCTCCAAAGAAACACTTCCAGCAATGCGGCAGAATGTTAACGACGCCGACAGAGCTCTTCGCGACTTCCAAGCGGAGAACGGCTTCATCGATCCTCAAGAGCAGTATGTAGCTCTGGCCAATGCCAGACGCACTGTGCTCGAACGCATCATCCAGATTCGACTTAAAGAATTGCAACTACGGGCCCAGGTGGACGCGCTCCGCGATCCGGGTCTCGATGGTGGGCTATACAACCCCATATTCCAAAACACGAGATTACTTGAAATTCTTACCACACAGCAGGAACAGATCGAATCCGAACTCGCCAGCCAGCGAAGGGAGCTAAAGCCGGATCACCCCGCCATCCTTCAGCTTCAGGATCAGCTGAAACGTGTCCAGGACAAGATTCGGCAGGCCATCCGCGGAATGATCGGCGCCTTCGAGACCGAACTGGCCGCCGCCGATGCAGAAGAGAAGGCGGCCCTTGGAGAACAAAAGCGCATAGAAAAGGAGATGGCCGACATTAGCATGCGCGTTTTCCAATCTAAACGCCTCGATGCGGAATTGACAACGGCACGGGAACTGTATAACGCTTACCTCAAGAAACACGGGGAAGAGGTAGCTACATCAGGTGGAGGACTTGGCAGCGTCCGCATCATCGACAAGGCCGTGGTCCCGGTGAAGACTTATAAGCCGGACGTTCTCATGAATTTAGGATTAGGTGCAGTCGTGGGGCTACTCATAGCTGCGGCAGGAATGTTCGTGTCGGAGCAACTCGACGATCGGATCCGCTCGGCCCATGAAGTCCAGGTATTCCTCGGCCTCGAAGTCCTTGCCGTCGTCCCGAAGCTAGGCGACAAGGCTGGCCAAAGTGACGCTCCTTTCCTTCTAGACGAAAGAGCGAGTCTCGCGGAGTTTGAAACCTTCCGCGCCATGCGCAGTGAGGTCGCTATCCGCCTTGAGGACATTCCCGGACCCAAGGTTCTTGCCGTTCTCAGCCCGATGAGCAGCGAAGGAAAATCTACCGTCACCGTCAACCTTGCAAAAGTCCTCGCGATGGACGGACGAAAAGTCCTCATCTTCGACGCCGATATGCGCCGCCCCACCATGAATTCCAACTTCGGATCGAAAGAGATGCCTGACCTCGGCGCCGTCCTTAGAGGCGAAGCTGACCTCCGCCAGGCGATCCGACCTTCCCGGATCCCCGGCGTCGACGTCGTTGGCATGGCCTCCGGCACGAGTCATGCGGCTGAACTCGCCGGCCTCCCCGCGTTCGATGAGATCTTCAAGCGGCTTCGTCAGGGTTACGACTATGTCATCGTCGACTCCGCCCCCGTAAACCAGGCCTCCGAGTCCGCTCTAATCGCCCGGCGATGCGATGCGGTGATGATAGTTTTGAGGGAACGTCGCACGAGTCGAGGCGCCGCCCAAGCCTCCCGCCGCCGCCTGGCCGGCATGGGAGTCCGCGTCCTCGGCGCCGCCCTAAACGCCGTCGAAGGCCCCGAATCCGCCTACGGATACTACGGGTACTATTACTCGTACTACAAGACCCGGGACGACAAGAATAAGGCGTAGGACTCCCGTGCAGGCGCCCATTACAGCAATCACAGAGAGTGCAGTCGGTAAGACGTCGACCCAGGCGAAATGCGGGACCCGCAAGGGCTCGGGCCACCGTTTGCCCCACGTGCAAGGGAAGCAAGCACGCCTAGGCGAGAGACCTAGCTACGAAGAGACACCGGCATATGAGCCATGCCCCGCCGGCATCTCGGACGACAGGAAGCTACAATTAAAGGGCCCGTAGGGACTCTCCGTCCCCGGTACCCAATGATTTCTCAACTGGCCACTTCGGGTCCAATTCCCCTTGACGCCATCCTCTGGCTCATCTTGATTGCCGGATTCCCCTTCATCTCGGGTCTTGTGCTTCTTTTTTGGCTCTTTCGAAGAGCAGGCCGTTGGGCACGGCCTATTCCGATCAATTGGACCTCCTGGGTCGAAAGAAAGTGGCTCCTTCGGATTTCAATAGCAGTCCTGGCGGTTTACGCAACGGCGCTGGTCTACGGCTACTTCATCGAGACCCAATGGGTCGAGGTCACGAAGACCGAACTTCGGGTACAGCATCCGGTACTGGGCCATGACAGGTTCCGCATCGTCCAGCTCTCCGATCTGCACCTGGACAAGGTCGGCCGACTGGAACGCCATGTAGTGGACCTCGTCCGCGAGACCAAACCGGACCTCATTCTTATCACGGGGGACTACGGTAATTCCAAGGACACTCCCGCCTCAATGGTTGAAGTGCTCCGAAGGCTCGAGGCGCCCTACGGGAAGTATACCGTGCTAGGAAATAACGATGTGAGTTCCTATCGCCCCCAATCGATAGCTGCCGGAGGAGGGATTCTGCTCCGAAACCAGGTGAAGCTTTTCGAGGAGAAGGGCCAATGCCTCCGGCTCGCGGGGCAGGATTCCATGCACCCCCTTCCCCTCCGCGAAATTCTAGGGACTGAGAAGAACGAGGCCTACACGATCTTCCTTCAGCACAAGCCGGATGCCGTGGACGAGCTCGCCCTACTAAAGCCCGGCCAGCATGTGGACCTGTTCCTGTGCGGACATACCCACGGAGGCCAGATCTGCATCCCCTTCTGGGGGGCCGTCGTGACGGAATCGAAATACCACAAGAAGTATGAGCGCGGGCTCTACGACGTGGGCGGAGTGACCATGATCGTGAATCGGGGGATCGGGATGGTCGGACTGCCCATCCGCTTTCTGGCCCGGCCGGAGGTGGGGGTCATCGACCTGGTCTACCGCCCCACTTCATCCCCTTGATGCCGCATGCCCCTTAGTGCTTAATGCATGATGCTTGACGCCACTTCACGCCATCTGGGGCACATTCCTGGCAATTTGGGCTTTCTCATTGCTCTGGCTTGGCGGCGTTACTCACCACGGCACACCCTCAATTGCTCTCGCCTTCGCAGCGCTCTATCTTATCTCGCTCGTTTCCCTAACCGAACCAGCAAGGTTGTCCCGTGCCGCCACCTTCTGCATTTTCGGCATAGTGGCCACCTTCCTTGTCCATATCCTCCCAGGCCCCGCATTCCTCTTCCCTTACACCGCCATGCTCCGCGCCCAGCACGGACTTGGATCCTGGTGGCCGGCATCTGCCGACGCCTACTACACGGCCCGGGTCCTTGCTCAGACTTCGACCTATGCCCTGAGCGGACTGTTGATACTCAGGCTGAAGCAGGCTGGTCTCTCTACCTCGAACATAGTCGCCGGATTTACCGGTGTCCTTGCTGTCGAGGCCGTCATCGGTCTCGTCCAGCAATTCGGTGGCGTGAAGGAGATCCCGTTCTATGGACCCCGGGCGTCCCCCGACTCAGCTAGCGGCTCGCTGGTAAGCCGCAACAATTTCGGCGGACTCATGGCGATTGCTTTCGTTATCGCCGTGGCTCGTGCTTGGGCGCGCTTTGCCTGGCCTCATAGGGGAGGCGATAAGCCGCGCTGGATCCGATGTGTCGAAGGCGGCTGGCATTGGGCACTATCCGCATTCCTCTTCGCCGTTGCCTTGATCTCATCCAAGTCTCGCGGTGCGAATCTTGCTGCCTTCGGGGGCCTCGCCCTCCTTCCGCTGCTCCACCGTGGCCGAGCCAGCCTGGCGGGAATCGCCGCGCTCGTCGCCGTCGCCGCCGTCGCCGTCTTCGTCGCCAACCCCAGCGGCCTGTTGGAACGATTCAGCACAATCGACCCCTTCGATCTAGGTGCCGACCAGCGATTGACGATTGTGAGGACGACCATTTCCGGTGCCCTCCATCAACCCATCTTCGGTTTCGGCTGGGGAACGCATCCGCGTGCCTACCATCCCTTCCAGCCCCCGTCGCTCTTCGGCCAAATCCACCACGCTCATAGCGAGTACGTGAATGTCTTCTTCGAGGCGGGTGCAGTCGGTCTCGCCATCTGCATCGCCGCGATGGGTTTCTGGTTCGTCCGGGTCTGGCGAGCCCAACGCGTGCTCCCGAGTCCCGACCGACTGCCCGTCACTGCCACCCTCGCGGCCGCCTCGGTCGTCCTAATCCACTCATTCGTCGACTTCGATCTTCGTATCCCCGCGATCGGCATCGCTTGGGGCGCGCTGCTGGGCTTGGGCGCCGCTTCGGTGCGTGATGGCGAGCCACGTGCGACCTGGCCCGTGGCGCTCGTTGCCCTCCTTGGCGCTGCAGGTGCATGGCTCCTCCCACCGCAGGGCTCTCTTGGATTCTCCCCTTACGACCATGAGGCCGCCTGGAATAAGGGCGAATTCTCAATTGCGGCGGATCTGTGGCCCGCGGACCCCAACGTCCAACGCGAGGCGGGCCTTGTCGCGTGGGAGAAAGGCGACAAGAGTCGCGCGGCGATCTGCTTCAAGAGACTGTTCGAAACGGCACCCGAGATGGTTGACGGAGTTCTTGCCGAAACAGGGCTCGAGGGATTCGAATCCTTGCTCCCTCCGCTGCCAGCGGCTCGGGCGATGTACGCAGGAGCCCTTGCAAAGCGAGGGTTGTGGAAAGAGGCCGCCGACGCCTTCGAACGTGGCCCGGTCGACCCAAGCGGCTGCGACTACTTCGCTTCTCGCCTTCAGGAGGGAGGCCAGTGGGGTCTCGAGGCGGCAGTCCGCGAGAAGCGTCTTTCACTAAAATCCGACCCATGGGCGCACGCGGCAGCGGCAGTTGCCTGGCACAAGTTGGGCTGGCTCGACCGGGCGCTGGAGCGTGCGACCACGGCTGCTCGGATCGATCCGACGAATCCCACTTGGCCTGCGCTCCGAGGTGACATCCTCGCCGAGAAGGCCGAGCGCCTCGGCGCGGTCGAGGCATACTCCCGGGCGCTCTCGCTCGCGCCAGCCGAACTGGAATGGAGACTCCGGCGCGGATTCGTCGAATTAGCTGACAAGACATACGCCTCGGCAGCAGATGACTTCCTGACAGTGCTAAGGTCGCGCCCTAAAGATCGACGAGCGACATTGGGGCTCGCGGAGGCGCTTGTCGGCCAGGAATTGCTACCTAGTGCCCGCATCCTGCTCGACGAATGGCTGGGGAAACATCCGGAGGACTCGGAGGCTGCGCGGTTACGCGATGCGATCCGGCGCTAGAGTCGTCATAGGTTCCGAAGCCCCTCACGGTCAATGCCGGCTGTGGCCATACTATTAGACCGGCAAGTCTGGACGTATTCGCATTCCCCTTATCCTGCCAAGGAATGCCTGACTCAACGCGCAACCGGCGCCTGCGCTGGTCGCGCGATGATAAGACAGTTTTGACCTAGATCCTCCTTCCCTTAACTTGACTAGGGGGACATGGTTTCCGCTCAGAAGCGAGTTGGCGCTTGCCCGCTCTCCCACTCCAGGCGGCCTTCTAGGGCTCCAAGGGGCTATCAAATGGAGAGAACTTCCTTCTTTGTCCATCCATCAAGACGAATTGGCGGGCCTTTCAGGCCTGCTGAAGGGCACTGGCGCGGTCCAGGGCCTTCCGCCTTCTGGCGCGGCCGGAAGTAGGGGTGATCGACCCGGTCTATCGGTAATTGAGCCCCAGACCCAGAAGCTCTCCAACCACCGTCTTCATAGGAGTCGGCTTCACCCGCCCGACGGCAAGTTCAACCGATCAAGCTCCTCAGGGTCTCGAGATGCTTCGGAACCGCCGTCATGGGATCGTCCGGCCCTTCGTGCTCCAGGTTGAGATAGCCCCGATAATTCGCCTTCCGGAGGATATCGATGAACCGCGGGAGATCGGCGGCTTCCTTCGGCTTTCCGCGGGGGGTGATCTCAGTCTTGAAATGGCACGTGACCGCGTAGGGGGCGCAGCGTTCGATATCGGCGTAGGGGTCCAGGGTCTGGAAGTTGCCGAGATCGAGGTTCATCCCAAACCAATCGCTCTTGATGGCATTGACAATCTCGAGCGTTCCGTCCGCATCCCCGGTGACGCCTCCGTCGTTTTCCAGGGCGAGGATCACGCCGCGCTTGGCTGCCTGGTCGAGGCAGCTTTCGATGCACTCGACGGCCCATTTCCGCGCCTGGGAGGGCTCGATGCCCTTCGGGGCGCCTCCTGCAAAGATCCGGACCGTCGGGGCCCCGAGGTCCGCGGCCACGTCGATCCAGCTCCGGACGGAAAGGATCTGGGCGTCTCGTGCTTCGCCCGGCGGTAGCGTAAAGCGGTTGCCGATCGGGGTGCCAGTGATGGTCTGCCCGAAACGCACCGCCAGGCGCTTCAGGCGAGTTAAGGCCTCCGGGGTGACGGGTTTCTTGAAGTAGTACTCGGTGAGTTCGACCCCGTCCGTGCCCCACTCGGAGCACTTCGCGATCAGGTCCTCCAGGGTCATCTTGGGATTCTTGAGATCCAGGTAGGAGCGGAACGAGTAGGCCGCGCACCCGAGCTTGAGCCGTGGGCGGGAGCGGACGGAGGCCCGACCGGACGCCGCCGCGGCCCCACCGGGCCAAGCGGCCGCTCCCAGACCGGCCAGCAGGGAACCTTTCATAAAGTCTCGACGACCGGCAGGTGCGTCCATGCTTCCTCCAGAGAGAGGTCGTGCTCGCGGGAACCCAGATACTGAACCCCTGGGGAGCGGACTCCGTGTCCCAAAACTCGCGCCCCGGCTCCAGCGAGCTCCCACATGGATAGGAGGGAGCATTTCTCCACGCGCCGAGAACCCAGGTCCTCAGGTCCCACCGGTACCAGGGAGGCCCGGAAGGACGGCTACGGACGATGAACGAGCGGGAGGAACCTTGGCGTCCTGCCGCCGGCCTTCATCTCTGCGATCGCCTTCTCCACCTCGGTGTGCGCGTAGGCGACGACCCCGGCATTGCCCTTCGCCTGAGCTTCATCGAGGACCGGGTTGAGGTGCTCTAGGCAGGCGCTGCCATTCTGGTCTCCCCGTGTCTCGAAAAGGATCAAGAGGCGGAGCAGGATCGGTACCTCCTCCATCTCGCAATGTCCGCTGAAATCGCACTCATCGCCAAGGGGATGCATGAAGTACCGGCTCGAGTGCAAAGCCGTCTGCCTCTCGACCTCCAGAGCATACGGGGACTTCCGTTCCAGAAACATCTTAGTTGCGGTTGCTCCCCCCAGCAGTCCGACCATGAGGCCCAGGGCCAGGACGCCGACAAGCTTGCTCATACGCCCGCATTATACCTATAAAACTTGAACACTGATTCCAGTTCCGTCTCCTGGACCCCCGGACCGATCGGAAGACCACGGAGGCGTCGTGCTCTCCCCTTTCGAGCCTTCTGCCCCCCCGAGGGGTGCAAATCGTCCACCTTTCGACCCCAAGCCTCCCCCTCCGCCCCCTCCCCGGGGCGTCCCTCCGAATTCCGTTTTTTCTAATCACCGTGGGGTACGATTGCCATGAACCTAGTGAGGGCCGCGACTCCTTGGGGTGAGCCGGCCAAGCACGCTCGGGAACAAGGAACTGAGGAGGAGTCATGAAGGGCTTCACGATGGGACTGGAAGTCATCCTGGCCGCGGGATTGGCCGCTAGCGCGCCGGTCTGGGCCCAGGAGACGGATCTCAAAAAGGATCGGCAGGACCTCAAAGAGGACCGCAAGGATCGCGCCGAGGACAAGGCGGACCTCAAGAAAGACACCGCGGACATCAAGAAGGACAAGGCCGACATCAAGGCCGACCGCAAGGACCTGAAGACGGACCGCGTGGACTACAAGAAGGACGTCGCCGCCGGCGACACCGCCGACGCCGCCAAGGACAAGGCCGACATCCAGAAGGACAAGGCTGACCTCAAGGCGGATCGCAAGGACATCCGCAAGGACCGCGAGGAGCGCGGCGACGACCGGGCCGACCTCCGGAAGGACGACAAGGATATCCGCAAGGACAAGGCCGACGTCCGTCAGGACGCGGACCTCAAGAACGACAAGAAGGACGTGGCCGCCGACAAGGCCGACCTCAAGAAGGACACGGCGGACATCCAGAAGGACAAGGCCGACATCAAGACCGACCGCTCGGACCTCAAGAAGGATCGCGCGGACTACAAGAAGGATGTCGCGGCGGGCGACACGGCGGACGCCGCCAAGGACAAAGCCGACATCCAGAAGGACAAGGCCGACCTCAAGGCGGATCGCAAGGACATCCGCAAGGACCGGGAGGAGCGCGCGGATGACCGCGGCGATCTCCGCAAGGACGAGCGCGACGTGAAGACCGACAAGGACCTGAAGGCCGACAAGAAGGACGTCGCCTCGGACAAGAAGGACATCCGGAAGGACACCGCCGACATCAAGAAGGATCGGGCGGACATCAAGGCCGACCGCAGCGACATCAAGAAGGACCGGGCGGAGCTCAAGAAGGACCTCGCCGCCGGCGACACGGCGGACGCCGCCAAGGAACGGGCCGAGATCAAGAAGGATCGGGAGGACATCCGGGCGGACCGCAAGGACGTTCGGGAAGATCGCCGGGACCGTGAAGGGGACCGGGACGAGCTCGCCAAGGACGAGAAGGACCGGAACCACGACGAGCGGATGGAGCATCACGAGCACCATCACCCGCATCACCGCAACTAAGCCAAGACCAATCGATCAACGCCCGGTCCGGGGCCCAAGCGCCCCGGACCGGGTTTTTTTGTTTCTCGGGGGTGACGACGAGAAGGATCCCGGGGCTCGATCGGCAGATCCCGGAGATCCGGGGAGAGGAGTGCGCGCGTGAAGCCCCCGCCCCGGGTCCCGGACGCGAGGAGCCTGACCGCAGTCGAAGGCATCGGTGACCGGAATGGTTCGCGGGGACAGGACCCCGGACGTCCTCCCCGAGGAGGGACGCCGGGAGCGGGAGGGGGGACGAGACGACCCTTGTCGAAGGGCCTGGTCCTCGCTACGCTAGGTCGCTTCGAAGGAACGGAGACCGGCCCAGGCCCGTGGCCCGGGCGAGGACTTCCCCTCATGAGCGCATTCTCATCCTCCCTTCATGCGGGCTTAGGGTCGCCGGAGGCACGATGCCTCCTGATGACGAGGCGTCGGCCGGCGTCGCCCGGAAGCATGGCGGAGGAGACCCCCTCATGAAGAATTTCCAAAAGATCGGCCTAGGGCTGGCGGCGCTCGGGATGCTGAGCCTGACCGTCTGTCTCTTCCTCCCGAAGCTCCGGTCCTGGTACAAGTACACGTTCGTGACCCACCCGCCCCCGACCGGGCATCTCTGGAGCCCGATCGGGATGGCCATCGACCCCGAGGGCAATCTCTTCGTCGCCGACCAGCGGGCGGATTCGAAACGGCCCAACTGCATCACGATGTACGACCGCGACCGGAAGTTCGTCATGCAGTTCGATCGCGTCGAGGGCTACGTGGACGGGGAGGGTCAGCCGTCGCCCATCACGCGGGGCCTCTATCTCAATGCCATCGGTCCCCGGCACCTGGTCTTCGTCGCCGTCCACAATCTGGCCGAAGTCCAGATCGAGGGAGGCGTTCCGAAGCTGGTCCGCATTTTCGGCACCCGAGGGTCCGGCCCCGGACAAATGGACGGCCCCGAGGGCAGCTCGGTGGATACGAACGGGGACGTCTATGCCACCGACGAGCACAATCGCCGGATCAACGTCTTCGACCGCGAGGCCCGCTACCTTCGTTCCTTTTCGCTGCCCCAGGATCCCCAGTGCGTGCTCGTGCGGGGCGACCGGGTCTACGTGAGCCTCAACAAGCGCAACTACATCGCCTGCTATACGAAGGATGGGAAGGAACAGTTCCGGATCGGGACGGAAGCCGTCTTTCCCCTCCTCTCGTGGATCATGGGTCTCGGAGCGCCCGCCGCGTTCGTCGCCTTCGGACTGCTGCGGAAGTGGCGCCTGGCCATCGCGGTGTCCCTCGGGATCCTCGCGCTCGGCGCTCTGGGCTGCCTCGCCGACTACATCGTCCATCATCAACCGGGACAGTTCCGGCTACCGGACCACATGGCCGTCTCCCCCGACGGCCAGTCGCTCTACGTCAGCGACCGCTGGAACGACCGCGTCCAGGTCTTCGACCTCGACGGGCACTTCAAGTTCGCGTTCGGCGCCGGCGGTCGTGGCCCAGGGCAGTTCGGGGAACCGAAAGAAATCGCCTTCGATCGCGAAGGCCACGTGCTCGTGGTCGACCGGCTGAACAACCGGGTCCAAGTGTTCACGCCAAACGGCAAGCCGATCGGAGCGATCGACTAAGGCCGCTCGGTCCGATCGACGTCCCCCACCGCGACGGCGTCTCGAGCAGAATCTCTCCCGACCGTGAGCGCTTCCGCGCCGACGATCGAGGCGGACCTTATCAACCTCGGTCCATGCATGGGTGAATTAATTCACCCATAAATTGAATCCCCATTGACAATGGGATTCGCCCCCCTATACTCCTCACGTCCGCGAGAGCGACCGGGACTGACCTTCTCCGGACCGGACTAGATAGGGGAGGCTGGGTGGGGCATCCGTTCCAATCACTACCTACCAATCTCCGCGATCCATTCACGATCATTCCTTGTTTTCGTCATTTTTCATCTTCAGTACTGAGGCCTGCATGATCCGCTCGCACCACGGTTCGTCGCTGCCCTTGAAACGGCTCCTGGCCCTGCTCCTCTTGGCCATCGCGGTACCCGCGTGTGGGCGAACCGCGGCCATTCAGGTCATTCCGTTCGGGATTACGACGACCACGGTCCCCGCGGGCGCGGTGGGATCGGCCTACCCGACGACGCGGCTCACCGTGGAATCCGCGACCGGGGCGGTGACGTGGACGGTCATCTCCGGCAATCTCCCGCCGGGACTGGTGCTGAACGCGGCGACCGGAGACATCACCGGAACGCCGACCGGCTCGGCCAGCGTCAGCGCGGTCAAGTTCCGGGCGGTGGATGCCTCGGGAGTGTCGTCGGACACGGTCCTCTTTTTCACGATCACGGGAGGCGCCCCCGCGGCGCTCGCCCTGACCACGACCAGTCCCCTTCCGAACGGAGATCAAAACCTCTTCTACAGCTTCGGCTTTTCGGCGTCGGGCGGCACCCCCGGCTACACCTGGTCGGTGACGGCCGGCGCGCTGCCGGCCGGGATCACGCTCAATCCCGCGAACGGCGGCCTGACCGGCGTCTCG
>Ga0070731_10000756_pt1 | contig 38831 bp, 29 predicted proteins | sample Coa_R1_2_FD_66448 | JGI IMG/M metagenome (GOLD analysis project Ga0070731, IMG submission 66448) | Surface soil microbial communities from Centralia Pennsylvania, which are recovering from an underground coalmine fire - Coalmine... | ecosystem: Environmental > Terrestrial > Soil > Unclassified ...
CCGAGCCGCCCCCGAAAAAGACGAAGCGGTCGGTGACCATCCGGGCGCATTCCTCGACCTTTTTCTCGAGTTTCGCCGCCTGGTCCTGCCGGGCGGCCGACTCGAGCGGCGCGACGAACCCTGCGCCGAGGGCCGTGACGATCGCCAGCGCGCGCATCTTATTCATTCGTCCAGCCCAGGATGATCTCGAACTCCAGCTCGTCCTCGCCGCGGAGGACCTTCACCCGAACCTTGTCCCCGGGGGACTTGCGGAGGATGGCCTCCCGGAGGTCGTCGAAGAGCGTCACCTTCCGGCCGTCGAACTCGACGATGACGTCGCGGGCCTTCAGGCCGGCCTTCTCGGCCGCCGTCCCGGCCTGGACGCTCTCGAGCTCGACGCCTTCCTTGGTGCTTTTCTGGTCGTACTGGATTCCCAGGAACGGCTTCCGGGCTTCCGCCTCGTTTTTTCCGGCTTTCAGGTCCGCGAGCACGGTCGAAAAGCGGTCGTGCGTGATCGCAAAGCCCACGCCTGAATTCTGTCCGTAGACGGTGGCGAACTTGACGTCGACCTTGCAGCTGACCGCGACCAGGCGGCCGTCGAGGTCCACCACCGGTCCCCCGACGTTGCCGTAATTCAGCTTGGCGTCGATCTGGATGCCCTTGCCGCCCAGCCGTGACGAGGCGCTGACGATGCCGGGGTTCACCGTCAGACTTTTCGCGTCGGGCGCCCGTCCCAGGGCGACCAGCGGCTGGCCGACCTTGAGGTCGTCCATGCGCGCCCGCTTCAGGACCGGCAGATCCTCCGCCTCGACTTTGAGCGCGGCCAGATCATAGGTGCCGTTGTAGCCCAGGAGCTTGGCGTCGAGGGTCCGGCCGTCGGCGAGGCGGACTTTGATGGACTTGAGCGTTCCGGACACGTTGAAATAGGTCGTGAGGATGGTGCCGGAGGACTCGACGATCATCCCCGTGCACCAGCCGGTGGGTCGCTTGGAGAAGACGTCCTCGGGGGGCATTCCGAAGCGGCCGCGAAGCCCCGGGGGCGGGGCGGAGGATCGGGGCGCGGCTTCCGGCTCCCGGTCGACCCGGATGGCCACCACCGCGGCGGCCGCCTTCTCCGCCGCCTTCTCGAAGGCGTTTTCGATCGAGGAGACGGCATCCTCGTTCTTGATCTCCTGCGCCCCCGCGAGGCATTCCAGGGAGTACAGGATCGGGAGCGCCAGGATCGAAATCCTCATGGGTCCCCCTAGTAGACCGGCTTGGCCGCGAGCTTGACGCTCAATTCCACCGTGCCCCCCGCCTCCCGGTTCACGGTGAGCTTCACCGTGTCCTCCGGAGACTTCCGGGCGATGGCCTTCAGGAACGCCTCTTCAGTCGTGATCCGGACGGAGTCGATCTGGGTGAGCACGTCGCCGCGCCGAAGGCCCGCCCGGTGGGCGGGGCTCCGCCGGGAGACCCGGAGGATCTCGACTCCCCCCCCGGCGGAACGGACCTCGAGTCCGAGCCAGGGCTCGCCGGGTTCCGGTTTGGCGGGCGCCGCGTCGCCCGTCGGCTTCCGGGGTTCCGCCGGCGGGCCCAGGACCACCGGGGCGTCGGAATAGTCGCGGCGGATCTTGTCGATGGCCGGCTTGAGCGCGTTGATCGGAACCGCGAGGCCCGTGAACTTCGAATCGTCGTAGTTCAGGGTCACCAGCCCCAGGAGGCGCCCGTCGCGGTCCACCAGAGGCCCGCCATTCTGGCTGGGATTGACGGCCGCCGACGTCTCCAGCACCTTGCCCGTGTACAGGGACTTGTCGTGGCGCTGGGTCAGCTCGTAGATCCCCGAGAGAACGCCCAGGGACATGGCGGCCTGGTCGTCGGAGCGGATGCTGTCGTAGCTGTCTCCGAAGACGTAGGCGATCTGTCCCGCCTTCGCGGCGTCGGAATCCCCCAGCTCGACGAACGGAAGGTCCTGGCCCGCGTCGATCTTCACCACGACCAGCTCGCGGTCGTTCGCCCGGCCCAGGACCTTGCCGGTGTAGGCATGGGATCCCTGGGTCAGGACCGTGACCCGGGACGTCGCGGTGCCGACCGCCGTGGGAGACGTCAGGATCACCCCGCTCTTGTCGATGAGGACGCCCGATCCGCGAACCCCCCCGCCTTCCACCGCGACCGTGGCGGGAGCGACCTTGCGGGCGATGCGGACGTGGATCTTGTCGAGATCTTCCTGCTGGACTTGGGCGAAGGCCCGGGAGGGAGGAGCGAGAACGGCGAAGGGGACGACGAGGGCGGCGGCCAGGATCAACGAGTTCATTCGCGCTCCCGCGGGTCGCAGCGTCTTCCGGACCCCCCCTCCCATCCTTATACTATACGATGCCTGCCTGTTTCGTGAGACTTCAATTGTTGGGGGCCTTCATGAACCTCATTGCGTGGATTCTCTGTGCCGCGGGCCTGGCCGGCGGGGACGACACGGAGGCCCCGACCCGGAGGCGGACGCTGCCCCTGTCGGCGCGGGAGGCGGTCGGCCTGTCCCTGAATCACAATCTCGACATCGAGGTGGCCCGATTCCAGCCTTGGATCGAGGACCAGAACGTCTTCGCCGCCATGGGTACCTGGGATCACACCGCCTACGCGACCGTCTCGGACGCCCGGTCCGCCAGTCCGGGCACCACCGTGTTCAACGGGGTGGCGAAGATCCACAGCGATGCGACGGCCTTGACGGTGGGGGTGCGGAAGATGACCCCCCTGGGCCTGTCCTACGACGTCAACTTCACCAACGACCGCAGCGACACCAACGATCAGAGCTTCATCCTGAATCCGATCTGGTCGCAGACGCTGGGCGGCACGGTGACGATGCCGCTCCTTCGCGGACTGGGCACGGAAGCGAACACGGCCACGCTCGTGGTCGCGCGCAATACGCGGGACCAGTCGGTGGCCGCGTTCGAAAAGTCCCTGAGCGACTCGGTCCTGCAGGTGACCCTGGCCTACTGGGACCTGGTCTTCGCCATCGAGAACAAGAGGGTCAAGGACCAGTCGCTCGAGGTCGCCGTCCGCCTGCTTCAGGACACTCGACGGAAGCTCGATCGGGGTCTGGCCGCGAGGATCGACGTGACGCAGGCCGAGGCGGGCGTCGCCTCCCAGCAGGAAGGGATCCTGACGGCGGAGGCGGCGGTGTTCAGCGCGGTGGACCGGCTCAAGAGGCTGGTGGATCCGTCGCTCCTTCGCGAGGAGGTGCAGCTGGTCCCGGTGGACGCCCCCCGGGTCCAGGGGGCGGACCTGGACGAGAAGACGGCCGTGGATCAGGGGATGGAGGAGGCGATGTCCCGCCGCCCGGAGATCCGCCAGCTGAGGACCCAGCTGCTGAGCCAGGATGCGACGATCGAACAGGCGAAGAACGGTCTCCTGCCGAGGCTGGACCTCGTGGGCAGCGGCGGCATCAACGGAACGGAGGGGACGTTCAGCTCGGCGAGCCGGGATGTCCGCAACGGCGATTTCTACAATTGGTCGGTGCTGCTGTCCTTCGAGTACGCGCTCGAACAGTCGTCGGCGCGAGGGACGCTCAACCGCGTCGAGCTGGAGAAGCGACGCTATCTGCTGCAGGCGCGAAATCTGGAAAACCAGATCCTGGTCGAGGTGCGAGACGCCGTCCGGTCGATCAAGACGGATGAAAAACGCATCGAGGCCACCCGGCGCGCGCGCATCCTGTCCCAGGAGCAGCTCGACGGCGAGGTCAGCCGCAACGAACATGGCCTGTCCACGACGTTCCGGGTTCTGGATGTGCAGAAAGACCTGGTGCAGGCGAGGACGAACGAGCTGAAGGCGCTGATCGACTACCACCTGGACGAGTCGCGGCTGCACCAGGCGACGGGCGTGCTGCTGGAGCGGAATGGGATCGTGCTGAAGGAGAATCTCCAGCCCCGATGGTCCGGACCGGCGCGCTGACCGCCAGTCCGGCCTACTTCTTGAGGTCGACGCCGCGGATGTCGGTCTCCAGGCCGTCCAAATCGCCGATCGTCGCCTTCACCAACCGATCGACGTAGAGGTCGACGCCGGGATGGGCCTTCTGGGACTTCACCGCTTCCTGGATCTCCGAACGCATTTGGCCGGCCGTCCGACGCAGGTCCTTCACCATCCACAGCGAGAATTCGCGGCCCGCGCAGGGAAGGGTTTCCTCGACGTAGCGCTTGAGATTTTCCCAGGTGAAGTCCTCATTGCGGTGAGTCGAGACCTTCTTGCTGTCTGCATGATAGTCCTTGGCGCCGGCGAACTTGCCGTCCGTGAAGGCGTAGTAGGGAGTGTTGTTGACCACACTCCGGAGCGTGTAGTTGAGGTTGGTCATGGCCGCGGGATAGTAGGCCTTGAGTTCGCTGTTGACGATCTTGTTGCTGAGCTTCGTGCCCTCGAGAGTCAGGCCTTTGGCCTGAGCCTGCCAGGTCTTCTCGGACTGACAGGCGGCCTCGACGCGCTCCACGAAATTTCGGGATTCGGTGACCAGGGCATTGATCTCCAACAGCTTCGGAGAAAGCAAAGGCACCAGGTCGTCGCCCCACACCAGGAATTCAAACTGCCAGGAATTCTTTCGGACGGTCCGTTTTTTCACCTCGGCCACGTGATCCTGCTCCTGGAGCTCCAGGGGGATGCTCATCCGGGCCTGGTACTTTCCCGGGCTGTCGACCGTGCAGGTGTAGTTGAACTTATTGTTCTCCAGTTCGGAGTTTCCTCCGCCGACGGCGATGATCGTGGACTGGAGCTGGACTCCGGAGAGCATCTCGGTGACGCGGGCCAGGTCGAACCGGAGGATCACCCCGTTGGGAAGGAGGGGGCAGCTCCCTGTAAAGCCCAGGGGCGGGTTTCGGACTTTGAACGACGGCGGCTTGCAATTCAAGGTCAGGGCAAGCTCGTCCTGGGGAGCCTCGGCGCGGAGCGGAGACCCGGCCAGCAGGAGACCCAGGACGATCGACGCCAATGACGGTTTGAGCATGCTAGAAACTCCGATTGTCGAAGACGTAGGACAGGAGATGCGACTGGTTGTCGTCCCAGTAGAGCGTGACGTCGTCGATGACCGGCGAGGCCAGAAGGATCGGCTTCCCGCCGCCCGGAATCTCGATTTGAACGAAGTACTTGAGCTTCGTGGGGTCCTGGATCGTCGGCGTGCGGCTTCGGTTGTTGAGGATCGCCGAGAAGCCGTCGTCGTAGTAGGGGCCATAGATCTGACCCGCGTCGTTGATGCCCGCGCCGACCTTCACGTTCAGATTGGCCACCGGCATGCCGGCTTCGCCGGCGCCGGCGCCATTGTAATCATACAGGAGACGGGTGCCGTCCCACGAGGCCCAGGGGGTCAAGCGGTGGTCCGGCAGCTCGCCGTACCAGGTCCACGACATGCCCACGACGCGGAGCGTCGGCGGCTCGGCGGTTTGAGTACCGCCCGCAACGGCGACCACGCCGCCGGGAGCCGGAGTGTTCGACGGCGGAGCCAGGACGCGCTGGGAATACGGCACCATCGTCGTGAGCGCCTGCGAGGTGAAGCGTCCTTGAGAGGCGACGGCACCCCCGGTGGCGCCGGCGCCCGTGGGACGATAGTACCGGCTCCCTTGCCAGAGGATCAGGGGGTCGCCGGGCTTGTTCCAGGCATAAAACTCGTCCAGGGTGTGATCGCCGGTATAGTTCCCGCGGTAGGAGTTGTCCTCCGGGGCATAGCCCTTGGCCGCCGTGCAGAGGAACGAGGACCCTCCGAGGCGGATGTGGTTATAGGCGCCCCCGTCATGCTTCTCGAAATTGTAGATGCGGGAATGGCCCGAGATGTTGCCCGACATCACGGAGTAGTTGTACTTGGTGTACGCCTCCGTTCCATTGAGGAAGATCTTGCAGGCTTGCTCACCGCTGCCGTCGTCGCCGTTGATGTTCCACAGGAACGAGGTATTCATCCAGCGGTGCGCCTGGAGGGGGCTGGGGACGCTCCATTTATGGTCCGCATGGCCCAGGTGGTTCAAACATCCCGTCATGCGGCCGAATTCGTGGATCGCGGGCACGTCGTGCCACGCCTTGGAGCCGCCCACCAGGGAGCAAGGATTGAAGTAGCCCTGATTGTTGTGCCAGTATTTCGGCTTGGTGTTTTCGGACGTGCCGGGATTGTACTGGGCCGGATAGAACCACAAGGCGAACGGCCAGACATTGACGTCGGCTCCGCAGTTGCCATGGGAGCGGCTGATGTCGAACAGGGTCCGGATCTTGCCCGTGCGTTCGGGCGCGAAGGACGGCTTCCACCAGAAACTGATCATGCCCTGGCCGATAACGGTGTCGAACTGCCAGACTCCCAGTCCGTTCTTCATGTTGTAATAGCACGGCGCCGAGTGACGCTCCACGTACGCGCCATCGATGCGAAGATCCGACGGGGCGAAGGGGTCGAGGTTGACTTGGGACTGGGTGCCGGTTTTCGGATCCGTATACAGCCGGAAGCTTTTGGCCAGGCGATGGTAGCCGGGCTGACCCTTGGTGGGATTGTAGGGTCCACCGTAAGGCAGGATGCCGGCCCCTTTGACATAGTCCCCGTAATTGTAGGTTTCCGACATCGTCGGGACTGGCTTCTGGCTGCCGATCTCGGTGGGATCGGCCGGATGATCGTGGGCATCGTGATCCAGCGTGAAGTGCACGTGAAACGCCGAGCCGAGATGGCCGGACTTGCCCAGGCCCATCGTCCTCGCCAGCGTGTTGGGCTGCTTGTCGGCCGACCCGTGGCCGCCGCCGAACACCCCGCCCATCGTGGGGAGCGCCAGGTAGCCGTCCCACTCGTTGTCCGCCATTTCCCGGCCGGCGTTCTGGAGGTTGCCCGGGAAGTAGCCGTTGTCGGGCTCCGGCCCGATTTCGATCGACTTGTCGTTGTTCGTCCCCCACTGGGAGGACTGGGGCGCCAGCGTCCCGCCGTAGAACTGCTTCTGGGTCGACTCCCGATACATGTCGTAGATTTTCATCGTCGCGGTCACCTTGGCCTGCGCCGCGATCTCGTTGTCGCCCAGGTAGGCGTCGTGCTCCTTGGGCGAGCGTGGCCGCAGCACGCGGCCCAGGGACTCGACCTCGAAGTAGCCCGTCGGCATGAAGCAGAATTCCGTGGAGTTGATGAAGAGGTCGGTCTTATCCACGATGAGGAAGAGGTTCGCGTCCGGGTTGAGCTCGTTGAGATGGCAGTTGGGATTGAAGTTCGCCTTGATGACGTCGGCGATCGCCTGGCTGGCGTAGTCGCGCTGCAGATCCGAGGCGACCAGGCCGCCGAAGCCGATGGGATCGACGCCTTCCTCTTCATAGTCCATGAAGATTCCCGACCGCGAATCGACGAGGAAGCCGGCGCCGCCGTCGAGGGTCGACCGCGCGAGGAAGTCGATGAAGGCGTTGAACTGGTGCCAGGAGCGGAAGGGCCCCCCGAACCACTTGCCGCCGCCCGTCTTCGGATTGTAGTTCGCGTACTTGCCCCGGTCCCCGTTGCGGCAGGCGACGATCTCCTGCGCGAGAATCCGGGCGGAGATGCCCTGCGTTCCGGTGCCCGTCGCGTTCACGATCGGGAACGTGTCGACCAGGAACCCGATCTCGTCCCCCCGGCTGGTCGCCTCCGGGTAGTACTTGAACTGCATCTTAAACGCCAGGTACAGGTCGCCTTCCCAGCGCGGATTGTTGCGCTTGCGGTCCGTCAGGAAGAAGCCCTGGAGCCCGGTGAGGAGGGCGGTGATCACTTCCACGGGCGCCGCGTTCACGTTGACCGGCGCGCGCGAGACGACTTCGATGTGCTGGGGATTGAGAGCGTCGAGCCCGAACACCCGCACCTCCAGGCGCTTGACGTCGCTGCCGCTCTGCATGTAATCGAGGCCGTAGGTGAGCGGCTTGCCGGCGGAGTCCACGCCCTGGGTCTCGCTCCCGGCCCGGTAGACGCGGCCGGTCCCGCGGTTGTAGCTGACGCCGGTCTGGCTCTGGAACTGGGAGGCCACCTGCTGGTTGAGGGGGACGGGATTGACGACGTTGTTGTCGACCCACGCATAGACCGTGATGTAGTTCTTGACCTTGTTGAAGAGCGCCTCGTCGTAGTTCAGCGCCTTCAGCACGTCCTGGAGGCTCTGGTAGCCCTGCGTCGGCCGGTTGTCGATCAGCCGATTGCCGAGATTGGCCGTCTGGAGCACGTCGCCCAGAACGTTCAGGATGCGGCGCATGTTCCGGGACACGGTGTTCATCTTGCCGTTGGGCGTCCCGTCCACGCCGTCGTTCACGTAGAGGCGGCCGGAGGTGTCGTTGACCCGGAGGACGTACTGGTCGCCGTGCACCGCATACGTTCCGCCCTGGAAGCCGGACAGGCCGCACATCTTGCCTTCGATGGAGACCTTCTTCGGATTGACGTTCGCGTCGGTGGGGTCCTGGGGGTTCTCGGCCACGTTCTTGATCGGATCCGCCTCGATGGCGAACGACGGGTTGAGGGCGTACTGGATGTCGTCGGTGACGGGCGGCTCGATCGTCTCGGTGGGATCCTGTCCCCAGTACTTCCAGGGCTTGGGAGCCTTCACGTTGAGGGTGTTGAAGTAGCGGCCGGGGAAGTATTCGCGGAGCTTGGCCTCGGCGTCCTGGACGCCCGATTGCGCGAGCAGCTTCGCCCGCACGGTGTCCATGTAATTGTGGGCGATCTGCCGCTCCGTCGCCTGCAGGGTGGAGAACGTCACCGCCAGGAGCGCCAGCACCGCCAGCACGCCCAGAACGATGATGAGTACGGCACCCTTCCGCTGACCAAACTTCTTCACGGGAACCCCCCTTTCGACCTCAGACAGACCGCGCCCTGGTGACCCTGGTTAGCCCAGCCTTCAGCAACGCGGTTGCCACCGCTCGAATCTCTAAAAGCTTATCCCATAAGGACTAACGCAGTCAAGTCATGGGCCTCCGCCCGGTTCAGGTTACTCCCGATTCCCATTGTTACCTCCCAGTAACATCCTCCCGGAGGAAGCGGCGCGTCTCCCGAGGCGCGCGGGAAGGGCCGTTGACTTGCGGGAATCAGCCCCGTTATAATGCACTTTCTATGATTCTGGTCCTGTCGCTGTTGTTGCTCGTTCAGAGCGACGAGATCAGCAACCTCCGGGACGTCAACCCCGTCATCCGGAGGAATGCCATCTCCACGCTCGCCGAAAAGGGCAATGACGGCGCGATCCGTCCGATCATTGATCTGCTGGCGCGCGAAACCGACGACTCCGTTCGGAACGCCGCCGTCGATGCCCTCGAGCGCCTCACCCTCGTGAAGGGCAACGGTCCCGACTTCGTGAAGTGGCAGAAATGGTACGAAGAGGTCGGGGTGAAGCGGGTCCGCATCTCCAACGTGTCCGAAGAACGAATCCAGATGCAGGTCCAGTCGAAGATCAAGGAAGTCGACGACAAGACCCGCGAGGCGAAAAACGAGATCCGCATCCTGTCGATCACGGTGGCGATCATCGCGACGGCGTTCGTGCTGGTCATGATCTACTTCGTCGGGCACGTCTCCTCGAAGCTGAAGGAGTGGAAGGAGCTGGTGCGCCAGGCGGGGGTCTACATCGAGGAGTCCCAGCAGATCACCAAACGCACCGACCGGGTCCTCGAGGAGCTCGAGGCCAAGAAGCTCGACATCCTCGAATTCGTCAAGAAGCTCAAGGAGGAGAAGGAGAACGAGATCGAGCGCTTCGCCGACCTCCTCCAGCAGAACACCGACCACAAGCTGCGCGAAGAGGTGATGGCCCTGCGTCAGAAGGCCGAGAAGGAACTCGAAGAGACCCTCGGCCAGCTTCGTCAGCAGATCGAGATGGAGGTCCGCCGCCTGGGCGGCGACCAAAAGGAGAAGCTCGACAAGGACTTCAAGGTCCAGCACGAGCGCTTCCTCCGCGACGTGGAGGCGCACACGCTCTTCCTCCAGGCGAGCTTCGCCCACAGCCACGGCAAACCCGAGGAAGCTCTGAAGATCTACCGCAAGCTCGTGGCGCTCAAGCCGGACCACCAGGTGGGCTGGGAAAAGATGGGGACGGCGCTTCGGGAGCTCATGCGCTACGACGAGGCTCTCGAATCCTACCAGAAGGCCATCGAACTCGACCCCGAGGATCCCTCGTCCTACTACAACATGGCCGCGACCTACGCCCGCATGCGCAAGCGGGACAAGATGCTCGAGACCCTCAACCTCGCCATCAAGAACGACGGCGAGTTCAAGGACGAGGCCCTGAACGACCCCGCCTTCCGCGACTACTGGAACGATCCGGCCTTCAAGGATCTGGCCGAAGCGTAGCGGACCGGTCGGCGATCGTCCGCGATCCTCCCCCCGCGAGGGGCGGCCTTCCTACTCCTCCCGGAACTCCTGCACCTTCCTGCCCAGCTCGGTTTCGGCGAGCTGCCGCGTCGAGGTGGTCTGCTTCAGGTCGTCCCGGATCTGGTCGAGGCGCGTTTCGCTCCGCTCGAGCTGCGCGAGGTACTTTTTCCGCAACTCCAGCTCCGACGGCGTGTCGCGAAGCACCTGGAGATTCTGCCGGGTCCGCGTCTCGTCCTCCGTGATCCGGGACCGCTCGGCCGTCAGGTCGTTCTCGTGCTGCTTGAGCCGGTTGATCTCGGCCTGCGCGGCGGCCAGCTGCGCCAGCATCCCCTTGGCCGCGTCCGACAGGTACCGCTGCTGGAGGTAGAACCGGATCGTCTCCGCCGGCGTGCCCAGGAGCGAGATCGTCGACGTCGACGGCATCGACTCCCGGATCCGGAGCTCCGTGGTCTGACCCGCCTTGATCTCCACCCGGAAGCGAAGGTGGCCGTCGACGTCTTCCTCCGCCTTCGCGGGTTCCGCGAGCTTATAGCCGCCGGTCTTCGGATGGTCGAGGTAGAGGACCGAGTCCTTGCCGATCTGGCTGCGGATCGCGTAGACCGACTCGACATTCTGGGTGTAGCTCAGGGTCATCACTCCGTTGGCGATCACGGCTCTCGTGACCGGATCCGAGCGCTGGTTCACCTTGCGTTCGACCGAAACCCCGGCTTCGACCGCGTACGGGATCATGTCCTTCATGTCCTTCTTCATGACCCGGCGCATCAGGCCTTCGCCCACGCAGGTCGATCCGTCGAAGATCGTCACCGGCCCCGCCTCGAGCGTCAGCGCCGTCGAGTTCTTGAAGTAATAGGAGTTCATCGGCCTCGAGGACACGGTGGCCTTGTAGTAGAGGATCCGTTCGCCGCCGTCGACGCGCTCGGAGAGGATCGGAACGAGCGCCGCCTGACCGCGCTTGACGCTCACCTTCTCCCGGGACTGATAGGCGAAGAGGTCCCCCACCTCGATGCCCGCGACGGCCGGCGCGACCGCGGACTCCAGCTCCTCGGCAAAACTCCGCCGCAGCGCCCGGTTGGCCAGGCCTTCCTCGCGGTCCGCCCCGAAGTCCGCCTTCTTGAGGGCATCCGTCGCGGCACGGCCCCGCCCGGCCATCGCCGCGCCGGGAGCCATCGGCGCTGCGGCCTTCGCGGCCGCCCTCTCCGCCAGCTCCAACGCCTGGGGCTTCGGCGCCGCGGTCACCCCGACGGGGATCTCGGAGCGCTGCGGATAATAGGCGGTGTAGAGGTCCATGATGAAGCTCATCGGGCTCCCGGCGACGAACGACACGTCCACCTGGTTCCAGTCCTCGTCCGTCGTGTTCTCGAGGATCGCCCAGCCCTGCAGCAGGGGTTTTTCGTTGTCCGTGAAGAGCAGCCGGTACGACGTCTTCCAGATCGGCGTCTCGATGATGTAGCCCACCCGGATGGTCCGCTCGCCCTGCCCCGAAGCGTTGAGGACCACCGACTTGCGGTCCGCGTACTTGGCCTTCAGGTGGATGTCGAGCACGCGCGCCAGGTCCTTCTGGAGGCTCTCGTCCAGCAGCTTCAGGCTCTGCGCCTCGAGGAGGTCGACCGGCTGGATCTTGCCCTCGCTGTAGAGCACGAGCTTGTAGGAGGTCACCGTTCCTTCTTTCGTCTGCTTCACGATCGGCTCAATGCCGATCACGCTGCCGGTGACCTTGTCGCCCGCGATCGTGGCCTCGATGCGCGCCCCCTTGAGCTGCGAGAGGAACTGCGTCAGCGTGTTCTCCTCCGGAAGGTGGATCAGGATGTCCTCGAGCTGCTTCGACAGCGGGTCCTTGGTGTCGTAGGAGATCGTCGCGATCCGCCCGCCGTTCAGATCGACGGCATAGAGGGATTTGAGCAGGTCCTTCATCTGCGCCGTCTTGAACGTCAGCGCGATCTGCTGATCCCCCGTGACCTTGCCTTCACGCTCGAAGTAGCCGATGCCGTGCTTGTAGACGACGATTTTGCGAACCTGGAGCGGCTGCGCGGCCTGGTCCTGGGCGAGCGCCGTCATCGACACAAGGGCGACGGCGGCGAAGGCGAAAGCGGATTTCATCGGGGTTCTCCTCAGATCGATATCCCAGTCTAACGCATCCTTCGACGCGCCGCCGCGGGTTCGGGTTCCAGGATCCCGGCAAGAATTCCGGATCTCCCGCGTATCGTAGGCATGCCGACCGCCGCCCTGAGCCTCCTCCTCCTGCTCGTCCAGGATCCATCGGCCGACCACCCGCTCCAGACCTGGGTCAAGCGCACGCCGATCGAATCGACGCCGCCGTCGCCCCGACTGGGTTATGAGGGCGACTGCGTCTGGGATCCGAGGCACCGGCTCATCCTGCGGTACGGGGGGCACAACCAGGGAGGCGGCGGGGAGCAGCACTCCGAGCTGTGGACCTGCGATCCGTTCAGCGGGACGTGGACGCTCCACGAACCCAACCTGTCGCCGCCCGGCGTCTGCTGCGCCCAGCAGAATCTTGACGATCCGGTCCAGGGCCGGTATCTCCGCTTCCCGGCCTTCAGCGGAAGCCACGGCTGGCAGTGGCAGCGCGAGATTTACCTGAACCAGAGCTCCGTCTGGTCCTACGATCTGGACACCAACCTCTGGCGGAATCAGAGGCCGTTCCCCACGGTGCCGCTGTCCCCCCTGCGCTGCGCGAGCTGGGACGAGGAGCAGGAGGTGGCCGTCCTCTTCGGCGGCGAGGGGTCGAGCGCGGGGACCCTGGTCTACGATCCGCACACGAACACCTGGACCGAGATGAAGCCGGCGCGCCAGCCCGCCTTCCGGAGCGGCGGGAACATGGCCTACCACGCCGCCCGCAAGATCCATCTTCTCTTCGGATCGCAGTTCGGCGACGAACCCGCGACGTGGGCGTACGATCTGCGTCGAAACGAATGGACGGATCTACAGCCGTCCGCCTCGCCGCCGACGAAGGAGAACGACGCGGTGCTGAAGTACGACGCGGCGAGCCGAAGCGTCGTCGCGATCGTCAAGAAGACGGAGGGGAAGGACGAGCAGGCCGTCCATGAACTTCAGACCTGGGCCTATGACGCCGAGGCCAACGTCTGGAAGCGGCTGAATCCCGGCCGGGAGCCGGACCGGACGGGGAATCGCTGCCGGGTCCTGATGGCGGCGCCCGACCTGAACCTGCTCTTCCTGGAGAATTGCCCCAGCAAACCCAGGGAAGAGCAGATCTGGAGCTACCGCGTCGCGGCCGGGGCCCCGCCGTCGCCGCGCACCCGGGTGCGGGTGCGCACGGAACGGGAGGCGGCGACGCTGGCGTGGACGGCGCTCGAGGCGCCGGTCACCCTGCTGAGAGCCTCGGGCGCCCGGCCCTGGGAAGCGGAGTTCGAGGAAATCGCGCAGATCCGGGCGGGGGTGGGTCAGTACCGCGATGGGGGACTGCGACCGGGCACGGTCTATCACTACAAGCTGTCGACGCCGAGCTTCCGGGCCCGCACCCAGCCGCGCGCCCCGGAGGACGTGGTGGTGTCCGTCACGGGAGTGGAGGACGTGAGCGTCTCCTGGCCGGCCTCCCCCGAAGCGGATGTCGTCGGCTACGTCGTCGAGGAGGCGGATGCCGAGGTCCTGTCGGACGATCAGCTGGTGCGCCTGAAAGGGAGGACCCCTCCGCTGGAGAAGCCCGCCGTCGGCATGATCACCTCCGTCGGGCCCTTCCGACGGATTCCGGGGGCGACGAAGATGACGGGACTGAAGGTGAAACCCGGGGCGGGAGAGGGATCGCCGATCTACCGGAAGGCTCCGGGCAAGGACGAGGTCGATCCCCTCGGGGTCCCCTATGCCTGGAAGGTCCATCTCTACCGGGTCCGGGCCGTGAACGCCCTCGGGGTGGAGAGCGGGCCGTCCGCAGCCGTGCTGACGATCCCGTCCCCGGTCCAGAACCTGTTCTCCCAGGAGGACGGGGGCCGCTGCCGGCTTCGGTGGCAGGCGAATCCGGAACAGGCCCTCCGGGGATATCGCGTCTACCGGATAGATGGCCGCTATGACAAGGAGCCGGTCACCCGGCTGACGCCGGATCCGATCGTGGACACGACGTTCGTTGACGGGCAGGCGGGCAAGAAGAGCCGCCGCTATTATGTGGTCGCGGTCGACGCGCTCGGCCAGGAGGGATCCCCCTCGTCGCCGGTGTGGTACGAGCGCGAATGGAAGTCCTTCTACCAGCCCTTCACCGGCCCGTGGCACCAGTAGGCGCGGCGGGAGCGACCCCGTCTGCCGTCGGACGGAGCGCGGGATCCTCCTTCGCTCGCCGGCGTCCCGTCTCCCGCGCCCGGGCTGGGGCGGACCTGCTCCCGGCCTCGCCTCCCAGGGTCCCGGAGGGCTCAGCGGAGGCGGCGCTGGAGATCCCGCAGCCAGTCGTCGTCTGCGGGGCAAGGGAGCTGGACCACGAGGGTTTCCAGCTCCTTCGGATGGAAGGCGCGCAGCGATTTCAGGCAGCAGGCCCGGACCGCGCCGGCTTCCCGGGGATCCTTGAGCGCCGCCCACAGCGTCTCCCGCGCGCTGTCGCTTCCGGGATAGGACGCCAGCCCCAGCGCCGCCGCGCACAGGACGGGATCGGGCAGCCGCTTGCGTCGTGCGGTCTCCCGGTCCAGGTGGAACTCCATCTTGAAGCGGGCCTCCGGATCCTTTTCGTCCGATAGCCAGCCGATCGCCTCGATGAAGCCTCGCTCGTTGTCGCGAGACATCGAGAGCCCCGAGCCGTGGGAGACCTCCTCCCACAGTTTTGCCCGGACGCGCGGGAATACCCGGGCGTACTCCTCCGGATCCTGGGAACGGAGCGTGCGCAGCGCGGCGAGGGCGGCCAGTCGCTCCGGGTAGGGCTTCTGAGGGTCGATGAAGAAGGCGGCGACCGCGTCGATGTGCGCCGGGTTGTTCGTCGCGACGAGCGCGGCCGCCTCGACGGCCGAGGGGCCGGCCAGGAATTTCAAGCGCCGCACCGGGTCGCCGGTCTCGTCGCCGCGCTTCGGGCGAGCCGCCTGAGCCGCGGGAGCCTCGGGCGCCCGGGTCTCTTCCGGCGTGCCGCAGGCGGCCAGCGCCACCAGGGCTCCGAGGACCGCGGCGATCGCGCCCCTATTCATAACGCAGCGCCTCCACCGGGTTGAGTCGCGACGCCTTCAGCGCGGGGTAGAGGCCAAAGAAGATCCCCACCGCGCAGGAGAACACGAACGACACGACAATCGACTCGTAGGAGATCACACTCTCCCATTCGCCGCCGCTCGACAGGGTCTTCCAGATCGGCAGCTTCGGGATGAGCTGCGCGCCCGAAACCCCGATCAGGATTCCCAGCACCCCGCCCATCAGGCTGATCGTCATCGATTCGATCAGGAACTGTTTCAGGATGTCCCGCCGCTTCGCGCCGACCGCCTTCCGGATCCCGATCTCCCGCGTTCGCTCGGTCACGGACACGAGCATGATGTTCATGATCCCGATGCCGCCGACCACGAGCGACACCCCCGCGATGCTCATGAGCAGCATCGTGAAGGCTCCGGTCGACTGGGCCATCTGCTGCCGCCATTCGTTCATCGAGTGCATGATGAAGTCCGGCTCCGCATCGCCCTTGATCTTGTGGAGCTTCATCATCTCCGCGTCGATCAGGTCCATCGACTCGTCGATCTTGTCCTCGGCGTCGATCGAAATCGTGATCTGGCTGAGGTGGCGGCGATTGAACAGCCGGTACAGCGCGGTCGTCACGGGGACGTAGACCGAGTCGTCGAGGCCGACCCAGGAATCGCCCCCCTTGTCCCCCAGGACGCCGAGGACCTGGAAATTCTTTCGGTCGATCTGGATCATCCGTCCGACCGGGTCGATGCTGCCGAAGAGCTTGCCGGCGATGCCGGCGCCGAGGACGCAGACCCGGAGCCGGCCGAGGATCGCCGCCTTGTCGAAGTAGACGCCGTGGTCGATCTTGAAGTTCCGGACGGGGAGATGCGAGGGGGTGGTGCCGATCACCTGGGCCGACTCGTTCCGGTTCATGAACTTGACCTGATAGTAGCGCCGCACCTCCGGCGCGACGGCGGACACGTGCGGAAGTTTCGCGAGCACGTCGCCGTCGTCGACGGTGAGGGTTTCCGCGGTGGAGGTCTTGGCGCCGCTGCTGCCCTTGGAGACGGCGCCCGGGTAGATGAAGACCAGGTTGACGCCCATCTTCGTGATGGATTCCTCGACCTTCGCCTGGGCGCCGCGGCCCATCGCGATCATCATGATGACGGCGGAGACGCCGATCACGATGCCCAGGACGGCCAGCGTGGAGCGGAGCTTGTTCGCCGCCATTGCGGAGAGGGCCACCTGGAAGGCGCGCAGGAGGAACATCCTAGGGTGCTCCCGCCGGGATCGCCGGCCGGGAGGGTCCCTCCACCCGCTCGATGCGCCCGTCCTTGAGATGGATCGTCCGGTGCGCGTGGCGCGCCACGCCGGGGTCGTGCGTCACGAGCACGATCGTGGCGCCCCGTCGCGACAGCTCGTCGAAGATCTCCAGGATCTCCACCCCCGTCTTCGAGTCCAGGTTTCCCGTCGGCTCGTCGGCCAGGATGATGGCCGGATCCGTCACGATGGCCCTGGCGATGGCGACCCGCTGCCGCTCGCCTCCCGACAGCTGGCTGGGCTGGTGGTCGTGGCGGTGGGCGAGCTTCACGGACTCCAGCGCCCGCATCGCGGCCTCGCGCGCCGGCTTCCCCTGGTAGTGCAGGGGGAGTTCGACGTTCTGGATGGCCGTCGTCCGGGATAGAAGGTTGAAGGTCTGGAAGACGAAGCCGATCCGCTGCCCGCGCACGACCGCGAGCTCGTCGTCCGACAGCCGGGAGACCTCGCGGCCCTCCACGGAGTAGCGCCCGGTCGTCGGGACGTCGAGGCAGCCCAGGATGTTCATGAGCGTGGATTTGCCCGACCCCGACGGGCCCATGAGCGCGACATACTCGCCCTCCTGGACGTCGAGGTCCAGGCCCTTCAGGACTTCGACGTCGACCTCGCCCAGGCGGTAGTTCTTGACGATCTTTTCCGCTCGAATGACGCCCATGTCAGTACCGGGACCTGGAACGGCCGCCGTTTTTCGGGTCCTCGGCCGGCTTGGAAATGAGAATCTCCGCGTGGTCGGCCAGGCCTTCCAGGATCTCGGCTTTGACTCCGTTGTCGAGTCCGACCTTGACCGGGACCGAGCTGGACCCGAGGCCGGCGGGCACATGGACGACCGTCCCGCCGTTTTCCATCCGGATCGCTTCACTGGGGACGAGGAGAACCGCCTTGCGCTCGCCGACGCGGATGTCCACCGTCGCGGTCATGCCGGCATAGACGCGGCCGAAGACGTCCCCCTCGATGCCGATGCGGACCTTGAAGATGATGACGTTCGAGTCGATCTCGCCCCGGGGCAGGATCAGGTCGACCTTGCCCTGGAATCGCTCCTTGGATCCGCTGGCGAGGGCGATCACGACGGGCTGACCCACCCTGACCTTGGAAATGTCCGTTTCGTCGATGTTCGCCTCCACCATGAGCTTGGAGACGTCGGCGACGACCGCGATCGACGTCCCGCCCGTGGTGGCCGAGATGCCGCTCGCCACAATCTGGCCTTCTTCGACCAGCTTCTTCAGGAGCATCCCGGTGATGGGCGCCCGGAGTTCGCAATCGGCCAGCCGTTCCCGGGCGTCGTCCACCGTCACGCGGGCTTTCTGCACCTCGGCGAGCGAAAGCTTTTCGTCGGCGTCCTTCCGGTTGCGCCGGAGGGTGAGGGTGGCGTCCGCCTGCTTGGCCCTCTCCTCGGCGAGTCGCGAGGCCAGGCGGACCGCGCCGATCTCGCTTTCGGTGATGAGCTGGCCGCTGAGCTTCTCCATGCGGCTCAGCTCGGCGAGCTTCTGCTTTTCGTCCTCCTTCGTGGCGGAGGCCTCGCTCTCGGCGGTCCGGAGGTCGGCCGCGTACTTGAACTTGGTCAGTTCCAGATTGGCCTCGGCGGTGAGAAGGCTGGCCTCCGCCAGCGACAGGTTTCGCTGCTCCACTTTCTTGTCGAGTTCGGCGATCAGTTCGCCTTCCTTCACCGGCTCGCTGGGCTCCTTCTTGAAGCGGACCATCAGGCCGCTGGCCTTGGACTTGAGTTCGATTTCCTTCAGCGGCTTGATCTCCCCGGTCGCGGTGACGCTCAGGACGATGTCGCCCCGCTCCACGGAGACGCGCGTCGTCTCGGTCTTCTTGTCCGCGGCGCCGGTCTTGGGCTGAACCAGGTACCAGCCTGCCCCGCCGGCCAGGGCGACCCCCGCAAGGATGAGAGCGAATTTCATCCGGGTTGATTATACTCGTCGAGTCCAAACCGGGAATGCGGCAAGCGGTTCCCGGGTTAAGTCCATCAAGTATACGCCCCAGGAGGGGACAATCGGGGGGATCGCTGGTTAAAGTAGAGATGAGCATGAACTCCCTCCACCGGGTCGGCCTCCTGGCCGCGCTGCTCCTCGCCTCCGGACGGGCGCACCCCGCGGTCGCGCGGACCGCCGACCTTCCCGACCTGGGGACCCGCAAGGCGGGCTCCGACTGGCCCTGCTTTCTCGGGCCCACGCACGACAGCAAATCGGACGAGAAGGGCCTGGTTCCCCGCTGGCCTGCCGAGGGTCCCCGGATCGTCTGGCAACGGCCGCTGGGCGACAGTTACGACATCTGCAGCATCGCCCGGGGCCGCCTCTACCAGTTCGACCGCGCGGCCGGCAAGGCCCGCCTCGTCTGCCTGAAGAGCGAGACCGGCGAGGAGCTCTGGAAGTTCGAGTACGCCAACGACTACGACGACATGTACGGCTACGGCCCGGGTCCGCGATGCTCCCCGATCGTCGACGGCGACCGCGTCTATGTGTTCGGCGTCGAAGGAATGCTGATCTGTCTGGACGCCGGCGAGGGCCGGAAGCTTTGGGAGAAGGACACGGCGAAAGAGTTCTCGGTGGCCCAGAACTTCTTCGGCGTGGGGAGCTCGCCCCTGATCGAAGGGGAGCTTCTGATCGTCCAGGTGGGAGGGAGCGCGCCCGGCGGGCCGGGCATCCAGTCGGGCGAGGTGAAGGGCGCGGGCAGCGGCATCGCCGCCTTCGACAAGAAGACCGGCGAGCTGAGGTACAAGATCACGGACGAGCTGGCGAGCTACGCGAGTCCCGTGGCGGCGACCATCCACGGCCGGCGCTGGGGCTTCGTGTTCGCCCGCGGCGGACTGGTCGGCTTCGAGCCTTCGACCGGCAAGGTGGACTTTCAGTATCCCTGGCGGGCGCCGATCCTGGAAAGCGTCAACGCCGCCAACCCGGTCGTCGTGGACGACACCGTCCTAATCTCCGAAGCCTACGGCGTCGGGGCGTCCGTGCTGAAAGTGAAGCCGGGCGGCTTCGAGGTCCTCTGGCTCGACGGTCGCAAGCGCGACCGGTCGCTCATGACGCACTGGAACACCCCGATCCACCTCGACGGCTACGTCTACGGGTCCAGCGGGCGGCACACGGCGGAGGCCGAGCTGCGCTGCATCGAGCTCGCCACCGGCAAGGTCCAGTGGTCCGTGCCGCGCCTGACCCGCAGCTCGCTGATGTATGTCGACGGCCATTTCGTCTGCCTGAGCGAGGACGGGACGCTGCGGCTGATCAAGGTCGATCCCAGGCAGTACGAGGAGACCGCCCGGATCCAGCTCCGGTCCGCCGACGGCGAGCCCCTGCTCAAGTACCCCGCGTGGGCTGCGCCCGTTCTCTCCCACGGGCTCCTCTATGTCCGGGGAAAGGATCGCCTGGTCTGCCTCGATCTCATCCCGGCGAAATAGGGGCGGCGGACCCCCGCGGGTCCTGGGATTCCGAGGGGGGCGCGGCTCCGGGACTCCGACCGGTCGGCCGAGGATCCGGCCCGGGGACGGTGCGGGTTTACTTCGTCCCGGCGGCCTGGGACTTGTCGTTGGGTTTCGGTCCCTTATAGTTGCCGCAGACCGCGTCGCGGCCCGACCGCTTCACGGTGTGGAGCGCCTCGTCCACCGCGCGCAGGAGCTCGTCGCCGCTCTTGATCTCGGCATGCCAGGCGGTGACGCCGATCGACAGCGTCAGGCGCAGGGGCTTGTCGGGTTCCTGGGTGTTCGTGAATTCGGCGGCTCGCACGACCTGCCTCAGGTTCTCCGCCTTGCCGAGGGCGTGCTCGTAGCTCGTTTCCGGCATCAGGATCGCGAACTCGTCGCCGCCGTAGCGGCAGACCATGTCGACTTCGCGGGTGTAGCTGCGGAACATTTTCGCCGTCTCGATCAGGACCTGGTCGCCCTGCTTGTAGCTCATCTTGTCGTTGATCTGCTTGAAGTGGTCGACGTCGAGCAGCACGAGGCTGAGCTCGCGTCCGTACCGGCTGGCCCGGTTGAGCTCCTCGAAGAGCTTTTGATCGAAGTAGCGCCGGTTGAAGACGCCGGTCAGGTGGTCGACGATCGACTGGCGCTTCACCCGGTCGTAGAGGTGAAGGTTCTCGACGAGCAGGCCGATGACGTTCGACAGCGTTTCCAAGAGGTCGCGGTACCCCTTGAGGGCCCGCTCGTTGCCCTGCAGCACCTCGATCTCCTTGGGATGGAAAAAGACTTCCATCACGCCGGTGTTGCGCTCGCGGCCCTTGAGCGGCAGGACCGCTTCCCGGTTGGTCATCCCTCCGGCGGTCTCGCCCATCAGCACCTTCAGCAGCCGGTGATCGGCGGAGAGCTTCATCTTCCGCTTCTTCGTCTTGATCGTCGAGTAGCACAGCTCCAGGGCATCGTCCCGCAGGAGGTAGAAGTTGACGTCCGCGTAGCCCAGGCCCTCCCGCGCGCAGAGGAGCTGCGCCGTCCGTTCGAGGAGCTCTTCCTCGTCGGTGATGTGCAGCAGCTGGGGCGTCAGCTCGGGCACGCGCCGGATCTTCTCGGTCAGCGCGTAGATGCGGCTGTTCGCGTAGCCCAGCTCCTCGATCTTCTCCCACATGTCCTGTTCGAGTTTCTTGCGGTGGGAGAGGTCGCGGACGGTGCCGACGATGACGTCGCGGTTCGACAGCACGATCCTCCGGACGGAGAGCTCGACGGGGCGCTTCTCGCCGGCCTTCGTCAGGACCTTGAGGTCGTATCGCTCGGCCGGCGTCATGCGCCGGGTCTCGCGCTTCTGCTGGAACGTGGGCAGCGATTCGCGGGCGACCAGCTTGGGCGCGGTCACGCCCCCCGAGAGCAGTTCGTCGCGCGAGTAGCCGGTGAGCCGTTCGAAGCTCGCGTTGATCTCGAGGAAGCGCTGGGAGTCCAGGTCCAGGATGTACTGGGGGTCGTTCGAGTTCTGGAAGAGGATCTGGAACGTCTCGAGCGTCGCGACGTTGATCGAGCCCGGATCCGCCGAGGCGGGGGCGGCGACGGGCGTCAGGAACTTGGCGTCGATCGACCGGCCGTCGACCTCGACGCGGGCGTCTTTCAGCACCGCGTCGATGTGGACGGGAACCTTGATGCGGCCGCCCATCACGTGGTTGGACCCGAGCGCGACGTGGGCGGTGCCGATGGCCTTCTCGTCCTCCAGGACGTTGCCGACGATGCCCGCGCGCGGGTTGATCCCGATCCCGAACTCCGCCAGCTGCAGGGCCTCGGCCCCGTGCTGCTGGAGCAGGTCGCGGAGGCGCGGATCGGAGATGTCGGTGGCGCGGCCGCCCACGAACTTGACCGTGATCGGGTCCTTCATCAGGCCGAGGCCGCCGCAGGATCCGTCGATCAGGACGGTGCCCTGGCCGGTGCCCTCGATGGGCGCGAGGCAGACCTCGCCCGCGGGCAGGTTTCCGAAGGAGCCGGGCTTGCTGAGGTCGCCGATGTCGCGATACACCGTGCGTCCCCGGACCTCGAACCACAGGTCGGTGCCGGAGGGCGTGGTCAGGCGGACGCGCTGGGCGCCTTCCAGCAGGCCGGCGAGCTCCTCGCCGCGGGCGCGCAGGTCGTCATAGTCGATGTCGAGCAGCGCCTCGAGGCGGGCGGGGTCGGCCCCCGGCATCGACGCGATGCGGGCCCCGTGCTTCTCGCAGGCCTCCCGCCGGGCGGCGGTGTGGGTGAGCGAGCGACTGGTCAGGAGCACGGAGATGGGGACGGACTTCATGGCCTCGGCGACGGCGCGGGGCGGCTCCTCGCCGGAGCTCTGGCGCTGCGGCATGGTGAGGAGGGTGGTGTCGATGCCCATCGTGTGGGCGTGCTGGAGAAAGTCCCGGGCATGCGGTTCCATGGGAGGATCGGTGACCACCAGGACGGCCTCGCCCTCCCGGTGGCCCAGGCAGCGTTTTAGGATGAGCTGAACGGCGCGGGCTTTCATGACGCGGGACTATTATATCTTATTTTATTCGCGTCGCCCATAATATATGAATTGGCGTTCCACCGAAGGTTAACCCATCGTGGGCGGAGGCCGATGGTATACTTCAGGCTGTCCGGTGACCATAGAAATCGACCGCGCCGTAGAATCCTTCCTCGCCCAGCGCGGGCCCGGCGAAGGCAGCGTCGCCTCCCGCCCCGAACTCGGTCCGCTCGCCGGCGAGCTCAACACCCACTGGTGGCGCGAGGTCGAACGCATCCTCCTCCGCGTCGTCCGGGACACCGGCGACCGCGCGGTCCTCTCTCCCGAGGAACGACTCCTGGTCGACGAGGGCGTCCTCGACTGGCGCCTCGTCCCGGGCGGCGACAAGATGCGCCCGGTGCTGCTGAAGGAGATTTACGCCACCGGCCGACCCAATCAGTACTTCTTCTCCGAGTGGATCCTCCAGCGCTTCCGGCTCTTCCTCCTCTACGGCGGCATGAGCGCCGCCGAGGGCGAGGGCATCAGCACCACGCGGCTCATCCGCGATCTCCGCGGCCGCCTCTACATGCGCCTCACGCTTCTGTTCAAGAACCTCCCGGGCTTCAACCAGCAGTCGATCGACCTCTTCTTGAACGGCCGCCTTGACGAAACCCTCGATTCCATGAATCACCGGCTCAAACGCGTCCCGGACGATCGACTCGGCGACCAGCGCCGCCAGCTGGCCGAGATCCGCAACCGCATGATCGCCCGGGCCCGCGAGCGGGCCCGCAGCGCGGACGACCTGGCCCTCTTCGACGCCCTCCGGCAGATCGATCGCGAAGCCATCGAGAAGCGCGTCTCGGCCCGTCTGGAGAAGGATGCCGCCGCCTCCCGGAGCGTCCCCGCCGAGGAACGCGAGCGCTGGGTGCAGGACGAGCTCAAGTTCGTCAAGCAGGTCCTCTGGCTCGGCGTCACCGGGTCGGGCCTGGCCCGGACCTATTCGGTGCTCCTGTCCTCGCAGACGCGGATCGTGAAGGCGGACCTCGACTCCGCGCTCGCCCTCGCCGAGCAATGCGACCCCATGCTCCCGGAGGCGGCGTCGCTGCACATCGCCCCCTACTCGGGGGGCGGCTTCTACGAGTGGGACCGCGACACGCTGTTCGTCCCCCTCGTGCCGACGCGCGAGCCCGAGCAGGCGATCCTCCAGGGGCTCGCGAACTACCGGATCCTGCTCGACAAGTTTCAGGAAGGCGGCCGGTTCAAGAAGGAGTACGAGACGGCCCTGGGGGGAGGGGATGACTTCGGCACCTCGTTCGTGCGCGATTATCGCGCCTGGGTCACCGGCGTGGGCAAAGGGTTCAAGGGGGCCCTGGACCCCGCCCGCTTCGCGTTCTTCCGCGACCGCATCGGCCCGCAGCCGGGCACCCTGTACGCCCCCCGCGGCTGGGTGAGCCGCACTTCCAAGGAGTTGGAGGAGACCGTCAAGGCCTGCCGCCTCAAGGTCGGCACGGGCGAAGCGAAGTTCGAGGACTACTACCGCCTCGCGATCGCGGCCCATCATGAACACCAGCCGGTGCAGGCCGCCCAGCATCTGCAGGCCGCGCTGCGCCTCTCCCCGGTCGACGGCCGCGCTCTGCTGGCCCTGGGTCACGTGTCGACGCGCCTGGGCGGCGCGGAGACGGCCAAGCAGCGATTCGCGGAGTGCATGGCCCTGGCCCCCGGGACGGTCTGGTCGGTCTATGCGGGGGACGAATTGCAGAAGCTGTGATGCGGCCCACGATCGCACGACCGCCGGTCGGGTCCCGAGCGACGTCCGCCGGAGGCTAAGGCCCGAGATGATCCTGCGACAGGAAGCCGTTCAGAATCCGGTTGAATTCCCCCGGACGCTCGATCATCGGGATGTGCCCCGTGTCGGCGATCAGCTCCCGCTGGTGCGCCGGCACCAGGGCGTACTGGTCGGGCGCGACCAGCTGGTCCCGGTCCGTGCCGATCGCCAGGGTCTCCACGGCGAGCGAGGACAGGGTCGGCCGCAGGTCCGTCTTCGACGCGGAGATCAGCGAGTCGAACGTCGACTGGTAGCTGCCCCGGACCAGGTCCCGCGACAGGTCCTCGTCGACCTGGGCGACGTAGGAAAAATCCTTCGTGACCCAGCGGCGGATCGGCGTGAGGCGGCTGCCCCAGAACAGCAGGGCGCGAACGCCGGGCAGCAGGCACATCTTCGTCCGGCTGTTGAAGGCCGTCGCGCCCACGACGAGCGGATTCACCACGGCCAGCTTGCGGATCCGCTCGGGGTGCGCCATGGCGTAGATCAGGGAGATCGTCGCGCCCATCGAGTGGCCGACCAGCGCCACCCGGTCGAGCTTCAAGGCGTCCAGGAACTTGCCCAGCCAGTCCGACAGCGCCTCCAGGCGGTAGTCCCGCCGGGGCTTCTCGGAAATCCCGAATCCGACCATGTCCGGGGCGATCACCCGCCAGCGCGGGGAGAAGGCGGAGAAGCAGTACTTCCAGAATTTGTGCGACGCGGCCCAGCCGTGAAGCAGCACCAGGGGGGGGAGGGCGACCCGGCCCTGCTGGGCGTAGGCCACCTCGGCGCCGTCCACCGAGACGCTCAGGAGGTCGTACTCCCGGGACTCGCGCGTGACGATCGGCTGGGGCGGCAGCCGGTCCGACATCCCGAACACGCGGTCCTCGATCTTGCCGGTCGTGTGCATGATTGAAGTCTAATCGAGATCGGCCTCCGTCTCAATATATTGACGGTTCAACGACAGGGAGCTGCATCATGCGGTGGGCGGTGTTTCCGGCGGTCGCGCTTCTCCTGTCCTGCGAAGCCCTGCCGCGCGGAACCGCCCTGGCGCCCGACGCCGACCGCGAAGGACAGGAGGCCGTCGATCTCCTCCGCGAGCTGATCCGCTTCGACACCATCAATCCTCCCCAGCCGGGGTCCGGCAAGGCCCATGTCGACGAGACGGCGCTGCTGCGGCACGTGAAAAGCGTCCTCGCGGCCGACGGCATCCCCTCCGAGATCTTCGAGTCGGCCCCGGGCCGGGGCAACCTCGTCGCCCGGCTGAAGGGCAGCGGGGCGAAGCGTCCGGTGCTCCTGATGGCCCACGTGGACGTCGTGAACGTCGACCGGAGCCAATGGGAGGTCGATCCGATGTCGGGCGCCCTGAAGGACGGATTCATCTGGGGCCGCGGAGCGCTGGACGACAAGGACGACGCCGCGGTCTTCACCCAGCTCCTGCGGGTGCAGAAGCGAAGCGGGAAGACCTTGTCGCGCGACCTCATCCTCATGCTGAATGCGGACGAGGAGTCGAGCGGCCATTTCGGGGCCCGCTGGATGGCGGAGCATCACTGGGACCAGATCGAGTGCGAGTTCGTGCTGTCGGAGGGCGGAAGCTCCCTCCTCGGCGACGGCGGGGTCGCGCAGTACGGCTTCGAGACCGCGGAAAAGGTCTACAACGATTTCCGGCTCTTCATCCCGGGCGAAAGCGGTCACAGCTCGGTTCCCGTTCAACGCAACGCCGTCTATGATGCCGGCCGCCTGCTCGCGAAAATCGAGAGCTACCAGACGCCCATCCGGCTGATCGAGACCACGCGCGCGTCCCTGGAGGGCCTGGCCACCGCGCCCCGCGGGGTCGCGTGGGGTCAGGAGTTTCTGAAAAAGGCCGCCGAGGGCGACGTCGAGGCCGCGACCCGCCTGGCCCAGAATCCCCGATTCAACGCGCAGCTGCGCTCGACGTTCGTCCCCACGATGGTGAAGGGCGGCATCCGCGAAAACGTGCTGCCTCCGGACGTGGAGATCAATTTCAACGCGCGGCTGCTGCCGGGGGATTCCATCGACGAGCTGATCCGCGGCGTGATGGCCCATGCGGGCATCGCCACGTATCAGCTGGTGGAAGGGGGCGAGGCGGAAGTCGAGAAGTGGAAGCGGGAGCGCAAGGGCCCCGACGTCGCGGTCTTCCTGGTCGACCGGGGGGTGGACGCGCCGGCGTCGCCACTGGACACGGACCTGTACCGCGCGCTGGTGGTCACGGCGCGGCGGATCTCGCCGGCCGCGGTGGTGATTCCGCGCATGAGCACGGGCGCGACGGATCTCCGCTTCTTCCGGCTCCGGGGCGTGCCGTGCTACGGGATCAGCCCGTGCCCGGTGGGGGAGGTCGAGGAGTCCACCCCCCACCACCACAATGAGCGGGTGCGGGTGGACAGCGTGAAGATGGGCCTGAGGTTCGTGAAGGAGTTGGCCGCCGAGATCGGGCGCTAGAGCTCCGTGGCGCGGGAGCGCTTGCTCAGAGGCCGAAGCGAAGAACGATGTAGCCGGCCATGAAGACGTAGGCCGCGAGGCTGCCGTTGAAGAAGGTCGCCGCAACGAGAGCGACCTTGCCTTCCGACGGATACGCGTGGCCGAGACGCACCCGGAGCCAGTTGGAGAAGCCCGTCACCAGGCCGACGATGAAGGCGATGCCGGCGGGAATGAGCAGGACGGCGCCGCCGAGCAGACCCGCCAGGATGAACAGGAGGCCGCAGCCGCCCAAGAGGAGGGCGCCCCGCGCCGACACGGGCGGCAGCCGCCGCAGAATGGTGGTTTCCATCATGGCCGGATCCTCCACTTCTCTCAGGAATATCATCGGCTTCCGGAGCGTAATCCCTTACACGATTCCCGCTGGACGGGGTTCCCGGATCGTGCTATACGGAGGCCCATGAACATCGTCCCCGGAAAAAGGCTCTCCAAGGAAGAGGTCGTCGAGGTCAACCGAACCCTCGAGGGGGCCGCTCCCGAGGACGTCCTGCGCTGGGCCCTGTCGACCTTCGGCCGCCGGATCGCCCTGGCCTGGAGCGGGGCGGAGGACGTCGCGGTGCTCGACATGATGCACCGGATCGATCCCCGGGCCGCCCGGGTCTTCACGCTCGACACGGGCCGGCTGAATCCGGAAACCTACGCGCTGATCGACGAGGTTCAGACGAAGTACCAGATCCCCATCGAGATCCAGTTTCCCGACGCGGACGCGGTTCAGAAGATGGTGGGCGAGAAGGGCATCAATCTTTTCTATCGCTCGCTCGAGAACCGCAAGGAGTGCTGCGGCGTCCGGAAGGTGGAGCCCCTCAATCGGATGCTGAGATCGCTCGACGGCTGGATGACGGGCCTCCGGCGCACCCAGGCCGTGACGCGCGGGAAGCTGGCAAAAGTGGAGCTCGACTTCGGTCACGGCCAGATCGTGAAGGTGAATCCCCTGGCCGACTGGACGACGCAGCAGACCTTCGAGTACCTGAAAGCCCACGACGTTCCGACGAACAAGCTGCACGCGATGGGGTTTCCGTCGATCGGCTGCGCGCCGTGCACGCGGGCGGTCAAGCCCGGCGAGGACGAGCGCGCCGGCCGCTGGTGGTGGGAGAACCCCGAATCCAAGGAGTGCGGCCTGCACCCCTCGCCGTAGGACGAGCCTATCGTCCGGTGTCGGTGTCCACGAGGGGAACGGGCCGGCGGTCCTCCGGCCTCGTTCCCGCCGTCAGGATGGTCCGCGTGGCGACAGCACCTGGGAGGTCGGGAAGTCCGTTCCGGTCGTCCGAGACGGTGCACCGGACCTCCGGAGGTCCATCCTCCTCGCGGGACGGGTCGTCGCCCGGGGTCGACGGAACCCCGAGGGCGACGAGGGCCGCGACGATCCCGGTCCGTAGCCGCATCACGGGATCAGTCCAGCTTCTGCCACCCCGCCTGGATCGGGTCCGCGGGGTACCGGTCGATCCCCCGCTGATGATTCAGCTCCTTCCGATAGACGACGTTTTCCTCGTCGATGATGTACGTCCACTTGCCGGCGCCGGGGCTATCGGGAAAGGCACAGGCGGCGAAGCGGTCGGGCGAGGGGGGGTTCTCATCCTCATGGAGGAGGGCCCGAAACCAGTAGCCGGCCTTCGCCGAGGGGACTGCATAGGCACGGATGTCGTAGGTGGGGCGGTCGTCGGCGGAGGCGACGGACAATTCGATCAGCTTGATCGGCGTCCGGGTCAGATCGGCCGCCGGGTGGAGCGCGTAAAGTCCCGCGATGTCTTTCCGCCAGAAATCCTTGAGATCGTTCCAGTCGCGGTCGCCGGACCGGAAGTCGAATTGCGCGGCGGCGATGGTCTTGAGCGACGTCGAGGCGTTCCGCTCGTTCGAGGGCCTCTGGCTGCACCCGCGGACTCCGAACTCGTTCAGCACCGCGTAGCCCAGGTCGGGATTGACCCGCAGCAGGAAGCCGACGCTGAGCCCAAGAAGGATCAAGAGACCCAGGCCCACCGGCATGGCGACCGGCGGGGGCGGACTGGCGACCCCCTGCGGAGCCGGGCCGGTCAATTGACCGGGGACCATGACGTCTCCAGTTCCTCTTGAGTGGGAAAACGGTTGATGCTCCGACGGCCGTTCGCCGCCGCCCGGAAGACGGTGCCGCGCTCGTCGACGATGAACACGTAGGTTCCGGCGCTCGGGCTGTCGGGGAAGGCGCAAAAGGCGAAGCGACGGGCATCCAGCGCTTGGGGATCCTCGTCGGTGTGCCGGATGGCTCGGAACCAATAGCCGCCTTGAGCGCTTCGGACGGCGTAGGAGCTCAAGTCCGTCACGGGCCGGTCGTCCGCCGCCGCGATGCCGAGGTAAAGGATCTTGAGGGCTTCCCCGGTTCCATCCCGCCGGGCATAGAGACCGGCCACATCGGCGCGCCAGAAGGCGTCCTTCCCGTCGATCTTGAGCGCGCGGTAGGCCGTTTCCGCCGACGCAATCATCTTCAAGGAGACCGCCGGCGGACGTTCGGCCGAATGGCGGTGCCGCCCCAGGGCCATGCAGTCCGGACAGTAGGTTCCGGTCTCCCCGATCCAGCCGATGAAGGCGATCGGCAGCCCGACCAGGCACGACCAGAAAAGCCGGGGGCTCACCTCGAGGACTCCGGCATCGACCGTCGACTCCGCTCTTCCGGAGCGGATACGGCCGCGCCCGGGACCGCCGACAGGCCATCCCGCTGGGTCGCGCCGACCCGGTCGTCGCCGACGCGATTCCCATCCCGATCGGTCCGAGAGACATCGGGGCCCCTCCGCCGGGCCGCAGCGGGGTCCGGCGCCATCGATGCGCCCCGCGCCAAGGCATCGGCCACGGAGAGCCGCCCGGCCGCGATCCGGATCGGGAGACGATCTAGTCGAGTTTGGCCCATGACGTTCTCAGGAGTTCATCGGTGGGAAAGAAGTCGACGCCCTTGCCGTGGCCGAGGTCGGCGCGAAAGATGGTGTTGTTCTCGTTGACGATGAAGGTGTAGCGGCCGGTCTTGGGGTACTCTGCGGGGTAAGCCACCGCCGCGAATCGCGTGGAAGCATCGACCGTCGTTTCGTCGGCATTTCGGATCGCTCGGAACCAGTAGCCCTTCAGCGGCGCGCGTTCGCCTTCGGCACCGATCTCATAGACGGGGCGAGCATCCGCCATCGCGAGGCGGCGTTCGATCAGCCGAATCGCGGGACCCCCGCCGGGGGCGAGGGCGTAGAGCCCCGCGATGTCGGCCCGCCAGAATTGATTCACCCCATCCCTGTCCCGATCGTTCGCGCGGAAATCCGCCTGTGCGGAGGTGATGGTCTTCAGATACGTGCAGGCCGGTCGCTCGACGGATCCGTGCGGGCGCGAATCGAAGAAGGCGGAGAACCCGCCGGTGAATCCGGCGAACAGCAGGATCAGGGAGCCCGCTCCCAGCAGGCTCCAGAAGGTGCTCGGTCGCATCCCCTCGATCCGAGCAAAAGGCGTGCCGTATTATGTGAGTAAAACAGAAGGGTCCGGACAAAAAGTGTCGACAGTCCCCGGCAGATTGGCGAAGAGTGTCGTGTTGCCCCGCGCGTCAGGTGGTCGCCAGGGCGGACGGGGCGCTCCAGCCCGTACGGACTTCGACTGCCGCCTCGGGCGTCGGCTCGAAGGCCGCCGGGAAATAGAACCACTCGATGTTCTCGTAGCTCAGGTTGATGCTTTCGTAGGGGGTCCTCACGTCCGCCTGCGGGCCCCCGGACAGCGAGTGCATCGTCACCCGGACTTTCGACAGGCGGATTTCCATGAACTTGGCCTGCCGGTCGTCCGTCCGGCAAAGCTCGAGGCTCACTTCCTTGAAGAGCCGGCCTTCGGCCGTCGCCCGCGCGACCAAGGGCGTCGATCGGTCGACGTACTTGGCGATCGAGAAGTCGCCCAGACTGACTCCCCCGGATTGGGCAGGATGGGAAACGGTATGGCTGAAGGAATCGACCAGCAGCCAGCCTCGATGCGCCTCCTCGGCGCACTCCCCCGCCAGCCCGTCGATCTTCAGATAGGTCGCGTAACCCATGGTCGCCTCCTTCCTGAGGACTAGAGAAGGAAGGCGGCGCCGGGGTTACAGCTGGAGGAGTCCCTGGGAGAGCACGGCCTCGCCCGACGCATTGAGCGTCTCGAACTCGACCGTGTCCTCCTTCTTCCAGAACGAGGTGGTCAAGGTGTCGCCGGGATAAACCGGCTTGGCGAAGCGCACCTGGAGCCGCTTCGGCCGCTGGGGGAAGGTCCTCGCGACCAGGGCCAGCGTCCCCAAGCCGTGAAGGATCACGTCCTTGAAGCCCGCGGACTGGGCGAAGGTCTTGTCGACATGGATGGGATTCATGTCGCCAGACGCCTCCGCATAGCGGCGGGGGAGGTCGGCCGCAACGGTGACCTGCGACGTCGACGTCGGCGCCGGCTTCGCGGGCGCCGGAGGCGCCGACGCCTTTTCTCCCTTCGACTCGCCCCGGAAGAAGAGCCGGGATTCCATCTCGACGACGAGCTCGCCCTCGCAGTAGATCCGCTGCCCGAGATTCAGGATCTGGCCCGAGGACTTGTCCTCGATGCCCAGCACGCGGCCGCGGGGCGTGATCAGGTCCCAGGCCCGGAGTGGACGGTGAAAGACGAAGACCTGCTCCCCGTGGACCATCCGGGACAGCTCGCCGTTGAACTCCGGGTCCTCGAAGAGTTTGACGAACGGATCCTTGACGAGCGTGACCGGGAACACGATCGATCCCTGGTCCCCGACGGCCGCGTCGTAGGCGGCCAGCTTCTCGGGGCGGATGAGCTGCGCCGAGCCGCCGTATCGCTTCCCGATCAACGAGCGGTGAAGGCCCTTCTCCGGCACGAAGGCGAACATCTGGCGGAACTTCAGCCAGCTCGGCAGGTGCGTAATCTTGATCTTGCCCTCGCTGAAGGCCTTCTGCCCGTCGAGCGAGCCGTCGACGATCCCCGACAGCGTCGCGCCGTCGGTCGTGATGGTGCAGGTCGCCAGCGGCACCGCCGGCTTCACCGACGCGGCCCTGTCCTTGATCTCGAGCGTGACGGCCTGGCCGTCGACTTTGAAGAGCAGCGTGGCATTGAAGCCCGCGGCCTTCTCGGGGACAAACTGCCCCTGGAGCCGGGCGAGCAGGGACCCGAGGTCGACCGGACCCTTGGTCGCGGGGGGCGTCGACGGGGCTGCGGGGGCGCCGAGCTTGATCTTCTTGAAGTCGAAGGCCTTCCCGAATTTTCCGAGATCGGGGACTTTGGTGGCCTTCAGCTTCCCGGACATGAAGGCCATGTCGCCTTTGATGCGGCCCTCGACCATGCCGACGAGGGTGTCGGCGTCCGTCGTGATGACGGACGTGGGGGCGGCGGGCTTGCCCTCGGCGACGGTCACCTTCTTGTCCTTCACCGCGACGGTCCAGTCGCCCGCGCCGGTCACGGCGAAATGGATGACCGTGTCCCAGCCGGCGGATTTCTCGGGATCGAAGGCGCCGGGGAGGGCCTGGAAGATGCCCGAGACCGGGTTGCCTCCGCCGGCCGCGGGGGCGGCGGCCGCGGCTCCGCCGTCGAGCTTGATCTTCTTGAAGTCGAAGGCCTTCCCGAACTTGCCGAGATCGGGGACCTTCGTCGCCTTCAGCTTCCCGGACATGAAGGCCATGTCGCCCTTGATGCGGCCCTCGACCATGCCGACCAGGGTATCGGTGTCCGTCGTGATGACGGACGTGGGGGCGGCGGGCTTGCCTTCGGCGACGGTCACCGTCTTGTTCTTCACCGCGACGGTCCAGTCCCCGGATCCGGTCACGGCGAAATGGATGACCGTGTCCCAGCCGGCGGATTTCTCGGGATCGAAGGCGCCGGGGAGGGCTTGGAAGATGGCGGACACCTTGTTGCCTCCGCCCGCGGGAGCGGCCGCCGCCGTCCGGGGGGTCTCCGGAGTCCGGATCCAGGCATTGATCTCGGCGGGGGTCCAGGCGTCCTTCTTCTCCTTGCCCTCGCTGGTTTCCATCCGGTACTCGAAGAGGTGGCGCCCGTGGACGCCGACGATGCGGCCCGTCAGGTCCTTCGCCAGGTCGCTCGCGAAGAAGACGACCACCGGGGACACTTCCTCGGGACGGTATTCCGCGGGGACGCTGTCGATCTCTTCGGTCATGCGCGTCTTGGCGATCGGGGCGATGGCGTTGACGGTGATCCCGTCTTTCAGCAGTTCCATCGACGCGGTCATCGTGAAGCCGTAGATGCCGGCCTTGGCCGCGCTGTAGTTCGACTGCCCGAAATTCCCCTTCAGGCCCGCGACCGAGGTGGTGTTGATGATGCGGCCGCCCTGGCCCTTCTCCTTCATCACCTTCGCCGCGGCCCGGGTGCAGAGGAAGGTCCCGCGCAGGTGCACCGCGAGGACCAGGTCCCACATCTCGTCGGTCATGTTGAGGATCGTCTTGTCGCGAAGGATCCCGGCGTTGTTGACCAGGATATCGACCCGTCCGAAGGCGTCGACCGCGGCCTTGACGATCTGGTCGCCCGCGTCGGCGACGGAGTCATAGCTGGCGACCGCCTCGCCCCCCGCGCGCCGGATCTCGGCGACCACGGCGTCGGCCATCTTGGCTCCGACGCCGCCCCCGCCGTCCCGCGAGACGCCCGGGTCGTTGACCACGATCTTCGCGCCTTCCCCGGACAGCGCCAGGGCGTGGGCACGGCCGAGACCTCCGCCGGCGCCGGTGACGATGGCGACTTTGCCGTCTAGTAGCTTCATGTCCTAGATCCGTTCGATGATGGTGGCGACTCCCTGGCCCATTCCGATGCACATGGTGACCAGTCCTCGCTTGGCGTTGCGACGCTCCAGCTCGTAGAGGATCGTCGTGAGCAGCCGCGCCCCGGAACATCCCAGAGGATGGCCGAGCGCGATCGCGCCGCCGTTGACGTTGACCCGCGCGGGATCGGCGCCGGTCTCCTTCATCCACGCGAGCACCACCGGCGCGAAGGCCTCGTTGCACTCGAAGAGGTCGATATCCTTCATCTGCAGTCCCGCCATTTTCAGGACCTTCGCGGTGGCGGGGATGGGTCCCGTCAGCATGATCGTGGGATCGACGCCGACGGACGCGGAGGCGACGATCTTCGCGCGCGGCTTCCTGCCGAGCTGCCGGGCCTTGGTGCTGGAGGCGATGAGCAGGGCCGCCGCGCCGTCGGAGATCTGGCTGGAATTGCCGGCCGTGATCACGCCGCCCTCTTTGAAGGCCGCCTTGAGCGTGCCCATCTTCTCCAGGGAGGTGTCCTTGCGGGGGCCTTCATCGGTGTCCCGGCCGTCGATCGGCAGAATCTCCGGCTTGAAGTCCGCCTTGAGCGCTTTCTGGTGGCTGCCGAACGAGAACTCGTCGAGCTGGCGGCGCGAGAGCTGCCACTTCTCGGCGATGAATTCTGCCGAGATCCCCTGCGAGACCAGATCGAACCGTTCCAGGATGCGGGGGGAGAAGGGGGCGCCGTCGCTCCCCATCGGGACGCGGGTCATCGATTCCGTCCCGGCGCCGATCGCGAGTTCGGCCTGGCCGGACATCACCTCCGCGGCCGCGAACGCGACCGCCTGGAGGCTCGAGGCGCAGAGGCGGTTCACCGCCGCCGCCGGAACGGTGACGGGGAAGCCGCCCGCGAGGGCGGCATTCCGGGCGATGTTGAATCCCTGTTCCTGGACCTGCGTGACGCAGCCCAGGACGATGTCGTCGACCATCGCGGGGTCGATGCCGTTGCGCTTCACCAGCGCGCCCATGACCTCGCCCGCGAGGTCGTCCGGCCTCCACTGGGCGAGGGCGCCGTTCTGCTTCCCGATCGGGGTCCGCACGGCGTCGAGAATCACCGCTTCATTAGTCACTGCCGCCTCCCTGGGAGAGATACCGGACGATCGTGTTGCGCTGGATCTCCGCCGTGCCCTCCCAGATCTTGAAAATGATCGCATCCATGAGCCAGCGGCCCACGTCGTACTCCTTCATGAAGCCGTAGCCTCCGTGGATCTGGATGGCCTCCAGACAGCACTCGACCGCCAGGTCCCCGCAGTAGAGCTTGGCTTGGCTGCCCTCGCCGCGGGTGAACGGGACATTGTTGGTCGCCATCCAGGCCGCTTTCCAGACGAGGCCCCGGGCCGCGCTGATCTGCGTCTCCATGTCCGCCAGCTTGTGGCCGATGGCCTGGAACTCGATGATCGGCTTCTTCTGCACCCGCGTCTTCGCGTACGCGAGGGCCGTCTCGTGCGCGGCCCGGGCGATGCCCAGAGCCGCGGAGGCCACCATGACGCGGGACGATTCGAGCGTCGCGACGACGCCCATCATCCCGCCGGCGGTGTCGCTGCCCAGCCGGTTCCCGGCCGGGATGCGGACATCCTCGAGGTGGACTTCCGTGGTATTCGTCGCCAGCACGCCCCACTTGATGTAGTCGGAGCCGGGTTTGAGGCCCTTCGTCCCCTTCTCGACGATGAAGCCGGCCAGACCCTGGACGCGCTCGGCGGTCGACTGGGCGCCCGGGTTCGTCTGGGCGATGACGACGTAGGTGTCGGCGATCCCGCCGTTGGTGATGAACTGCTTCACGCCGTTGAGGACCCAGTGGTCGCCGTCCTTCCGGGCCGTGGTCGTCATGCCGGTGACGTTGGATCCGGCGCCCGGCTCGGTGAGGCAGAAGGCGCCGATGTGGGGCATCTTGGGATCGTTGTTCGGGTTGCAGAAGCGCTCCAGCCAGCGCTTGTTCTGCTCGGGGGTGCCCATGGCCTCGATGGCTTTGGCGCAGAGGCCGCTGGCGACGATGTGGATCGCGATGCCCGAGTCGCCCCAGCAGAGCTCCTCGACCATGAGGCAGGTGATGAGCTTGTCGGTGATGCCCAGACCGCCGTACTCGGCGGGGAAGTAGTAGTCGATGAGGCGCAGGCCGTTGGCCTTTTTCAGGACCTCGTCCAGCTCGGCGTGCGGAATCTTCTCGCCCTTGCGGTAGTACCGGTCCGCGAGGGGACGGATCTCGGTCCGCGCGAAGTCGTGGGCCATGTCCGCCATCATCTTCTGTTCTTCGTTCAGCGCGAAGTCGACCATATCCTCAGCCCTTTACCGTAGCCCGTTCCTCGACCTTCTTCCGGAGCCGGATCCACCAGCGCTCGCTGGAGTCGGCGATCTCCTTGGCCTTCTCGCGAAGATAATACAGATGAAACGGCCACCGCACCGGAAATCGTTCCTCCAGAGTATGCAGGGAACCCCGGAACCGGTCGAGATCCGCGAGATGCTTGTCGACGGCCCGGGTCACGGTCTCCGGAGGGAGCCGGGGGGTGAAATAGAGCGCGATGTCGAAGGGCGACACGAACGAGTGGCTCTGGAACATCGCCTGTTCCAGGAGCTCGCCGAAGGCCTTCCGCCCTTCGGGAGTGATCCGGTAGACGCGCTGCTCGGGCCGTTTCCCCTTCCGGGACACGCTGCCCTTCACCCAGCCCCGGGCTTCCAGCCGCTTGAGCGTGTAGTAGACCGTTCCCGAGCTCATTTCCAGAAGGTGCTCCAGGCGCTCGTCGATGGCCCGCTTGAGGTCATAGCCCGAGCGGGGCTCCTCCTCGACGAAGCCCAGGAGGCTGATGGCGTTGATCGGATCGATACTGGCCGGCATACCTATTACTTAAACTATTCTAATTAAACTATGTTACCCGAAATGGGATCCCGACCAGCGAATTTCTGCCGCCCTCAGGGGGCCGGATGAAGGATCGCCGGTTTGATCGTCCAGGCCTGGCGGCGCGCCAGCGCCATCATGGCGGGAGCATGGTACCCTTCCGCAAACAGCCAGCCGAAGATCTTCGGGCTGTCGTCCGCCACGCGGGCGCCGATCGTGAACGTCGCCGGCCGGATCTCGACCGATTCGGGCGGCCGGCCGTCGAGGACCAGCGGGACCACCCGGGCGAGCGCCGTGTAATACGCCTCCGGCGGCACGCCCACCGCCCCCAGCCAGACCGTCGGCGGCAGCCGGTCGTGATGGCTCAGGTATTCCTGCGCCCAGGCCGCCGTCCGGGCGAACTGGTTCCAGGTCGTCGTGACCGGCGCCGCGAGCGCGGGGCCCGGCTCGGTCGGGCCCTGCGGCGTCCCGGCGAACGACACCGACGCGGGCGGCCGGACGTCCTTCTGGAGCGGGCCCCACTCGGACGCCTGGGCGGCGACGATCGGATTCAGCAGCGCGAAGATCTCGCTCGGCGCGAGCGCCAGGTCGCCCCGTCGCTGGAAATTGACCTCGTCGCCCACCGCGGAAGCGATCTCCTTCAACTCGGCCGCCGGGAACTCGCGGCCCACCGCCAGATCCCGGTACACCCATGCCGCTTCGCTGACCGTGATGAAGCGGAGGTCGGGAAGGGTCTTGATCGAGCGGATCCAGGCCTCGAACGTCTCGTAGGCGACCCGGGTCTCCTCCGCGGTCTTTTGCGGGGGCATCGCCCAGTCCTCCCGCGCGGGATTCGTGCCGTTCTTGAAGATCGAGTCCCAGAACTGCTTGTGGATCCATTCGCAGGGATGATAGTAGACCGAGATGATCCCGCCGCCTTCCTTCAGCAACTGGTCGTAGGACTTCCGGAACCGCTCCTTGCCTTCCTCCAGATCCTTCTCACCCCCCAGGGCCGTGCGCGGGTGATGGGTGAGGTTGTACATCGTCAACAGGCCGCTGAAGTAGTGGGGTTTGCCGTCCACCCCGAGATGGCTGCCGGCGTCCATGTAGGCTTTCATCCCCCATTTCTTCATGGCGCCGAACGCCTGGGGTCCCCACGAGCTTCCCGGCTGGCCGTAGCAGGTGGGATTCACTCCGAAGAGGCGGCGCAGGTCGGCGACCCCCGGCCCCTCCCGCCGCTGGAACTCGGCCACCCCCTCGTCCCAGCCGAGGCCGGACAGGTACTGCGACGGGGTCGGATGGGGGCTATGGTAGTTCGAGTGGAAGCCGATCTCGTGCTTCTTCAGCGCCTCGATCGTGTCGGTCCGGCCCCTCCTCTCCAGGACCCTCGCCTTCTCGCCCACGATCTTGAAGGTCGCCCGGATGCCCTCGGCCGTGAGGAAGCGGGCCAGATGCAGCGAGGCGTCGTCGTCGGCGGGCGACAAATAGTCCTCCGTGTCGAACCAGAGGACGACGTAGACCTTCGCGGGCGGGACGAAGGTTGGCGAGGGGGTGGGAACCGTCGGGCCGTCGCTCATCGCGACCTTCGTCGACGCCCCGGACGAGCAGCCCAGGCAGAGCAGCCAGGCGACGGCGGTCAAGCGCTTCATGAAGTCCTCCCTAGACCCTGTCCTTTAGTGGAGCCGGTCCGACCGGATATCACCGGCCGTCCTCCTAAAGCCCCCGCGGCGGTGGCGTGGCTGCCCTACTTTACGCCGGAAGGGGCTGGGCCGGACGCCTTCCATTTGTTAGAATTCCGCGCACTTTCATGGAAAAGAAAGTCGTCGAGCGCTACAAAAGCTTCGAAGGCGCCGCCTCGTTCAACGTCAAGTACGACGAGGAATGGCACAAGCGCGTCTGCACGCGGCGCGAGTACCAGGTCATCCAGAAGTGCTTCCGGGTCACCGGCGGCAATCACGACTTGATCCTCGACCTTCCCAGCGGGGCCGGCCGGCTCTTCAAGGCCTTCCAGCCCTTCGGCAAGCGCTTTCTCGAGATGGATATCTCGCACGAGATGCTCAAGTTCGTGCGGACCAACCTGGCGGAGTACAAGCCTTCCCTCGGAGTGGGCTCGGCCTTCCACATGCCCCTCAAGGATCAGTGCGTCGACGTGGCCTTCTCGGCCCGGCTCTTCCACCACGTGCCCGACCAGGCGGAACGCCACCACTACATCAAGGAGCTGTGCCGCGTGGCGAAGAAGAACGTGATCCTGACGTTCTTCCACACGTGGTCGCTCAAGAACATCCTCCGCCGGATCCGGAAGCCCTTCAACCGGAAGAAGGACAAGGTCACGATGACCACCGACGAGCTGCGCCAGGTCGCGAAGAGCGTCGGCTGGGAAGTCGTGACCACCATCCCCCTGTCGCGCCTGGCGTCGGGCCACCACTACGCCGTTCTGCGCCGATGCTGATCCACG
>Ga0070731_10000757_pt1 | contig 38816 bp, 37 predicted proteins | sample Coa_R1_2_FD_66448 | JGI IMG/M metagenome (GOLD analysis project Ga0070731, IMG submission 66448) | Surface soil microbial communities from Centralia Pennsylvania, which are recovering from an underground coalmine fire - Coalmine... | ecosystem: Environmental > Terrestrial > Soil > Unclassified ...
AGAACGCTGCGCTGTCCGTGGCGGTGTAAGCCGGTTGCCAAAAGGCGATCATCGGTGAAGCGGTCGACATTGCGGTTGACCGCTCTTGTGCGGGCGCATGTCTGCGGCGGGCCGGCCTTTAGGCCCGGGCGTACATCTGCAAGGGACCGCCCAAGCTGGTCACGCCATTGAACTGCGCAGTTTTTGCAGCCTTCGGCTGGTTGCGGTTTGCGCTGGCCGCGACCGTTCCGATTTCATCAAAGTAAAAATTTTCCGAGGCCACCAGCATCTGCTTGATGCCTCGCGGCAGGGACTGGTATCCCGGATAGGTCAAAATGATCGTTCTCATTTTCCTTAATACAACTGAACTATAAGACGTATCGGTAACCAAATAGTTACAGGAATTCGATCATTGAAAATTCCGGCGTTGACGACCGCCGGGTGTGCGGCTGAATGATTTGAATGCCATCACCCGCCGATGGCGGTCATGGGGCGGCAGGGCTGATAGTTGGTGCGGAACTGATGTTCCAGCGGTTTCAATCTGAGCGCCGTTTCCAGCAATTCCTTCAACGCGCCGTCGTCCGCGCCATGCCGCAGCGCCGCGCGCAGGTCCACCTCGATGTGATTGCCGAGACAGGGACGCACCTTGCCGTCGGCCGTGAGCCGCATCTTGTTGCACTGTTCGCAGAAATGCTCGTTCGTCAACGCGCCGATGAAACCGACGAGCGCGCCGGTTTGTTTCAATAGATAATACTTTGCCGGGCCGTGGCCGAGTTTGCGGTCGGGTTGCGGAACCAGTTCGTCCCGTTGCGCCAGCGACTGCATCGCTTCGCCGCAGGGCAGGAAATTTTTTTCGGTCAGAACCTCGGTGGACGTGAGCGGCATCAGCTCGATGAACCGCAATGGCAGGCCATGTTCGGCGGCGAACAAAACCAGCGGCCAGAGTTCCGTCTCATTGACGCCGCGCATCAGCACGCAATTCAGTTTCACGCGTTCGAATTCTGCCACGATCGCCGCCTGGATGCCGGCCAGGACCTTGGCCACGTCTCCCCCGGTGATGCGCCGGTAAATTTGCGGATCCAAGGCGTCCAGGCTTACGTTCACCGTGCGCAGACCGGCTGCGCGCAGCGGTTGCGCCAGCGCGGCCAGCCGCAGACCGTTGGTGGAAAGACCGACCGATTCGACCCCGGGAATTTTGGCCATGGCGCGGGCGATGTCGGGAAGGTCGCCACGCACGAGCGGTTCGCCGCCAGTCAGCCGGAATTTGCGAAAGCCCAGCCCCGCCGCCACGCGCGCCACCCGGATGATTTCCTCCGCCGTCAGGTGGTCCGGATTGCTTTCCCAGCCCTTGTACCCTTCCGGCATGCAATAGAGGCAACGCTCGTTGCACCGGTCGGTGACCGAGATTCGCAGATAATCAATTTGTCGTCCAAACGGATCCATTTTATTTCCGCCCGTGCGGGTCTTCGCCGCACAAATGAGCCAGCCCTTCACGGATGGCCGGTGCGAGTATTTCCAGGCATTCGCGCACCGCCGAGGGTTTGCCGGGCAGGTTCACCATCAGACACGCGCCGCGCGTCCCCGCCACCGCGCGCGACAAAACCGAGGTTCGCACTTTGGCAAACGATTGGGCGCGCATGATCTCGCCAAACCCGGGCAATTCCTTTTCCAGCACCGCCCGGGTCGCCTCCGGCGTCACGTCGCGCGGTGAAATGCCCGTGCCCCCCGTCGTCACCACCATATCGCATTTCAGCTCATCTGCAAATTTTCTCAGCGCTGCGGAAATCAAGGGTTGCTCGTCCGGCACGATGAGCGATTCGAATTGCGCGCCGCCGAGAAATTCCCGCAACACGTTTTCAATCTCCGGCCCGCTGCGGTCTTCGTAGATGCCCGCCGAGGCGCGGTCGCTGACGGTGAGGCGGCCGATTTTCATTCCTTGATTTTCTCCACGACCCGGATGCCCTCGATCCGCATTTTTTTGTCCACGGCCTTGCACATGTCGTAAAGCGCCAACGCCGCCACGCTCACACCGGTCAGCGCCTCCAATTCCACGCCGGTTTGCGAACTGGTTTCCGCGGTGCAACGGACCTCGATGGCCGCGCGCCGGATTTTGAAACGGATTTCGATGTGGTTCAAGGCCAGCGGATGGCAAAGGGGAATCAACTGGGCCGTCCGTTTGGCGGCCTGGATGCCGGCAATCTGGGCCACGGTCAAAACATCGCCCTTTGGCAGCGCGTTTTTTTTGAGCGCGCGAATCGTGGCCGGGGCGCAAACCAGCTTCCCTTCCGCCACCGCGCGCCGGCGCTGAACCGGTTTGTGGCCGACGTTGACCATGCGCGCGCCGCCGCGCGCATCCAGATGCGAAAACATTTTGTTCATCTCAATCGGTTGATAAGAATTCAACTTCGCCGCCCGCTTCGATTGAACCACGATCCGCCGGAATCCGGATCAAGGCGTTCGCTTCCGTCAGACAGGTCACGTCGCCGGAACTTGCCCACGCCAGCGGATGCAGACCGGTCGGTTCCCGGCGCGCCGGCCAGAGCGTTTCGCGCGGACACGGCGCGTCGTCCAATTTTGCCCCGAGCCGGCCGCGCCGGAACTTTACCGGTTCCGCGCCGGTGAGTTTCGCCAGAGTTGCGGCGACAAACAAATGAAAACAGACAAAATGCGACAGCGGGTTGCCCGGCAAGCCAAACGCCACACGGACTTTATCGGGTGGGGCGAGGCTACCGACGAGCCGGCTCGCGGGGACGCTCGCCCCACCAGCGATTCCAAAAATAAGAGGCCGGCCGGGGCGCACGTTGACTTGTGAAAAGACGATTTCAAATCCAAGCCATTCGAGCAGCGGACGGGTGAAATCCCGGTCACCCACGCTCGCGCCGCCAGAAACCAGCAACACATCCGAATTACCGATTGCCGATTGCTGATTGCCGATTTGCTCCTTCGCAAGATCAAAATCTTCCGGCAGATGAGCTTGTTCTGTCTCACACGCAAAGCGCCGCAACAGGCTGTGAATCAAAATCGAATTACTGTCGCGAACCTGTCCCGGTCGGGGGGTATGCTCCGGTGACACAATTTCGTCGCCGGTGGTGAAATGAACGACACGCAGGCGCGGGCTGACGAGCGGCTGAGTACAGCCGGCGGACGCAAGCAGGGCCAGTCTGCCCGCATTCAGATGCGCACCGGCCGGCACCAGCGGCTGTCCGGCCTTTACGTCTTCGCCGCGTTGGCGGAGGTTCAGGGCCGACTCGTGTTTTGTGATCCGGATTCGGTCGCCGTCACGTTCTACGTGTTCCTGTATTACCACGCGCAGATTTTCGCACGGTAGCGCCGCGCCGGTGGCAACGCGCACGGTTTCGCCGGATTTGAGCTGGCACGGTTTCCAATCGGCGGCATGAAGGGTGTCCACGACCCGGAAGCTTTCAGACGCATCGTTTTGCCGAATGGCATAGCCGTCACGGGTGGAACGATCGCGATCCGGCAAATCCGACGGCGCGCAGACGGTCTCGCGCAATACGCGGCCAAACGCCTCGGCCAGGGGCGCACGGATGGCAGGCAACGGCCGGCAGCACGACTGGATTTCTGCAAGGGCTTCGTTGACCGACAAAATGTTTTGTGGCCGCCGATGTGAATCAGCGGATGCACCGGGCCCGGAAGTCCGCAAATTTGCATTTGCGGCCACCGGCGGTAACGCTCGCCGTTTCCAAATCGGCACGTCTTGTTTGAGGCGGTCCATGAATCCGGCCAACAGGGCGATGGCTTCGCCGCGGTGCGGGGACGCCACGCCGACGTAAATCGCCGTGTCACCGACCGGAATGACGCCGACGCGATGGATTACTTTCGCGGCGAGGCACGGAAATTTTGTGCCGAGCGATTCGAGGATGCGCCGGATTTCGCCCGTGGCCATCTCCGGGTAGGCCTCGTATTCGAGCGCGGAAATATTTCCGCCGTTTTCCTCGCCTCGAACGACACCGCGAAATTCCAGCCAGGCGCCGTGCGCGCCCAGTGACGGCGGCGGAGAAATGGTTTCCGCAATGGGGTCAGGTGTGAGCTGGATTTCGATTTCCATACCAAAGAGTTTCAGCCTCCGGACACGGGCGGAATGAGTGCGATTTCGTCATCCGATGCAAAAACGGTGTCAGGCCCGGCATACTCGCAATGGTTGGCGAGCCGGACACTGGAGCGATGGGCGGCAAGCTCCGGAAATTGCTTCAGTAATTCCGTCCACAACTGATGCGCAGTCAACGGCGCCGGCGACAGGATTTCGACCGAATCGCAACCGGTGACGTCTTTGAGTTGGGCGAAAAACAGGACGCGCATGGAATTTCTTTAACAGTAGTTTCAGCGTGGCACAAGGTGGACGGCGGGCGCCTTGATGAAGGCGGTGATGGCTTTACCATCATGCAACGCGAGTTCGGCGCTCGCGGCGCGGGTGACCAGCGCGAATAACGGGAATCCGGCGTCCAATTCCACGCGCACCAGAGCGCCTTCCGGATGAAGCGAGACCACGCGGGCGGGGAGACGGTTGCGGACACTGCTGGTGGTGACGGTATCATGCTGGAGGACCACGTCCTCGCCGCGGATACAGACAAACACTTCGCGCGATGCGGTTGGGGGTGCAAGCGCGGTGAGCGTGACCCGATTGACGCTCACGGTGGCGAGTCCTTCGTTTATGTTCATAATGCTGCCGGGCTGGAGGGTTTCGACGGCGACCAGCCGGGCGACCTCGGCGCTGGCCGGGCGGGTGAAAACTTCCGACACGGGACCGGTTTGCCTGACCTGCCCGTCCACCAGCACGACGATTTCGTCCGCCAGCGCGAGCGCTTCAAAGCGGTCGTGGGTCACGCACAGCATCGGAATCCGGAACTCGTCACGGACCCGGGCCAGGTAGGGGATGATTTTCGCCTTCAACGACGCGTCAAGGCTGGCCAGCGGTTCATCGAGCAACAACAGGCGCGGCGATGCCAGCAGGGCGCGCGCGAGGGCGACGCGCTGTTTTTCGCCACCGGAAAGTTCCGTCACGCCGCGCGAAATCAGCGGCTGGATTTCCAGAACTTCAGCCACGTGATCGAAGCGGAACGACGGATCGTTCGCGCCACCGGATTTACAGCCGTAAAGCAGGTTCCGGCGCACCGAGAGATGTGGAAACAGCGCGAGGTCCTGCGGCACGTAACCGATGCCACGTTGGTATGTGGGCACGAAGATTTTTTGGGTCGTGTCGGTAAGCGTGCGGTCGTCGAGTTGAATGAAGGCGGAACGCGCGGCGCGCAGTCCGGCGATGAGATCGAGCAGCGACGTTTTGCCCGAGCCGGAGGGGCCAAAAACAGCGGTCACATGCCGATGCATTTCGACATCCACTTCGAGTGTGAAATCAGCCAGCGACAGTGAAATGTTTTTCAACAGCAGGCTCATGTCATTTTTTGCGGCGCAGGAAAAATTCGCTGCACCACACGGCGGTGAAGGCAAGGACGACCGATACTCCCAGCAGGCGGTAGGCGTGCGTGTCCTCGCCGATTTGCACGTTTTCGAAAATGGCGAGCGAGAGTGTCGAGGTCTTGCCTGGAATATTGCCGGCGACCATGATCGTGGCGCCAAATTCGCCGAGTGCGCGGGCGAATGCGAGCAACATTCCGCTGATGACGCCGCGTGCGGCCAGCAGGAGAGTGATGGTAAAAAACACGCGCAGACCGCTGGCGCCGAGGGTGCGGGCGATTTGTTCCAGGCGCGGGTTGACTTCTTCGAACGCCACGCGCGCGGCGCGGACCAGCAGCGGCATCGACATGACGCTCAGTGCCAGCAGAACGGCGCGCCAGGTAAAGATGACATCCAGATTGAGCTGGTTGTGGAGGAAGCCGCCAATGACGCCACGTCGGCCAAAAAGCTTCAGCAGAATCAAACCCGTGGCCACCGGCGGCATGACCAGCGGCAGCGTAACGAAGGTTTCCACGATGGATTTGCCCGGCCAGTCGCGCCGGGCCAGCGCCCACGCCAGCGCGAGGCCGAACGGCAGAATGATCACCGTGCTCAACGCGGATACCCACGCGGTGAACCAGACAATCTGCCATTCTTCAGCGGTCATTCACGCAAGAGGAAGCCAAATCGGGTGAAGACCTGTCCAGCTTCTTCGGACGAAAGGTAATCCAGGAATTTTTTCGCGGCTTCGGGTTGCTTTGAATTTCTTACCAGCGCCATGGGATAGCTGATGTCGGGGGCATCCGCGCGCGGGACCTCGTAGGCGACTTTGACATTTTTGGAAATGGCGGCGTCGGTTTTGTAGACCACACCCAATTCGACGTTGCCGGACGCCACGGCGGCGAGGGCGGCGCGGACATTTTCCGTCGGAATCACTTTCGGCTCAATGGCCGGCCAAAGTTGCTGCCGGGTCAGCCAGCCTTTGGCATAAACCCCCGCCGGCACGGACTTGGGATCGGCCAGGGCGATTTGTTTCACACCGGCGTTGGTGAGGTCGCTGGCGGATTTGATTTGCAGTGTACTGGTGCTCGGAACCACGACGACAAGCGAGTTGCCGAGACGGCTTTTGCGCGTAGCCGGGTCGATCAACCCCTTTTTCTCCAGCCGGTTCATTTGCGTTTCATCGGCGGAAAAGAAAAGGTCGGCGGGCCCGCCTTCCTCAATCTGCCGCGCCAGGGTGCTGGAGGCGGCGAAATTAAAGACGACTTTGTCGCCGGACTGTTTTTCGTAAGCGGCGGCGATTTCCTTCAATGAATCCGTCAGACTCGCGGCGGCGAAGACGGTTACTTCCTCCGCGCAAACAGGCGACGCCAGGGCCGGCAGCAGGAGACATGCGGCGAGGAAGAGAATTTGTTTTTTCATGCTGTTTTTTCAGTGTCAGTTTTTGGTTGGGGAAATTCAACGGGAAAGCCGGTAGAACCGTTGGGAATTGGTCGCGGTGATGTCGTCAAACTGAATCATACCTACACCGTCCGCGGTCACCGTTCCAATCGTTTGCCAGTTGGTCATTGTCAAACTGGAGCTGGCCTGGACCTGGTATTGCAAATTCGTTCCGCCGATGCCGGTGAGGTGGAAAAGGCCGTTGGTGAAATAACCTGAAAGAATTTTAAGCTGCACCGCTTTGAGCGCGGCCGTGATATTAATCAGTGGTTCATTGCCGCGCCCGTAGTTTTGAGAATTGAACAGGTATCCAATCTGGTTGTCGGCCGCATGGAAAAGAAGCGTGACATCGCCGCCGTCCGCCACATCGGAAACGAGGTTGGTATTGAGTGGCAACGCATAAGTCACCGGCACATTATTGCCGGGCGGCGTGTAGGTGTTCGTGCAAAGGATTTCATGCGCGCCAGACAGCAAAACGGGAAGTGAATCGTAGGTAACTCCGTCGGTTGTGGGTAAATTGGGGGTTCCGGTTCCCTCCACCCAATCATCGTCAGACAACCATTCGATGATAAAATTCCCGCTGCTAATCATGGGGAAAATCGCATTGTTCGGCTGCACCCCGTTTGTCCCGTAGTTACTGGTCAATGCGATTGAAATGCCGGTGATTGTCCAGTTCCCCGCGCCATAGTTCGTATTGAACATGGCAACCGCGTTTGAAAGGCTGAATTTGAGCACACTCTGAAATTCTCCTTTTACCGATGCCGCCGGAGCGACAACCAGGGTGCCCGCCGCGCCAAAGTTCAATCCCGTCAAGTCACTGCCTTCCGGGTTGTTCGACGAACCCGTTGCGAGGAAGGCATCAGCGGAAGTTGTTCCGGTGTAAGTGACCTGCGCCTTGGCGATTGAACCAAGGCGCAGCAGCGCGATTACGAAAACGATTACCCGGCAGCGGTTCATTTTTTCCATTTCTGTCTGAACGAAAACAGAAAGCCGCCAAGTGATGCCGCCAGTAACGCAGCGCTGGTCGGTTCTGGAACCGGAGTCGCCGTGATAGTAAGTTCAGGGTGGTTTGATGCGAACTCCTTGGAATTGAATAGATAGCTGACCTGAGTATCCGCCGCGTAAAAATAAAGTGAGACCGCGCCGCCCGCTGCGGCATCGGACACGAGGCCGGCATCAAGCGGCAGCGAGTAACTGGCGTAAACGTTGTTGCCCGGTGGGGTGTAGAGATACGTGCCAAGCGAATCAGAGCCGGCCGAGAACAAAGTGGAAATCGAATTGAAACTCACGGCCCCATTGGCCACGCCCATGCCACCGCCATTACCTTCCACCCAACTGTCATAGGACAGCCAGTCAATGCCGAAATTGCCTCCGCTGACGGTGTTAAGCAAATTGTTGTTGGGAATGGCGCCGTTGGCGCCGAAATTACTGGCCAGTGATAACGTAAAGCCGGTGATTGCCCAATTTCCCGCACCGTAGGTCGTGTTGAATTGGCTGACCGCGCCTGCGGTATTGAACATAATCACGCTGTCAAATTCGCCTTTGGCCGAAGATGCGGGGGCAATGGCCAGCGTTCCCGCACCGCCGAAGTTCAAAGTTGGTGAAGCCCCCGATAGAAGCGCGTCGGCAGTGGTGTTGTTGATAGTGTATATCGCTGCTTTGCCGGTGGAAGGCAGGATGAAAAACATGCCGCAGGCCGCGGCGAACAATAAACTTTGTGCTGGTTTCATGGTATTTGATTTATTTCGGGATTTATTCGTGAGTAGTGGCTACCGGAAAAAAGATCGGCCCCGGCCCGTTGGTTTGGGTGCCAAATTCGAGCAGGAAATTCTGCACCTTGTCGGAAAGCAGAAAGTCGGACAATGCGCGTGCGCCGGCATGATTGGCAGTGGGAAATTTCTTTGGATTCGTCTCCATGACGATGAAGGGCCGCCGCATGACCGGGTCGCCTTTGACCAGGATTTCCATCCCTTCCGCGTACATCTTGCCCAGGTGCGCGGGGATGTAACCCACCACCACATAGGCATCGTTGGTGCGCGCAAATTGCAGGATGTTCCACCGGGAGACCGTGCCATCCTTGAGCATCCAATCGCCTCTGGGTTCGGTATCCGCCAGCCGCCACAGGGTATGCACCAGTTCGCGACTGCCGATGCCTTCAAAATCCACAAAACGGGCATGCGCTTCGGCAATTTTCCGTAATGCGGCGGCGCCGTTGGTCATGCCCCGGATGTGCGCCGGGTCGTCGGGCGGGCCGACAATGCATAACTCATTGCGTGTCCACGGACGCATATTGACGCCATATCCGTCAGCAACAAGATCGGTGGTGATGTCGCCTGAGTGCATGGTGAGCAGATCCACTTTTCCCGCGCGCATGGCGGCATCAAGGATGGGACGCGGCCCGGTCGCCACGACTTCAATCCGATAACCCGTTTGCGCCTCAAACATTTTGGAGATCTCCTGCCACAAACCCGTCATGGTCATGCCGCCAATAACGGCGCAACGGACAACGTGACGGTCCATGGGCGTTACAACGTTGCGGCGACACGACACGGCCAGCATTACCAACAGGGCAAAATAGAAGCTTCTTTTCATTGTCCCAGGCGGCGCTAATAATTATGGGCGGTGACATCGCTGGCGGTGCCGGTGAGCCAGCGTACGTCGGCAAGTTTCGGGTCCCCGACGCCGCAGCCCACATAAGAACCGGCGAAGGATTGCACCTGACCGGCCAGGAACAGCAGATTAATTCGTCCGGCATGGCGGGCCACCATGCTGTAAGGCTGGACGGATGGATAAGTTGAAGCATAAGGCCCCGGCGCATCGGCCATCGCCACGACATAATTCGGCTGAATCACCATGTCGAACTTTGTGGCCAGCGGCAGGTTCCACGGCGAAAGATTCATGTTCATGCCATACGGCAAAAAGTAGGTTCCACCCGGATTATTGGCGGTTGGGCAGATAAAGACGGATTGAGTATGGGCAATGGGCCTTGTGCTGTTGGTGACCATGGCTTGAAAAGAGGGAAGACCAAAATAAACCGGCAAGGCATTGAACCAATCATCCGGCCGGTCAATCACCGCCAGCGTTTGAACCCCCTGCCCGCGGCGCGGAAGGAAGTTGTTGTGATCGTCGGCGTACATCCGGTAAGCCAATCCCCACTGATGAAGGTTGCCTGCGCACTGGGTCGAGCGCGCCCTTTCTTTGGCTTGCGCCAGCGCTGGCAGGAGCATGGCTGCGAGGATCGCGACAATGGCGATGACGACGAGCAGTTCGATGAGCGTGAAACCCCATCTCCTCATGCGGCCTAACAAAGCCACATCCGTTATACTTTGTCAAGTATAACGGGAAAAGAACCCGGCAAAAATTTTATTTTCGGCTGTACCCGTCGGTTCAATCGCGCAAAAGCTTTCGCAACGCTTTCCAGTCCGTCCGGATAATTTTAAGACTGTTCATTTCCATGTGCCGATACAGACCCAGCACGCGCCGCCCGGTTTCCGTCAATTCCGCGCCGCCCCGCTTCCGACCGCCGCGCACCGCCTTGATGACCGGTTGTTTGAAACACGCGTTCATGGTCTGGATGAGCGACCAGGCGCGCATATAAGACATGCCCATGCGTTTGGCCGCCCTGCCAATCGAGCCGGTCTCCGCCACCAGCGCCAGTAATTCCGCTTTACCCGGGCCAAAGGCGACCGCTTTGCCGGTTACAATGCGCAGCCGGGGAACCAGGAAAGGCGTGGGTTGGGATTTCATTTTGTCATCGCCCCCGGGTAAAATTCCATCGGTGCCTACCCTGAAGCATTCCTGGGAACGGTCTGTTAATTCCGGTAAAGGCACAAGTCGCGATTTTTTTAAAAATGGATTGCCGCGTAACAAGCGGCTGCGTTATTGGTCTGGGGCTGCGAATGCAACTCGGCCAAATCATCATTTTTCCCATCAAGTCTCTGGACGGTGTCCCGGTGGAAACCGCCCGCATTACCGGCGGCGGCATCCTGGAGCACGACCGCAGCTATGCGATTTACGATGCGGACGGAAAAGTGGTCAATGGGAAACGCACGCCACGCGTTCATGAGTTGCGTTGCCAGTTCGACGCCAGGATCGCCGAGGTCCGCCTGTGGCCCAACGGCGAATCGTCGTCGGCACAGTTTCAACTGGATGATCCGGTTTGCATCGGTCAATGGTTGAGCGATTTTTTCGGTTTTGCCGTTGCCTTGCGGCATGAACCGCACAGCGGGTTCCCCGACGATCGCACGGCTTTTGGGCCAACGATTACGAGCGAGGCCAGCCTCCGCACCATTCAAGGCTGGTTTCCACAAATGACGCTCGAAAGTGTGCGCCGTCGTTTTCGGACGAATCTGGAACTGACTGGTGGCGAGCCATTTGGCGAAGATCACCTGTTCGGCGCACCGGACGAACTGAAGCCATTCCAGGTCGGTTTGGTGAAATTTTTTGGCCACAACCCCTGCCAGCGATGTGTCGTCCCCACGCGCGATCCGGACTCCGGACAAGCCACCGGTGATTTTCAGAAAAAGTTCATGGAGCTGCGGAAGCGGCTTCTTCCCGAATGGGCGAATGCACAGCGCTTCAATCATTTTTACCGGTTCACGGTGAACACTTCCATCCCGCCGACCGAAGCGGGAAAACAATTGAGCCTCGGCGACCCGTTGGTGTTTTGATTTTCGGATTTTATTTGACCGCGCTGCTCAATTCACGACAGCCATTTTCCCCGGCGGCGAACCTCACTGTCAATTTTCCTTAAGGATTTTCACTCTGTTATCATTGGCATTAGGTATGCTTTTGGATGGTTGCCTGTATGACAACAGCATTACCTGAAAGGCATCAATCCGCGGACGGCATGGATAACACGGTACAGTCCCAGCTTCATTCTTTTGGCGCGCGACTGCGCGAACTGCGCCTGCGGCGGGGTTGGACCCTTCAGGAACTGGCCTGTCGGAGCGGGCTTTCCAAGGCCTTTTTATCGCGGCTGGAGTCGGGGGACCGTCAGGCTTCCATCGCCGCCGTGCTGACGCTTTCCCGGATTTTTGACATCTCGCTGGCGTCGCTTTTCGAATCGCCACTGGCCACCGAGCCTTGTGTGATCGTGCGCGCGGCGGATGCGGCCGAAAAAACCATCAACGGGCTGAAATATGTGCCGCTGTCCAATGCGGGCCGGTTCTTTAATCTGCAACCGTTGCGCATCAAAGTGTCCCCGTCTCGCCGTGGTAATGAGCACTACCATCACGATGGTGAGGAATGGATTTATGTCTTGTCCGGCAAACTCACGCTGTCACTGGCGGGAAAAACCCATGATTTGTCGCCCGGCGACGCCGCGCATTTCGAATCCCGCCTGCCGCACCGGTTGATCGCGCCGGGGCCAAAGGACGCAGAGGTTCTGGTTGTGGCGTCGCCGGTTTCCAGTACCCCGGCGAATCCCCATCTCAACCAGCATCGCGCGATTCCCGTCGTCCGCCCGCTGCCACTGCCCAAGCCGGAACCGTTTCCAGCATCCCGGCGCGGGAGTTTGAAGTCCGCCCATCTTAAAAGAGCCAAACGTTAACCAAGGAGAAATATTATGAACAAGTTGCGTTCCAATTGTTTGAACTTCATGGAATTACTGGCGCAAAATATTGCGCTCATTTCGCCGACGATGACGGCGGCGTTGATTGTGCCGCTGATGTTTGCCACCACCGGCAACCTCAGCTGGTTGTCCTATGCCGTGGGCACGGTCATGCTGTTGTTCGTCGCATTCAGCCTGAACCAGTTCGCCAAGCGCACGACGATGGCCGGTTCGATGTACAACTATGCCTCGTCCGGCCTGGGTTTCACCGGCGGTGCACTCTGCGGCTGGTGTCTGGTATGGGCGTATCTGTTCATCGGTCTGGCGGGGACAACGGGCTTTACGATTTTCGCCGGCAAATTACTGGCGGCGATCCACATCAGCCTCCCGCCCGTGATTCTTTTTGCGGTCTGTTTGGGCACCTGTTTTTTCATGGCCTACAAGGACATCAGAATTTCAACGCTGATCATGCTGGGCTTTGAAGCGTTCTCGTGCTTCTTTATTTTGTTGCTGGTTGGCATCGTATTGGGACATCACCATTTTGCCATCGACACGACCCAGTTCAGTTTCAAGGGCGCGTCCATGTTGAGCCTGGGCATGGGTGTGGTGGTGGCCATCTTCAGTCTGGTTGGATTTGAAAGTTCCACCGCCTTTGGCGAGGAGGCGGTCAATCCACTTAAAACCATTCCGCGCTCCATCATCTGGAGTCTGCTGTTGACGGGTGCGTTCTTTATTCTGGTCAGCTATACGGAAGTGCTGGGCACGCGCGGCTATTCGACCACCCTGGACCAGATCGACGCGCCACTGAATGTTCTGGCCACCATGTATCATGTGCCCTACCTGTGGCCGCTGCTTTCGGCAGGCGCCATGTTCAGTTTTTTTGCGCTGGCTTCCTCCTGCATGAACGCCGGAGCCCGGGTGATGTTCGCCATGGGGCGTCACGAGTTCTTTCACAAATCCACAAGCACTGCGCATCAGAACCATGGGACGCCGCATGTGGCGCTGGCCACGATGGCGGTGGTTATGTTCAGTGTGGTAACGGTGAGTTATTATGTACTGGTTGATAATGGCATGGCTGTGCTCGACGAATTCAACGATGCCGGCACGATGGGCGCCTTTGGCTTTCTCGGCGCTTACATTCTCATTACGCTTGCCGCGCCCGCTTTTCTCAAGAAACGGGGCGAACTCATGGCCAGGGACATCGTTATGTGCGTGGCTGCCATGGTATTGTTGCTGGTGCCCGCGATTGGCAGTGTTTATCCGGTGCCAGCCCCGCCGGTTAATGCATTTCCCTACGTTTTTGCCGCCTACTTGTTCATCGGTTATGTGAGAATCATGGCGATGCAACATCAGAAGCCACAGCGGGTCGAGGAAATCAGCCTCGAAATCAAAAAAGTCGCCCAACCCGCATGAGCAGCCCAATCGGCGTGATCGCGGCGATTCACCGCTATCCGGTCAAATCCATGATGGGCGAGGAATTGAACGCCGCGCAGATTGGGGCCAAGGGTGTGCTGGGCGACCGGGCGTTTTCCGTGGCCGACCCGGCGACGGGGAAGATCGCCAGTGCGAAAAACCCCTCCAAATGGCCGGCGCTGTTTTCCTTCCGGGCAACATTCACGCAACCGCCGGAGGAATCCACCGCGTTGCCGCCGGCGCGAATCACGTTTCCGGACGGGAGCAGCATGTCCACGGGTGACAAAGGTATTGAGGCAAAATTATCGTCCAGCCTGGGCAAGCCGGTCCGGTTTTTGTCCGGCGCCCCACCGGCCGGCATGCTGGAGGAATACTGGCCGGATATGGATGGTCTGGCGCGACGCGACGTTGTCACCGAAGAAGCGATGCCGGCCGGGACTTTTTTCGACTGTGCCGTCATCCATTTTCTCACCACGGCAACGCTCGACAGCCTGCGCGGGTTTTATCCCGAAGGCCGGTTTGAATCGCGCCGCTTTCGCCCGAACCTCGTCATTGAAACCCCGCCCGGCGTCAAAGGGTTTCCGGAAAACGACGAATGGAATGAAAAAGTTGTGGCCATCGGGAGCGAAGTGAAGCTGAAAATCACCGGTCCCTGTGGCCGCTGTGTGATGACCACCCTGCCCCAGGGTGACGTGCCCCGGGACATTGGCATTTTGAAAACCGCGGCCAGGCACAACCAGGCGCGCGTCGGCGCTTACGCGTCGGTGGTGCAGGGCGGCATGGTCCGCCGGGGCGATTCGGCACGGATTGAACCGGCTTGAAGGTTCGGGGGTCGAACCGGCAGGAAAATTTCCAGTTCCCATTTTGGCGGAAGGGGTCCTTTTCAACCCATCGATTGCGCAACAAAATGACGGTCGACTCTTTGCTCACAATGGCGAATTGTTGTCCCCCGCCCCGAATTCAAAAAATCTCACCGCGCAAACCCTTCAAGAGTTGGGTGATCTGCGGTGCCATGCGTTGCAGTTGTTCACTGTGGATGGTGGAGAGATTTTCGAGAATGGTTTCACCCCGAAGGGTCAGCACCAGCCGAACCTGACGACGATCTTTCCGGTCCATCACCCGCTGGACGTAACGTTCCGCCACCAGCCGGTTGACCAATCCGACCGTGCTATGGTGCAGAATCTGCAGCCGCTCGGCCAGTTCACCAATCGTTATAAGGTCAGGACCGGGAAACCCCTTGATGGCCAGCATGGCCTGATGCTGTTGGGGCGTGACCCCGGCCGCTTGAGCCGCGTTTTCGCTGAAACGCAGGAACTGCCGCAGGGCGTAGCGCAATTCGGCCAGCGCCTCATAACGGGCCTTGGTGATTTTCCGCTTTTTTGCCGGCATGAACTAAGCTTTTGCCGGAGCCTATCACCTTCCGCTGATAAAATCCAGTTGAATTATATCGTATCACGATATAATTTGGGCGCATGGTGTTCAAGCTTAAAATACCCATGGTTGCTGAAGCCCAAACCGTAAAGGGGTCCAGTGATGTTCCCTCCGATTCATTGGGGGACTACCGCACGGACCGGCGGATGCTGTTGTTATCGGTCCTGGCGATTCCCATTGGGGTTATTGGCGCAGCGGTGGCGAAGGCCCTGCTCTGGTTGATCGCGGTTATCACCAACCTTTCGTTCTTTCACCGTCTTTCGGCAAATACGTTGTTACCGGAAAACAGCCGTCTTGGTTGGTGGCTGTTGCTGGTGCCGGTCGCGGGAGCGCTGATCATCGGGTTGATGGCCCGTTATGGTTCCGAAAAAATCCGCGGCCATGGGATACCGGAGGCGCTGGAAGCCATTCTCCTGGGGCGCAGCCTGATTAATCCCAAAGTGGCGATATTGAAACCGCTTTCGTCGGCCATCTCGATTGGTACCGGCGGACCATTCGGAGCAGAGGGACCGATCATCATGACGGGAGGAGCGTTTGGTTCGTTGTTCGCCCAGTTTTTTCATCTTTCCGCAGCCGAACGAAAAACCTTATTGGTTGCCGGCGCGGCCAGCGGAATGTCGGCTGTGTTTGCCACCCCGGTTGCCGCAGTGCTGTTGGCCGTGGAGCTGTTGTTGTTTGAGTGGAAGCCGCGAAGTTTCATTCCGGTGGCGGTGGCCTCCCTGGTTGCTTCCATTTTGCGGGTGCCGCTACTCGGAGCCGGACCGATGTTCCCAGTTTTTCCGCACGGGGTAATGGGAACCGGTGAACTCCTCGCCGCCCTGCTCGTGGGTATCACTGTCGGCTTCGGGTCGTGGCTGTTGACGACCCTGGTGTATGCGTTTGAGGATTTATTCCAGAAACTGCCGATTCACTGGATGTGGTGGCCGGCTCTGGGCGCGGTGGTGGTGGGCGTCGGCGGTTTGATTGAACCGCGCGTGCTGGGGGTGGGTTATGACACGATTCACGCCTTGATGCGGGGGCAATTGTTGGGTGAAGTATTGGTTGGATTGTTGATTGCCAAGGCGTTGGTCTGGTCGGTGGCATTGGGATCGGGCACTTCGGGTGGTGTCCTCGCGCCTTTGCTCATCATCGGCGGCGCTCTGGGCGCATGGCTGGGACAATGGCTGCCGACCGGCGACCCGGGCTTATGGGCCCTGATTGGCATGGGAGCGATTATGGGAGGCACCATGCGTTCGCCGTTCACCGGGACGGTGTTCACGCTGGAACTGACTCATGATTTCAATGCGCTGCCGGCATTGTTCATTGGCAGTGTGGCGGCGTTGGGGGTCACGGTGCTGGTGCTGCGCCGATCCATCTTGACGGAGAAGCTCGCCCGCCGCGGCCAGCACATAGCGCGTGAATACAGCGTGGATTTGTTTGAGATGATGCGGGTGGGCGATGTCATGGACCGCCAGGTCCCTATGGTCCCCGCGAAGATGACGGTCCGGGAACTTTCGGACCGGATTGCCAAAGGCGATTCCACCATTTCCAAGCGTCAGGGAACACTCATTGTTGACAGCGGTCAAAAACTGACGGGAATTGTTACCCGGGGAGATTTGGTGCGTGCGTTACAGGGCGCGCCTGCGGGGAATCTGTCCGTGCTCGAAGCTGGAAAGACAAAGTTAGTGGTCACCTACCCGGATGAATCATTGCATGACGCCATTGCCAAGATGCTCCGCCACGGCGTCGGACGGCTGCCGGTGGTGATGCGAAATGAACCGGATCAAGCCGTGGGCTACCTGGGGCGCGGGGATATTATTGCGGCCCGGATGCGTTATCACGAAGAGGAGGAATTTCGCAGCCAGGGGCCATTGGCTGGTGATTGGAATGGCTCAAAATTCTGGCCGGTTAGACTTTTAAACCAAAACCAATAGACAGAAAGGAACGGCATATGTCATTAAGATTAGGAGACGTGGCCCCCGATTTTTCGGTCGCAACCACCGAAGGGCCAATCAAGTTTCACCAATGGCTCGGCAATTCCTGGGGGGTGTTGTTTTCGCATCCCGCCGACTACACCCCTGTGTGCACGACCGAGTTGGGGGCGGTGGCAAGAATCAAGGCCGGATTCGAAAAACGGAACGTGAAGGTGATCGCTGTCAGCGTGGATCCGCTGGATTCCCACCTTGGCTGGATCAAGGACATCAATGAGACCCAGGCCTGCACGATGAATTTCCCAATCATTGCCGACGAAGACCGCCAGGTGGCCTCGGCCTATGACATGATTCATCCCAACGCTGACGACAAGGCGACCGTACGTTCAGTGTTTATCATTGGTCCGGACAAAAAAATCAAATTGACGCTGACCTATCCTGCCAGCACCGGCCGGAATTTTGCTGAAATTCTTCGGGTGATCGACTCGCTTCAGCTCACCGCCGGGCACAAGGTCGCCACGCCTGCCGACTGGCATGAAGGGGACGACTGCATCGTGGTTCCCTCCATTTCCGACCAGGACGCCCGGAAACTTTTTCCTAAAGGTATCCGCAAGGTGAAGCCGTATTTACGGTACACCCCGCAACCCAACCGGTAATCGCCATTATGGACAAACTTCTTCCCTTTTTATCTCCAGGGAATAATCCACCAGGAGAAAGCGGTGAGCGGGGAGCCGGGGCTGGAGCGCATCAGCGCCGTTCCCTGCGCGGCAAAATGAGCGGCAGGCGTTATTATGGGATTGAACGTTTTGTTGGTCGAACCCCGTTAATCCGGCTACGACATCTTTCGGAAATGACCGGTTGCGAAATTCTGGCCAAGGCCGAGTTTATGAATCCCGGTGGATCGGTCAAAGACCGGACGGCTTATAGCATCATCGCTGAGGCCGAGGCCGCCGGGGAACTGAAACCCGGCGACACGATTGTCGAAGGTACCGCCGGCAATACGGGCATCGGCCTGACCGTGGTGGGGCAGGCAAAAGGTTATCGGACGGTCATCGTCATAGCGGACAACCAGTCTTCCGAGAAAATCCAGTTGCTTCAAACCTTGGGGGCCAAAGTGATTACTGTGCCCGAGAAGCCTTACAGTGACCCGGGCAATTACATCCGCCAGGCGCAGCGCCTGGCGGAGGAGCATGGCTGGTTCTGGGCCAACCAATTTGACAACATCAATAATAGCCTCGCCCATTACACCACCACCGGCCCCGAAATCTGGAAACAGACTTCCGGCGAGGCAACGGCCTTTGTTTCTTCGGTTGGCAGTGGCGGGACGCTGGCCGGCACGAGCCGGTTCCTGAAGGAACGTAATCCCAAAATACTGACGGTATGTTCCGATCCTTATGGTGCCGCCATGTGGTCGTGGTTCAAGCACGGGAATCTGAACACCAAGGATGGGGATTCTTATGCGGAAGGCATCGGGCTGACCCGCGTAACGAAAAATCTGGAAGGCGTTTCCACGGATGAGGCATATCGAATTGAAGACCAGACCGCCTTGACGATCATCCACCACTTGTTGCGGGACGAGGGATTATTTGTCGGCTTGTCTTCGGGAATCAATCTTGCCGGAGCAACTTGCTTGGCTCGTGAACGGGGGCCGGGCCAAATCATCACCACCATTCTTTGTGATTCAGGCATCCGTTACCGGTCAAAGATTTTTAACCGGGAATGGCTAAAGGAGCATCATTTGAATCCTGATTTGCCGTTGGAATCCATCTTCCATGAAGACATTCATTGAATTATGAAATCCATTCGATCACAACCAGCCCGATTCCGGTGAACCTTTCAAAATTGTTGATGCACATGCCCAAGCGGACCGGCTGTTCACCGGCGTTGATGGATCATCCGGGCATCGCCCGGGTGCTGGATGCAGGCGCCACGGCAACCGGGCGGCCTTATTTCGTGATGGAACCGGTCCGCGGCATCCGCATTACTGACTATTGCAAGCAGAATCAATTCGACACCCGCCAACGACTGGCCTTGTCCGTCCGGGTTTGCCACGCCATCCAATCACCTTTCATTCCGTGAGCACTTCAACACTTCATTTCCTGTTCGGTGCCACGGCCAGCAGCGATTGCATTGGTCGAAGCCAAGGCATTCAAATAGGGTGATCGGAACAACCGTTACCGCGGGCTTATAAACTAATCTTGGCTTATGGGACTTTTGTGCGCAAAATCGGTCTGAACAATTTTCAGGTGGCGACCGGCCGGATGGTGCGCGACATTAACCGCCGCATCAATCATGGTGATCGGAACAACCGTTACCGCGGGTTTATGAACTAATCCTGGTTTAAAGGACCTTTGTGCGCAAAATTGATCTGAACAATTTTCAGGTGGCAACAAGCGGGATAGTGCGCGACATCAACTGTCGCATCATTCTCAACCTGATGCGCAAGTATCAGCCGGTCTCTCGCGCCGACCTGATGCGCCATTCGGGTCTGCAACGCAGTACCGTCTCGGTTATCACCGAACAACTCATCGCCGAGCGTTGGTTGCGGGAGGGGGAGGTCGGTCAACTGCCACGGGGACGCCGCCCGACATTTTTGCACTTAAATGAAAATCGAGTTGGTGTTTTTGGGATTAATATCCAGCCTTTTACCACGGACATAGCCTTGGCGAATTTAAACGGCCATTTCCTTGCCCAGGAGACGATATCCACACCCAAAAAATCTGAAACTTTTATCACACAATTCAGCGCCCGGATTCGTGAATTAATGGAGGAATATCCGCTGATGACTTATGAGGAAATCGGCGTCAGTTTGCCCGGTCGTGTGGATTTATCCTCGCAGAAGTTTATTTTTGCCCCAAACTTGGGCTGGCAGGCGGCGGATCTAAAAGGCCAGCTTGAAAAGGCCACCGGACTTTCTGTCAGCATGGAGAACGCGGCCAATGCTTGTGCCCTTTCGGAATTATGGTTTGGCAAGCGTACCAATGGCGAGCGTAATATTTTGGTGGTTACCGTTTCAGAAGGTATTGGCGTGGGCATGATTATGAATGGCCAGCTGGTACGGGGTACGTCGGGTCTGGCGGGAGAATTCGGCCATGTCACAATTGATGAAAATGGTCCGCAATGCGGCTGTGGCAATTACGGTTGTTGGGAGGTTTTCGCATCTAATTCGGCCGCGGTGCGATATTACAATGAGATGACGGGGAAAGATTCGCTAAAGACTTTCGCCGAAATCCTGGCATTGGCATTTCAAAAAGATCCAACCGCATGGAAAGCCTTGGATCGTATGGCGGAGTATTTGGGAAAAGGGATTGCCATGCTGGTGACGGGACTTGCGCCGGATGCCGTTGTGATTGTCGGGGATGTAATCCATGTGTGGGACAGGATGAATCCCATCGTTATGAAAGTGATTCAGCAGCGCGCATCGACTCATCCAGCAGTCAGGATCATGGCCAGCGGCTCGACATCACAACAACCACGTCTGAGTGGAATCATTGCGCTGGTTTTACAAAAGTATTTTGCGGCTCCGACAGTGGCGTAACTGGCAAGAAATATTATCGGGCTGCCAATGGCGTTCCATGGACCTCGTTGGGAACGTACAAAACCCAACACAGGACGCTAGTGTTGGTTTTCAACCTTTTGGGAAGGTGGAATCATGCTGAAGTCTGAAGTCATCGCTCTTTGCTTCGACCAAGAGTGACTCGGCTGCAAACCGTCAGAAAGGAAAATCCCGAAAAGAAGTCAGGAATGTTTAACTTTAACATCGCTATCGCATCGGGGTGGATGCTGCCGCCGTGGCAGGTCAGCCAGGGAAACCGCTGCCCAAGCCAGCTGCCTTTACGACCACTGGCAGACGATGCAGCCCGAAGATAAGCGTGAAATTATTGAAGTAATCACTGATAAAATCGTCATCGGCAAAGGCGAGATCACCATAATCCTTTCCTACGCGCCTTCTTGTAAAGACATGGCAAATAGATGGCGGAAGGGGTGGGATTCGAACCCACGGTAGCCTTGCGACTACGCCTGATTTCGAGTCAGGTGCCTTTAACCACTCAGCCACCCTTCCGTGTTGCCGCCAGGGAAACATTTTGCGCAGGTTCGGGTCGCGGGCAAGCTCATTCGTCGTCCGTTTAATCGAGGTGATTCTTTACCGCCCGGCCACGGCCTGCCGGCGGTAAAAACAGGAAGGCGCTGGCGGTCAGAATTCGCCAGCGCCGATGCTAGGCGTCGGTAGGACTTTCTCTGTCATGAGCAGTCAACCACAGTCCCACAATTTCGTCAAAGACGGTTCGGAAACAAGCGGGTGACATTTGGGAAAAGCGTCGGGAATGGGGGGCACATTTCGCGCTTTTTTCGCCTCCGGTCGTTGTTTAGAGTGGGGCATGTTTTGGGGTTGCCGTTGGTTGATGATCATTTTCGCATTGGGGTTGAGCGGCGAACAAACGTTTGCCGCCAGCGCCCGCGAGGACCGCGCATACGCCGCGGCCGCCAGCGCGTTTCAGGACGGCATGTGGAGCCGCGCGGAAGTGGAATTTGCCGCGTTCGCCGAAAAATATCCCAAGTCCGGTCGTGTCGCCGAGGCGTTATTAATGCAGGCGGAGGCGGATATCAAACAGGCAAAATTTTTGCCGGCCATTGAGCTGCTCACCGTGCAAGCGGCGCAGGCGGGCAAGCTGGCCGATCAATATGTCTATTGGCTGGGTCAGGCGCAGTTTCAAAACCAGGACTATCCGGCGGCGGCGGCAACGTTTTCCCGATTGGTGCGGGATTTTCCCGACTCAAGCCGGCGGCTGGATGCGGCGGTGGACGAAGCGGCCGCGCATGCCAGGCTCGGTCAATGGCCGCTCGTGAGCGCCGGGTTGCAGGCGCCGGACGGAGTGTTCCAGACCGAGGCGGAAAAAATCCCCGCCGACGACCGGGTGGTGCGCGGTCAATTGCTGCTGGCCGAAGCGCTGTTCCGGCAGGACAAACTCGGTGCCGCTGCCACGGTTTTGAATTTGTTGGGCGCGCAAAAACTAGCGCCGGAATTGAACTGGGAACAGGCACGCCTGCTTTGCCGGGTGCAGCTGGCGAGCGGCGACACCAACGCGGCCCTGGCCACGACGACAAATCTGCTCCGGCTGGCGGATTCGACCGGGCAGGCCGGGATGCGCGCCGAGAGCGTGGTGGAGCAAGGCGGCATCCTCGAGCAGATGGGACGAATGGAAGAGGCGTTGTCGGTGTACCAGCGGAACCTTTCCACCAACGTGCCGGTGGCATGGCAGCATCAGGCGATTTTAAAAATTGCGGAATTGGCCGCCGCGCAGAGGAAATTTTCAGACGCGGCCCAATCGCTGGAACAGTTTCTCGCGCAATTTCCGGATTCACCGGCCGCGGACATCGCGCGTTTGACGTTGGGCGAGTTGTATTTGAAGGAATATCTTGCGGACCCGGCGGTGGCGACGAACAGTTTGGCGGAGGCGCGGGCCCAGATTGCCCAGTTCCTGGCTGCGTATACCAACAGCCCGTTGATGGGCAAGGCATATCTGGACCAGGGCTGGGGTTTCTGGATCGATGGAAAGATTCCCGAAAGCCTTGCGGCCTTCAAGACCGCGGCGCAGATGTTGTCGCCCTCGGTGGACCTCGCGGTGGCCCGATTTAAAACGGGTGACGCGCTGTTCGCGCAGAAGGATTACGCGGGCGCCCGGGAAAATTACGAGGCGGTGGTGAACGATTTTACAAATTTTCCAGCCGTGACCGAAGCCATCGGCGCGCAGGCGCTGTACCAGACGTTGCGCGCCTGCCTGGAGTTGAATGACGTGACGGGGGCGAGCAATGCGCTGGCGCGGATCCTGAAGGTTTATCCCACGAGCAACCTGGCGGACAACAGCGTGTTGCTGGTGGGTGAAGGGATGGCGGATATGCAGCAGCCGGCGGCGGCACGCGCCCTGTTTGAGAAATTTGAAGAACGCTTTCCCGAGTCGCCGTTGCGATCGGAAGTGGAACTGGCGCTGGCACGCACTTACGAACAGGAAAACCAATGGCCCACCGCCATCGACATCTATGACCGCTGGGTGGACCAGTACACCAATGACACGCGGTTGCTGCCGCAAGTGGAATATGCCCGCGGCTGGGCGAATTTTCAGGCCGGACGCGAGACCAACGCCTTTCAACTGTTCACCAATTTTATTGTCCAATTTCCTCAAAACGCCCTTGCTCCCGTCGCCCAATGGTGGGTGGGCGACTATTTCTTCCGGCAGGGAGCAACCAACAACTCCTATTTCGTTGACGCGGAAAGGAATTATCAGCTGCTCTTTCAGAAATGGCCGGCGTCCAGTCTCGCCTATCCGGCCCGCATGATGGCCGGGCGCGCGGCCATGGGCCGCCTTGGCTATTCGGATGCCATCCAATATTTCATGAGCCTGACGAGTGATACCAATTGTCCGCCGGACCTCGAGGTGCAGGCGTTGTTCGCTTACGGCAGCGCGTTGATGCACATGGAATCGACGGACACCAATAATCCGCTGGCCAATTTCAAACAGGCCATCCAGGTGTTCCAGGCCATCAGCCAATCGTATCCGCAGTCCGAACAGGCCGCGCTTGCCTGGGGGGAAGTCGGCGATTGCTATTTGCAACTGGCCGGGCAACCGCAAGGCGCGCATTTTTACGACGATGCCACCAACGCCTACGCCCAGGTCATCAGTTCACCACCGGCGTCCGCCGGCGCGCGCAGCCAGGCGCAAATGGGCATCGGGCTGGTGTTGGAAAAGCGCGCCGCGCAGGCGACGGGCCCGGACCAGACCGCGTTGTTCCAGCAGGCCTTGCAGAATTATCTCGACGTGTTCTATGGAAAAAATCTGCACGATGGTGAAGTGGCGGATTCGTTTTGGGTGAAGAAAGCCGGGCTGCAGGCGGCGGGCGTGGCCGAGACGCTGGGGGAATGGACGCAGGCGGTGAATGTGTACCGGCGTCTGGAGTCATTACTGCCCCAGTTGCACGATTTGCTCGAGAAGAAAATCGATAATGCCCGGGAACACATCGCGCCGCCGCAAAATTGACGGTCGTTTGACATGCCATCGCGCCCGGCTTAGCTTAGCCAAAGACAATGAGTGAAATCATCACCGCCGAACTGGTCGTCTCGCTGACCCGCAGCGCGGCGGAAGAAACCAAGGTACTGCTCGCGAAACCTGAAAATGCCGGCAAAGCCTTGCGCATTTTTGTGGAGCAAGGCGGCTGTTCCGGCATGCAGTACAACATGATTTTCGACGAAAAGCGGGATGGCGACTCGGCCGCCGAGCAGCACGGCGTGACCGTGCTGGTGGACCCCTTCAGTGCGACCTATCTGCGGGGTACCGTGGTGGATTTCAGTGCCGCCCTGACCGGTGGCGGTTTCAAAATCACCAACCCCAACGCCAGGCAAAGTTGCGGTTGCGGAAAATCCTTTGAGGCTTGAGCGGAGCCGATCAAGCCGCGCACGCCTAAACATGCCGTTCCGTGTGATGCGGAACGGCTTTTCTTTTCCGGTGACAGGCGACAAGTGGCAGGTGACAGGAAAGTCGAGCAGACGCTCGCCAAAAAATTCTTGTCACCTGTCACTTGCCACCGGTTCACACCCATGATTTGCGGATGAGCCAGGTCTTGATGACCTGGGTCAGACCGACGTAGCAGATCAGCGTGATGGCCAGGAAAGGCCAGAACTGCCAGGGCAACGGCACGAATCCCAGGAACCGTGCCACCGGCGAAAACGGCAGATAAGCTCCAACGCCCATGATGGCGATGGTGGTCATGGTCAGTTGCCAGCTTGCCCGTGATTGGATGAACGGAATCAGGTTGGTGCGGATGACGTGGACGATGAGCGTTTGGGTCATGATGGATTCGACAAACCAGCCGGTATTAAACAACGCCGCCGCCTGAGTGTGATTTACGGCGTCGTCGTGGAATCGCGCCAGCAGATCCGGGGTCACGATGGCATGGCTGCACTTGAAGAAAAACCACATCAGACAGAAGGTCGTGTAATCAAAGATCGAACTGATGGGGCCGATGAACATGATGAACCTGGCGATTTCGCCCATGGCCCACGGGCGCGGCTTGGTGATTTGTTGTTCGCCGACATTATCGGTGGGAATCGGCACCTGGGAGAAATCGTAGAGCAGGTTGTTGGTCAGCACCTGGATGGGCTGCATGGGCAGATAGGGCAGCCAGGCGCTGGCGCCCAGCACGCTGAACATATTGCCGAAGTTCGAGCTGGCACCCATGCGGATGTATTTCAGGATGTTCACAAACACCTTGCGGCCTTCGAGCACGCCTTCCTCCAGCACCATCAGGTTCTTTTCCAGCAAAATCATGTCGGCGGATTCCTTGGCGATGTCCACCGCATTGTCCACGGAAATGCCCACGTCGGCGGCCCGCAACGCCGGGGCGTCGTTGATGCCATCGCCCATAAAACCGACGACATGCTTGTTGCGTTGCAGGGCCTGAACGACACGCTTTTTGTGCGCCGGCGAAAGGCGCGCAAACACATCCGTGGTTTCCACCTCCTGGGCAAGTTGGTCCTCGGCCATGTTTTCCACCTGGCTGCCGAGCAGGATTTTTTCGGCGTGAATGCCGACTTCACTGCAAACCTTGCGGGTGACGAGGTCATTATCGCCGGTCAACACCTTGACGGTCACGCCGTGTTGCCGGAGGGCGGTAATGGCTTTGGAGGCGGTTTCCTTGGGCGGATCCAGGAACGCCAGATAGCCGGTCAGGACCAGATTGCTTTCGTCCGCCTTGGTGAACGTGGCCTGCTGCCCCAATTTTTTGGTGGCCACGGCCAGCACCCGGAAACCGTCTTCGCTCAATTCATTGACCTGTTGCACGAGGTCGCCGACCAGGACCGGTTCCATCGGGAAAATTTCGCCGTCACTCTCGAAGTGCGTGCATTTGGCAAAGACCGCCTCCGGCGCGCCCTTGGTCAGCAATTGCCGCTCGCCGTCCGGACAGGCGATGGCCACGGACATCATCCGGCGCGAAAAATCGAACGGAATCTCATCCACCATCTTGTATTTATCGATGCCGAGTTCGCCGTGCAGTTCCTTGTAACGCAGCACGGCGCGGTCCAGCAGGTTTTTCAACCCGGTCTGGAAATGGCTGATCAGGTAGGCGTCGCGCAGCACGGCCTCGCTTTCGTTTTTGAATACGTCGCAGTGCAGTTCGAGGATGACGTGGTCAATGGTCAGCGTGCCGGTCTTGTCCGTGCAGAGCACGTCCATGGCGCCGAAGTTCTGGATGGAATTCAGCCGCTTGACGATGACCTTCTTTTTCGACATGGCCAGCGCGCCCTTGGACAGGCAGACGGAGACGATCATCGGGAGCATTTCCGGCGTGAGGCCCACCGCCACGGCCAGGGCGAAGAAAAACGCGTCCTTCCAGTTGTGCTTCAGCAGACCGTTGATAAAGAAAACCATTGGCACCATCACCAGCATGAACGTGAGCATCAGCCAGACGAAACGTTTCACGCCGCGGTCAAAGGCCGTGTCGGGCTGCTGGCCGGCGAGGCTGCTGGCCATTTTGCCGAAGTAAGTCTGGGTGCCGGTGGCGACGATGACCGCCATGGCCGTGCCGCTTTCCACGCTCGTTCCGAGAAAGCAGAGGTTCGTGTGTTCGATGGAGGAAACGTTGGTGCGCAGGTCGCGCGCGTCGGTTTTTTCCACCGGCAATGATTCGCCGGTGAGCGTGGCCTGGATGATGAACAGGTCCTTGGCCGACAACAACCGGACATCGCCGGGGATCATGTCACCGGCGGACAACTTTACCACGTCGCCGGGGACGAGTTGCTGCAGGGGAACTTCCTTCGGTTGTCCGTCGCGCACCGCCGTGGCCGTGACTTTGATCATGGCCTTCAGTTTGGCCGCCGCGTTGCCGGCACGGGTTTCCTGTACGAAACGCAGCGATACGCCCAGAAAAACCATCACCAGCATCACCACGCCGCCGGCGTAATCGCTGGAACTTTCCGCGGTGGCAAAAGTCAGGGTGGCCAGAATGGTCAGCAGGATGACCAGCGGGTTGCGGACGGCGATCCAAAGCCGGTGCAGCCATTCGTGCCTTCGTTCATGCGCAACTTCGTTGGGTCCAAACACTTCCAGCCGCTCGGCTGCTTCCGCCTCGCTCAAACCCGTCGGCGAGGTTTTCAGGCGTTCCAGGACCTCGGCGATTTCACCGGTCGCCGCGTCACGCAATAAGTCGTTCGCCCGTTGGCCGTCGGATTTTTTTTCAGCGGGCATAAACTTTTAGACGGCGTATCGCTCCAGAACCGTGAGCAGGGAACGCAGGTTGTGGCGTCCTTCGGGCCGGCTGGTGGCGCCTTCGAGGCACGTGCGCATGTGGGACTCAAGGACTTTTTCGCTGAATGATTTCAGCGCCTGGCGCGCCGAGACGACCTGCATCAGCACGTCCGAACAATCAGCGTCGGCCTCCACCATTTTTTCGATGCCCTCGATCTGGCCCTTGATTTTCCGCAGGCGGATGACCAGCGCCCGTTTTTCCAGTCCGGGACGAACAGGTTTCACTTTCATGACAAAATATTTAACAGGTTTCACCGGGTGCGCCACTCCCAAAATAAGGATTTGACCATCATGGGGGGTAGGGGTATATGGCAGCGTGTTTTTTGTCAACCGCCGTTTCAAGAAATTGTCGGCGGCTGCCCGGCCGGTGATTGCGGCGGCCAGCCTCCAGCCGCTGCGAACGTTTCGACAAGCCCACCGCGCCTGCGCGCCGGATGCCGTTGCGGTGGCGCAAATTATTCGCGAGCAGACGTTCGCGGCCAAAACCATTGCATGAAACGCGGATTTCTTTTGGGGTTGCTGCTGCCGGTGTGCCCGGCGCTGGCGGTGGTTCCGCTGGTCACGGATGACGCCGACCCGGTTGAGCTCGGCCACGTCCAAATTAATTCCGGCTGGCAATTTAGTCGCGCTGATACTGTGGACCTGAACAGCCTTGACCTCATTCCGGTGATGGGTATCACGTCACGCAGTGAGTTCGGAATGATTTTTGGCTATCAATGGCGCGACGGAACGGCAGGCGCGGATGGCATCACTGACCTGACGCTCGAAACGAAGTGGCGGCTTTGGGGAAAGGCCGGGGACAATTTCAAGTTGAGCACGCGCTTCGACATGAAACTGCCGACCGCCTCGGTGCGGCTCGGCCTCGGTACGGGCGACCCGGACGCGGACGCATTTCTTATTGCCACCTGTAGCCGCGGGAAAACGTCGTTCGACTGGAACGTTGGCTACATCAAAATGGATGCTTCGCGGGCCGTGTTCGACGCCGACCAATGGTTTCTCGGCCAGGCTTTCCGTCAACAATGGAACGACCGCTGGGCGTTAATCGGCGAAACTTACGCGATAATTCCGCAGGGCGCCGCGGGTGCTCCGCTGAATTTTGATTTCGACGGCGGTATTCAATATTCCGTGAGTGAAAATTTTCTTTTTTCATTGCTCGTCGGTTCAGCCATCGGCCGCAACAGTCCCGACCTGACCACAAATTTTGGTTTCACCTGGACTTTTTGATTTGCCACTTTTATTGAGTCACCTTTTACAGTTGTTATCATCGACGCGTGACAACGCTATTTTTGGCCACCCGCAACGCCCACAAAGCCGGCGAAATCCACGCCATCCTCGGCAGTGGCTTCAAACTATTGACGCTGACTGATTTTCCCGCCGCGCCGACCGTTGTTGAGGACGCCGCCACGTTCGCCGGCAACGCGACCAAAAAAGCGGTTGAACTGGCGCGCTGGCTGCCGCGCCAGTTCCCCGGCCCCCAGATGCCAGACACCAGACCCGATTTCGTTCTGGCCGACGATTCCGGTCTCGAGGTGGACGTGCTGAACGGCGCGCCGGGTGTGCATTCGGCGCGGTTCGCCGCCGTGGATTCCTCCAAATCCGGCAACACAGCGGATGCCGACAATAACATCAAGTTGTTGCGCCTGCTCAAAGACGTTCCCCCCGAAAAGCGTACGGCACGGTTTCATTGCGTCATCGCCCTGACGCCCATGTTGACCGAAACAACTGAGAGCGCATCGCCGGTTTGCTACGGGGATGAATTTGAGATGCAGACGAAGTTGTTCGACGGCGTGTGCGAAGGCCGGATTCTGTTCGCGCCGCGCGGACAGAACGGGTTCGGTTACGACCCGTTGTTTGTGCCGGTGGGGTTCGAACAGACCTTTGCCGAGCTGGGTAACGACGTGAAGAACAAATTGAGCCACCGCGCACAGGCCCTGGCCAAATTGAAACAGCAACTGGATGCCACGGCAGGCAAGCGCCTCGTTTAAGAAAAAATCGTTTCGATTCAATAAACGACCTGCACCCGGTAAAACCGGCTGGGCGCAGCGGCGTTGTCCACCACGGTCATTGGCGCTCCAGTACCATTGGTGGTGACCAGTGTGTTCCAGACCGGCGGGAAATTCGTCGCATACTCGACCAGGTTCGTCAATCCAGTCGCGCTGTTCCAGGAAATTTGCTTTCCACCGCCGGCGGCCGGACTGATGGCCACTTGTAGCAAGGAAATATTCACGAAGATAAAGTTGGTTTGGGCGATAACGGGATAGAGCAACGGGCACGTCGCGAAGTTGGGATAATAAACATTGCCCAAGGCCGGATCCACATTTGCCACCAGGTTGCTTTGCTGCGTGCCGGTGTAATTCTGGAAGCTGTTAAAAATATTCAGCACATTCGTACCGGCAATGACATGTCCGAACACCACGAACAAATCGTTCGTATTCGGGGCGTCGAGAAAGGCATTGTTCGTAAGGTTGAGATACCACTGCGACGTAGCGGAGTTGGTGTCGCCGCCAAGCTTGGCCATCGCGATGGTGCCGAATACGTTGCTGAATTGCCGGCCGACGTCAAATTCGTTGGTGATGGGCGGAAAGGTTGCGATGGGGCTGATCGTGTTGCTGACCAAAGTGTAACCGCCGCCTTGCAGGACGAAACCCGGCACCAGCCGGTGCGCGATCCCGTTCTGGTAGTGCCCGGTTTTGACGTAATTCAGAAAATTCTGCACCGTCACCGGTTTGTCCTGGTCGTACAACTCCACTTCCATGTCGCCAAACACAGTGCGGAATTGGACGAGGGTGCCCGCGCCGGCTGAATGGAGAACGGTGATGAAGGCGATTAAACCACAAATCGTCCGCAGGTATGACATGCCTCAAAAGATACTCATTTGGAGCCAAATTTCAACGTGATCGTACTGGCCGGCTTTGAGCTCACCTTTGGCGGGTCAGGGGCGATCTGAAAACCTGTTGACATGCTGTGTACACAGCCAGGCTCAATTTCAAAGCGTTTTTAATCTGAATCCCGTAGCCTGGCGGACGTCAGTCCGCGCATTCTTTATTTCTCAGGCGAATATCAGCGCCGACCTACGTCGGCGGCTACAGAGGTCGGGCTGATGGGAGATGGCACTACGAAACGGCGGGTGCGATTATTTCAGCAGACCGTTGATCTGAAGCTTCCGCCGCAGCTTGCCGTTGTCGGCGCACATCCGGAATTTTCCGCCGGGCGCCGGCCGGGTGTAGAATTCACCGCCCGAACACTCGACCATCAACGCGCCGGCCGCCACGTCCCACAAATTGATGGTGCGTTCAATATAGGCGTCGAGCCGGCCGGAGGCGACGTAAGCCAGTTCGAGTGCCGCCGAACCCATGATGCGGATTTTTTTGACGCGCCGGGCGAGTCGGTTCAAGTGCGGCAGGCTTTTCTCCAGGTTTTCCCGGCTCTTGGAAAATCCCATCGCGATGACAGTTTCGTCCAGGCGCGCACGCCGGCTGACGCGAACGACCTTTCCATTCAGTCGGGTGGGCCCGCCGCGAACGGCTGTCCAAAGCTCGTCGTTGAACGGATCATAAATCACGCCGAGGAGCGTTTCGTAATTTCGGCGGGGCGGGACTCCGTCGAACCCTGATTTCGATTTATTCAAGTTGGGGCTCGAGCGACTCTCGCCCCACCATTGTAAAGCAATCGAAACCGCCGCATGCGGCATTCCGAAGAAATAATTCACGGTGCCGTCAATCGGGTCCACCACCCAGCGATATTCGGCGTTCACATCGCCGGTATCGCCTTCCTCGCCCAGCAGCGGGATTGAAGGAAAAGCCGACCGCAGGATTTTTTCGATGAGTTTCTGGCAACGTACGTCCAGTTCCAGTTTGATGTCGTGGGCTTCCACAACCTTGACGCGTTTCGGCAGATGCCAGTTGGCGCGCATGACTTTCCCGGCCGCGCGCGCGGCCTTGATGGTGGTGGCCAGGGAGGATTTTTGCGAAATGGTTTTCATTAAATGTTTGCGGGAAGAGGCGGTTGCCGTTTCTCCGGAAATTTCAGCGATTCGGCCGGTTTCATAACAGCAACGCGGCCAGGCTGAAATAAAACAGCAGCGTAAAAATGTCCGTGAACGCGAGCGTCACCGGCCCGGCGGCAATCTTCGGATCGAGCCGCAACGCATGCAATACCGCCGGGACGGTCAATCCCCAAAAGCACGCCGCGCCGAGCGCCAGCAGGATGCTGGCGCCGATGACGAAACCCGCCAGCCCGTTTCCGCGCCATAGCCAGACGATGAGACCGACCACCGTGCCGCAACCGGCGCCCAGCAACAGGGCCGTGCCCGCTTCACGCCGGAACGCCCGGGCATACCAGCCGAAGCTCGGCCGCGCCGCGCGCAATGCCTGAATGGTAACGGTCATGGATTGGATGCTCACGCTTTCCCCCAGTCCCAGGACCAGCGCGAGGAAGAATGCCAGGACGATGCTTTTGGCGAGGGTGACGGCGTAAGCACTGGCGAGCAGCGCGCACAGCGTGCCACTGCCGATGGTCGCCAGCAACCAGGGAAAACGGAATCGAAATGCCCGCCACGGCGATGCATCATGCACCTGCGACACGCGAAAACCGATGGATTCAAACAGCGCGTTCGTCTGCTCGCGCTCGGCGATGTCGAACGCTTCCTCCGTCAACAAACCCACGTCCACCACCCCGACGATCCGCCGCGCCTCGTCCACCACCGGGAACGCCAGAAACCGGTGCAGGACAAATGCCTCGCAGGCTTCCAGCACCGTCGCCGTGTGTGGGATGGCCGCCACCTGCCGGATCATCAACTCCGACAACCGGCGCTCCAGCGGCGCCGTCAGCAGCTGACGCGTGGGCAGGACGCCGGCGAGCCGTTCCTCCGCGTCCACCACGTAGAAATAAACGATTTTTTCGCCGATGCCGCGCTGTCGGATCGCGTCCAGCGCCTGTTGGACGGTGAAATCTTCGCGCAGGATGGCCGCGTCCTTGCGGGCGACCGCCAAAACCGGCTGATGCAAATGGTCCTGTTTATCTGTCAGCTCCATGCAACGGCAAATTAAACCAGCCGGGGCGACGCCGTCGAGCAACGGTTTTGAGGCGGTTCCAAAAACGTCAATCACCCGACCCGGGGCCCGCGGATTGGCACTCAAGGTGCTGATTGATGTGCTTCGTCACCCCATTGGATTTATGACCATGACGGGAAGAACCGGGGATTGTGGGAATAAAATACAACCGGGTTGACGATGACATGAACGTTCAATTATTTCCAGACGAGCAACAACTGTGCGCGGCGAAAATTCTCATCGTTGACGATGAGGAAGCGGATATTCGGGTGCTCCAATGGACCTTGCGCGTGGCCAAATTCGCGAATGTCCGCAGTCTGACCGACCCCACCCGGACACTGGAAATTTTCCAACAATTTCAACCCGACCTGCTGCTGCTCGATTTGTTCATGCCCAAACTGGATGGATTCGCGATTCTGAAGCAACTCCGGGAGACAATGCGGACCGGGGATTTTCTGCCGGTGCTGGTGCTTACGGGTTTTGACACGGCCGAGACGCGCAGCCAGGCCATGGCGGCCGGTGCCAGTGATTTTCTGGGCAAACCCCTGGATTGCACCGAGGTCATGCTGCGGATTCGGAATTTGTTGCAGACCCGCTTCCTCCACCAACGCGCCCTGGAAATGCAGAAACAACTGGAGGCCCGGCCGGCCGTCCGGGAAACCAGCCCACCAACCTCAACCGGTCGCAAACCCTAGGTGAATGACCGTATCCCAGTCTGAATGATGGAAACGATCCCGACCGAACAGCTCGACCAACTGCTGGCGGCAATGATTCAAAGCGCCGGCGGCATCTCGGATTTGCTGTTTGTGGCCGGCAAACCGCCGCAGGCGGAAATCCATGGCAAGCTTCAACCGTTTGGAATGGAGCCGCCGGAATCCGTGCTGACCAGCAAACGTATCGAAGGTCTGGCCGGGGCCATCATTAATAAAAATGCCCGGCTGCTGCAGGACCTGGCGGACCGCGGTTCATGCGATTGCAGCTATTCCCTTCAGAATTTTTGCCGGTTTCGTGTCAACATCTACCGCCAGAATGGAAGTTACGCGATGGTGTTGCGCCAGCTTCAGGCCCAGGTGCCCTCCCTGAAAGTGCTCCAATTGCCGCCGGTGTTCCAGGAGGTCATCAAGGAGAAGAACGGCCTTGTTTTTGTGACCGGCGCCACCGGCAGCGGCAAAACCACCACGCTGGCGGCCCTGTTGAACGAAATCAACCAGAACAGCGAGATCCATATCGTCACGCTGGAAGATCCGATTGAATTTCTCCATCCGCATCTCAAGGCCACGTTCAGTCAGCGCGAATTGGGACGCGATTTCTATACTTTTCCCGACGGCATGCGCGCCGCCCTGCGGCAGGCGCCCAAGGTGATTCTGGTCGGCGAAATTCGCGACCGCGAGACCATGGAGATTGCGCTCACGGCCGGGGAAACCGGCCACGTGGTTTACAGCACCCTGCACACCATCAGCGCGGGGCAAACCATCCATCGCATTCTGGGCATGTTTACCAAGGACGAGGAACAACAGGTGCGGGAGCGCCTGGCCGGCAGCCTGCGCTACATCATCAGCCAGCGCCTGATTCCCCAAAAGGACGGCGGGCGGCGGCTGGTCACCGAGTTGATGGGCAGCAGCCTGCGCACCCGCGAAGCCATCGTTCTGGGAGAAAACGAAAACCGCCGGCTCGCGGACATCATTGAAGCCGGAAACACCTACGGCTGGCACAGCTTCGAACAATCCCTGATTGACGCCTACGAAAAAGATTTGATTACCGAGGAAACGGCGTTGCTTTCCAGTGTCAACAAACCTGCGATGCACCAGCGTCTGGATGCCGTCAACAAGCGCCGGGCCAATTCGCCTACACCCAGTTCCCTGAAGATGAAAGCCGATACGCGTTTCCTGAAGAAAAATGCCTCGCATGCACCCAAACCGCCGGCCCCGAAGGAGTTGAAACCGGCTGAGTCAAATGTATCCGTGCCGGGTACGACCTGACGGCAATTGGCCAACCTGCTCGCAGTCTGAATCTTGCACCGCCGCGGGTGCGATTTCATATACCTCACTTGTTTTGCCACACAGTGGACAAGTTTGGTCTTGAACCTGCCCGGAAACCGGCTAAAATGGCGCAGACCCGAGCGTATTCAGAGTGGATAAAGTTGTCCGACTGCCATGCAACAAATCCATCGCCGATCTTCGATGGTTGTCTTGCTCATAATTACGTGGGCGGGGATCCAGCCGGCTTCAGGGCAATACACCGCCAACCTTCAAACCAACACCATCAGCGGCGTGATCAGCAACTGGCCGGGCGATTACGTGGTTGGCTCAAATACTTTCGCCGATGTGCTGCTGGTCCGGAATGGCGGCGCGCTCTCCACGGCCGACGGTTACGTGGGTTACCTGCCGGCCAGCAATACCAACTTCGTGATGGTTACGGGCGCCGGCTCGGTGTGGACCAACGCCTTTATGTATTTCGGTTACTCGGGCAGCGGGAATTCCATGGTGATCAGCAATGCCGGGAGCGTCGTCGAGGCCGGTCAGGGTACTTATGTTGCCTACAACACGACGAGCAGCAGCAACCGCGTCCTGGTCACTGGCACCAATTCGCTTTGGAACTGCGCCGGCCATTTCTTCATGGGAAATTCCGGTTCCGGCAACAGTCTGGTCATCAGCAACGCCGGCCAGGTGGTCGGCGGCGTTTCCTACATCGGCGAAACGTCCGTCAGCACCAACAACAGCGTGCTCGTGACTGGCGCAAATTCACTTTGGAACAACAGTGCTTGCCTGATCGGCGACAATGGCAGTGATAACAGCCTGATCATTAATAAGGGCGGCCGCGTGGTCTGCGGCAGCGCACAGCTCGGCTATTTCGGTTCGGCCAGCGGCAATTCGGCCTGGATTTCGGACACCAATTCTGTGTGGGATGTGTCGGCGACGGCCGCAATTTTATCGGTGGGTTTGACCGGCCCGGGCAACAGTGTCGTGGTCACCAACGGCGGAAAAATATTGGGCTACTACGTCTATCTGGGAAATTATTCGTCCAGCGGCAATTCCATGCTGGTGACCGGCCCGGGTTCGGTCCTTTCGGGCAACTGCTATGTTTACACCGGCAATCAGGGCAACAACAATACCTTTACGGTTGCCCACGGCGGCGCGGTTTCGGACAAATTTTGCTACATCAGCTATGTCGCCGGCAGCAGCAGCAACACGGTGTTGATCACCGACCCCAACTCCTCCTGGCAAAACAGTTACAGCACGTTCGTCGGCTTTGACGGCGTGGCCGGAAACCTGATCATCAGCAATGGTGCGACGATGGCGGTGGCCCAGGAAGGCGTTCTCGGGTACGATCCCACCAGCAGCAATAATAACGCCCTGGTGACGGGCGGCGGGTCCACCTGGAACAATTCCGACAATACGTACGTGGGCTACAATGGCGGGGCCAGCAGCCTGGCGATCAGCAATGGCGGCTGGGTCATCGATTTGTCCGGCGCGACGGGGTTCGGTTTGGACAGCTACAGCAACAGCGTGCTGGTCACCGACGCCGGCTCGGTCTGGACCAACTATGAAGAGGTATATGTCGGATATTTCGGTTCGAGCAACAGCCTGGTCATCAGCAACGGCGGCCAGGTCCTCGACTACGATGGCTACCTCGGATATACCAACGGTTTCAACAATCAGGTGCTGGTCACCGGCGCCGGCTCGGTCTGGAGCAACGATGATGCGACGCTGATTGGCGACTTCGGCTCGAGCAACATCCTGGTGATTGGCGGTGGGGGCCTGGTGATCGATTACTGGGGGCTGGTCGGCGAGGACGACTCGGGCAGCAACAACAGTGTGTTCGTGGAACCCGGCGGCGTCTGGACCAATCAGCAACTCGCAGTTGGCGACCTGGGCTCGCAGAACGCCTTGTATGTGGAAGGCGGTTCGGTTTTCGTCACCACCAGCATGGAAGTGGGGTACAATTCGCTCTACTGCAACAATCTCGTTCAGGAGGACAGCGGACAGATGATCGTCACCAACCAGACCGGCAGCGCGGTGCTGGAAGTGTACGATGGCTCATTGGTGCTCAACGGCGGTACGCTGCGGGTGGATACGCTGATCGTAACCAATGACTGCGCTCAATTCAGGCATGTCGGCGGCACCTTGATTTACAAAACCCTCCAGCTCAACCCGAACCAGAGCGCCGTCGGCGACGGCATTCCGAACTGGTGGAAGCAGCAGTACGGCTTCGACCCGTTGGATCCCACGGTGGCCGGCGCCGATCCCGACCATGACGGCATGAACAACCTGCAGGAGTATTTGGCCGGCACCAACCCGACCAATGCAGCATCGCGACTCGCCATCACGTCGCTGGTATTCACCAACAGCAATGTCCGGGTGAACTGGTCGGCCGTCGGTGGCAGGAGCTACGTGGTGCAGACCAATGTCGTCCTGGGTAACAGCTTTGCCGACGCCAGCCCCGTCATTACCGTGCCCGGCACGAACGGAACGGTGACGAATTATCTCGATCCGGGAGTTGCGACCAATAGCCAGACTCACTTCTACCGCATCCGGCTTGGTCCGTGACCGGCGGCTTTATTTTCCATGGCAGGGGCGCGCGGCCTGCGCGTCCGGGCGGGACAGCCCGGCGAGCCTTTTCCCCTCCAGAGCAACCGGGTGGCTGCCATTCCAAGTGCCATCAGGATTATGCCCGAAGGCTCCGGTACACTTACGATCATGAAGGACGGATCAGTCTGCTGAGCGAACAATGAAATTGTCCCGTCAGGTGCGACTTTCCAGATACTGTCACGCAGATTTGAAACATAAAGGTTGTTCTGACTGTCAATGGCCAGGCCGCGCGTCGTCGTGGTTTGTGGTGAGTCAAAAGCAAAGTTGGCGAACATCAAATCGGTGCCCGTGGCGGTCAGTTCTTCAACCCCTTCCGGGCTGGATACGAACATATTTCCGTAAGTGTCGAACACGAGACCGCCGGGCAAACCGGCGTTCATCAGTTGAGCCACCTGCGTTGCGTTGCCGGAAGCATCGTACTTCATCACGGTTCCGTCGATATTCACGCAGTAGAGATTTCCATCATGGAACGCAAGCGGGCTGGGTTGCGGCCCGGCATTCGCAAAAAAGGAAACGTTACCACCGGGAGTGATCTCCTGAATGATCCCGCTAGTCCTGCTGGAAACGAACAGATTTCCGCCGGTTCCGAACGCGAGGCCATAGGGGTCGGCCAGCCCTGAATTCGCGTCTGCAAAAACCGTGGAATTGCCCGACGGACCAATCTTCAAGATCACCTGGTCCGCGTTGAAAGCGGGATGGTAGGCCACATACAAGTTCCCGCTGTTATCGAATGCCAGTCCTCGCGGGACAGTATCCTGTGGTTGCCCTGGTGTCGCGAATATTGCCGGCGCACCGCCGCCACCGGGAAGCGCATAGGAAGTAATCGGCGTGTTCACGCCTTGTTCCCCAACGAAAAGAACCTGTGCGGCAGCGCCGCTGATGCCGATCCAGAGCAAGGTTATGGTGACCGTGATAAACAGGCGAAAGTGGGTTTTCATGGCTTCATTACCCGATCATCCGAACCGTCTGCCGAGGCTCGATTTTCCCACTCTCAATCAAATCTGTCAATCGTTTTTACCCGACCGCACGGAAAACGTTATGGACGCAATCCTTGCCGATGAGATCAGCCTTCCAATGTTTTCAGTGCGGCCTGGACGTGATCTCGTTTCGCAAGCTGGTCGGCGAGTCGCACCTGCCTTTGCTCAACCCAGCGCAGCGAGCGCGGATTTCACGTGCTCGCGTTTGCCCTGCCACTCAACGAGGCGTTGTTTGTGCTCCTCAAGCACGTTCGCCGGGACTTTTTGCGCGAAGTTCGGGTTGGCGAGTTTTTGCTCGACCTTGGAAATCTCGGCCTCGATTTTCTGCAGCTCTTTCGTCAACCGGGCCTTCTCCGCTTCCACATCAATCAGTCCTTCAGTTGGCAGGTATAAATCACCCAGTTCGGTCCGCACGGTCAGCATGTTTTTGCCGGGCTGATCTTTCGTGCTCATTTCAATCGCTTCGGCATTTAGCAGCAGCCTGATTACTTCAAGGTCATGTGGTGCCAGTTCGTGGGCCGGCTGGAGGATGAATTTGACCTTTTTGTTCGCGGCAATGTTTGCCGTGCGACGCAGGTTGCGGCCCTGGGAGACCAGTTCGTTCCGCTTTTCGATCTGTTGTTCATCGCCGCTGGTCAGCTGGTAATGGGTCTTGAAATCGTCATCCAGCGGTTTGGGCCAGGGCGCCGACATGATGGTCTGGCCGCCTTGATTGTCCGGCATGTCCTCGGCGTAACCCATCCCATGCCAGAGCTCCTCCGTAAT
>Ga0070731_10000758_pt1 | contig 38804 bp, 40 predicted proteins | sample Coa_R1_2_FD_66448 | JGI IMG/M metagenome (GOLD analysis project Ga0070731, IMG submission 66448) | Surface soil microbial communities from Centralia Pennsylvania, which are recovering from an underground coalmine fire - Coalmine... | ecosystem: Environmental > Terrestrial > Soil > Unclassified ...
CGAACGCCTGCGCCCACGACGACGTCGACCATGTCCTGCGCCGTGAGCTCGATACCGGCCGCGTGCTCTTCTCGGCATCCGACGAAGAGCCGAATCCGTTCATCCGCTTTCGGCAGCTCCTGCACTCGTACCACGTGGCGATTGCCGGCGGGCTCGACGACGGCGACTTCTGCGCCCTCGTGCGCGCGCTCGACGACCGCGTAGCCTCTCTCGACGGCCACGGCTTCCTGGCGACTCCGTTCGCCCGGAACGACGCGCTCAGCCGTGAGCTCGGCTTCTCGACCGACGGCGGCGTCTGGGTCAAGGACGAGACGATCAACGTCTCCGGCTCCCACAAGGCGCGCCACCTGTTCGGCGTCCTGCTCTTCCTGGACGTGATGGAGCACCTGGGCCGCACCGCCCGCGACCACCGCCGGCCGCTCGCGATCGCGAGTTGCGGGAACGCGGCGCTGGCCGCCGCGGTCGTCGCGGCCGCCGGGCGACGGCAGCTCCACGTCTTCGTCCCCTGCGACGCCTCGGGCGACGTCCTCGACCGGCTGCACGGGCTCGGTGCGCTGGTCGAGCTCTGCCCGCGGGTCGAGGGCATCGAGGGCGACCCGACCGTCCACTGGCTCCTCGAGGCGCTCGACGAGGGCGCACTCCCGTTCACGTGCCAGGGCAACCTGAACGGGCTCGCGGTCGAGGGTGGTCACACCCTCGCGTGGGAGCTCGCCGCCTCGCACGTGCGGCTCGACCGGCTCGTCGTGCAGGTCGGCGGCGGCGCGCTCGCGAGCGCCTGCGCCCACGGCCTCGCCGAGGCAGTCTCGCTCGGGGCGCTCGACAGGCTCCCGGTGCTCGACACGGTGCAGACCGAAGGGGTGTGGCCCCTGCGCCGGGCTTTCGACCTGGTCGTCGCCCGCGGAGGCAGCTCTGCGCTCCCCTACGCCGCGGCGCACCGCTCCGAGTTCATGTGGCCGTGGGAGAGCGAGCCGCACAGCCTCGCGCACGGGATCATCGACGACGAGACGTACGACTGGCTCGCGGTCGTCGAGGCGATGCTCTCCACCGGAGGCCGTCCCGCTGTCGTGGACGAGGAGACGATCTCCCGGGCGAACACGATCGCCGTAGAGACGACCGGCGTCGACGTCGACGCCACCGGCTCCGCCGGTCTCGCCGGCCTCCTGGCGCTGCGCGCGACCGGAGCCGTCCCCGACGACGAGCGCGTCGCATTGCTCTTCACAGGCATCAGCCGACCAGCACCGACCACGAAGGAGGGAGAGAGCGATGAGGAGCTTTCTCGGACGCGACATCTTGTCGCTGAAGGAATTCGAACGAGCTGACTTCGAGCGCGTCTTCGAGGTCTGCGACGAGCTCGCACCCGTTGCACGCTCGCGCCGCAACACGGACGTGCTCGCGCACAAGACCCTTCTGACGGCCTTCTACCAGCCGTCGACGCGCACCAGGATGGCCACCGAAGCGGCGATGCACCGGCTCGGCGGGCACGTGCTCGGGTTCGCGGACGTCAAGAACACGCGCGCGGGCGACTTCTACCAGGAGTCGATGAAGGACACGGTGCACATGCTCGAGTTCTACGGCGACGTGATCGCGATGCGCCACTTCGAGCAGGGCGCACCGGCGGAGGCCGCGCACTGGGCTTCGGTGCCGGTGATCAACTGCGGCGACGGATGGGGCGAGCACCCGACACAGGTCCTGACCGACCTGTACACGATCAAGAACGAGGTCGGGACGCTCGACGGGCTCACGTATCTGCTCGTCGGTGACATGCGGATGCGGACGATGCACTCGATCCTCTACGCGCTCTCGCAGTTCGACGCGAAGGCGTATGTCGTCGGCCCGCCGGAGATGTCGCTGAAGCCCGAGTTCAAGCTCGAGCTCGATGCACGGAACGTGCTCTACGAGGAAGCCGAATCCACAGAAGACGTGATCGCGGACTGCGACGTCATCTACATGGAGCCGGTCGTCCAGGCCGACTACGAGAAGTCCCGCGTCGAGCGCGACACCGGCGGCGCCGTGGCGGTGACCGCACCGACGTTCCAGGTCACACGAGAGCTCCTGCGCCAGAAGGCGAAGAGCAGCGCGATCATCCTCCACAGCCTGCCGCGGATGGACGAGCTGCCCTCGGACGTCGACGAGACCCGCCATGCGCGTTACTGGCAGGAGGCGTTCAACGGCGTCGTCCTGCGCATGGCCCTGCTGTCGCTCGTGCTCGGAGTCACGGAGTGAGGACGCATGGAGTTCACCCTCAACGGCGAACCCGTTTCAGCGATTCCCGGTGAAGACGAGAGCCTGCTCGAACTGCTCCGTGAGCGGTTCGAGCGGTGCTCCGTCAAGGACGGTTGCGCACCGGAAGGATCGTGCGGTGCCTGCACCGTGATCGTCGACGGCCACGCGGTCGTCTCGTGCGCGCAGAAGGCGACGCGGGTCGCCGGCAAGTCCGTCGTCACACAGGAGGGTCTCTCCGCCGAGACGCGCCGTCTCTGGGCCTCCTGCTTCGTGCGGGCGGGCGCATCGCAGTGCGGGTACTGCTCGCCCGGCATCGTCATGAAGGCCGAGGCGCTGCTCGCGAAGAACGCGAGCCCGTCGCGCGAGGACGTGGCGCATGCGCTGCTCGGCAACCTCTGCCGCTGCACCGGCTACGTCAAGATCGTGGACGCGATCATGCTCGCAGCCGCCGTTCGGCGAGGCGGGCCGCTGCCGGAGCACGACGGCGCAGCCGGTGTCGGCGCACGAGCCGGTCGGTACCGCGGCGCCGAGCTGGCCCTCGGCGACAAGCCGTTCGTAGGCGACCTCACGGCGCCCCGAATGCTCCATTCGGCACTGCGCTTCTCCGACCATCCTCGCGCCCGCGTCGTGCGAATCGACACGTCGCGGGCGAAGGCCGAGCCGGGCGTCGTCGCGGTCGTCACCGCCGCGGACGTCCACGGCGAGCGCAGCCAGGGCACGCTCACGGCCGACTGGCGCCAGTTCGTCGCGGAGGGAGAGGCCACCGCGTACGTCGGTGACGTGCTGGCGGCCGTCGCCGCCGAGAGCCGCGATGCGGCACGGCGTGCGGCCGCGCTGATCGACGTCGAGTACGAGGTGCTCGAGCCGGTCGTCGATCCGTTCGCCGCGCTCGACGAGAAGGCGCCGGCCCTGCACCCCGGCGGCAATCTCCTCGCGGGCTCGTACGTCCGGCGTGGCGACGTCGACGCCGCGCTCGCGGCGTCCACGCACGTCGCAACCGAGTCGTTCCGGACGCAGTTCATCGAGCACGCCTTTCTCGAGCCCGAGTCGGCGCTCGTCGTGCCGCAGGACGGCGGCGCGCTCCACGTCTACTCGCAGGGGCAGGGCGTCTGGGACGACAGGCGCCAGGTCGCGTCGCTGCTCGCGCTGGCCGAGGAGAAGGTGCGCGTCACACAGGTCTCCGCCGGCGGGGCGTTCGGCGCGAAGGAAGACCTCAACGTGCAGGGTCACGCGGCGTTGCTCGCGATGGTCACCGGACGCCCGGTCAGATTGACGCTGACCCGGAAGGAGAGCCTGCGCTTCCACGCCAAGCGGCATGCGATGTGGCTCACGTACACCGTCGGCTGCGACGCGGACGGGCATCTGACCGCGGTCCGAGCACGCATCGTCGGCGACACCGGCGCCTACGCAAGCGTGGGCGCAAAGGTCCTCGAGCGGGCCGCCGGCCATGCCTGCGGCGCGTACCGCGTCCCCAACGTCGACGTCGAGGCGCTTGCCGTCTACACCAACAACCCACCCTGCGGCGCGATGCGCGGCTTCGGCGTCAACCAGGCGACGTTCGCGATGGAGGGCATGCTCGACCGCCTCGCCGAACGCGTCGGAGTCGACGGCTGGGAGATCCGCTGGCGCAACGCGCTCGACACCGGAGACCGTTTCGGGACAGGGCAGCTGCTCGGCCCCGGCGTCGGGTTGAAGCGAACCCTGCTCGCAGTGCGGGACGCCTTTCGCGGCGCTCGGTACGCCGGCATCGCGTGCGGCGCGAAGAACACCGGGATCGGGAACGGCGTCCAGGAGTACGGACGGGCGATCCTGCGCCCCGAGGCCGACGGCACCGTCACGCTCTTCCACTCCTGGACCGAGATGGGCCAGGGCGTCCATACCGTCCTGCGCCAGATCGCCTGCGACGTGCTCGACGTCCCGCCGGAGCTGATCACCGTCGCCGTCGACACCGAGCACGACCTCGGCACCGGCCAGACGACTGCATCGCGCGGGACGGTGTTGGGCGGCAACGCCGTGCTCGCGGCGGCCGAGAAGCTCCGCGACGCGCTCGAGGAACACAGCCTCGCCGAGCTCGCCGGACACGAGTTCGCGGGCGAGTTCACGGTCGACTGGACGACGGCGAACGACGCGCCCGAGCCGGTGACGCACCTCGCCTACGCGTGGGCCACGCAGGTCGTCGTCCTCGACGACGAGGGACGCCTCGAGAAGGTGATCGCGGCGCACGACGTCGGCCGGACCATCAATCCGACGCTGGTCGAGGGCCAGATCGAGGGCGCCGTGCACATGGGCCTCGGCCAGGCTCTGTCGGAGGAGTTCGTCGTGGAGGACGGGGTCCCGGCGACACAAACCCTCAAGTCGCTCCACATCATCCCGCCCACCGGGATGCCGGAGGTCGAGTGCATCCTCGTCGAGGAGCCCCAGCCCGAGGGACCGTTCGGAGCGAAGGGAATCGGCGAGGCGGGTCTCGTCCCGACGGCCGCAGCCGTCGCGGGCGCACTGCACGCCTTCGACGGGATCCACCGCACTCGCCTCCCCATGAAGGACTCGGCGGCCGCAGTCGCGGCCGTCCCGCACCTGGTGAAGGCCCACTCATGATCGTCACGTCCCTCGACCCGGTGCGGCTCGTGGACGAGGACCTCTGGATCGCCGGGGACCGCATCGGGAAGCCGGGCGTCGGCACCCGCATTCCGTGCTCCGACGCCGTGGTCGTCCCCGGCAACGTCTGCGCTCACACCCACCTCTACTCGGCACTCGCGCGTGGGATGCCGTACACGCTCGAGCCGCCGCGCACGTTCCTCGAGATCCTGCAGCGCGTCTGGTGGCGGCTCGACCGCGCGCTCGATCCCGCCTCGGTGCACGCGTCGGCGCTGGTCGGCGGCGTCGAGGCGCTCCTCTGCGGAACGACCACCCTCTTCGACCATCACTCCTCGCCGAGCACGATCGACGGCTCCCTCGACCTGATCGCCGACGCGCTCGGATCCCTCGGTGTGCGCTCCGTGCTCTGCTACGAGACGAGCGACCGGGACGGGCCCGCATGCGCCCGCGCGGCCGTCGAGGAGAACCGGCGGTTCCTGCGCGCACGGCGGCCCCTCGCACGTGGCCTCGTCGGCGCGCACGCGTCCTTCACGCTCTCGGACGAGACGCTCGCCGCCTGCGTGGAGATCGGCGACGGACTGCATGTCCATGCCGCCGAGGACGGCGTCGACGAGCGCGACGCGGGCGCGTTGCACGGAACGACCGTCGTCCGGCGCCTCGCGGAAGCGGGAGCGCTCGACGAGCGGACACTGCTCGCGCACGGCGTCCACCTCGGCGACGACGAGATCGAGCTCACCCGCGCGGCGAACGCGACGGTCGCACACAACGCGCGCTCGAACATGAACAACGGCGTGGGCCGCGCGCGGGTCGAAGCGCTCGGGCCGCGACTGGCTCTCGGGACGGACGGGATCGGCTCCGACCTGTTCGAGGAGTCCCGGACCGCGTACTTCCGGCTCCGTGACGACGGATCCGGCGCCGCCGCCGACTGGCCGCTCACCCGTCTCGCCGAGAGCGCGCGGCTCGCAGGACGCCTCTTCGGCGAGCCGCTCCTCGGCACGCTCGTGCCGGGCGCGCCCGCCGACCTCGTCGTGCTCGACTACCACGCGCCTGCACCGCTCGACGAGCAGACGTTCGGCGGCCACTGGGTCTTCGGGCTCTCGTCGCGCAACGTGCGCGACGTGATGGTGTCCGGCGAGTGGGTCGTCAAGGACCGGCGGCTCGCACACGTGGACGAGCGGGAGATCGCCGCAGCTGCGCTCGACGAAGCGAAGCGGCTCGCGCGCCGGCTCGACGAGATCGACCCTCATGCGTTCGCGCCGAAAGGAGGCGTCTGATGGACCGCGTCGCGCTCTACCTCCAGGACATGCACCCGATTCGGGACGGCATGCGGTACGCCCAGCTCGCCGAGCAGGCCGGATTCGAGGCCGTGTGGCAGGCCGAAAGCCGGCTCGTGCGGGAGGCGACGGTGCCCATGGCCGCGTACGCCGCAGTCACGGAGCGCATCGGAATCGGCAGCGGCGTCGTCAACAGCTGGACACGCAACGTGGGTCTGCTGGCGGCGACGTTCTCGACGCTGGACGATCTCGCGCCCGGTCGGGTCAAGCTCGGGATCGGCGCGTGGTGGGATCCGCTCGCCGCGAAGGTCGGCATCAGGCGGCGGCGCACGCTCGAGTGCATGCGGGAGACGGTCGAGGCCGCGAGGCGTCTGCTGGCCATGGAGCGGGTCACGTACCACGGCGAGTTCGTGCACCTGGACGACGTCGAGATCGACATCGTCCACGGCGACCGGTCTCCCAAGGATGTCCCGATCTACATCGGCGCGACCGCGATGAAGATGATGGAGCTTGCCGCGGAGATCGGGGACGGAGTGCTCCTGAACTACCTCGTCGGCCCGGCCTACAACGCACAGGCGATGGAGCACCTCGAAGCGGGCGCGGCGCGGGCGGGCCGGACGCTGGACGAGGTCGACCGTCCTCAGCTCGTCGTGTGCTCGCTGGACGAAGATCGGTCGGCGGCGCTCGATCGCGCCCGCGAGCTCGTCGCCCAGTATCTCGGCCAGCAGCCGCACATCATGAAGGCCAGCGGCGTCGACGAGTCGCTGCTCGAGGAGATCGGTCGCGTCCTCACCTGGCCGGCGACGCCCGAGCAGATCGAGAAGGCCATGACGCTCGTCCCGGACGACGTCGTTCAGCTCATCACCGCCTCGGGAACCGCGGCCGAGTGCCGAGACAAGGTGCAGGAGTACGTCGACGCCGGCTGCACGTGCCCCGTGCTGTATCCGCTCGGCGACGACGTGCCGGCGCTGATCGATGCGTTCGCGGCGGTGACGGTGTGACCGAAGCACTCCGTCCGGCGACGCTTGCGGAGGCGCTCGACATGCGCGCCGCGTATCCGGATGCGGTCCCGCTGGCCGGCGGCACGGACCTGATGGCCGACGTCAACTTCGGCCGCCGCCGGCCGGCCGCCGTCCTCGACCTCTCGCGCGTGCGCGAGCTGCGTGACTGGCACAGCGACGACGGCACCGTGTTCGTCGGCGCCGGTGTGACCTTTGCGCGCATCGCCCGTGAGCTCGCTGCGCTGCGGCCGCTCGCCGAGGCCGCGCGGTCGGTCGGCTCACCGCAGATCCGCAACCGGGCAACGCTCGGCGGAAACGTCGCCACCGCCTCCCCGGCGGGCGACAGCATCCCCGTGCTTGCCGCCTACGACGCCGAGATCGTGCTCGCGTCGGTGACGCATCACCGCAACGTGCCGTGGCACGCATTCTTCCTGGGGCCGAAGCGAACGGCCCTCGAGCCCGATGAGCTCGTCGTCGGCGCCGAGTGGCGTCTCGTGGATGCGCCCGGGTCGTTCGCAAAGGTCGGGACGCGCAACGCCATGGTGATCGCCGTCGCCGGCGTCTGCCTCCAGCTCCATCCGTCAGAGCGCTCCCTGCGTCTTGCGCTCGGCTCCGTCGCGCCGACCGTGATCCGCGCACACGATGCCGAAGCCCTGGCGGCGGCCGCGATCGACTGGAACGATGCCGAGCGGCCGCTTCCACCGGTCATCGGTCGTGAGTTCGGGCGGCTTGCGTCGCTCGGCGCGCAGCCGATCGACGACGTCCGCGGCACGGCCGCGTACCGGCGGCGCGCGGTGGAGGTCCTCGCACGGCGCGCGCTCGAGTGGGCCGTCGCCGACAGAAGGGCAGCCGCGTGATCATCCACGCAAACGTCAACGGGTCGATCCAAGAGCTCGATGTGCCGCCGGCCGCGAGCCTGCTCGCGATCCTGCGCGACAGCCTTGGACTCACCGGTGCGAAGAACGCGTGCGAGCAGGGCGAGTGCGGCGCGTGCACGGTCTGGCTCGACGGCGCACCCGTGTGCTCCTGCCTCGTCGCGGCCGTGCAGGCCGACGGTGCCGCGGTCCGGACGGTCGAGTCCGTTGCCGGCGGCGACGTCCTCCATCCGGTGCAGGAGGCGTTTCTCGACTCCGGCGCCGTGCAATGCGGCTTCTGCACCCCGGGCCTCGTGGTGGCGGCGGTCGACCTGCTCGAGCACGATCCGAATCCGGACGAGGAGACGATCCGGGAGGGGCTCGCGGGCAATCTCTGCCGTTGCACCGGCTACCGGAAGGTCGTCGATGCAGTGCGGCTCGCTTCGGAGCGATCGTCGTGACCGCAGGCGCCACGACAGGAGCCGGCGTCGGCGCCGGTGCTCGCCGGATCGACGGCGTTCCGAAGGTGACCGGCGCGTACGTCTACGGAAGCGATCTGCGCACGGAGAACATGCTCTGGGGCGCCACCGTCCGCAGTCCGCATCCGTCCGCGCGCATCGTCGGCATCGATGTGTCGCACGCGCTCGGGAGCCCCGGTGTCAGGGCCGTCCTGACGGCCGACGACCTTCCGGGCCGGCGGACGATCGGGCTCGAGTTCTGCGACCAGCCCGTCCTGGCGGACGACGTCGTGCGCTACGCCGGCGAGCCGGTGGCGATCGTCGCGGCGGAGACGGCCGCTCAGGCCCGCGTCGCGGCGGACGCCGTCGAGGTCGAGTACGAGCTGCTCCCGGCTGTCGTCGACATGGAGGAGGCGCTCCGTGGCGACTCACCACACGTGCACGACTTCGGCAACGTCCTGCGCCACATCCACATCGTCCACGGCGACCTGGAGACGGCCCGGGCGGATGTCTGGGTCGACGGCTACTACGAAACGGCGATGCAGGATCAGGCGGCGCTCGGCCCCGAGGCCGGGCTCGCGCTGCCGGGGCACGAGGGCGGCGTCGACATCTACGCGGTCACGCAGTGGCTCCACGTCGACCGTCAGCAGATGGCGCCCTGCCTCGGGCTTCCCGAGGAGCACGTGCGCCTCACGGCGGCGGGCGTCGGCGGCGCCTTCGGCTCGCGCGAGGACTTGCACATGCAACTGCACGCCGCACTGCTCGCGCTCCGTACGCGCCGCCCCGTGAAGATGACGTACGGCCGCGAGGAGTCCTTCCACGGGCATGTCCACCGGCACCCCTCGCGGATCTGGATCCGCTACGGCGCGACGCATGACGGCCGGATCGTCGCCGCCGACGTGCGCCTCCTGCTCGACGGCGGTGCCTACGCGTCGTCGTCTCCGGCCGTGGTCGGGAACGCCTCCACCTTTGCTGCCGGCCCCTACGAGATCCCGAACGTGCGCATCGAGGGGACCGTCGTCTACACGAACAACCCGCCGTGTGGGGCGATGCGCGGTTTCGGCGCGCCCCAGGTTTGCTTCGCCTACGAGTCGGCGATGGATGCGCTCGCCGACAGGCTCGGGCTGGACCCGGTCGAGCTGCGCCTGCGAAACGCCCTACGTACGGGCTCCGTGCTGCCGACCGGGCAGGTGATCACGGGCACCGCCCCGGTCCGGGAGGTGATCGAGCGCTGTCGCGCCGTCCCTCTGCCGCCCGCCGAGGACACTGTGGGACGTGATCCGATCTCCTATCCGGGAGGCGCGGGCCACGTCAGCCGCGGCGAGTCGCTCCGGCGCGGCGTCGGCTTCGCCGTGGGCTTCAAGAACGTCGCCTACAGCGAGGGCTTCGACGACGCGGCGGAGGCGACCGTGACGCTTCGCCCTGCGCCGAACGGGCCCGTCGCGGTCGTCCGGACCGCTGCCGTCGACTACGGCCAGGGGCTCTACACGGTGCTCGCTCAGATCGTGCGCAGCGAGCTCGGCGTCGAAGAGGTCGTGTTCGAGCCCGCGTCGACCGAGAGCGGATCGGCGGGATCGACATCCGCTTCGCGGCAGACGACGATGACCGGAGGCGCCGTCCTCGCGGCCTGCCGCGAGCTCAAGGCGGCACTCGACGGCGGGCCGGCGACGCTGCCCATCTCCCGCACGCACGTCTTTCACCACCGCCCGACGACGGGCTTCGACGCCGACGGGCAAGGCGACATCCACGTGAGCTTCTCGTTCGCCGCCGAGCGGGCCGTCGTCGAGGTCGACACCGAGCTCGGGCTCGCGCGCGTGGTGGAGATCGCCGCCGTCCAGGACGCGGGGCGCGTGATCAATCCGCTCGGGGCGGAGGGCCAGGTCGAGGGTGGCACGGCGATGGGGCTCGGACTCGCGCTGACCGAGCAGGTCTCACTCGACGGGGGCGTCATCCGCAACCCGTCGTTCACCGATTACCTGATCCCGACGATCCTCGACGTGCCGCCTATCGTCACGGAGTTCGTCGAGGAGCCGGAGCCGGGCGCGCCGTACGGCCTGAAAGGGATCGGCGAGGTCGCGACTGTTGCGGCAACGCCCGCGATCGTGGCCGCGCTCCGCGCGGCGACCGGGCGGACGCTCAACCGGGTGCCCGTGACCCCCGACGACCTCGTCGGCATTCGGCCCCCCGCGGCGACCGACGGCCGCGCACCCGTCCCAGCCGTGTCCGGCCAGGAGGCGATCCCGGAAGCGCTCGGGCTCGGCCTCGGACAGCAACAGCTCATGAAAGCGAGAGAGCCATGAACGCAGCAACCGTGACCGACCGGCGGACGCTCACCGGCCGCGACTACATCGAGACGATCGACTGGACGGTCGACGAGCTCGAAGAGGTGCTCGCCGTCGCAGGAGAGCTCAAGCGCGCACGCCGCGAGAGACGGCCGCAGCGGCTGCTTGCGGACAAGACCCTCTACATGCTGTTCCTCGACAAGTCGACGAGGACACGGAACGCCTTCGAGACCGGTATGACGCAGCTCGGCGGCCACGCGATCTACCTCGACGCGGATCGCACGCAGGTCTCGCACGGCGAGAGCCCCAAGGACACCGCGATGACCCTCTCGCGGTACGGCGAGGGCATCGCGATCAGGCACGACCTGGCGCCGTACGAGGGGAACGGATGGATGCGGGAGATCGCCCGCTGGGCGGACATCCCGCTGATCAACCTGCAGTGTGACGTCGACCATCCGACCCAGACGATCGCCGACCTGATGACGATCCGCGAGCATCGGGGATCCGATCTGCGCGGCCTGAAGGTCGCGATGACCTGGGCGTACGCGCCGTCGTATGCGAGGCCCTTGTCGGTTCCGCAGGGCGTCGCGACGCTCTTTCCGCGCTTCGGCATGGACGTCGTGCTCGCCCACCCGCCCGGGTTCGATCTGATGCCGGAAGTGCTCGAGAGAGCGCAGGCCGTCGCCTCCGAGTGCGGCGCGTCGATCACGTTCGTGGACAGCATGGAGGAGGCGTTCGCCGGCGCCGACGTCGTCTATCCCAAGTCGTGGGGAAGGCTCGACGCCTTCACCGACGGGTCCAAGGCGCTGGCCGAGTCGGGCGCCTACGCCGAGTGGATCTGCGACGAGCGCAAGCTCGCACTGGCGTCGCCGGACGTCCTGTACATGCACTGCCTCCCCGCGGACCGGGGCCGCGAGGTCACCGACGCCGTCATGGACGGCCCCCACTCCGTCATCTGGGACGAAGCGGAGAACCGCATGCACACGGGCAAGGCCCTGCTCGCGCTGACGATGGGTGGTTACGAGGAGGCACCGTGAGCACCAGACGAGCGGTCGTCGCGATCGGCGGCAACTCGCTGATCCGCGACAAGGAGCACCAGAGCGTTCGCGACCAGTACATCGCTGCCGGCGAGACGTGCTGGCACATCGCGTCGATGATCAAGGACGGCTGGGACATCGCCATCGGACACGGCAACGGCCCGCAGGTCGGATTCATCCTGCGCCGATCCGAGCTCGCCGCTCACGAGCTCCACGAGGTGCCGCTCGATGTATGCGGAGCCGACAGCCAGGGAGCCATCGGCTACGCCCTCGCCCAGAACCTGGAGAACGACTTCCGGAGACTCGATGTCGGGCGGCACGCGGCGTGCGTCGTGACGCAGATGGAGGTCTCCGCCGACGACCCGGCGTTCAGGCATCCGACGAAGCCGATCGGATCGTTCATGGACGAGGCGACCGCGCGGCGGCGGCGTGACCGGGACGGCTGGGACGTCGTCGAGGACGCAGGCCGAGGTTGGCGGCGCGTCGTCCCCTCCCCCGCGCCGCTACGCATCGTCGAAGAGGACGCGATCAAGGATCTCGTCGAGGCGAAGTTCGTGGTGGTCGCCGCAGGCGGAGGTGGCATTCCCGTGGTCGCCGACGCCGACGGCAACCTCACCGGCGTCGCCGCGGTGATCGACAAGGACCTCGCGTGCGCGCTGCTCGCAACGCGGATCGATGCCGAGTTGCTTCTCATCACCACGGCGGTCGAGAGGGTCGCACTCGACTTCGGCACACCGGAGCAACGGTGGATCGACCGGCTCACGCTCGACGAGGCGAAGGAGCGCCTCGCCGAAGGCCGCCACTTCGCCGCCGGAAGCATGGCACCCAAGATCGAAGCGGTCACGCAATTCCTCGAACGTGGAGGCGCGACCGCGATCATCACCGACCCCGAGAACGTCGAACGGGCGCTCGCGGGCGAAACCGGAACACGAATCGAGGCGGCGTGATCGACGGCCGCCGGGTTGAAAGGAGTGACATCCAATGAGACGGAAGCTCGCAATCGCGCTCGTCCTCGCGATCGCGACGGTGCTTGCCGTCGCCGTGAGCGGCTCGTCGGGCCGCGACAGCGCAGCGATCAAGGCGGCGTGGATCTACGTCGGCCCGCACAACGACGGCGGCTGGTCGCAGGCCCACGACGTCGGCAGGTTGTACGTCCAGAAGGCGCTCGGGTCGAAGGTTCAGACGACCTACAAGGAGAACATCGCCGTCGGGGCGCAGCTGAAGCAGACGGTCGCGACGCTGGTCAGCCAGGGCTACAAGATCATCTTCGGCACCTCGTACGGCTACTTCGACAAGGCCCTCGCGGCGAAGTACCCGGACGTCCTGTTCGAACAGGCGACCGGCACCGACGTCGCCAAGAACCTGTCCGAGTACTTCGGCGCAGCCGAGGACACCGTCTTCCTGTCCGGCATTGCGGCGGGAGAGGCTGCAACCTGCGGCACGATCGGCTACGTCGTCGCGTATCCCATCCCGGAGGTGATCAGGCACGCGAACGCGTTCGCCCTCGGCGCCCAGCTGGCGCATCCGGGCGTCAAGGTGAAGCTGGTCTGGACGAACTCGTGGTTCGACCCGGCCAAGGAGAAGAAGGCCGCGCAGAGCCTGCACGGCGCAGGCGCCTGCGTGCTCGGACAGAACGTCGACTCGCCGGCGACCGGCCAGTACGCCGAGTCGGTGAACGTCCCCTGGGTCGGCTACGACAGCGACGCGCAGAAGTTCGCGCCGAAGTCCTGGCTGACCGCCTCGGTCTACAACTGGGGTCCCTACTACCTGCAGCGCGTCAAGGCCGCGATGAACGGCACGTGGAAGTCCGGCTTCTACTACGGGACGATCAAGGACGGCTTCACCGGTCTGGCGAAGTACGGCCCCGGCGTCTCGGCGAAGACCAAGACGTTGATCGCCAAGTGGAATGCCAAGCTCCGCGCGAACCGTGGGGCCGAGTTCACCGGGCCGCTGTACGACCAGAGCGGCAAGCTGCGGATCCCGGCCGGCAAGAAGATGACGGTTCAGCAGCTGTACTCGATGAACTGGCTCGTCAAGGGCGTGATCGGCAGCCCGAAGGGTTAACCAGAGCGGCGGGAGGGGGCGCCGCTCGGCACCCCCTCCGCCGGGCGAGGAGTGGGTCGGTCGATGAACGCTCTCAGTCCACAAGAACCACAGCCCGAGGTGCCGGCGCTGTCACTTCGGGGGATCACGAAGCGTTTTCCGGGCGTCGTCGCGAACGACCGCGTCGACTTCGAGGCCGCCGCGGGCGAAGTGCACGCGCTGCTCGGCGAGAACGGCGCCGGCAAGACGACCCTGTCGCACATCCTGACCGGTCTGTACCGGCCCGATGAGGGTCAGATCTTCCTGTACGGCCGGCCTGTCTCGTTCGGGTCCCCACGCGACGCGATCGACGCCGGAATCTGCATGGTGCACCAGCACTTCCGACTCGTCGAACGCTTCACTGTCGCGGAGAACGTCGTTCTCGGTGACCGCCGCGGCGCCGGCCGCCACTTTCGGATCGACCCACGGAGGGTCGAAGACCAGGTGCGCGAGCTCGCGTTGCGGTACCAGCTTCCCGTCGATCCCGGGGCGCACATCTGGCAGCTCTCGATGGGCGAGCAGCAGCGCGTCGAGATCCTGAATGCGCTCTACCAGGACGCGAAGGTGCTCATCCTCGACGAGCCCACGTCGGTCCTCACGCCGAACGAAGCCGATGCGCTGTTCGTGACACTCCGCCAGATGGCGGAGGAGGGGCGGACGGTCATCTTCATCTCGCACAAGCTGCACGAGGTGAGCGCGGTGTCGGACCGCGTGACCGTCCTCCGCCTCGGGAAGACGATCGCGACCGTGCCGACCGCGGGCAGCACGCCACACTCGCTCGCGTCGTTGATGATGGGCCGGGCGTTGGAGAACGGCGCCGGGCGGAAATCCCGAACGGCGCCCGGTCCGCCGGCCCTCGAGATCGAGGCGCTCTGGGCGAACGGCGATCGCGGCACGGCCGCGGTCAAGGGCGTGTCGCTCGTCGTCCGCCGCGGCGAGATCGTGGCGATCGCAGGGGTCGCGGGCAACGGGCAGCGCGAGCTGGCCGAAGCGGTCGCCGGGCTGCGAGCCAGGTCGCGCGGCACGGTGCGGGTCGAGGGCCGGGCGATCAGAGCGGCGGACGCGCGCGCTGCGTTCGCAGCCGGTGTCGGCTACGTCCCCGAAGACCGGCTCGGAACCGGGGTCGCCCCGAACTTGCCCATCACGATGAACCTCGAGCTGAAGGCGTTCCGGCAGCACGCGGCGGGCCCGTTCCTCCGCCTGCGGCGCATGCGCGCCTCCGCGGTCGACGCCATCAGCGCGTACGACATCAAGGTGCCCGATCCCTCCGAGGAGGCCGGGCACCTTTCGGGCGGCAACCTGCAGAAGCTCGTGCTCGCACGCGAGTTCTCGAGCGAGCCGACGGCGCTCGTCGCCGCATGCCCGACGCGTGGTCTCGACGTCGGCGCGGTCGCCACGGTGCACTCCCACCTGCTGCGGGCCGCCGCCGACGGCACAGCGATCCTGCTGATCAGCGAGGACATCGATGAGATCCTGGCGCTCGCCGACAGGATCTATGTCATGTACGAAGGCGCGCTGTCCGAGGTGCCCGCCGGTGCCGGCATCGCCGAGATCGGCCTGCTCATGGCCGGGGAGCCGATACCCGCGGCCCCGTCGCCCGAGCCCGCAGCCGCCTGAGAGAGCGAGGAGGGAGCCATGAATACGATCGTCGTCGGGATCGACGGTTCGCCACAGTCACGAGAGGCGCTGCGCTGGGCCGCAGCGGAGGCGCGGCTCCGAGGCGCCGCGCTCCGCGTGGTGCATGCGTGGAACCTGCCCTACCGGCCGATCGCGCCGTCCTTCATTCCCGAGCTCGACCCCAGGGACATCGAGGCGGCGAAGCGTCACGCCGACGGGTTGATCGAGGAGGAGCTCGCGGAGCTCGGCGATCTCGGCGAGCTCGAGGTCGAGCGGGTCGCGCTGGAGGACTCGCCCGCGGCGGCGCTCATCACCGCGGCCGCCGACGCGGATCTGCTCGTCGTCGGCTCACGCGGCCGGGGAGGGTTCACGGGCCTGCTGCTCGGTTCGGTCAGCCAGCAGTGCGCGCATCACGCGCCGTGTCCGATCGTGATCGTGAGCGGGAAGAACTAGAGGCTTGATGTGGGCGCTCGACGCGCCCACACCTCGCTACAAGGACGGCTGCCGGCGGCGCCGGCGCTCCGGGACGAAGCGCCCGGTGAAGTAGCTGTTCAGCGGCTCGCCCAGAAAGCTGCAGACGACGGTGGAATCGGTAGCCGAGCGAAACGACGGGCAGGTGTAGCACCGCTCGAGGTCGACCCAGGCGCGCCGCGAGCGACAGTAGACGTCCCCACCCTGCCTGTATGACGAGAGCTTCATCGAGCACCATGCTCCCTCCCGTGCGGCCCGGGCGCATCCGGGGAACCCCGGACGGGACCTCGGAAGTTCCGTTCCGGGTTTCCGACCGGCCGACCGTATACTCGTGCTCGCGCGGTACCTCACCGGGTCGGGGTGCTGCCGATTTGCAAGGTGGTTTCCAAAGGCGAAGGGGTCGAAGGAGGCTGGCTTGCGATGTTCAAGTCGATCGTCTGGGCAACGGATGGTTCGGAGGCTGCCGACCGGGCGCTTCCTCTTGCCAAGGAGCTCGCCACCGGTGAGGGCAAGACGCTGGTCGTCGTCCACGTGAAAGAGGTGTTCACGGGCGGACGGAGTGTGCGTTATCCGATCCACGCGGACGAGGACGAGCTCGAACGCAAGATTCAGGCTCAGGTCGAAGAGCTCGCGAAGGCCGGCGTCGACGCAACGATGCGCGTCGTCAGCGGGGGCGGCGGGCACAGCGCCCACCTGATCGCGGATACCGCCGCCGAGGTCAAAGGCGACGTGATCGTCGTCGGGACGCGCGGCCATGCACCGGTGCCGGGGCTCCTGCTCGGCAGCGTTACGCAGCGTCTGCTGCACGTTGCGCCTTGCCCGGTGCTCGCCGTGCCTGCGCACTAGAGCCGTTTGGACCTGCAGGCCGTGCGGCGGACGACGGCATACGCGACATTCGACCGTGCGCCGCCGAAGCCGATTCTCGATCGGCCGGCCTGTCGGTGCGTAGTTCCCCGCGCCGCGCTCGGGAGGCGTCCCGATGCGTGCCCGGCGCCCGCCGGGCGACAATCACGGCAAATGGACGCCGTGCAGCGGCATCGCTTCGTGCCGTCGCGAGTCTCCGGGCCGAGGCTCGACACACGGCCGCGGTCTCCGTCGCTCGTCCTCCGCGGCGCGCTGAGGCACGCGGCCCGAGCCCACTCCGGAAAGGCCGAGATAGGAGCTCTCGCGCTCCTCTACGGGATCTACGAGCTCGTGCGCGGTGTCCGGCATGTCGCCTACTCGAGCGCCGTGGGCAACGCGGACGAGATCGTCGACATCGAGCGCCGGCTGCACGTCTTTGCGGAGGCAGCCGTGCAACGGATGACCGACGGTGTGGCCTTTCTGCCGGACGCCCTGGCCCTGCTCTATCCGGTGCTCCACTTCACGGTCTCGATCGGAGTGCTGGTGTGGGTGTACCGGAAGCGTCGGCACGACTTCGCCCTCGTTCGCACGGCCCTCGTCGCCATGACGTCGCTGGCCCTGATCGGGTTCGTCGTCTTCCCGGTCGCACCGCCGCGGCTTGCCGTCAGTGGGTTCGTGGACACGGTCAGCCGTTACAGCCCGCTCGATCTCGGGTCGTCGATCCTCGGGCGTTTCTACAACCCTGTCGCGGCCGTGCCGAGCCTGCACTTTGCGTACGCGCTCCTCTTCGCCGGGGCGATTCTCGTGCTCGCCCGGAGGACCGCGATCCGCGTCGCCGCGGCTGCGTATCCGCCGCTCGTCCTGCTGGTGATCACCGCCACCGGCAACCACTTCTTCTTCGACGCTGCGACGGGTGCAGTCGTCGCCGCCCTGGGAGTCGGGATCGCCGTGGTCGTGGCTCGGTCAGCGCACGCGCCCTCCTAGCGAACGGTCGCGACGGGCGCCGCGAAGACGCGCGCTCCCACGAGGGTACGGGCGAGGGACTCCGCCCACGCACGTGCCCGCTCGATCTCGCCGTCCTTGAGCGGCCCCTCGACGTCGAGCACGAAGAAGCTCTCCGGCGGGACGATCAAGTCGTAGCCGCGCCGCTCGAGCCTCCGGGCAATCGACCTCGCGGCCGACCCGACGAGGAACGTCGGTTTCTCGATCCGGGTGTCGAAAACGGCGACTCGCTCGCCTGCTGGCGGCGGGAGCTTGTGGAGCCATCCCCTGACACCTCGTCCCGGTTGGAGCCTGCCGCCTATGCGCTGCACGGCGCTGCGGCGTGTCGATGCGTACGAAAGGCCGTGAGCATGCGTCGGCGCACCGACGACCAGCAGGTCCATGCCCTCCAGCGCCGGCATACGGTCGTCGACGGTCAGGACCTCGACCTCGCCGATCTCCTCGAGCCCCCGGGCCACCTCCTCCGCGAGCCGCCGCGTGTTGCCGAACCACGACTCACAGATCACAGCTGCTCTCATCACTCCTCCTTCGGTCTGCAGGCCGAGCGTCACAGCCCTCGCTCGGGACGGCATCGGGGCAGCCCCGCTTCGCGCCGCGTCAAAGTACGGACGCTCTCGGTTGCGGCTTTGTGGCAGGCACGTTCCGGTGGGGCGCCCGATGCGGGTGACCGCTGCCTCGTCCAACGTCACGGGGCGGAGCAATCTGCCTTACCGAAGGGAGGGGCCGTGACGATCGCCCCGGCACCACTGCCTCAACCCGCGCCGCGCAGGCATCCCGATCTTCGCTGCGGCGCTCGTCCTCGTCTTCTTCGGCATCGTCGCATTCCTGGCTGTTCGGATCGACTGGTTCAAGGGCTCGTCGATCTCGACGGGCACGCAGGGGTCGGGCGTCGCAGCCACGCAGGCACGGGAAGTCTCGGCCTTCAGGAGCGTCGAGCTCGCCGGCAGCAACAACGTCGTCGTCCGCGTCGGCGGTAAACAGACGGTGGTCGTCCATGCCGACGACAACCTTCTGAGTCACGTGATCACCCGCGTGGAGCTCGGAAACCTCGTCGTCGCGAACAGATCCGGCAGCTTCACGCCGAAGACCCCCATGCGTGTCGACGTCACCGTGCCGTCGCTCACCGCGCTGACGCTGACCGGCAGCGGCGTCATCTTCGCGACGGGCATCGAGAGCTCCCGGTTCACAGTGGCGCTGCCGGGAAGCGGAGTGGTGCACGCCAGTGGGTCCGTTGCCGGGCTCGAGGCGACGGTCGCAGGCTCCGGCGACGCCCAGCTGGAGCAGCTCGTCGCCCGTGACGTCCACGCGGTCGTGAGCGGGTCGGGGCGGATCGCGGTCACGGCGACCAGGATTCTCGGCGCCGAGGTGCCGGGAAGCGGCGCGATCGTCTACGGCGGGCATCCGGCGCACGTCACGACGAGCATCACCGGAAGCGGGTCCGTCACGCCCACGTACCCATGAGAACGCGGTCGTGACTTCGCTCCACGCATGGGTGGCGGCGCCCGATCTGCCGGCCGGACGGCATCTGCCGCCGAATCGCAGTTTCATCGGGTAGGGCCGTCAGGCGGGCACCTCCCGGCGCTCGAGCGCGGTCTCGAGCGTCTTCAGGTGCTCGAGCTCGTCGCCGCGAATCTCCTCGAAGCGGGCTGCGACTTCGTCTTCCCCGGCCGCTCTGGCCTGGTCTGCGAACAGCCGGTAGGTGGTCTCGACCTCTTCGCTCTCGTCGTGGATCGCGCACTCGAGGTTGTCGACATCTGCGCCTTCCAACTGAATGAGATCGCCGAGCTCTGCGAAATGCTCGCGCAACTCGACCTCGGCGATCCCCTCGAATGTCGCGGCGAGATCCCGGTCTCCGCTCTCCCTTGCTGCCTTCGCGAACGCCAGGTAGCGCGCATACGCGAATGCCTCTCCGTGCATCGCCGCGAGCACGTTGGCATGTGTCTCCTTGTTCATCGTCGCCCTCCAGTCGTTTGCTATTCGAGATTTGCCCGCGTCAGCCACCACAGCAGCGCCTGTTCGGTCGGCAACCGGTTCGCCGATTGTCGCCAGACGACCGATTGCAGACCGTCGATGACGCCGGCCGCGACTTCCTCACCGCGCTTCGCGGGTAGGCAATGCAGGAACACGGCCTCCGGGGAGGCGAGTCCCATGAGCTTCTCGTCTACCTGGTACGGCGCAAGCGCCAGACGGCGCTGCTCGCGCTCCGCCTCCTCCCCCATCGACGCCCACACGTCCGCGTAGACGGCGTCGGCACCGGCCACCGCGATCTGCGGGTCACGCACGACCGCGAGCGTCGCATCGGTCCCCTCCGCCAGCCGCCGGGCGTCGGCCAGCGCGTCCGGGCGGGGGGTGTATTCGGCCGGGCACGCGATGGTGATGTCGAGCCCTGAGAGTGCGCCGACCTCGAGCAGCGATCGTGCGACGTTGTCACCGCCGTCGCCGACGAACGCAAGGCGGCGATCGTGCACGTCGCCGAACACTTCGCGCATCGTCATCAGGTCGGCGAGCGCCTGGCACGGATGGTGCTCGTCCGAAAGGGCATTCACGACGGGCACCGTTGCCCAGCGCGCGAGCTCCTCGACAGTCTCCTGTGCGAACGTCCGGATCACGATGGCAGCGACGTATCCCGAGAGCGAACGGGCGGTATCCGCAATCGACTCTCCGCGGCCGAGCTGAAGCTCTTGCGGTGACAGCGCGATCGGCGTGGCGCCGAGCCGGGCAGCTGCGGCCGCGAACGACACACGGGTCCGCGTCGAGGGCTTCTCGAAGATGCACGCGATCGTCTCGCCCTCCAGCGCGTGGCCGAACGAGTGCGGCTGGTGCTTCATCGTCTCGGCGAGGTCGAGCAGCGACGCCAGCTCGACGGGGCTCAGGTCTGCGACCCGGGCAAAGCGGCGCTTGCGCGCCGTCGAGAGCGAGGTGACCATGACACTCACCCCGTCACCATCGTCTCGGGATGCGCCTGCATCGCCTGAGTCACGATCGGAGCGAGCACCTCGGGTATCGTCGGACTTCCGACCTCTTCGAGCTCGTAGCGAACGTGCCGAATCGGATGTCGCGAGGCGATGAGGCGCCCGAGCTCGATCGGCGTGCCGGTGACGACGACATCGCAGTCCGTCGCGTTGATCGTCAGCTCCAGTTCGTGAAGCTGCTCGTCCGAGTACCCCATCGCCGGCACCACGTTCGCGAGCTGCGGCCAGGCGGCGAAGACGTCCCTGAGCGATCCGACGGCATAGGGCCGCGGGTCGACGATCTTCGCGGCTCCGGCAGCGCGCGCGGCGACGAGCCCCGCGCCGAACGGCATCTCTCCGTGCGTCAGCGTCGGGCCGTCGTCGACGACCAGCACGAGCTTCCCGCGCAGATCGGGCCCGTCCTCGAGCATCGGCGGCGACTTCGCAAAGATGACGGTCGCCGTCGGGTTCACCGACTCCACGTTCGCGAGAACCTGTTCGACGTTGTGCGCCTCGGCCGAGTCCACCTTGTTGATGACGACGACATCGGCCATGCGCAGATTCGTCTCGCCCGGGTGGTACAGCAGCTCGTGACCCGGCCGAAGGGGATCGGCGACGACGATCAGAAGATCGGGGACGAAGAACGGAAAGTCGTTGTTGCCGCCGTCCCAGATGATCACGTCCGCCTCGGTCTCTGCCTGATGCAGGATCGCTTCGTAGTCGACGCCCGCGTAGACGACGATCCCCATCCGCACCGGCTCTTCGTACTCTTCGCGCTCCTCGACGGTCGGGTGCGCCGCATCGACGTCCTCCATCGACGCAAACCGTTGGACGTACATCGTCTCGAGATCGCCGTACGGCATCGGATGCCGGACGAGTGCGACCCTCAGCCCGGCGTCGATCAGCGTCCGCCCGATCTTGCGGCTCGTCTGGCTCTTTCCGCAGCCGGTGCGCGTGGCGCACACTGCGACCACCGGCTTCGTCGAGCCGATCATGGTGGTCTTCGGGCCGAGCAGCCGGAAGTCGGCGCCTGCGGCGAGTACCGTCGAGGCCTTGTGCATGACCGTGGCGTGCGTGAGGTCGGAGTACGCGAGCACGACCTCGTCGACATGCCTGTCGCGGATCAACTGGACGAGCTCGTTTTCCGGCCGGATCGGGATACCCGACGGGTACTGCGGCCCTGCCAGGGACGCCGGGTAGACGCGGTCCGCGATGCCTGGGATCTGGGTCGCGGTGAACGCCACGACGTCGACCGCTGGATCGTGACGGAACGCGACGTTGAAGTTGTGGAAGTCGCGCCCGCCGGCTCCCATGATGATCGTCCTGCGCATGGTCATCTCCTTTCGCGGGACCAGCGTCGGCCCGCGGCCGCGCCGGCGCAGCAGGAAGAGCCCTGTTTGCGAGTCAGGGAAAGCGCTGACCGGCAGAGCAAGGGCCCGCGCGAGGCGGGCCCTATGGACCTTCATCGGAGCCGGTCGCGCTTTCGTCCGCTTCGTCGGGGGACGGTCGGGGGGTTCGTCCTGGCGCCCCTCGCCGAAGGTTCGACCTAGTCGCGCTCCGCGCTCTGTGCACCCGCAATCGTCGTGACCTCGTCCAGAGGCGACATCCGGGAGTTCACGTATCTGCGGCGCTCTTCCCTGATCAGCTCGCGGAAGCGGTAGAAGCTGTCCTTCGGAACGCGCTCCTGCGTCGGGTAGTCGACGTAGACGATGCCGAACCGCTTCGAATACCCCAGAGCCCACTCGAAGTTGTCGAGCAGCGACCAGACGAAGTAACCGCGAAGCGGTGCCCCGTCCTTCGCCGCGCGCAGCGCAGCGTCGACGTGGGCGGTGAGATAGCCGACACGTTCGACGTCGTGAATGTGCCCGTCGTGAGTGCGGACGTCGGCGAACGCCGCCCCGTTCTCGGTGACGTACAGGGACGGCGCCGCGTACTCGCGGTGGAGCCTCATCAGGACCTCGTAGAGGGCCTCGGGACAGACCTCCCAGCCCATGTCGGTGAGCGACCCGGACGGTGCGCGCACCTCGAGCGGTTCGCCGTCCGGGCCCGACCGTACGAGCGTCCTGGAGTAGTTGTTCATTCCGACGAAGTCGAGCGGCACGGACACGTCCGCCAGATCGCCCTCGAGAACGGGTGGGACGATCCGCCCGAAGTGCTCGAGGATGTCCGGCGGATACTCGCCGCGGAAGACCGGATCGAAGAACCAGCGGTTCCGGGTCCCGTCCTGCAGGCGCGCAACTCGAGCATCCGCAGGGTCGTCGGTGAAGGGATGGACCGGCCACGAGTCGAGCACGATCCCGACCTCCGCGCGCGCGCAGATGCGCCGCAGCACGTCCACGGCCCAGCCGTGCGAGAGGAGGACGTGGTGCGCCGCTGCGATCGCATCTGCGGCGCTCGTCCGCCCAGGCGCGTGCACGCCGTACCCGTAGCCGAGCCACGAGGTGCAAAACGGCTCGTTGTGCGTGGCCCAGTCGAGGACGCGGTCGCCGAGCCGCGATGCGACGACCTCGACGTACTCGGCGAACGCGCCGGCGGTATCGCGGGACGGCCAGCCGCCGGCGTCCTCGAGAGCCTGCGGGAGGTCCCAGTGGTACAGGGTGACGAACGGCCGGAGATCGGCGGCCAGCAGCTCGTCGACGAGGCGATCGTAGAAATCGAGACCCTTCTCGTTGACGCGACCTCGTCCCGCAGGGATGACGCGCGGCCAGGCGATCGAGAATCTGAATGCGTCGATCTCGAGCTCCTGCATGAGCCGAACGTCGTCGCGAAAGCGGTGATAGAAGTCGCACGCGATCGCTCCCGAATCGCCCCCTCGTACCTTGCCGGGAACCGTGCAGAACCGGTCCCAGATGCTTTCACCGCGACCGTCCTCGTGGGTCGCACCCTCGATCTGGTAGGACGACGCCGCAGCGCCCCACGTGAACCGGCCGGCCTCGCTCACGGTGTGATCGAGTGTTCGATGGTGAAACGCACGAGCTCGTCCACGTAGCCGAACGCGAGTGCCGTGGTGGTATCGGCCGCGCCGTAGTAGATCGCGAGGCGCCGACTCGTGGAGTCGCAGAGCATCGACGTCGGAAAGACGACATTCGGCACGTCGCCGACGCACTCGTACTGCTCCTGCGGCGAAAGAAGGTATTCGGCCGAGCGTGCGACGACGATCCAGGGCCGTTCGCGGTCGAGGAGCGCCGTCCCCAGGCTGTAGACGAACCCGTTGCAGGACGTGAGGACGCCGTGGTACACGAGCAGCCAGCCCGCCGTCGTCTCCAGCGGCACAGGGCCGGCGCCGACCTTCGTCGACTGCCACGAGTTCGCAATCGTTCCGAGGACGTGGCGGTGGCGCCCCCAGAAGGTCAGGTCCGGGCTCTCGCTGTAGAAGACGTCACCGAACGGCGTATGACCGGCGTCGGAGGGCCTCGACAGCATCGCGAAGCGGTCACCGACCCTCTTGGGGAACAGGACGCCGTTCCGGTTGAACGGCAGGAAGGCGTTTTCGAGCTGCTGGAAGTGCTCGAAATCCCTCGTCCACGCGACTCCGATAGTGGGCCCGTGGTACCAGTTGCACCACGTGAGGTAGAAGCGGTCGCCGATGAAGGCGATCCTCGGGTCGTACCGGTAGACGACACGTGCGAGCTCGGCATCGGGGGGGTCGAGCTCGATCGGATCCGCATCGATCACCCACGTCAGGCCGTCGTCGCTGAAGCCGCGGTGCAGTTGCATCGTCCGGGTGCGGTCGTCGCACCGAAACACGCCGGCGTAGCCGCCGCCGAACGGGACGACGGCGCTGTTGAAGACGCTGTTCGAGCCCGCAAGCAGGTCGCGCGGAATGACGGGATTGCCCGAGTAGCGCCAGAGCGGCCTGGACTCCCCCGGCGGCCGGTCTTCCCACGGCATGTCCGGCAGATCGGTCCCGCCGCTGACCTCGACGCTGACCTCGACGATGCCCGTTGGTGCGTCGACCGTCACGCCGCCCGCTCCATTCGCTCGGGGCGACGTACGAAATGATCCGGCTCGATCTCGAGGAGCTCACCGCCGTCCTCTGCGAAGTCGTCCTCCGACCTGCCGTTCTGGAAGTCACTCCACTTGCGATGCAGGTGCGGCACCGATGCGATGAGCGCGCGTGTGTACGCGTGCTGTGGGTTGTCGAAGACCTTCGCGGTCTGACCCATCTCGACGACCTGCCCGCGCCGCAGGATCACCGTCCGGTTGCTGATGTAGTTCCCGAGCGACAGATCGTGCGTGATGAAGAGGATGCCGAGGCCGCGCCCCTTCAGCTCGCCGAGCAGGTTCAGGACGTCGATCCGCGTGGACGCATCGAGCATGCTGATGATCTCGTCGGCGACGAGCAGGTCGATGTCGAGCAGGAGCGCGCGCGCGACGAGCAGTCGCTGCAGCTGGCCGCCGCTCAGCTGGTGCGGATACTTGTGCAGCACCTGCGACGGGTCGAGCGTCACGGCGTCGAGCGACGACTCGACCCTGGTCCGCCAGTCCGACGCGGCGAGCTCCGGGAAGTACTCGTCCTTCAGCAGCTTGAAGACGCGGTCGGCCTTGTAGACCGGGTTGTACGAGCTGAAGGGATCCTGGAACACGCCCTGGACATGCCGGTAGTACTCCTTCAGCGCGTGGCCGCGGAGCCGCGCGACGTCCTCGCCGCGAAACGTGATCGCCCCCTCGGTCACCGGCGACAGGCGCAGGATCATGCGACCGATCGTCGATTTTCCGCTGCCGCTCTCGCCGATCAGCGACACCACCTCGCCCGCGCCGACGTCGAACGTCACGTCGCGAACGGCCTTGAGCGTGCCGGAGCCAAAGGCGCCGACGCGATAGACCTTCGAGCAGCGGTCGAGGCGCAGGAGGTCGCTCATGCCGCCTTCTCCCAGCAGGCGACCTGATGCCCCGGCGCGACTTCGACGAACGGCGGGCGCTCTGCACACCTGGCCGTGGCGAGTGGGCAGCGGTCCTTGAAGCGGCAACCTTGCGGCGGATCGAGCAGAGGCGGCGGGATGCCGGGGATCCCCGACAGCCGCGTCTCCTCGTAGCGGACACCGACTTCGGGCAGCGACGAGATGAGCATCCGCGTGTACGGATGGAGCGGCGCGTCGACGATCTCCGAGGCGGAAGCCTTCTCCGCCAGGTGCCCTGCGTACATGACGAGGATCGTGTCGGCGACCTGGTAGAGGATCGAGATGTCGTGCGTGATCACGATCATGCTCTTGACGAACCCGTGCTCGCGGAACTCCGCCAGCATCCCCGCGACCGCCTTCTGCGTCGACACGTCGAGAGCCGAGGTGATCTCATCGGCGATCAACAGTGACGGGTTCAACAGCGTCGAGAGGACCATCACCATGCGCTGCTTCATGCCACCCGAGAGCTCGATCGGGTACATGTGAAGAACGTCTGTCGAAAGCCCGACGAGCTCGAGCCTCCGTTGGAGCTCGTCGGAGACGCTCGCGAACGGGATGCCGCGTGAGTGCAGGAGCTCGCCGGTCATCTTCCCGACCTTGCGAGTCGGGTTGAGCGCCGACATCGCGTACTGCGGGATCACGGAGATGCGCTTGAAGCGATGCTCGTTCATCGCCTCGAAATCCCAGATCGGAAGCTCGCCGCCGTCGAGCAGCGCCTTGCCGCCGACGTACCTCATCCGCCCCGTGAGGTAGACGAGGCTGTTGCCGAGGCTCGACTTCCCGCACCCGGACTCGCCGGCGAGACCCATGATCTCGCCGTCCGCGACGGAGAAGCTCACACCGTCGACGGCCCGCACGTCGCCGCGCAGCGACCGGTAGTACACGGTGAGGTCGTCGACGGAAAGGCTCACGGTCACATGCTCCGGAGCTTGGGGTTGAAGACCTCGTCGAGACCCACGTTCATCACGTAGAGCGAGCCGACGATCGTCATGATCGCCAGCCCGGGCGGCAGGAACCACCACCACAGGTGCAGCTGGAGCGCTGCGTTCTGCACCGACAGCTGCATCATCATCCCGAGCGAGATCGTGTTGGACGGTCCGAGCCCGATGAAGTCCAGCGTCGCGGCGATCAGGATCGCCCCGCCGAACAGGAGGATGAACATCATGAAGAGGTAGCTGCTCATGTTCGGCGCGATCTCTTTGAAGATGATCTTCCAGCTGCGCTCGCCGCTGAGCCGGGCAAGGCCGACGAAATCGCGCGATGTGAGCGAGAACGTCTGTGCGCGCAAGGCGCGCGCAGCCCACGGCCACGACGTCAGGCCGATGAAGATCGACTCGGTCATGATCCCTCTGACCTTCAGGTACGCCGCGATCACGAGCAGCAGGGCGAAGGTCGGGATGACGAGGACGATGTTCGTCAGCATGTTGAGGATCTCGTCGACGATCCCGCCGCGATAGCCGGCGACGAAGCCGACGAGCATCCCGACGACGGCCGCGATGCCGCCGGCGAGCGTGCCGACGAGGAATGCGAGCCGAAGACCGTTGACGAACTGCGCGTAGACGTCCTGGCCGAGGAGCGTCGTCCCGAACCAGTAGCCGTCGTTCGTGGTCGGTGCGAGGGACAGCCGACCGCCGTAGGCGAGGGCCGGGTGACGCGCGAACAGCGGGCCCAAGAGCGCGAACAGGAGCATGCAGAAGGTCACCCCGAAGCCGAAGACGAGCTTCTTGTTCCTGACGGCGAAGTGCAGGGTCTCGCGTGCTCCCGAAATCGTCTTCGCCGGCTCCGCCGACGTGTCGGGGCTACCCTCGCGGACGACCGGCGATGCGGCCGCGGTCACGACAGGCCACCCTGCATACCGATCCTCGTTCGCGGATCGACGAGCACGTAGACGATGTCGACGAGGAAGTTGGCGACGAGGACGCCGATGATGATGAAGAGGAAGATCCCCTGGATCACGAAGTAGTCCTCGTTCGTGATCGCTCGGTAGATCTGGTAGCCCAGCCCCGGATAGGAGAAGACGATCTCGGTCACCAGCGCGCCCGCGATGACGGCGCCCAGCGAGAGGGCGAGGCCGCTGACCTGTGGGAGCATCGCGTTGCGGAACGCGTACTTCCGCACGAGCCGCCGTGGAGCGCCGAGCGCCTCGAGGTAGTGCGCGTAGTCGGACTCGAGCTCGTAGATGATCATGTTCCGCATGCCGATCGCCCATCCGCCGCAGCCGACGAGGAACAGCGAGAGGAAGGGCAGCACCCAGTGGCGCAAGACGTCGGTGGCGAAGGCCACGGACCATCCGCGCCCCGCGGTCGGGCTGTAGGCGAAGCCGACGGGCAGCAGACCCAAGGTCACGGCGAAGACCCAGACGAGCAGGATCGCGAGCCACATGTACGGCGTCGCCGTGAGGACGTAGCCGACCGGTAGCACGGTGTTGTCGAGGACCTTCCTCCGCGCCGCGAGTGCGCCGAGCTTGTTGCCCACGTACCAGCTGAACAGGATCGCCGGGAGGAGCAGCCCGAGCGTGTACGGAATCGCGTGCAGGATGATCGACGAGACCGGCGTCGGGAACTGCAGGATGCTCGTCCCGAGATCGCCGTGGAAGAGCGAGACCCAGAAGTACCAGTACTGCTTCCACAGCGGCAGGTCGAGGTTGAAGGAGCGCATGTAGCTCGCGTAGACGTGCTGCGCGACCCGCGGGTCCTTGATCTGGATGCGACCCATCAAGGTGAGCACGGGGTTACCCGGCATCAGGTGCGGTATCGACCAGTCGATCGTGACGGCCACGATGAACGTGAGGCCGTAGATCGCGAGCTTCCTCAGCAGGTAACGGCGCATCCCTCGACTCCGGGACCGCGCCGCCCCTCCCTGTCGTGGCGCGAGCTGGGAGGGGCGACGACGGTCATCGGGTAGCCGTTACTGACCGGCCTTGGTGCTCTTGATATGCGTGAGCGCGTCGATCGCGGTCATCTGCCAGTAGCCCTCCCAGGTGGTCGGGATGTACTGCCGGCTACTGTTCGCGGACGGCCAGTTCGTCCAGTACTTGGACGTCATCTGGGCCCACACGCCGTTGTACCAGAGCGGGATCAGCGGCAGATCCTTCATCTCGATCTTCTCGAGCTGATCGTTGATCGACTTGATCTTCGCCGTGGCCGTCGGCGGCGTCTGGTCGAGCTTCTGCGTCAGAGTCCACGCCGCCGGGTTCTGGTACCGCTCGTAGTTCGCGAACGTCTGGCCCGTTCCGGTGGTGATCACCGGCAGATGGAAGACCCCGTTCCAGTACGCCCACGGGTTGTCGGCGAGCTGGTACGGGTTGTCGACCACGAGGTCGAACTTGCCCGTGTTGCGGTCGCTCTGCCAGGTGTTGTAGTCCTTCACCACGGCATGCAGCCGGATTCCCGCGTCCTTCGCGGACGCGATGATCATGTCACGGGCGGCCTCCCAGTCGGACCAGCCCTGCGGGACGGAAAGGTCGAGGTCGATCTTCGACCCGTCCTTGTTCGCGATCATCCCTGAGCTGTCGAGCTTGTAGCCCGCCTTCAGCAGCAGCGCCTTGGCCTTCGTCGGGCTGTAGCTGAAGCCGTACGTCTTGACGAGGCCGTTGTTGATGGACTTCTGCCAGGTCGGCAGAAGACCCGTCGGGCTCGCCGCTGAGACGAGATGCCCGTAGTCGTCCCTGACGATCTTCGAGATGTCGATCGACATCGCGAGCGCCTTGCGGAAGACCGGGTCGTTCAGCGGCTTCACCGTCGTGTTCGGTTCGAGCCACGCGGTGTTCGCCGAGAGCATGTACGGAGCCTTCGGGAAGTAGGTCAGCACCTTGCCGGAGTCGACCAGCTTGTTGACGCCCGGCAGGTAGTTGTTGTTCAGGTCCTCGACACCCGCGAGCACGGCCGAGAGGCTGTTCGTGTTCGACGTGTTGACGAGGTCGATGATGTATTGCGGTGCCGGCGAGGGCTCGACCCCCTGGTCGGCCGCCCACCAGTGCGCCCGCTTCACCCAGACGACACGCGTCGTCACGTCATAGCCGGACGTGTCCAGCTTGTACGGGCCGGTGCCGATCGGGTTGTGCGGGTTGTACGTGGTGAGATCCTGCGCCGTCTTGATCGTCTTGCCCTGAACCGGGCTGATCATCGGCATGTTCCAGATCATGTTCTGCCACTGGATGTAGTTCGGCGTGCCTTTGAAGTTGAAGACGACCGTGTTGCCCTTGACGACGATGGGTTGCTTCAGGTTGAGCCACAGGTTGTTCCATTGGCCCGTGTTGAAGCGCTGAAGGTTGACGTTGAACGCGACGTCCTTGCTCGTGAACGTCTTGCCGTCCGACCACTTAACGCCGGAGCGGACGACGATCGTGTACTGCTTCGCACCCGTCCAATTCGCGGACTGGGCGAGCCAGTTGATGTAGACGCCCTTGATCGGGTCGTACCGGAGCAAGGTCTCGTTGACCAGGCCGATCGTGCCCATGGCGTTGTTGTGGGTGAACGGGTTCATGCCGGCGATGTTCCCCCACTGCTTGCCGCTCGTGATCAGCGTCTGAGCACGTGGGTACGACTTCGCCTGAGATGACGCGCCTGCACCACCGGCGAGGACCGCGGCAAGAGCCACGGCAGCGGCGGCGCCGAGCAACCAGCCGACGGCGCGCTTCCTTCCATGAGTGACCATTGGTCCCTCCTCGGTCAGTCCGCCGAGTAGCCCAGGCGGGCCTCGGCAGAAAGAGCGTCGCCCCGGCTCGGCCGCAACGCATCAGCCAATTGCCTGTCGCCGCCTACGGGAAAGTACGCGGCTCCTTGGAGGCCCTCGGTGCGTGGAAGCCCGGATGCGGAACGCCGCGACGTGCGCGACGCTGCGAGCATGGACGCCCGCTGGAAGGAGCTGCGGAAGACGAAGCGGCGGCTCGCGTCGCAGATCGCGGACCTGCGTACCCAAACCCGGGAGTTGCTCGCGGACGCCGTGCGCGTCCGCGACGAGTCGAAGCGCACGCGGTCGGACGCCGCCGAGCTTCGCGTCGAGGTGAACCACCGCCGGCTGTCGCTCGGTCGCCGCCTCGAGGCTCGTACGCGCGGCCGCCCCGCCGGCACGAGCGCAGGCGTCCTCCAGCGGGCGCGACCGTCCGAGCACCCCGACGCGGCCGAGATCATCGCGCTGCACGAGCTGCACGCCGAGCACGAGCGCTCCGCCGGACGCGGCGAGAGCGCCGAGCGAGCGCAGGGCCGTGCAAATCGCATCCGCCGCCTGGTCGAACGACAACACGGTTGAGGAGAAGACAGCGATGGAGGAATCGCGAATCACGCTCGAGTATCCGAACGGCCGGACCTATGAAACGACCATGCCGGGTCAGCTGAAGCCCGGCACCGAGTTTCAGATGCACGGTCGCCGCTGGCGGGCAATCGGACCGGTGCCGGACAACCAGCGTCACCGGCGCGACATTCGCCCGAAGCCGGTGCTGTGCAGGTCGATCGCCCGCCTGCAGACGTCCCGCACGCGTGGGCCGCGTTAGGCGACGTCCGGTTCGACGAGGACGCGGGCACAGCAGAGAGCCGCGAGCGCGAGGACCACGGCGTCGTTTCCGAGGCACCACAGGCACGTCGCGTGGATCCGCGCGACCTGCGCCCAGAGCAGGTAGCCGGCGAAGGCCGCTCCCGCAACCCCCAGCGCAGCTCCCGCAAGCGCACTCCATGCGCCGCGGATGCCGGCCGTCCCGAGCAGAGCCGCATACGCGATCAGCCCGAGAAGTGCAACCGGGACCCCGAGTAATTTCGCGTAGGACGAATGTTGAACCTTCGCGCACGCTCCCGACGTGCAGATCGGGGCCACGTTCGCGTAATGGGTGTAGGTGAGGTACGCGGCGACGCCCACACCGACGAGCGACAGCGCGGAGATGGCGGCGCGAAGTCTCATCGAAGCGCGGCGGACAGCACGGCGTCGAAGCTCGCCGAGTCGAGGCTCGTGAGCTCGAGCTGCCGCGGCGAGGCGAGTCGACGGAGGAGCACGAAGGTCGGCGTTCCGTGCACGCCGTACTTCGTCGCTTCCTGGATGGCAAGCCGCAGCCGCGCGGTCACCGATGCCGACCCTGCGGCGGCGAACATCGCAGAGGGGTTCACCCCCACGGTGTCTGCAGCCCGACGCAGGAGCTGCGCGTCGATCCAGCCGCTGTTCTCGGTGCCCTGCCGCTGGAAGAGCTGATCCACGAAGCTCCACAGCCGGTTCTGCTCGGCGGCGGCGTAGGCGCCGCGCAGCCCGGTGACCGAGTTCTCGCCGACGATCGGGATCCCCTCCCACACCAGCTTCACCCGACCCGTCCTGACGAACCCGTCGACGACGCTCGGAAGGGTGTCGACGGACCACAGTCGGCAGTACGGGCATTGCGGGTCCTCGAAGACGAGAAGCGTGGCCGGTGCGTCCGGCCGGCCGAGCGTGTCCCCGCGCTGCCGCACGCCCGCCAGGAAGCTTCGACCGGATGCGGGGGTCGTGGGCGCCGGCTTCTTCGACGTACTTCCGAGCGCGACCGCGAGTGCGAGCGCTGCAAGAGCCACACCGGCGGCGGCCGCAAGCGCGATGATCCTCTGCTTCCGCGTCACCGCCACGAAGCGTGCGGATGCAGCGCGGTGGGGTCATCAGCGACTCCGCCGACCCCGGATCGGTGGAACCACCGAGTGCCGGACGGCTACGACAGGTAGTACACGGTCAACGTCACGCCGAGCGCGATCCCGACGACGACGATCAGCGCGAGCGTGATGCCCACGAGCACGATCGGAATCGTCGCCGGCGCATAGCCGTCCGCGGCGACGTCCTCGAGGCGGCGTCCCTCGGCGGCCAGCTTCTGAGCGAGACCCGTCACAGCTCGATCATCCCACCGCCGCTTCGTGTGTCACGAGTAGTTCCTACCGACGCGCAACGCGGCGCGGAACCGTCAGCGGCGCAACCAGGAACGTCCAGATCGCGAGCAGGACGACCGCGGCGACGAAGACGAACGTGATGACTGCCCAGAGCGTGTTCATGGCTTCTCCTCGTTCGATGCCGGAGAGTCGCTCGCGGGGAGCCGGGATCCATCCGGTCACACCCCGATCCGGCGTCCGGGCGTTCGCGTAAGCGGCCCGACTGCCGGGCAGCGATGATCTGCGCGATGGAGTGGTCGAGCTCCACACGGCTGCCGCGATACCCATAACCGCCACGCCGCCGAGGACGCCGTACGAGACGGCGACGATGATCGCGGTGCGCCCCACCCTGGCCCGCTCTTCTGACAGGTCGTGCGAGACTGGGCCTACGTGTTTTTCAACATTCTTGTCGCCGTCGACGGCTCGCGTTCGTCGGCCCGCGCGGTCGAGCAGGCCGCGGATCTCGCCCGTGTGATGAACTCGAAGTTGACGCTGATCACCGTCGCGCCGCCGTTGTCCGCGTACGTGACGCTTGCGGGTGTCAACAGCGAGACCATGCTCGAGGAGCTCGACCGGTGGGCGGCCGAGAAGCTCGCCGAGGCATCTGCGGCCGTACCGGACGACGTGATCGCCCATACGGTCCAGCACCGCGGCCACGCGGGACCGGAGATCATCAAGGAGCTCGAACGCGGCAGTTACGACCTCGTCGTGCTCGGCTCGCGCGGACGCGGACGCACGCAGGAGGGCCTGCTCGGGAGTGTGAACGGATATGTCCATTTCCACTCCCGCGTGCCGCTCCTCTCGGTGCCGTGACGCACGACGTCGTGGTCGCGCTGGCCGCGCTCGGCGTCGCCGGGCAGGCGATCGCGGCACTGCTCATCGCGACCGGCCTGGCCGCGGCGGTCGGGCTGCGATCGCCGCTCGGCTTCCTCCGGCGACTCCTCTGGGGATACGAGCTCTGGGCGGGCTTCGTCGTCGCATCGGTTGCAACCGGGGGGAGCCTCTTCTTCTCCGAGGTCGCCGGCTTCATCCCGTGCGAGCTCTGCTGGTACCAGCGGATCTGCATGTACCCGTTGTCGATCCTCACGTTGTTTCTCGCGGTCCACCGCGACCATCGCGTCGCGAGGTATCTCCTGCCGATCCCAATCGTCGGCGCAGGCGTCTCGATCTACCACTTGCTGATCGAGAACGCCGTCGTCGGCGAGCCGAGCGCGTGCCAGCTCGGGGGCGCCGGCTGCGCGGTCAAGTGGATCGACGAGTTCGGCTACATGACGATCCCGACGCTTGCACTCACAGGATTCGTCCTTCTCATCGGATTCTTAGCTCTTGCCGCCGCCGACGACCCCGCCTCCGGGGCTACCTTGGCGTCGGATGCCGAGCGGTAAGACCAGCAAGCAACGCCGCCGCGCCGCGCCGGCCAAGCCGGCCCGGTCCGGCAGGACGCCGCCGCCGGTTCGGGCAAAGGGCGCTCCGCGTCAGGCATCGCCGCGCGTGCTCGCGATCGGCGGCGCGATCGCTGCGCTGATCGTGGTGGCAATCGTGGTCGGGATCGTGCTTTCCGGCGGCAACAGCTCGAGCGGCCTGCCGAAGAACGCGGTCGCGGTCGGCTCGCTGCAGAACGCCTTGCCCGGCGCGAGCGAGGTCGCCGCGGAGTTCAAGGGCATTCCGCAACACGGCACGACTCTCGGGGCGCCCGGCGCACCGGTGACGATGGTCGAGTTCATCGATCTCCAGTGCCCGAACTGCGGCGCGTTCGAGACGCAGGCCTTCCCCGACCTCGTCCAGAAGTACGTGCGCACCGGCAAGGTCAAGGTGAAGGTCGAGCCGTGGGCCTTCATCGGCCCCGACTCCGTTCGCGGCCAGCTCGCGATGCTTGCCGCGGCGAACCAGAACCGTGCTTTCAACTTCGCGCAGCTCCTCTACGGCAACCAAGGCGTCGAGAACACCGGCTGGCTGAACGACCAGATGGTCTACAAGGCGGCCGCGAGCATCCCCGGCCTGATGGTGAAGAAACTCTTCGATCAGAGGAGCTCTGCGTCGGTGAAGAGCGCCGCGAACGCGGTCGACGCCTCCGCGAGCGCGAACGGCGTCAATGCCACGCCGACCGTCTTCGTGGGCAAGACGGGAACGGGCCTGAAGGAGGTCACCCTCCGCAGCAACACCGATGAGGCGAGCGTCGCGAAGGCGATCGACTCGGCGCTGGCGAGCTAGCTAGCCGCCGCGGCGCAGCCGGATCACGCACACGTCCGGCTCCGGAAACACGTCGAGGGCGTCGAGCTCGAGCTGACCGCCGAACGATTCGAGAGCGCCTGAGAGCAGGCCGCGATGCACCGCGCACACGATGTGCGGGTGTGTCTCGGCGAGCTCGTGGAACGGGCAGCGGTGCATCCGGATCTCGGTTTCTTCGGCCGCCGGTTCGAATCCCTGGCGCGCGAGCAGCCCGACCACCTCGTTCTCGACTTCGGCTTCGGTGAGCGGTGTGAGCGGTGACGGCCGCTCGACGAGGTAGCGCCCCCACGCACGCCCCGCGCTCTCCGCCCGATCCGAGCCGTCGTCCGCTTCCGCGAGCGCGCCTGTCAGGATCGTTGCGAGCAACCGGTGCTCGTCCGCGTCGACGTGCCGGGCGTCCGGCTCGAGGGCGTACAGGATCCGCGGACGGCCCGGCGTCGCCCTGGCGGCCGGCCGCGACGTGACCAGGCCCGCGTCCCGAAGCAGCGCGAGGTGAAAGCGAACGGTGTTCGGATGGAGCCCGATCCGCACCCCGAGCTCGCGCGCGTCGAGGGGGCCCGACTCGCGGAGCTCCGCGACGATCGCCGCCCGCCGCTCGTCCGCCAGGGCGCGATGGAGCGAGGTCGTTTCCACCATTTCCATCGTATCTGTCGAATTCTGAGCAGGCCCGACGGCCAGTGTGATCAGTGAAAACCCTGACGACCAACAGTCCTTGTTCTCCCTATATTCGTCGTGACAAAGACCGAGTGGAAGGAGCCTCCCATGGCAGTTTCCGCGGCAGGCAGGATCCCGAGCACCGCATCGAGCCGTGACCCGGAGAGCGACGGGCACCTCTTTCTCAAGCTGTTCGCGCTCCTCGCCGGCCTCGCCGTCGGGGCGATGATCCCCATCGGCGTCTGGCTCGCAGCGTCTGCGCAAGACGCGAGGCATGACGCGAAGGTTGCGGCGGCAAGAGCCGCGGCCGTCGCGCCTGCGGGCACCGCGGCGACTTTGGGCATGGGTGCAACGACAAGCGCTGCAGGCACGCGGCCGAGCGCCAGCTTCGCGGGGATCGCGCCGGCGAACGCCGACGCCCTCGCGATGCAACACAAGGCCTACCAAGCCGCTCTGCCCGCGGCCCCTGCGGGGCCTGTCGCGCGCGTGCATCTCGTGGTCCGCCAGCAGGTGATCTCGATCGCACCGGGGATTCGGTACGACGCCTGGACGTTCGGCGGCAGCGTGCCCGCGCCGGTGATTCACGTCCGCCGGGGCCAAAGGGTGGTCGTCACCCTCACCAACAGGGCGCCGATGCCACACTCGGTGGACTTTCACGCTGCGCAGATCGCGCCGAACGTGGCGTTTGCCGACGTGATGCCGAACGCATCGAAGACCTTCAGCTTCGTCGCGAAGGTACCGGGCGTCTTCATGTACCACTGCGGCACCGCCCCGGCCTTCATGCACATCGCGAACGGCATGTACGGCGCGATCGTCGTCGAGCCGAAGCACATGCCCCCGGCGCAGCGGCAGTACGTCCTGGTCGCGAGCGAGTGGTATCTCGACGCTCCCGGTGAGAAGGCGGCCGCGGGCCTCGATCTCACCAAGGCCGAGCAGATGACGCCGGACTGGGTGACGTGGAACGGCTACGCTGCCCAGTACAAGACGCACCCGCTGACCGCCGAGCCGGGCCAGACGATTCGGTTCTGGGTCGTCGACGCCGGGCCGTCGCTGAACACGGAGTTCCACGTCGTCGGCACGGTGCTGAAGCGGGCCTGGCTGAACGCCGACCTGGTCGATGCGCCGCAGCACGACATCCAGACTGCGGTCGTCCCCGCCGGAGGGGGCGGCGTCTTCGACGTCACCATCCCGGAGAAGGGCATCTTCCCCTTCGTCTCGCACAGCTTCGCCAGCGTCATGATGGGCCAGGTGGGGCTGCTCAACGTCGGCAACGTGCCGGGAACGATGAGCCACTGAGAGGTCGACGCGGACGCTCCTGGACGGAACGCCCGCGACCGCGCGGGCGCTAGCCCGAGCGCTCGAAGATCACGAGGACGCTGAGCTGCTCGTAACCGCTGAAGCGGTGCTCCGCGCCCGCCGGGACGAAGACCGCGTGACCCACCCGCAGCTCGACGGGCTTCCCCTCGACCTCCAGGGTTCCCGTGCCCTCCAGGACGACGTAGACCTCGTCGTCCTCGTGCGGTTGCTGGCGATCGGGCTCCGGGGCGACGAGCACGTAGACGCCGATCTCGAGCCCGCTCGATTCGTGGACGACCTCGTAGCCTCCGTTCCCCTCGGCGAGCCGGCGTTGGACGGCCTCGATGTCGAAAGGGTGAAAAGCGTCCACGCGCGACACACTAGTCACGACCGGCGCGGTACGCTCGTCTCGGCGATGGAGGGCCACGCCGACCGGGACCGCCTGAGGGCGCTGCTCGACGCGACCGTTGCACTCGCGTCCGAGCTGACGCTCGACTCTCTGCTGCAGAAGGTGGTGGAGACGGCTGCGGCGCTCACGCGCGCGCGCTACGCCGCACTCGGAGTGATCGACGAGGGCGGCACGTTGCTCGAGCGCTTCATCACGACGGGCGTCGATGCCGAGACGCGCGCTGCGATCGGGGAGCTCCCCCGGGGCCGCGGCATCCTCGGCGTGCTCATCCGGGAGGCATCGCCGCTACACCTCCATGAGATCGGCGCCGATCCGCGCTCGGTCGGGTTCCCGCCGAACCATCCGCCGATGAGCACGTTCCTCGGCGTCCCGATCATGCTCCGCGGCGTCGCGTACGGGAACCTCTACCTCACGGAGAAGGAGTCCGGCGAGGACTTCGACGACGAGGACGAGGAGATCGTGACGCTGCTCGCGGCACAGGCGGCGGTCGCGATCGACAACGCCCGCCTCTACGAATCGGCGACCCGCTGGTCCCGGCAGCTCGAGTCCCTCCACGAGATCGTGCGGTCGCTCGCCGAGGAGACGGAGCTCGAGCGGCTGCTCGAGCTCGTCTGCCGGCGGATCCGCGACCTGATCGGCGCGCGGCTGGTGATGATCCTGCTGCCCGAGACCGCCGGCGTCCTTCGCATCGCCGCCGCGGACGGCGAAGGGGAAGCGGCATACGGCATCCTCGGCCACCGGGTCGAGAGGGCGCGCTCGAAATCCGGTCGCGTGCTCGATCGCCGGCAGAGCGCCCGCGTGGACTCCGTGCTGGAGGATCCCGAGGTCGACCAGGACGAGGCGCGCCGTATCGGAGCGCGCAGCGGCCTCTACGTTCCGCTCGTCGCGCGCGGCCGCGCGATCGGCGTCGTCGCCGTCCACGACAAGCTCGGCCGCGAAGCCCGCTTCACCGCGGGCGACCAGCGTCTCGCCGAGATCTTCGCCGCCAGGGCCGCCACCGCCGTAGACCTGTCGCAACGGGTCGCGCGCGACGCAGTACGCCGCGTGATTCAGGCGCAGGAATCCGAGCGGCGCCGCCTCGCACGCGAGCTGCACGACCAGACCGGACAAGCACTCACGTCGATCCTGCTCGGGCTGAAGGCGATTCGCGCCGCGCCGGATGCCGAAGCGGCCGAGAGCGCGGAACGCGAGTTGCGAGACCTCGTGGTCGGCGCTCTGCAAGACGTCCGCAGCCTCGCCGTCGAGCTTCGGCCCTCGTCGCTCGACGACTTCGGCCTCGTGCCCGCCCTCGAGCGCCTGGCCGTCACGCTCGAGCAGCAGAGCGGGGTACGCGTCGCTCTCCAGGAGAGTCTGAGCGAGGAACGCCTACCGGCAGAGGTGGAGACCGTCGTCTACCGGTTCGTGCAAGAGGCGCTGACCAACGTCGTCAAGCACGCCGACGCCGCCAACGTCAGCGTCGTGCTCGGCCGTCGTGACGGCGGCGTGAGCACCCTCGTCGAGGACGACGGGCGCGGCTTCAGGCCCAACGAGGTTCGGGCCGACGCGCTCGGGCTCGTCGGCATGCGTGAGCGGCTCGCCCTGCTCGGCGGCACGCTCGCCATCGAGTCGACCCCGACGAAGGGGACGGCGCTGATCGCGTACGTGCCGCTCGAGCCTCCGGCTGTCTAGTGTCCTGAGTCGTTACTTCGCAGGGTCCCGGCTGTGGTTGCCGAAGTCGTCTTTGTCATCGACGAGGATGGGGGTGGTTATGGCGGCT